>Ga0209930_1000741_pt1 | contig 66437 bp, 78 predicted proteins | sample ThiBiot_500_biof_2_FD_183948 | JGI IMG/M metagenome (GOLD analysis project Ga0209930, IMG submission 183948) | Wastewater bioreactor microbial communities from Cape Town, South Africa - Thiocy_cont_500_biof (SPAdes) | ecosystem: Engineered > Bioreactor > Thiocyanate-remediating >...
TTTTTTGACATACGTTTAATGTCCATGAGACATCAATATCACCATTGTTCTCGATTGCTATACGTAATTGTTTATTGTCAATATGTAATAAATTATCTGAGAGAAGAATACATCGATGTTGACTAGTAAGTTCACGTTCAAGTAATTGCACAAGAGAAACTAATTTCAAAGTTGATGATGGCGTAAAATGAGAATGAAATTGAACGGTATGTTGAGTTAAATCTAATTGTTTCATTGCAGTCGATGGTCGAACAAGACGGAGACGCTACGAAATAAAAACTCCTTAGTTTTCAAATTGATATTTCCAAACAAATAACATACTCCATCTTTGATAATCAATGTTCCTCGCATTGATTTCGATCGTTTCGCTGTTCGACTAACATCAGCTGTTTCTTCTACAAAACAAAACAAAAAAAAAACTTTCGACTACGATAATTTTGACAACAAATCACCAACCTTTCAATTCTTGAACTAATTGAGATTCAACATCGATCGGTACTCCATGTGGAGTTTCAATAACAATTGTTTCTCCATTGGCCGGTTTATAACACGGAATTTCTATTCGAAACTATTCATCTCAATTCTTAGCTAGAATATCAGCTTACTTAATTCATCTTTAACTCGTCCACGAAGAAAATCCATGACAAGATCTTCTCCATGAACTAAAACGACATTTCTCGGTTGACATTGTCGTATCAATTGCGTTATGCCTTTGGCATCGGCATGTGCCGAAAATGACATGTAATGTACTTGCATTTTAGCTTCGATTTCTTTGCCATCGAAAAGAAATCGTCGTTGACCTAACAACAATTTCGAACCGACTGTATTCGCCACACAATAACCCGGGATGATAATCTAAACTTAAACTCTATAAACATTTGAAACAGAAGAAAAAGTTCAATGAAAACCATATTCTTTTCATCGGTTGCCCATTTTTTGAATAAATAAAGTGAATAACCTGCATGCAACATGCCCGGTGAAGCAAAGACAATCATAGCTCCCGGTTGTTCGACATACGATCGATCCCATGGCTAGAAAATCATCGAAATCCGAATTCGACGTATTTCGTTTTGCTCTCGATTTACTTTAATATGTTTAAAATCAAAGATATTCTTGTTGTGAAATGTTGATTGAATCTTTTCGTTTGTCCACGAGACGAATAACGAATAATAAGTATTGACTTTTTCCGAAAGACCCGATGCGAAATAGATCGGTACATTTAAATTCATTCGTTCTAAATATGTTTCGAGTAGAATACATAGTTCTTGTGCTCGGCCAACGGCAAAGACAGGCACAAGAACTTTGCCGCCACGACGAACACATTCGACGACTTTCGACATGAAATCACGTTCACGTGCTCGACGAGAATCACGAACGGTTGACCCGTACGTCGATTCAGTTATGAGAATATCGGGACGACATCGATCGATATGAGCCGAGCCCAAATGTCGATCAGCTGTCGTATTGAAATCACCGGTATAAACGAGTGTTTGTTGACCAACACGAATATGAAACATAGCTGCACCCAAAACATGACCAGCGTAATAAGCTTTGATTTCGAAATCTGTATCTACCTGGAAGGAGAAATCAATCAATTGACTTGACAATGTTGAAGAACGAAAATTACTTTGATTGTTTGTCCTAAACTAACAGGTATGACTTTTTTCATACAGTTTTTAATATCTTCTGTTGTATAAATGCTCTGTTGAGTGTTTTTATCTGTTGTAACTTTTCGAAAATCTTCCTACAACAATCGACGAAAACATTAACTTCCATTTCATAGTCAAACTCACTAAAAGCAATGGCGAAATAGCTTTCGTTGGATAGGTCATATACAATGGTCCATTATATCCGACAACTTCTGTCATATACGGCAATGCGCCACAATGATCCAAATGAAAATGACTAGAAAACAATGATGCACAATCTCATCCAGCACAAAAAACGAGCTGAATACCTGATGATAACACAATGAAGATACGGTGTCAATGGACCGTCTTTACAAATCACCGAAAAATCCGGAAAACGACGCTAGAAAATGAGGATTCGATTTTTTTTTGTCGATAAATCAAGCACATACATCATCATAAAAGCCCATATGAAGACCACAATCGAGCATGATATTTTTACCGCCCATTGTGATCAATATACAACTCCGGCCGACATCCTGACCGGCTCCTAATGGTAAAATACGTATCTCTGACATCTGAAATAAGACGAACAAAACTGCTTCTTCGAGGAGGCTAGAATCTATTTATTTGTAAAGGAATAGGGACAGAAGAAATTTGTTTTTTTTTTCTTTTTGGATCAAATCAAACAAAAATGTCTCTACATATTCCAAAGATTTCGAAGTTTGACCAATTTTGGACGGTCGTCGATCGCTTCAACACCCTGCAAAACGAAATTTATAAAAATAATGTTTTTTTATTTTCATCTAATAGAATACATACACGAGGATAATATTCATTTCCCGTTATACGACGATCTCGTAGAAAGAGATAATAATCTCGATCATCTTTCATTAAATTTCTCGGTCCGTATTTCTACTCAAACAAATCAAAAGTTCATCAACACAACTGTTATCTTTCACAAAACGAACTTTGCCATTGAGAAAATACCAATTTCCCACATAGAGAACAGGTGCTGCGACCAAAAGAAGTGGTGCAGCTGTTATAACAAGTGATGGTAGGATTTCAAACCAAACCATATTCGGAATCTAAAATATCAAAAGACATTGTTTACTGAGCAAATACACACACAAAAAAGGAACTGATGATCATATCTGATCGAATTTTAAAACTAGATGATTATAAGAGAGGATTTAGAAAAGTCTTTGTCGTTTATCATTCGTTGTTGACGAATGATTTGGCGATGGATGAGAACGTTTGAGATTGGATGATGGGGAAGTAAATAATTGCTTGATCACACCACTGGCTTTTCGTGGTGTTAACTGAGGATTAGAAGAAGAATTGACTTTTGGAGAGTCGATAAACAACCGACGTCGACTTTCTAATTAGAAAAAAAAGCATATTGTGTGTTTTTTATTATAAAACTAAGATGGAAATGTACTGTCATTTGATTGAGATAATTCAATTTGTGAATGATATTTTTGTGCTTCGCGTACGAAACGTCTTAAAACATAATTACAACGCGACACACGATTGACGACTTGCGAAAGATGAAGAGCAGCTGGTTTACTCGGTTGATTATCGACAACGGGAACATTGTACACTAAACAACAAGCAGAATAGGCAAGCTAATTCTCGATAGATTCATACGAGAATTTGAAGAACGAAGACGAAGTGAAAGTCTTTGAATTTCACGTGCCATCATATCTGATGTTGACGCGTCCGAATCGTCTTTGATCGGAGTGTCTTCGATAGCTTCGTTGTTTTCTTTGGTTTTTTCTGTGGATAGACTTTTTTTCACTGGCGTGTTTTCGACATTGGCTAATGAAGGAGAACTACCAAAGAAGGAAAGAAATGAATTCATTCGTTTCGTTTTCGCTTACTTAGTGACTGGTAATGGTTTGAAACTCATTGTTCGATTGATGATTGTGCTTGACGAAGGTTTTACAGCAATCATCTTTCGATTTTTAGTTAATTCTTGTTGTAACGACGAAACATTTCGTTGAGAATAGGCTCGACGAGTTTTCGATGCTGCTGCTCCTGCGGCTGATCGAGTCGAAAGAAACTTAAATTCAACTTGATCAGTCATTTTCTCAAGTTTGAATATGTATCTATTTACAAGTTTTGGACATCAATAACTAACATCAACAGAGACAACTTTCGATTTATTCATTGGATAGAAAAAGTTTACTAATCAATTGCGAATATCCGATAGATGTCGCATATAGGGAAAAACATATTATTCAGCAAGTTGATCACGAAGACCGGCAGGAAGAGCACCTTGTAAGCTCGGTCGAATCATTAATTTATCAGCTAACCAAGCTGGTCCTCGTGAAATTGCGAACATAATACAGCTCGATTGAATACCCGGTCGATAACGAATTCGTGGCGTTGTATTCATAACAGCATGTTTCAATGCACGAACGACTTTGGCTGGATCTTCGGCATATTTCATAAATATATTATTTTTCACGCTTTCAACTGTTTTATCAAGAAAAGCTTCTCCCCATCGTTGTTTAACACTCTCAGGCACAGTTTCCCAGAGTACACGCAAAGCTTTATCATGTCCTTGCATGATATTAGTACGCATAAAGCCTGGCTCGATGATACTAACACGTAGATTCCAAACGGCCATTTCTCGTCGAAGACAATCGGAGAATGATTCGAATGCATATTTCGACGCGGCATAAGATGACATGCCCGGTTTGGTTATATAACCAGCGACGGAACATATATTCACAACACGTGAATCTCGTTTAGCAATAAGTAACGGGAGAAATGTTTTTGTCATTGCAACATGTCCGAAAAAGTTTATGTCCATAACTTGACGCATCGAATCGACGGTTATCCAATCGATCATGCCGCTTGCACCGATGCCAGCATTATTGACTAATGCATGGAGAACTTTCGTTTTCGAACTAACTAATTCGAAAGCTCGATCGATATCATCTTGAGAAGTGATATCCAATTGAAAAACTGTTGCATTCGATGAAAGAATCGATTTTAGTTTATCAACGTTTGCCGAACTGTAAACACCGGCAAGAACAAGAAAACCTTGTTTGTCCAATTCAATTGCTAAACCATTGCCGAAACCACTGTCACAACCACTGATCAACACGTATTTATCTCGTGGATTAATATCCGGAGTCGGATAGAAATGTTGATACAAACGATAGGCTCCATAAACGAAAAGTCCGAAGACGAGTAATAAACACATACTTTCTCTTTTTCAAATGACACACACACAGATAACATTACTCGACATTTTATTTTATTTGATAACGTTTCAACTTTGTCCTTTCTAACAAACGAACAAACAAACAAACAAAAAAAGCACATAAAATAAAAAATTCTAATTTAGAATTTCTCATCAATTGCATGTTGAAAAGTGAGAAAAATATGTTCTAATGATGTTAATTGCACCGTATAATTTGGCGCAATTATATTTCGTTCGACAAGATCTTCTAAGATTTCGAATAAATTGGCGAGACTACTCTTCGGATAATTGTATTCATTCGTATTATCTACACGTGTTAATCGTGGCACGTTAATCGATTGACCGATGGGTGTCAATCGAATTCGGTATTCCGTACCGTATTGTTCTTTTAAATGTGCTGGTGAGCCTAAACAACGAGCATTGCCATGAACGAGTATTGTCAATCGATCGCAGAGTTGTTCGCATTCGAGCATTGAATGTGAAGCGAAAACAATCGATGTATCGATGGGACGATGTTGAAGAATTAAACGAATATGTGCACGTAGAAGTGGATCGACTTTGGCTGTCGGTTCATCGAGTAGGAGAAGTGTTGGCGAACCAATTAAACATAAAGCTAAATGAAGACGTCGAACGGTACCACCACTTAAACGTGAAACTAAACGATGACGATATTTTTCTAATTGAAATTGAGTTATGATTAAATCATTGATTAACAACGGCTGAATGCCATGTAAACGACAAATATAATCTATGGATTGAAGAACAGTTAGAGCTGAAAAACTGATATCATCCTGAGGACAATAACCGATCGATTCTTTATTGGCTGTATAAATATGACCACCTGTTGGTCGTAATTCACGAACTAACATTCGAAATGTTGTTGTTTTACCACTTCCATTGAAACCTAACAGTCCGAAACATTGTCGATGTGGTACAGCAAATGTCAATCGATTCACAGCAGGTTGACCTGTCCAACCGTATCGTTTCGATAGATTATCGACGACTAATCTCTCGGCTTGTTTATCCTGTTCGGTCATAGTTTCGATTCGCTGTCGTTCACGTTGAACATCTGCATCTTCTTCTTTCAAATTAATCGTACCTTTAATAGCTCGAGTGATATGAATCAATTTCCAAGTATCAATAAGAATTAATACGAGAAAATAAACCAAGATTTGAACAAGAAAAATCAGCACATGTATGAGAGTTTTCGAAGAATAATTTTCATAGACAAATGTTTCAGTCGATTGATCGAATAGGTTGTTTACTGGACAAGATGATGATTGAAGAATAGAAATAATAAGAATGTAAATATTAATATTGGGAAAAATAAGAATTAAACTCCAACGAAGAATTGGAATGACTTGAGGAAATCGAAGATAAGTTCGAAAACCTTCGAAGAAGAGCCGAAATGTGAAAATAAGATGAACAAATTGAAGAATAAAAAGAATCATTGTTGCACCAATAATTGGCGAACGAAAACATTTAGCTAGGAGATAGATCAATGGTAAATTGCCGAGAAAGTACAATGGTGTTAAAGCAAAGAACGTGCCATGAAAACCTTGAGGATTGGTTAATCGATCGATGATGATCAAGATGATTAGCCAAATGAAACAGAGAATTAAATCGCTAAGATAGGTGATCAGCCAATGAATTATCGGTCGAAGACCGTGAATAATCGAATAGGAATGAAATGATGACGCATGATCTTGAATGGCCAATGCTGCTGCGACGATGAGGATAATTGAAAGTAAAATAATTGAAAAATGAAAACGTGGTGGAAGCGAATATAAACAAAAGAAAATGAAATCTCGAGATGAATATTGTTCAATGATTTGTTTCTCATTTTTGTTGACAAATTCCAATGAATTCACAGATGTATTTGTTAATTGAGAGAAAATTTTTAGACAATAACGATTCATATTTGGAAGCACAGGTGATGGTACAAAACATTCGAGTTTATTCAATGAAGGTATTCGAATGCCGATGATTGTTTTGTATGAATAATAATCCGAATACCAAGTTCGAGTATTCAGGAGATATTTTTGAAAATTTTCAATTGAATAAAATCGATCGGTAGTTTTCGGCAATGACAAACGATTTTGAATGGCGACAGGAGCTGTGACAATATATCGAACTTGATCAGTCGATGAGATTGCAAATGTTGGCATGTATAATGGCGAGAGAGCATAGGCTAAATAGAGAAGTAGAATGATGGGCAATAGCCGAGCACGTCGAAGGAAAACTTGGCCACGACGAATGAGCACACCGATGGTCTGTTGCGTGTAGAGATGCGTTCGTTTCGAGCTCGTTCGAGTTTCGAATAGTTTTTCGATTTTACTTTGAATCGTATTCTCGGTTGGTTCGTCGGTTGACGAGGTTAACTTCAAGAAAATGTCATCGAGCGTGATATTCTCGAGAGAATATTTGATCTGATCGTGTTCTAATTTTTTCAGCACAGTGATCAATTGTTGTCGAGTGGGAATTTGAATGTGATGCGTTTGGGAATTGAGAATCCAGTCAGTTGGAATATACGATGGAATACGTTCGAGATGAAGTCGATCTCCTGCCGGACCGAATTGCCGTTTCAAATCGAGAATTGTTCCTTGTGCACGAATTTTGCCGTTGTCGAGAATAAGAATTGTATCGCAGAGTTCTTCGACTTCATCGAGAAGATGCGACGAGATTAAGAGAGTTCGATTGGTTTTATTTTCACGAAGCCACGACCAAAGTTGTCGACGAGCAACAGGATCGAGCGATGACGATGGTTCATCTAACAAAATCACGTTCGCTTGTCCAACGAACGCACAGAGAATCGACAATTTTCGTTGCATGCCACCTGATAACGTATGACAAAGACGCTGTCGATACGTTTTCATATCCATGAGATCCAGCAAATGCTCGATATCTTCTGTCGACGATGTTTGGTTGCCATTCCAATTTTCGTTGCATGCCACCTGATAACGTATGACAAAGACGTTGTCGATACGTTTTCATATCCATGAGATCCAGCAAATGCTCGATATCTTCTGTCGACGATGTTTGGTTGCCATTCGATCGAACACGAGCATAGAATTCTAATTGTTCAAAAACGGTTAAATGAGAGAAGAGCATGTCCTGTTGAGGACAATAGCCGATGTATCGTCGAAGTTCGGAGAGATTTTCATAGAGATCTTTATCGTGAATTTCAATCGAACCGCAATCGCACGGTAACAGACCGCAAAGCATTTCGATGGTCGTCGTTTTTCCAGCGCCATTATGACCGATTAAACCGTGAATTGTCGAGCTTTCGAGTTTGAATGAAATATGATCGACAGCGAGTTGTTTTTCTGCATGAAATCGACCGTAGGTTTTCGTCAGACTATTGACTCGAACGGTTGTAGTTGCGTCGGGCAATGTTTCGACCATTTGCATGGCCACACTTTCACGACGTTTTCCCGCTTTGATTCGATGATTTCGAACGAAATCCAATGGCCACGACCACGGTCGAGCAATTCCGTATTTGCCCGGAAAGATTTGCTCGAGATAGAACGATAATAACCACATGAGAACACTGCCGATGATCATACTCAACCAAATATAAACAAGTTGAACTGAAAAATACGATGAACGTGATAGATCATGGTTCATTCGAAAGAACAGGATAAACGTTCGTTTGATCGAATAGAACGGGAACCACGCTGTTGCCAGTGTGTGAAGAAATGTGGGCAAACGAATGGTTGACGAAAGAGCGAGATAAAAGGAAATGATGTAGATAAACCATGACCAAATCGATGCTTTGAGATTTCGATGAAAACAATGAGCAACGAGAACTGAACGAGAGAAAACTTGAATTGTCCAAAGAAATATCGTTGGAATGAGAAAAGCAAATGATACGTAGGGTAGATAAGTTTCTCCGTCGAAGGATTTTTTAAGAATAAAGATGAGGAAAATATTGATTAGGATTTGAATGAGAGAATAACGAAGAAACCAAGCGAGACTGTTGAGAATTGGTTGAATTGAAATTAAACGAAGAAGTTCAGTAATACCTTGACGTTTTTCATCAATTAATGAATCGAAAAGACGATTAAAATTGAACAGAATACAACCATCGACAAAAATCAAAAACATCACCAAAGAAAACTTGGGAAAATTGTCAAATAATGGATCTGTCAAGTAGCTTAAACATGGCCATGTATAGACAATCAATTGTTGTTTTGTTCGAAATGATTTCATAATCGATTGAATATTAAGAAAAATTTGCATGAATTGACTTGACTGTTCACGATTTTGATTCGAACAGAGATTTGATGATGGATGCTGAAGTCTCAATAGATCGTCGTTTAAATCAGTTGAACTGAAATTTTGACACCACGATGATTCATCCATTTGACATTGATATTGAATCGATGATGAATTCAAATAAAATCGACCATTTAAACGAGATAAATTTTCCGAATAAATAATTGTGTTCTTTCCACATGAACGTTTGAAATGTTCGTATAAATTTCGATTGCTAATTTCAATGGGTATCGTCGAAATTGGACATTGAGCTGTTAATGAATAATTGAAAATTTGAATTGATTCGATATTGGGCTGAATTTTTGATGAATCGATACGAATTGGACTCGATCGGGTATTTGAAGATGACGTATGAATCCATCGGAGACATAGTAGCAAGAAAAGACAGAAAGCTGGAACGAGAAATTCACAGAGAACACGTGGACAACACTTGCAGATTCGCTGTCGATGAGCGTATCGAAGCGATTTTTGAATTAGTAACCAAAGATGATAGAATATCATATTCGGTTTTATGTGAAATGCAATACGCGTTTGTTGTCTGTCTGTCTATACTTACTTATCTATCTGCTCTGAGGTCAACGAATGAATGAGAAGTTCAATATAGTTGTCAGCACAAGTCATGTACATGTTGTTGTTATCTGTCCGTCGATCGGTACAGAAGAGAAAGAAATTTTGATTTATTGAGAAAAAGAAAATAAATACAATTGACTAGAAAATTGGTTTTCGATTTAAAAATCGATGAAATTCTTTGATTAATGAAAGTGCACAAGGTTCATCAATAGGTGTGATTATACACGAATTATCGAACCATTTGAAACCTTTTTCAACTAAATCTTCGCCTTGTCGTCGCGTTCGTGTTCGTGCAATTAATCGACAGGCACTATTCATCGAATTGACATCATATTTATCATAAACTGTTGGTTTATCGACATTAGCCAATGGAATATAGGTTAAATCATCGATTGGACATTCACGTGGAATGTACATAAGTTTGCCGGATTTTCTTGGAATAACAAGATCAGTAACGACTTGTTCGTCGGCTTCATCGACCGATGAGAGAAATGGTATTGAAAGAGAAATACTCGAACGAAAATCGATTCGAGCAAATGATTGATTGGAATCGTGAGAAAACGTGAGCATATCGATGAGATGAGTGATTGAACCGCCGGGCGCACGTGCAGCGATTTCACAGAGAATGAAATCATCGTCTTTCGATCGGTTTTCATCGAGATTTTCGTATAATTCTAAATGAAAGATCAAACAATCGTTTGGCGTTGGAAGAATATTTAAAAGTCGTTGTGCTGCATGAACTAATCGATCGTAAAGTGGATCCGATGGTGGTATCGATGAATTGCCATAGGCAAGACCTTGTTTAGCAAATGCGAGACAAGTTTGAAGATAGGCGAATGGCCAAACATTGGTGATTTGACCGTTGTCTGCAATGCCATTGACGTGATACATTCGACCACGAACGAAACCTTCAACCATGAGTTCACCAACGAGATCCATACGTTGATTCACATCGATAAATGAGAATAATTTCGATGAGAGAAATGTTTCTAATTCATTTTCATTCGAAAGTATATGTAAACCGGCAACAGCACAGCCGAGTGTTGGTTTGACAACGACAGGATAACCGTGTTTTTCGATAAAACCGATGAGATCAATCGGAGCTAACAGACGAGCAAATGGTGGAACAGGAAAACCACCTTGACTAGCTAATTCTTTCATGTAAACTTTTTCACGATAGGCATGAACTTGTTCAGCTGAAAGACCCGTCGAAATATTCAATAAACTTCGTAGATGTGCTGCACGAATGATTAAATCTTCGTTTTTTGTATAGATATGTGTAAAATGATGTTGTTGATGCATTTGAAACGCCCATAATTCTAATGTACCATCGGTTGTTGGATGTTCAACTTCTTTATAAGCTTTAACCAATGGTGAATTCTTGTCTTTATCGGAAAGTGCACCTCGACTAGTAAATATATACAAATAAACTTGGTCTTCATCTGTATTGATAAAATCTGTCCAATGATGTTCGATAATAATCGATTGAATTTGACAATCATCCAAAATGAGCACACGTTTTTCCGACATTATTTTATTTTACACACAATCGAAGAATTAATCGATCGATCGACTTGAATTTATATACACTCGATGGGTCTTTATCAAAACGGACTAGTCATTTTTTTTTAAATAAACACACACATAGATATCGATTCTTTATTCGTTAAATACGTATACACATACATACAAATAAAATAAATTCATTTTAAAATAAAGTTAAGTTCGAGATTGTCGACGTACAGTGTCATTGTGTTGTGTTTCGAAGCCAAGTCGAGCAAAAAGTCGTTGTTTACAAGCAAATAAATCATCTTGCATTAATTTAAAACACATCGCCGTTAAAACTAAACCGAAAAGAAGATATAAAGCACAGAGAATGGATTTGCCATTTTTATTTTCAGTTAATGTTCCTTTGCCAGGAACTAAATCGCCAAGACCAATAGTTGTAAATGTTATAAATGAAAAATAAGCACCATCAACATAGGACCAACCTTCCCAATGTGAAAATAGAACAGCACCGGCAACGATATATAAAGCGAGAACACCGAGAGTAGCAGCGATAGGTACGTGAAGAACAGTTTCAGTTTGAACTTGAGATATTTTCCTATGTTTTCGTTGTCGAATCATTCGTTGAATATAATTTATCGTCAATGAATAATATTTAATAAATAAAAATGCTAATAAATCACCCGTATTTGTCAAACACATAATCATAATCGGTATGCCAAACATCGCATATAAACACGTCATAATCTTGCCAAGAATCGATTTCGGTGCTATATTACCATATCCAACTGTTGTTATCACAGTTGCTGAATAGAGCATAGCAGTTGAAAATGTCCATTTTTGATTGTACGATACATCGGCACGTGAATCATGTTTATCCGTGAGTTTTTCTTGTTCAGCCTGCATACGTGCGAGTTCATCGTCGATTAATTTATCGAAACGTTCGGTATTAACATAAATTCTCCATCCCGTATCATCGTATCCATCTTGTCGAGACATCATACCTCGCCAAAGTGCATAACGTAATTCAAATGAAATATTCAACATCCAATTGAATTCATCCGTAGCTATCAAACGAATATTTCGAATGCCACGCGTATGTTCAAGTTTGATTTGTTCGTTTTTTTTCGATTCATATTTCGATTCAATTGTATAGAATATTAAACCACCGAGTGCAACATAACTGAAGACGAGTACTGAGAGACCGATTTGTGAAAAGAGAAATTGAGAAAATATATGACAGAAATCCGTTCGAAATCGTTTCCACGAACAAAAATTCGAACAACAAAGTTGAAATCTATTCGAGTGACGTAGTGACGGAAATGTGCCAGATGGTGATTGACTTGGAACAGGAAGTGGAATGTCACCGTATTCATCGAATGTAACTAACGGTGCGAGACTATCTTGAGTCGGAAGACTTGGCAGATGAATTGGACTAATTTTCGGCTAGGAAAAGAAAAAAACAAATCGATATCAATCAGTTCAAATTCGATTTCTTCTCACAGATGTTCGAATTGTTTTCTGATAAATATTATAATTGCCACGAGCTGCATAATTCATTCTACTAGCAACTATCGAGACACAATTTATCGACTAATTCTAGTTCTTGATTCTTTGTCATTCTCTCGCTCTCTGCATTTGTATTCTTGACAATTCCCTTTAGGTTAATCTCAGTCAATCAATCAATTTGCTGGGCCTTTTGTTTTATTCTACCTGATCATTATCATCAATATTGATCGTGCTAAGTTTGGTCGAGCTTTTCTTCATTATTGTTTGCTTACTAATTCAAGTATGTAACACATATAAATGATCGGCAAGCAAGTGTATTGACACGTTCAATTGTCATCTCTCTCTCTCTCGGAACTTTTTCTTTCTTTCCGACAATGAGTAAAATGAAACGTTTTTCCCAAACGAGAACAACACAGTATGTTTGCGCTTCGGGCACACTGATTTCTTTTCTCTGCAAACATTATGTCAACTAAAAAGCATCGACAATTGTTCGGATCGTTATCGTTCATGTAGTCCTAAATAAACATCGACAAATAACGCGCACACCTGTTCGATCGTTTCTTTTTTCCTGCCTACTAAAATTTCAATTGTCTTAGTTTATTTGTCAATATTCGATTAATTAATCAATGCAGGTAAATATTTTTTTCCTTCATCAATACGATGTCGAATCGTAATTGCCGTTTCAATGTTCTTATCTGTATGCATCACATTTCGTTCTCGATTGAAAAGTGAAGCGAAGCGTTACACACACAAAACGAAAATCGTCATATGAAAAAAACGACGACTATTTTCATTTTAGCTGTATGCATAGCTCTAACATTTATCATTCCAATCATACAATTATCGATTGGATTTAATTTCATTGTCGACAATGGCGATGATCCCGATGTTGAATGTCGAGCAGCACCGGATCTGCCGGTCATTTTAGCAATTGGTGGTGTATTTGCATTGTTTTTCTTGGGTTCAGCGTATAGTTTGTTGAAAATTATCGCATCAAATGGAAAAGCAGATAGTGATATGTCAGGACGTGGGCCGAAAATCTTACTCGGTGAGTTCGTTTGTTTGTTTGCTCATTCAATCGAATAGTCAAGTGCATTTTCAAGGTTCGATTAGTCTTATATTCGGCGCGATAACACTCATATTTTTTATTCTTCTTCAAATGCGTGTTTATCGAGCTTATTCAAATGACGTTCAAACAGATAATAAATCTGCAACGAATTATTGTTATTCAACAATCATTCAAGGAAGTTTAGCTGTTATTATTCTTAATTATTTCAGTATTTGTGTATTTATTTTCATTCATATTCTTGTTTTATCGAATACGAAACGAAAAATTCAACAGGCAAAATTACACGACATGGAAATGACTCCGACTGGTCATTGAATAGAAACCGATTTCTTTCTTTTGCTTTTTTCAAATTTGATTTGGCGAATAGGAAAACGAACGTGATTGAACGCGTTTCTTTCGAAAACGTAATCCAACTATAATGCCAATAATAATTGCAATGAAAAATTCAATCGAAAGAACCACAATGAGAGCAATCGTTCCTGAACATAGTTTATCATCTTGAGAGTGAGGTGTTGGTTGAGTTTGTCGATTTTGATAGATTTCTTGAAATAATAATCGAAGTCGACGACCGCCAAGTGCTAAACGTTGTTCGATAATCGGAATACTTCGATTGTAATAGATATCACCTAATGTATAATTAACTGAAACGTTCATTGTTGAATTTTGTTCATCGAGATAGATTTGTGAACAAACAAAAGACAGATTTTCATCGACCCATTGACTTATTTTCGTATCATTTTCATTCGATGTTTGATTTAACATGAGATCGAATATATGCTCATAATAAAGTGAATTATTACCTTGAAAATCTCGTCGAATACGTGTAAGTATCATGGCTGAATCCCATATCGAATGAAGACTTGTTATATAGGAACTATTCATATATTGAACTTTAACACTATTTCCACCTCGATCAGTAGTGAATGCTGTATGTAATGGTTGATGAATATCACCAACAAAATGAATGAGAAAATACAAAGCTTCTTTTTGTTGAATTTCATCGAACGATTCTTCTAAACGTTTCGTATAATTTCTTATAGCTCCTTCGGCACATCTATCATTCGAACAATCTCGTTCGTAATCATAGTTACACGCCCAATCGGGTGTATTAATAAAATGTAATGCACTTGACCATAACCAATTGGCAAATTCAGTTGGATTCGTGTCTGGACGAAAAATATCATCAGCCCATGAAGCCATTGCACTAAGATTTCCATTCCAATGCCAAGGTGTCAACGAACGAATCCATTCGCCAGTTGCATTATCCAGTTGACTTTGAGCCAAATGTACGATTATATTATGGCCAATGGCGCCCCAAGATAAAGCTTGTCCGAACAAGAGAAAAAGAAAATAGATGAACAACATTTCTATTTTGATATATCTTTTGAGATGTGCCTTTTTTTTTGTCAAAATAACAAGAAAAGAAAAGACGACGCCCGTATACGAAAAGAACAACAAAAAGCATCTTTCTAATCGAAAATAAATATTAAAATCTTCATCATGATATCACAAAACAATCGTCAATTAATCCTATGTGTTTCACTTAAAGTTCTTTTCTACAAAATGTACTCATTTATTTCGCTTTTTCTCTCTCTCGCGTTTTTAAATATCTTATAATTTTTTTTATGTGAATACATAAATCACATAAATATTCGCCCACAAAAGAAAATTGTCAAAGGGATTTTTTTTTCTTTTTCTGTTCTCTACCAAACGCGTATCTTTCCTCCTACAATGCACATATTATTACACGACCGCGTGTCTTTCTTTTCCTGCCAAGGTTATTTACCATTTTTTTTTTCAAGAAAAAGAAAGGTCGTTGAATATTAAACACCGCACATTTGTGTATCATGATTGAAATCCGTTTAACCGAAGAAAATCTCAACGTTGATGTCCTACCATCGATAGACACAAACGATAAACTTCATGTTATTCTCAGTGAAAATAATATACGAAGAATTAAAAGTTCGTTATGGGAATCGATATTTACCGATCCACGTTTGTATTCATTGTCATTGATTAATATTCAATTGTATCATAATGATACAGAAATACTTGTAAATTCAATTCGAGACGAAAAAACACTTGTCGAATTAGTTTTCAATTCTGTTCTACAATCGGTACATTCGTTTGATTCGATATTAAATGATGGTTTACAAAAGAATCGTAGTATTAAAAAATTAACAATAACAAATTTCAAAACAGTCGATGCAGCTACGATTGCAAGTCTTATTCGACATAATTCAACGATTGAATATCTTTCATTAGTTAATAATCAAATTTCAACCAAACAAGGTGATATTATTCTCGATGCATTGAAATCAAATTCAACGTTAGCAACGTTAGACATTCGATCGAATCGATTAGGAAAAGAGGGTGTTGAGAAATTTCAACAATTTTCATCGTCGAAAACTATTCTTTTGAATGATAATGATATTTCAGAAGAAATTAGTCCATCGAATGAACAAACAGTTCTCATTCCTGAAGTCTCACAAGATACAAAGATTGAACTACCACCATCACCACCAACACCAATAAAATATCGTTTGGTTTTATTAATTCTTGTTACATTTCTCTTCTTTCTTTGGGGTATACCGAATCAATTGAACGGTGTTCTAATTCGACAATTTATGAAAACATTTACTCTATCGAGATTCGAAGCAGGTCTCGTTCAATCGGCATTCTACATGGGCTATTTCATATGGGCTCTACCAGCTGCCTACGTTCTTCGCCGTTGGGGTTATAAAGTTGGTATTCTTCTCGGTTTGGTTTTCTTTGGCACGGGTTCGTTTCTATTTTGGCCAGCGGCTCTCATCGGCGAGTATCTTCCGTTTTTAATTTCGTTATTCGTTATTGCAACAGGTCTCGCTTTTCTCGAAACATCAGCCAATCCGTTCATTGCCAATGCAGCTGGCCCAATTGAAACCTCCGAACAACGTTTAAACATTGCACAAGCATTCAATCCTCTTGGTGCGATTGCTGGTGGATTAATTGGAACGTTATTTATCTTCTCAGGTGTTGAATTAGATGATAAACAAGTTGAAAAATATAAATTCGACAAAACTTATGATCGATATTTACAAGATGAAATACTTCGTACTGTTCGACCGTATGTTGTGCTCGGTGTAATCAGTTTTCTTTGGGCATTGATCATTGTTTTCATTCCATTTCCAACGAGAAACAAAAAGGAACAAACGGAAAACGAGTCCAATGGTGATAATTCACTTTGTCGACCGTTTTTCTTCTTCTCAGTTATCGCACTCTTTGCCTATGTTGGCGCACAAGTTGGTACTTGGTCGTATTTTATTCAATATGCTCAAGATTATGTTGAAGTCGGAGAGAAAACCGCTGGTTATCTTCTCACAGGAACTTTAGCCATGTTTGCATTAGGCCGTTTTCTTGCTGCTCTATTAATGCACTTTGGCTTTTCGCCATCGATACTTTTAGCAACATTTTCATTGATTAATGTTCTTCTCATTACAATTACAGTTCTCTCGCCGAATTCAGTTGGTCTCGGCGCTCTATTCATCACATCATTCTTCATGTCACTCATGTTTCCAACAATTTTTGCGTTGGGCATCAAAGGTTTGAGCGAACAAACAACGAAATTAGCCAGTTGTCTTTTAATCATGGCTATTATCGGTGGTGCAATTGTCACGCCATTAATGGGTTTAGTTGCAGTTGAATTGAAAAATTTAGCATTGGCCTATGTACTACCTGGTGGTGCATATTTAATCATTGCTATCTACGCACTGTTAGCATACGTTCTAACAGCAAGCGAAAAACGTCAGAAGAAGAAATGAAATGCATATGTTTCGCGTGTCTTTTCGTTTTTTTATGATTGAATAAAGATAAATTTAAAAGTGACATCTGATTAATCTAGATATCATTGGTTTAGAGCGTCTTTTCTTTTTCTAATCGATCGATCGATCGATCTCATAAAGTTCGTTTTTTTTTCGGATATGTCGTTCGAAGATTTCGCGCTGACATGTGCACGTACATTTGGTCAAACGCCAATTCGTCTTATTCGTATGTCATCATCATTGACAACTTATATCGATTATACCGATCCACCGTATCGTCATCCGGTTTTACTCTGTCAACCACATTTTACTTCGAAAACAATTTCAATCGCTTTTTATTTGAATGGTACAGCTTATTTTGAATATTTAACTGAAGATAAAATTCGACAACGTTTACAATTATTGAATCATACACGAGCACGTTCTTATCAATCCGATGACATTCAATTGATACTAAAACGTTTGAAAACAATTCTGTCTGTTGAAAATTTCAAAGAAACTTCACATGAACTACACGCTAAACTGCTTTCACCTCGTATGTTATCAATTGAAATTCTTCAACCAGATTTGAAATTTAAATTTCGTTGCGATGAACGTGCTGAACTGTTCGAACAACATTACGTTCGACAATTATTAATTCAAATCAAAGAATTATCACAACGACAAACATATCTCTGTGAATTATTAGAACATAAAGATCAACTAGCTCAGTTCGATGCTCAATTATTTCTTAGCACACCAATGACACTGGCCGACGATGATGAAAATGACGACGATCAAGATGAGATCTTATCTTCATCAACAACCGGCAGCCTATGGAAAGCAGCGTTTACACCTCATGGTGGCACACAATTTCTTGATTTATGTTTACTTAAAAAAGCCTATCTACGAGCGTTAGAAGATGAAACCGATGAGAATGAGAATGAGGGTGATGTGATTTCGTCGATTTTAAATGATATTATCGATGAAATCGATGATGAAACAAGTCTTGCACATAGAATTGGTAAACGTTGCCTCGCAAATTCAATAATCGAATGTGAAAATCAATGTCAACCGACGAAACGGCTACGATCGTCAATTTAAAACAAACAAAATCACAAATCTTGTATATAAATTATTCTCAATGTCAGATTTGTCCAGTTTTTTGTCTCTATTGTTTGATATTAAAAAGAGAATTTGATAATTAAATGTATTGCTTTTCTTTTGTTTTATCTTCTATTTGTTATTCTTATCGAAGAAAAAAAACGACAAAAGGTTAGATAAGATTTCATTTAGATAAATCATAACGAACGAACGAAGACATGGTGCTCGAAATAGTCGATAGTCATCATCATCTTTGGGATCTTTCGGCATCGAATCACGCCAAATATAAATGGCTTGGTTCGGTAGCCGATGGCGGCGCTGAATGGCATGTTGCAGGCGACATTGACAAATTAAAGCAAAGCTATTTAATCGAGAATTATCTCGGCGAAGCAAATAATGCTTCATGTCGATTGATAAAATCAGTTCATGTTCAAGCTGAATGTGAAGATGCACTTGAAGAAGTTAAATATCTCGAACAAGTTCAACGAAATAATGCCGGAGGATTTCCGCACGGTATCGTTGCACATGCAAATTTAGCTTCACCGAATCTACCGAAATTAGTCGAAGCTTATACGCAAAATCATCCGAGTGTTAAAGGCGTTCGACAATTAATAAATTGGTCGACGACGGATGCGCGTATGTCGATGACAGACCGAGGCGATTACCTAACGGATAAGACTTGGCTCGAAGGTTTCGATCTTTTAGTTTCCAATAATCTATCGTTCGATTTTCATGTCTATCCATCTCAAATGGCCGATGCTGCTCAAGTTGCTCGACAATATCCAAATGCTATACTCGTTCTCGATCATTGCGGTCTCCCTGTCGATGGCATCAAAGATTTCGATGGATGGAAACAAGGCATGACTTACATGGCTCAACAAACGAATGTTATTTGCAAATTAAGTGGTCTCATTATGTTTAATCATGCTTGGTCGAAAGAAGTCTTTGCACCGTATGTTCTCGAATGTTTGAAATTGTTTACCCCTAAACGTGTTATGTTTGGGTCGAACTTTCCTGTCGATCGTTTGAATATAACCTATGAAGAACTTGTTAATCTCTATCGAGATATTCTTGAAACTGAAGCTAAACTATCGGCTGAAGAAATCGATTTAGTTTTCAAACAAAATGCTATTAAAACATATCGATTAGATGATTAATTCATTCCAATATTTTTTTCGACTTTTAATATAATTTTTGTAATTTGTTTTTTTTTCAATCAAATAAATCAGAATAGTTCTCTTTTATTGTTTCTCTTTTTCGAGAAGATTTAAAGTCGCAAGATTTTCTAATGTTCGTTGTCGATATGGATGATTCTCATCGATATGACAATCCAATGCACGTTGAAAATATTCTCGAGCTTTGTCGAATTCTTTATTTGTTTGATGCATAGCGCCGAGATTATTCAAAGCAGCTGCTAAACGTAAATCATTTTGACCAGCCGATGTTAATAAGTCAACAGCTCGTTGAGCGTAACTTAATGCACGTTGATGATCGCCCATATCGTGTAAAATATTGCCGAGATTGCCGAGACATGCAGCAACATCGAGATCATTTCGTGGTTGAATTTGATGTTCACGTATGGCTAATGCACGTTCAGCATAGTCGAGTGCTTCTTCGAGTTGTCCGAGACCGGCTTTCGCATTTCCAAGACCATTCAAACAACGAGCAATCGATGAATAATCACGTTTCGTTTCTTTTTCAAACCATTCCAATGCCGATTTGAATGCATTCATGGCATTATCGAATTGACTCTGATTGTTATAGACGATTCCTAAATAAACAAGCGTCTCAGCTCGTTCCTGATCAGTTGCTTGTTCGAGTGCTTTTTGATGAAGTTTAAGTGCACCTGAGAGATCTTTCAAATGTTCACGTAGAAGACAACCGTGTTTATTTAAAATACGAGCATTTCGATTGGGAATTCGAGACAGAATCGAAGCAGCTTGCGACCATTCACCACGAGCGATATGCTCGTCGGCAAGTGCTTCGTCATCACTAATGTTCATTGCCATTCGTCTCAATAGATCATCAATAGTTTTTCCCGATTTCAATTGCTGTTGAATAAATCGTTGATAGACTTGTTCTCGTTCTTGTTGATCCAATGCAATTAATTTCACGATAGTTAGCAATTGCAGATTGCCACCAGTGCCTTGACTTCGTGTGACACATGATACACGAAACGGTGTGCTTATATCGATGAAGACTGCCTCGCCTCGGACAGCACACAGTGCGTGATTGAGATCGATTTTAAAGAGAACATTTGCCATTCGATGTCGACGAATGGCTTGTGTTGCATCGAGAAGTGCATTGGCACGTGATGTTGTCACACGAAGAAATGATTGAAATGCAACAATGTTGTCTTTAGATTTCTGTTCGAGTTCATCAATAAATTGAAGAGGTAATTTCGTTCCGAGATAGACTTGTCCGAGATCTGTACATTTAAATTGTTTAGTTAAATCATTGAGAAAAAATCGAGCATAATCAAGAACATCTTGATCATGTCGACGAAGAGCATGTGAAAGAAGAACATGATAGGGAAATGGATGTCGATGAATATCAAACCACGAGAGAACATCATTCGGTCGATAATTTGAATCGAAATCATTGATATATGATTTGATTTGATTGTACGATTGAAAATATGCACGTGCATATTCAATGAATTTTTGTTTTGTACTTGCTATTCGTTGAGTTTTCCATAGATAATAGAAATAAAAATGTAAGTTATCCGATCCAAACATATTTCGAATATTTAATTGTGTTTCAAGATTATCAATAAACTGTGATAATGCTCGTAATAATGAATCAGCTTGTTGATAAATACCAATGACTTTACTTGGTAATGTTTCGAGATCTTTTTCAATAGATGAAAGAATAAGAATAGCTTCAATGGATTGAATCGATTCGAATCGAAGTAAGACATTATCTTCAAATGTTGTCACGATTAAAACAATTGCTTTATCATCTTTCGTTTGTTGTTCAATAAACGATGAACAAGATGAAAGACTAGTAAATGATTCATTGATTGTATTACGTATCGATGTTGTTAATTTCTGTTGTTCATCGAACGCAACAATACAAACTCCGCTCCCTTTCGAAGCCATGTAAACAAAACGACTGAAACGCAAACAAATTCTTAACGAATTAGAAATGTGTTTTTCTTTTTCACTGCAGATATCAATCGTGCACTTATTATGATTGATTTTCAAGTATTCACTTTCGTTTTTCTTTCTCGTTCTTTCAATTTTCGCCTACATAAATGGATTTCGAAATAACCTCAGACAAAGAAAAAAAAAGAAAGAAAAATATTCAAGATCATGATTTTCTTTTGACATTTATTATTTCTTTGATCAACAAAAAAAACGAAGGAATTATCGAGGTAATAGTTCGTCAAGTTCAGCAATTGAATAAGCGTAGACAGCCCAAACAGCTGCAGCTAGATCAACATCCGTCGAATTGAGTACATTCATTGTATCGCCATTCGAATGATGATAAGCGAAATATTCGGCATTGTCATTGTAAAGTGCAGCACCAGGTACGCCACGTTGTTCCCAAGGATCGATATCTTCACCGTCACCATTAGGCACGACTTGTGTTGCATTGATCGAAATTAATTGTTTCGAAATCGATTGAATTATTGCTTCTGATCGATTGTTTCCCGAAAATTGAAGTCCCCATGGATGAAATACGCCCATATCTGACTCCATGACAATACTCATGGTTGGTACTTCATTTTCATGTGCAAGAAAATATTGTTCAGCACCAATACCACCGAACTCTTCGCATGACCAAAGAACACATCGAATCGTTCGTTTTGCTCGAATATTCAATGCATGAAGTAACGAAAGAACTGTCCAAGATATCATCGCACCACCACCATCATCCATAGCTCCTTGACCAACATCCCAACTATCTAAATGTCCACTGACAAGAACGGTTTCATTCGGCAAACTTGACCCTTTCACTTCAGCAACGACATTATATCCCGTTACATTCGGTAATGTTTGAGCTTCCATGTAGAGAAATAATTCAATGGTTTGATTGCGTTGTTGAAAACGTTCGAGCATGTCAGCATGTTCGATCGATAATGATCCAGCAGGTATTTTCGGGTAGGCAGGATCGTAGTGCATGACACCAGTGTGTGGCGAATCGATTGAACGTGATGCAGCCGATCGACTGAGCGCAGCAACAGCTCCACATTTAGCAGCATGTGATGCACCTTGACCACGATAGGTAACGATAGGACCATAGCAACCGATTGGTTGTGCTTTCCAATCACATTGCGGATTGAAAACGACGATTTTATTTTTTGCTTCTTCGCATCGAGCTGTTAATTCATCGAATGTTCGAACGACAATAGCTCGGGCTCGAATTCCATTCGGTCCTGTTCCAACCGAATTTCCAAGGCCGAGCATCGATAATCTGCTAAGTCTCGGTTCGACTAAATTCAAATATTCATTGCCTCGTACCCAATGCGGTAGAATAACTGGCTCGATATGAACATTATCTAAACCTTCTTTCGTCATTTCATTTTGCGCCCAATGAACAGCTCGTGTTAACGACTCGTTTCCACATAAACGTGGACCAATCGTGTCCGCTAAATCGGCTAAACGATTGTATGTTACTCCACGAAAACTACCCTTAGTTACTAATTCAATAATACGATCTGTAACTGCACTTGTCGATGGTCGACTAGTTACAAATACAATTTGCACCAGTAACAATAAACACGCCACGAGAAACAAACTCTTCATGATGATACAACAAAATTATGAAACAAAACGATGCATTATCAATGCTTACTTCTTATCTTTTCGTTTTTTTTTGTCTTTGAAACTGATCTCAATGTCATCATTATGAAATGGCCTTCATTTTACAATCGACATTGAAGTTCCAAATAAGCGAAACGATATTCTATATATATATATGTTTTTTTTCTTGTTGATATCAATCAACAAGGTAAACGATATTTTAATTAAAATGTGTTTTTTTTATTATTTCGGAATAAATGTTTCACAAAATTCTCCTGTAAACTGTTGAGGACATTGGCAATGAATTTGTAATGTTCGATTTTTACTTATCGAACAAATGCCCGAGTTCAAACACGGATTTTTAACACACACTGAAAACAAAACAGCAATACTGATCGATAGAAATTACGTCGAATTTGTTCTACTTGTTATATTTATTTTGTTTTCACACAATGTTCCGTTGAAACCGAGCGGACATTGACATTCGAAATAGATGGTTTTATTTTCGAATTGTTTATTAATACATCTTCCACCATTTTCACATTTTATCCATGGACAATAATCATCTAAATCGATCGAATTCGTAGAAATTCAAAAAAAAACAAATTCTCACCTTGCCCGAAAATTGTGATACTCAATAGAAAAATCGAGACAATAATCGATGGAAGTAACATTTTCGAAGAAGAAATCAAAGAAATGAAAGATTAAAACGACAACAAACGGTGGTTTTGTTGATGAGAGGATCGAATCGCAATCCTGTTTAATTGTTTCCTAGGCGCTTGAAAAAAAAACTATATATTTTTAATTATTTTTGTTTTACTTTTTTTTCTATGTCCTTCAATAAAGATATTTCGCTTGTTAAATTATGTTTTTTTCTTCTACTTTGGTATTCCATTAGTTCGTGTGCGAATATCGTGGGCAAACGTTTGTTAACTATTTTTCCACATCCATTTACCGTTACACTTATTCAATTATTTCACGGCTGGGCCTATTCGATACCATTACTTCGTTTAATTCAAATTCCACCAGCTACTTATCTTCATTCGAAACGAATCTATTATTTAACCGTCATTGTTCCGTTAGTTTTGGGCAAAGTACTTTCACAGCTAACATCACAGATTAGTCTTCGTCTTGTACCGATTTCCTATTCACATACAATCAAAGCATTAATGCCATTGTTTACTGTCGTCTTATCACGATTAATTCTGGCTGAAAAACATTCGATTATAGTTCGTTGACAAATTGAATGGAATCTTTTATCGATTTTCGAGTATTTTCAGGTCTATCTCTCGCTTTTGCCGACGATTACCGGCGTGATTATTGCATCAATTAGTGAACTATCATTTGACATTGTCGGTTTGATTTGTGCATTGTTTAGTACGTGTTTATTAGCTGTACAAAATATTTATTCGAAAAAAACGCTTCAACATCTCGATATTCATCATATTGCATTGCTATCCGTTCTGTCGAAGGTTTCCTGGTGTTTACTTACACCGTTTTGGTTTCTTACCGATGGACCGAAGATTAATTTTCGTGAAGAAGTAATTTCGTTTTTGTTAGAAATATAATTTCGCAATCGAATCTTTTTTTCAGGTAACATTAACTGTAATTGGTTTTATGTTATTGGATGGTTTTTGTAATTTTTTATATAATGCTATTGCGTTTACATTAATTTCACACATGTCACCGGTTAGTTATGCAATAGCTGGAAGTGCAAAACGTTTAGTTGTCATTAGTATATCGATACTTGTTCTACATAATCCCGTGACAAAATTAAATCTATTTGGAATAAGTTTAGCATTGATTGGAGTTATTATATACAATCAAGCGAAATACTATGAACAAAAACAAAATATTAATGAGAAAAATGTTATATCTGTATCGCCGTAGATGATCAAGGAGATTTGTACGTGAGGCTTTTTTTTCTGCTCTTCATCGTAGATGTGAGAGTGAACGTGTTCGTTTTGGAGGAATAGAATATTTCATTTGACGATAGTAATCAGTGAGAAGTTCGGAACGTTTCAAATTGCGAGTCGGACGAATTTGTTGAAGACGTGCTAAGATTTTCTAATTAAAAAAAACTAATAAAAAAAAACTATTTCAATTGATTGATTGACATACGAAATTTTCCTGTTCAATTTGTTGTTGTTGCTTGCGACGATTGATTGCTGCAGATGTTAATCGATGTTGACACGTTGATTTGTTCGATGTATCAAGTAGAGTTTTTTTCATTGTTTGAAAATTATACGTTCGATTGTCTTGCTCAGTTTCATCAGATATATCCAATAGAAGAGTTAAAACTTCGTTTGTTATTTGACTCATCTAGATAAGTAACTAGAGCAAAAGAGAAATAAATGTGACATAACCAAACACTCTACAATGATCTATATTGTGTATGTAGACTTCTATTTTCGTTCTAGTTGACTGACTTTTTCTTCTTTTTTATTTGATTTTGTCATTGATAGTAAGTTTCATATTTAGGTGTCCTTCCTTTTTTCGTCTCTCTCTCTCTCTCTTTTTCTCTTTCTCTTATTGAAATATGCGTGAAGCAACAATTAATTGATGTGTTCACTTGTTCAAGTTAGAAAGTCATCGAAAAGAATCAACTAAAACATGGGTATTGGAAGTTCAAGAAAACGATACGGATATTATAACCAAAACAAATATCAACAACAACAAAAACGTCAATTTCTACGAAGAACAACTAGCACACAATCGATACCGGTCCTTTCGTTACCCAACAACTACTATCCAAATGGATCATCCTATCCGTATGGAGGACTACAACTACCACCACCACCACCACCGTATCCATCGGTTGGTTACAATGCTTATCCACAACAACAACAACAACAAATGATGATGATGCCACGACCACTACCACCACGAACACCTGTGCCTTATTACAATCCATCACCACAGCAACTATCCCCTACTCCTCAGCCGGTAATGCCGACACCTTACGGTCAACAACAAGTGCCAATGCAACCTGTCTATAATAATATGAGTTCACCTTCTGCAACACCTTATTATTCTCCTTCAACTCCAGTTTATCATTCATCACCAGCAAGACTTCTAACTGATTGGACAGGTGGTGGCAAAATCTCACCTGGATTTCTCGGACCTCCGATCTAATTCAACTCTCTATTCTTCTTCTATTAACATTTCACTTTGATATCTGTCATTTACATCAAATGAACGGTAATTACCTATATTGAGAAGAAGATACTTCGTTATACTTATCAATCAACTTGTGTGTTCACCTTTTTCTTTGTTCGTATTGACTTTTACGCCACTAATCGATTATACACTACTTGAACAATAATAAATGTGTAACTAAAAGGCATCGTTTAAATGCACTCATTCTCAAGCGACGTCCTCTTTCCTTCTTCGGTTATCTGAGTAAAACGAGCTATATATTTTTTTTTCTACTATGTCAATATTCGATAGATGACACTGAACGCCAATCAATTTGCATTTAGTTATATTTAATTGAACAAAATTATCTTGGCAAACGTCGAATTTATTCAATAGGATGATAATAGAGAGATATTTAAATCGAATAAATAAAATCGTATTTCGAAGGTTAATTGAAAAATTGAAAAGAAATGCGACCTTTTCGTTTTTTTTTCTTCTTTTCGCTTGAATAAATCCATCCGAAAGAGAAAAGAAAAAACGTTTTTTCGTATACTGTAACACATACTTATATAAACGAGTAGACGTACCAAGATACAAAACTATAAATGTCGCAAAATCGCAATGATGAAATCGAAACGGCGGAACCAATAAACACAAATAACACCAGTTCAACACGACGTTTATCTCCTGGTCATATCAATTTAAAACCAGCTGTGGTTTTTGATCATATCAAAACTAAAGTTAAGCAGAAACGAAATTCGAATAATCTTCAGCTTGATGTATCGACGAATCGCGTTCGTAAACGATCAGTTGAACCTTCTCATGATAGCAAAACGAAAAAGCCATTGATACTAACACGTTCACAGCCGATTGCTGTCTCACCAAAATCATCTGATGAAAGCTGTGAAAATCGTATGTCGAAATAAAACGAATTCAAATGAAAATTTCGTTTTTTGTTTTGTTTTGAGAACCATCGCCTGGCCTAGACGAGAATGGTCTTGATGCGTCTGATTCACCGGAAAAAGAAGACGAAATCAATGAATCTGTTCGTTGGCGAATAGAATCCGATAATGATGCAAATACGCAATTGAAACCATCGAAATCAAGATTGAAATTGAATCGAATGTCGAAAATTTTGACCGAACAGAATCAACCGATGAACAGAAAAACGAGACGAACTTTGGAATCATCGTCGAAACTTGATCTCAATAAAAAGAAAAAAAACAACGAACCTTCGCATGCCGATTCATTGTCAATGCAGCTCGTATGATCTTTTCGAGCTTCTTTACAATCGAATTCATTCGATTTTAGACTGCTCCAATTCGTGATGAAGATTTTCCGAAGATTTTCAAAGATACGATCGCTTCCACCGAACAATTAATCATCGGTAAATCAAACATTTTATTTTGAATACAATCAAAGTTTTATTCTAGCTTATCCATGCGCCTGGCGAAAGGATATGTTCATGCATGGCCGATTGTTTCTTACAATCAATCATATATGTTTCTATACTTGTTTTCTAAAATGGGAGGAAAGCGTATGACGAGTGTTTGTTTCTTGTTTATTTCGAATAGAACTCGTCGTTTTTAGTTGTGCATTGCATACAAGGATATAGTGAGTGTTACGCGAGAGAAATGTGCGAAATTAATTCCGAATGCTATTCAATTGAAAACAAAAAATCGTGAACAATATCTATTTGCGAGTTATAATCAACGGGAAAGGATTTTTATTGGAATATTTCGTTTATGGCAAAATGCTCTATTGGAAAATGTTTGTTTGTTTGTTTGCTTGAAATGATTTTAATTCGAACAGCTTTTTTTTTCTCTAGCCATTGGATTATCAGCAATTGAAAGGAATTATCTTTGCCGATCAAATGAATATTCATGAATCGTCAGGAGACAGTGATGAATCTGATGAATTCGAAGACAATTCGTTGCTGATAAATTCGGCACCAATTCCTGGATTATTGGACGAGAAAAGGGCGATTATCATCGAACCAGAAACACCAACATATCTATCGTCATGTCCGTGTGAAAATCATCTAGCTAAGATCTATGCCGAACGAGCATTTCCAATTGCTGTCGATCAATTATTTGATTTAGCTTTCGGTGATAATTCGTTCGCTCGAGCTTATCATGACTCTCAAAAATTAATCGACTATACAATGAGTCCGTGGACGAAAAGTAATGAAACAGGTAAACGTGAACGACAAGTAACTTATAAAACAGTGACACAATCGATTCTCGGAACGAATACAATAAGTTGTAACGAGAAACAAGTAGACGGACACATTTTCAATGTTTAACTTTTATGATATTTATTTTAGACAATTGAACTTGAGAAACCTCGTTTGATCTATATTCTAACTAGTGAAGTGTTCAATGAAGGAATGAAATACACAGATGCATTTTATGTTACAACGAAATTTTGTATGTTTCAGCGAGATGCTAAACTCGCATTTCTACGTGTAACAGCCGAAGTACGATATGTGAAAACAGTTAATGCTATAGCTCGATGTAAGAAAAAAAACCAATGAAAGTTCGCTTATTCCTTCTTGTTTTACTCGTTTTTTAGCGTTCATCGAAAAGAATTGTCATTCGAATATCGAAAGTGGTGTAGATAATTTAGTTCGTCGATTAGATAACTATCAAACGACGAAAAGTCAATCGAAATCGGACAATAAATCGAAACGACAATCATGTAAAAAACGAATCGAAGATTCGCCTTCGTTCGAAGAAAAACGAGACAATCAATTGCCGATCATTCACAATGAAATTCTCGTTCAACAACGAACATTAACAGGAAAAGGATTCTTCTTTGATTTAATCCTTTTCATTGGTATTGCTATTTTAATTCTACATATTTATCTTTGCTATAAATTATATAAATTCGATGAAATCTTATCGAATTCAAATATCGGTTAGTTGAATGTTTATTTATTTATTTATTTATTCTCATTTTTTTTAAAATTTAGTTTGTCAAAAAGTGCACAACAAACACAGTAGTTAAGCGCGTCTTTTTTCTTTGTAAAATTATTTTTCATTTTTAAAAACTAAAAAAAAATGACACGACAGAAGTCAAAATTTGATCTATTTCATTGGTTATTCGCTCAGTTTGCGATCGTATTCGGGATTCAATTAACGAGAAAATACAAACGTCGTGTTTATGTCAAACGAAATCTTCGAAAAACTATTCAACAAGCAACTAATAATAATCAGACCGATATGAAAGACGCATCGACAATGACAATTGATTCATTACAATCGAAAGCGAGTCAACGTTTGAAAGCTTTGGATTTGATTCGAAAATATTTCGACAATGATCAACATGAATTCTGTCACTATCTTCACGAGCACGAGCAACTTTCTCAAGATCAAATTATTCGCATTTGCCAATTGATTAAAAATTTATTAAGAAATATTTCAATACAACAAAGATTTCCGAATTAGATTGATGAAATTTTTCGATAGGACATGAAGTCCCATGATTGTTGTTTGACTTGTTCACCTTCGAATAGCTTTTCTCGACCGTCGAGAACATCGATAGCCATACGAGCGAAATGTAACATAATTGGAGTTGGATGAAGTTCAGGTGAATTAGCCCATTTGTCCAATGACATCCACTGACAGACGGCAATTTCGTGTGGATCGAAATTGATCTGTTGCTCTTCGTCTGTCTCGTCGAGAGCCATCAAACAGCCGAAATAAACATCACCGCGATCAAAACGAAAATTTGATTCATAAGTAAACGAGAGAATACCACGGAAACGAGCGCGAATGCCAGTCTCTTCGAAGACCTCACGTTCGACACCGGATTCAATCGATTCTCCTGACAAAAAAAGGAAAAAAAATTCAATAGATTCATTCATTTATGAGAAAGTAGTAGTTCACCGATATTGAGAGCGCCACCTGGTAATTTGAAATAATTATCTACATAAGCATATCGTTCTTTAATAAGTAACACTTCCCGATTTTTATTAACAACTAATCCACCAACACCAATCGTTGACATTGCGTAACTCGGTAGTTGATTTGGCTCGTTTTCAGCTAACCAATGAGTTAACATAACAAGTTCAGGTTTAGCATGATGAAGAACAAAACCGAGTTTCTGTGCAATAGGAATCAATTCTGTTCGATCACATGGTATCGAAAGCCAGATACCACGACGTTTCGCTTTTCGCCAAGCATCTAACGATTGTTCTAATTGTCGTTCGAAGGCTGCCGGAGTTTTCGCAAGAAGTTTTTGATCGACAGTGACACCTGAAAACATATCATCTTCGCCAGTTAACAAAGTCACTTCGTCGCTGTCAGCATTACTACCGTTCGTCAACATGCTTATTTTTGCCGATGTGTCAATCGGAAGAAGAGAATGAAAATATATTACGGTAAAACTTCGCAGCCAATCAAGAGAACAAAAGAAATCAATTTCTTTTATTAAAATGCAGAACAAAAAAATATTTATTTTCTATCAGAAGTTTTCTTTCGATACATTATTATACTCCACGGTGGTTGATTGGGATTTTTCGATTTGACTTCGATTTGATCAGGCTCTAATAACTGTTCACGACCTTCGAGAACATCGATAGCCGTACGACCGATGTGACGAGTTATAGGAATAGGATGCATTTCAGGTGTATTCACCCATTCATCCAACGGCATCCATTTGCAAGCAGCGATTTCGAGCGGATCGAAATTGATCTGTTGCTCTTCGTCTGTCTCGTCGAGAGCCATCAAACAGCCGAAATAAACATCACCGTGACCGAAACGAAATTGTGATTTATAGGTAAAATTGAGTATCCCAAGAAAATGCGCACGAATGCCGGTTTCTTCAAAGACCTCACGAGCTGCACCATCTTCAATCGATTCTCCTTCAAAAATAAAAAGACGGCAACTGAAATTTCTTAATTTCTTTTTCATTTACCAATATCAAGACAACCTCCGGGAAGTTTAAAATAGTCTTTCAAACGAGAAAATCGTTCTTTAATAAGTAAAACTTCTCGTTTTTTATTAACAACTAATCCACCAACACCAATCGTTGACATTGCGTAACTCGGTAGTTGATTTGGATCATTTTCATCTAGCCAATGAGTTAACATAACAAGTTCAGGTTTAGCATGATGAAGAACGAAACCGAGTTTCTGTGCAATAGGAATCAATTCCGTTCGATCATGTGGTATCGAAAGCCAGATACCACGACGTTTCGCTTTTCGCCAAGCATCTAACGATTGTTCTAATTGTCGTTCGAAGGCTGCAGGAGTTTTCGCTAGAAGTTTTTGATCGACAGTGACACCTGAAAACATATCATCTTCGCCAGTTAACAAAATCACTTCGTCGCTGTCGACTTTCTCGGCAATACTCATGTTTATTCGTGAATTTAAAATCTGTTAATAAAAAAGAACAAAACAGAACGAGCGAAGAAAACCAAATGAATACTGGTGAAAATGAGTAACCAATAAAACTTGCGCGTATCTAGCGACACAGAAAAGGGTTTTTCATATACAATGAACTGTCAAACGTTATAGTAGATGTTTCTTAAACACACACAGAGACGGAAAAACAAACAATTACAAATCTTGTAGCATATTTATACGTTTTAAAGCAGTTCCTGAACGAGCTTTTTGTATCGTTGAGTATTTGTTATCTCCTCCGGCGAGATTTTCTTCATAGGCTTTGTCCAGTGGTGTTTGTCGTTCTTCGATTTTTCTCGATTGAAGAACAGTTTTTAAGTCTTGTAGTTGAAGTTCTAATTGAGTTTGTTTATCGGCTTCAGTCGATTGTTGAACACGACTTATCGGTCGATACTAAACGAAAGAGATAATTCGAATTTATTTCGGCAAAAAAATCTAGTTGATTTACTGGTGGAGGAGATAACGCCGCGGTTGTTCTCGATTGCGTATTTGTAATTGATAGGAGTTTTTCGCGTGCTGCTGCTTCAGCTACACGCCATTTGGCCACTTCTAATTTCAGTTCATCGGCTTCTGTTCGACTGAAAAAAGAACAAAGAAATCTCATTCATGCGAAAACTATTTATAAATAAGTCAAATTTAGCTCGAGTAACAAACCGGCGTTCGATGGTTAGTGAAATAATATAAAACTGCGCAAAGCTAATGGTTAAATTTAATTTTTTGAACTTACTTTTTCATTGAATCATTGACAAGTGTAGAGATCAATTTTTCACATTCGGTTATTTTACGAGCAAATACACGTTTTTCTTCTTCGTTCTTTCAAAAAATATGAATTAGAGAGAATTTTGTATTTTTTGAAATTTTACTCGAGTCATTTCGAATTTACATCGTTCGAGTTGAGTTTCGATTTCAAAGGCTTTCGCCGTTTGTAAACATGCTTCTTCACTGCTAATATGAGCTTTTCGAGCTAAAACTTCAGCAGCTTCTTGATATTTTAACTAAAGAATATTTTTGCAAAATCTTATTCGACAAAGTCTCTTCATCAAAAACAAAATAAAACTGACTAAAGTCTCGTGAATTTCCTTCATTTGTTCTTGATATTCTGTCAATTGTTTTTCCATTTCATTTCGTTGTTTCTCAGCTTCAAGTCTCAATTGACGTTCACGCATAAGAGCTTTCATTTTCGCCTAAATATATTTGTTTTTAATCAATGCCGAAGACAAGACATGCATACTTTCTGTTGTTGTTCTTCGAAATATTTCATTTGTTGCATTTCAATCGATTGTTCATGACGACGTTTTAAATACAATTGATGATTACCGATAGCTAAATCAAGAATCTGAGAAAAAATAATCAAAAAATGAAAATGATGATAATGATAATCAGCTACCTCTCGACTGATCGATGATTTACTGGTATAAAATGCAAATGTTGCATGTTTATCACCGACAAGATTCAATAGAACCTATGATAAAATCAGCATGCAAAAAAAACCCAATGAGCAAGACGTATGTTTTACTTTTTTCTCATGTGCTGTGATGTTTTTTATGTCCGACCAGGAGAAGAATACTTCGGGTCTTAATTTATTTTTCTTATAGAATCGAATGCCAAGTGCATCGATGCCGAGCCAAAGTTCGGCGGCGAGAGGCGTTGATGAGTCGACGCGTTGGCGAGACGAGCTTTTACTCGTGCCTTGCATTTTTGAAATTTCGAAAAATGCCAAACCGAACATGTCTAAATCTTGAGCATGTTTCAAATAGGCGAGTTCAGCTTGATCACGCGTGAACGATGCGTGTGTTCGCCAGAGAGATACAATTTGTTCGAGCCAATCCGAACGAGACAATTCAACTTTTTGAAAGCAAGATAACGGTAATAAAGCTTCGTTTTCGAGATCAGTTGATTCAAGTTGATCATAATCACCGAACTAATAAAAGTTAAAGTCAAAAAAAAAATGTTTTTTCGAATTTACTTTAGCTTGAAGAGCAAGTGAAGCTAAATGTGCAGCTGTATCCGGCGGACAGTAGATGTCCATATTGAGAATATCCTGTTTGATTTGCCGATAGAAAAGATGTCGAGTTATGTCTTGTATGAGTTCGTGAGTAATATCTTCGGGATAGAATTTCACGACGAAATGCAATTCGATCATGTTTTTAGTCGATGTTGACAAATGAATTGATGATGTTGATCGAAGAAGATGAACTTTAGAATTCTCATTAAATGACAAAGAATTTACTGTTGGCAATTGTTGATAAGTTGAGATTGGAATCGATTGAGAGAGGATCTACGTGGGGAATAATTGAAAATTTTTCTTATTTATTCAATCAAATTGTTCACACATACACTGCGATTCATATCGAGCCATTTCCATTCATTGGAAGTTTTCTCTTGATATTTTAAACCAAAATACCAACATTCTCTTAAACCAATCGTTTGACATACAAGTGAAAAGATTGTACTACCTCTAGCCGTTGTCTGCAATAGATTGATTCGTGAAAAAACAACGACAACATGAAAATCGTTTACCTCAATTGGAAATTGTAGTTCAGCATCGATTGTATAGATTTTACAAAGAAATTCTTCGATTTTTTTCTTTCGAAAGACAGACATTCCTTTCGTTTTGATATTACCTGAATAATAGTTAATCTTTCATCGTTCCTTCGTGTTTTTTTTCTGCGTATATGTTTGGAAGACTTACATTTTTTTTTTCTTCTTCTTCTTCTTCTTTTCGACAATGACGTAGCGCGTGCTTGACATTATCGACGAAAAATGTATACACAACCGATCGTTTTTTTTTTCGTCGTTTTCTTTTTCTTCCTCTTCGCTTCCATGCAAAAAAAAAGCCACATGCCATGCATACCTTTGCTGCATCGTTCGATTCACTTCGATTGAACTTCGCAAATCTTACAAAATCATTCACATATGTCGATTGACATGCAAATCAGGATGCGCCATGCAGTTGATACACCCATCTGGTCTCCCTTTTGATTAACTCATCTTAATAGAGAAAAATCTCTTTTTTTGCTTTTGATCAAACAAAGCCGATTAAGGAATCGTTCAATCTCTTGACTTTCACATTTCATTCTTCGCACTCATCTATCAAGATAGTCGAACTTAATAATTTTGTGTTAGTTTTTTTTATGACAGTATCACACAAAATATATATATATATATATATGTATATAGAAGAGACAAAAGAGAAACACTGTGTAGAGCGTGTTAACAAGTGAAAAGAAAAGAAAAAATGTTACAGATGTGTAGGATAAGGATAATCATAGTAATCTCCTGTGTGTGTTGACGATGAACTTGGACTTTTGATATTCGAATGATGATTATTCGATGCCGATGCTGTTCCGTTGCCTAGTGGCGGCGTGACCCGTTTTTCTTTTTGTCGACGATTACAAAACCAAACACGTACGACTTCTTTTTCGAGTTGTAATTGATCGGCTAATTGTGCAATATCCTGTGCAGCTGGTTTAGGATTACGTGCGAAATTAATTTCAAGTGCCTGTTTAATACTAACTTCGATGGACGTACGTTTCTTTCGTTTACGACCACTAGCCGCGATTTTCTCCATTGAATTCGATGTGCCCGTTTGAGATTCGGAATCTTCGAGCCATTTAGCTAATAATGGACGTAATTTGCACATATTTTTGAAACTCAATTGTAACGCTTCGAAACGACAGATCGTTGTTTGACTGAACACATTTCCGTAGAGATTGCCAAGTGCAAGACCGACATCAGCCTGTGTATAGCCGAGTTTGATTCGTCGTTGTTTGAATTGTTTCGAGAAACGATTGAGATCGTTGTTGTCAACATGAATCTGATGTTCGTCCTCGTTCGATGACAACAGATTGAGTTCGTTTTCGTCGATTGTCGACGATGAACCCGGCGGTTGAAGGATTTGAGACGGCGGCAGTGGAACGACTCCCGCTGGTATCGGCAATTGAAATTGATGTTCATGATCGATTGATGGCGATCCACCGTAGGTCGGAATGAACTGATGATACGGTTGTGCATGAGAATAATTCGATGCTGGATGATGATGATGGGGATAGTAATTCGACGGATTTGTCGACCAATAATCGTCGATGGCTAATGAATGTGGTTTGTGTTGCATGATGACTGGCCATGCAGAACTCGGATTTGGTGATGAAGTTTTACGTTCATTTGAGTTGACTGTACTGTTTTCTTGAGGAAATAAATAAGTATTCGATGGTTTGATATCGGTTTGTTGTAAAAGGAGATCATTTGATGAATCAGAGGCTGGAGGATAGAAGAATGTATTGGCATTTTCGAGTTGATGTTGAGAATGAAGTGGATGGAGATGATGATGCGTATGGATATGATGATGATGAAGAGCATAGGCAGCGGCGGCAGCTGCAGCGGCTGCTGTTGTAGCATTGGTTGACGGTGGTGGTGATGTTGACATAATTGAAAAAATTCATCAACAATAATCGAACTAAAATATCGATGAAAATTTATCATTTTTTTTGTTTTGGTTTTTTTTCTCGTTCTGTATGATTTATGAGGAAGAGAGAGAGAGAGAGAAAAATATCACTGTATATTATTCACAATTATATACTCTCAATTGAATTAATAGAAGAAGAAAAAAAGAAAAGCTAATCGGATTTCAATTAGGAGAAACTGAAGTCAACGACGGGAGTATATACGTTCGAAGTACGACGAAGAAGAAACGATGATGACGAATAGACTATTGAGATTCGTCGTCTCGATGTTTATTTGAATATCAATATGAAGATAGGATAGCTGATGGGGAGTAGAACTCGTTTGGAATGCAAATGAAATTCAGATTTGCCGCCGTTCGATGCATTTTCTCTTCTGTCAAGAAGTTGCTCTCTCTTTTTTTTGCTTTTGTCGATGACAAGATAGTTTCTCTTTATTTATGCGTGTGTGTGTGTGTATATAGAGTATCTACAACATGCACACACACACCCAAGCACTAGTGTAGAGAAAAGAAAATATCTCAACGAATAGGGATTGGTTGATTAAATGAATGGAAGCATCAAATTTTTTTTCTCATTGGATAGAATGACCTTTGGGAAGCTAAACGAAGGGAAAAAACGAACGAGAACGATCGGATTTCTTTTTTTCTTCTTCGTCTTTCTCTTCTCCTTTTTTTTGCGTGATTGATGGATCTAATCGTATGTATGTACACAGGACATTTCCTTTGTGTCACCACAATAAAAGAAAAGAGACAAACAAACATTGAAACAGATGGTCCTACCAGTTGGAGATCGACAAGTTTGAAAATCAAATTAGTTTGTGTTTTTTCTGTCTAACTAATCAAGATCAGAAAAAAAAACGACACTGTATATAGTAAATTAGACTAATCGAGTTGTTCTTTGTCATTGTGTTACAGTTAAATAAAAAACAAGCGAACAAAACAAACGATTCGAGCACGAAAATCATCTCTAAGACTTCAGTATTTTACTCTCTCTCTCTCATCGGTACTAATCCTCTTGCGCCTTGAGATCGGAGATACCTTTGATTTTACGACCTTTTTTCACATTTATATTATCGTTTATAATGATGGATTTATCGGTTTCTTGTTTCTCGAAAATATCGATTGTTGACATTTTGAAAAAAAAAGAAAAGAATTACTTCTTGATGAATTCATTAAATATGCAAAGATGAACAATAGATAGAACTATCAATCATAGAAAGAACAGCATGGAAATGGGGTGGAGTCAAAAGATAAATACGTGACGTACATGATCAAACATGTTTTTCTAATTAGTTCGATTGAACACTGGGCAAGTTCATCGGACATACATATGTATATATATTCACTCTTGTGATTAGATAATAGATTTTTAATCGAATTGAAACGACAACTCAACACACTCATTAATAAAACATTTTAGTTTTTTTTTTTTGAACACTAATATTCAAAGATCAATTTCATCTCTGCACACGCACGACTTATTCCGGCAAGTGGTAAATGCTTGTTAATACTAATGAAACGCGACTCATTGATAATGTTCTTGCTGTTGTTTTTTTTTATGATTCGTGTCAAATTACTCACGTTGATAGGCAATGTTCAATGATGGATTGTTTTGATTTCTAAATTTGTTCGATGGAATCGTTTGTTTTTTTTCTTCAAGTCTCAAAATCGAAATATCTTACCATCATATCGAGCTAGTCAAACCGTCCTTAGATTTTGTTATCGATAAAATGAAGAGATGACGAAGAAGAAAATGCCGAACGAGAGAGGAATTATCATAAACTCAATGCAATAAAATGAATATACATACGATTTGCATACATAACGCAAAAACGCACATAGACAGAGCGAGAGAGTTTCGTTTGATTTTTATTTCAAATGAATTTAGATACAAGACAAAAAAAAACTCAATCGAATTCAACATCATAAATCGTCGTTCGACAAACACAAACGGCTAAAATCAATGCGATTAACTAAAAAAAACAAGAAAATAGATCAACAATTATTGAATTTTTTGTTCGTTACCTCAATCAATGCAATAGCAATTCCAATACCGACAATAACTTGCGAGTAGATATGTACATAATTATTTATTGTTTGATAACAACCAATTCGATATGAATCGACTTCGAGACAAATGCCATTTAACAATCGATGACAACATGATTGCGGTAAATTTTGATCGAACGTTTTATAATCGAGATTATTGTAGAAATCCGACGGACCATCGATGCCACAGCACGAGAATTGTCGATGAACGATATCTAAATCGAATTCGAATTGTTTTGGCATTGAGTAATTGTAGGTTAGAAGACGTCGTTTAAGTGTATTCGGTAAACGAGTGTCCCACTCATCGCTGAGAAAGACCGTGTACATAGCGACGATTAATTCGCCACCCATGACGAGTATGATTAAGAAAACATACTGAAAATAGATCAACAAGAAATTAGTTTCAATTTTAAAAGATTGGCAAACGTACGAAGCCGAGGAGAGTGCGAGACTCTCGGACTGAACCACAGCAACCGATGAGCCCGAGAAGGAAGATTAATGCGCCGATACTGACTAAAATAATGCCAATATGATGAAACGAAGGAATCAATCGAGAATCGTAGGATAACAGAGCGAATAGTTCATGTAGATCACGTTTGTATAAAACGAGAATTCCACAACTGAGAAATATCCCTCCGGATAGCTAAAAATCAAAACGTTGCTTTCTGTTCGTTGTTCTGTAGCAAAATTTTACCCAAATAATCAAATTAACGAATAAAAGAAAATATTTCGCACAAAAACAGCTTGAGATCATTGCTTTTTTTTGTTCGATTGTCGTCTTCGAAGACGAATAACGTGCAATGGTCAACTGTTCACAACGGACGGTGAGAAAAGGAGAGAAAGAAAGAAAAAAAAATTGAAATCTATTCTTCTCGTGCCAATTGTTCGTTCACCTTGGACGACAACAGTGCACACCGTTGTACCAAGATAAGAGAAAAAGCAACAGTCAGTCAGTCAGTTGTCGCGCATTCAATTAATGACAAAAAGAAGAAAAAAATGAATGCTAAAGGTGAGAGTCAAGTCTTAGAATAAATGACCGGTCGAGTATGATTAGCTTCCGGTTTCTTTTTATTTCTTTTCAATGTTCGTTAGACTAAAAAAATAATCGAGACAATGCACAGTCATTTCTCTTTTATTCGCTTTGAGTAAGAAGACAAAATAATCAATTCTATTTGGTTTTCTTCGGTTCAATCGATGGTCGTGCGCTGAAGGTTAACCATGAGTAAATTGCACTGCCAACCGCACTGAAAACAAAATTCGAATCGAAAAGCATTGATCTTAGTTAAACAAATAACAAACCTAAGATTTAAACCGACAAAATTGACCAGTGAAAAAACATAATCTCCGCCGACGAACATGCCGATATATGTGACGAATAGATTCTAAATTGATTCGAACGTTCGAAGAAAAAAGAAACAAATGCCAACGAACTTTACAACCGCCGACAACAGCTGTTGTCAACGGTGAATTGTAGTTTGTGCAGAGCATCGTTGAGTAATTAAGAAGAAAGCCCATGAGTGATGAAAGAAGAAACGCACAGATAAAACCGGGATTTGTATAACCATGAAAATTCCAAACTCGAGTTAAATCTTCAGTAAGTAAAGTTAAAATAATCGTTGGAAAAAGAACACAGAATGAATTGTAAAATAAAAGACCATTCTGATTGAAATTCTATATGCATGCAAATACATTCTTAAACAAGACGATGGATTCATCGAGATTTTCGGTTTTACTTTATTAACTAATTTCTGTTTGATAACAATGCCTTGCACGGCTGTTGTTAGATTATTGCCCATAAGAAACATGTAACCAGTCCAATTGAACGTTAGATCATCGCTCCATGCAATCAATGCACCGAGTACCATGATATAGACACTGGCTTGTGAAAGAACTGGTTGTTTGATACTGAATAAAATCGAAAATTTATTTTAAATGAAAAAATCTTTTGTTTTTTTTGTACTGAAGAAGGAATTGTTCGCCAATCATTGACATCCAAATCGAGAATCGACGAAGAGCAGTGAACATCGGAAGACTAAACGAAGATGTAGATCGAGATTTGAATGCATGCATGTGTCTTTGTTTGGTACCTGACAGCTTGTGTTCCACCGAGACCGAAGATTAGATTCGTGAAAAAGAATAACGGCAATGGCATAATCTAGATTTTGATTTGTCGACGAAATCATTTGCGAAAGTTGAAATTTACTTTACGAATAATATCAAATGAAAAACGTGGAAAATCAGTGAATTTCAACATTCGTGCAACATAGAGAACAAAAATCGAAGTGATTAACTACAAAACAAAAACACACATTCAATGATGGATAATTCGTTTGCACGTACTTGTCCAATGCCAAGTAATTGAAACGATGGAAAGCTAAGCAAAATGAAAATTAGTTTTGATTGAGTCTATTAAAAACATTGTGTACCCATATGATGTGAGAACAAGTTTATTAACAACAGTAATCAAACCCGAACAGAGTGCATAGAAAACAGCTGAGCCTAATCGTTGAACAATTGTTACATTCTTCGACGACATGTTTTCTTTTCAGGTGAGAAAAAAAAAGAACAATTGACCGATGATGATACACACACGGACAAGTTTTCGTGAAGGACATTCATTGGATGAAAAATAGCTTCAAGATATCTCCGACATCTATTGAATGATTTGAGCGTAAAATAAAAAAGATTTTCGGGAAGAAGATTGTATGTCCAGTATGAATAATCGTATGTGTACATAGATTGTTTTTTTATTGCGCCCTCTGCCTATTGATTTGAATTGATCGATCGATCTGATTAATCGTAAGTGACTCATTTCTTTTCTCTCTTTGTTTGCTCGATCGTCTTCGCATTTTCAACGACGTTTGTCTTTCATTCTCGAAACATGCTATGTTAATTCTAGTTAGTAGAACTTAATCATGCAAGCTCTCAAATGTGTCGTTGTTGGCGATGGTGCTGTCGGTAAAACTTGTTTGTTAATTTCTTATACAACAAATACATTTCCTGGTGAATACATTCCGACGGTATTTGATAACTATTCGGCCAATGTGATGGTCGATGGCAAACCGATTAATCTCGGATTATGGGATACGGTAAGAACGAATGCAAATCGAAAGGTTTCATTATTGATTTTTGTTTGTTTTTAGGCAGGACAAGAAGGTAGAAGATTGAATTTTGAAGGAGATTTCAACGAAAATATACGATTGATTTGTAGATTATGATCGACTTCGACCGTTATCTTATCCACAAACAGTAGGATATCGATTTGGAATTGTTAAGAAATCGAAATATTCTGTTTAGGATGTGTTTATTATTTGTTTTTCATTAGTTAGTCCAGCATCGTTCGAAAACGTTCGAGCGAAAGTAAAGAAATCAAAAAAAAAATGTGTCATTCGAATATTCTGCTGTTTTTCAGTGGTATCCGGAGGTGAATCATCATTGTCCACATATACCGATTATTCTCGTCGGTACAAAAGTTGATCTGCGTGAAGATAAAAATATGATCGATAAACTTCGAGTAAGAAATCGAACTTGTTTTCTATTCGAAATTGTCTTTTTTTTTTTGAGTAGGAAAAGAAACTATCGCCGATATCAACACTCCAAGGTGAATCGATGCGTAAAGAAATCGGTGCTGTCAAATATTTAGAATGTTCAGCTTTGACACAAAAAGGTTTGAAAACTGTCTTCGATGAAGCAATACGTGCACATTTATGTCCTAAGCCCAAATCGAAAAAGAAAGGATGTATTCTCCTTTGAAATGAAAATATTCTCTTCAATTGTTTGTTATATTTCTCTCGCTCAGTTTTTTTTGTGTGCGTGTGTGTGTTGTTACTCTTCTTTGTACAAAATACAATGGAAAAATGTTGTTTATTTGACTAATAAAATGTCTCTCTCTGCTTTCAGATAGAAAAACCATGACAGGTGGATACGAGACGAATAGATATGTTCGAGGTTCGGAGTTGAAATTACACGAGGAAAAACGTCGGTTAGGTCTCTTACAAGACTCGCTCTGTCGATCGAACGCATTGACCAGTGGAATGATTTCGACATTGGATAATTTCGAACGAAAACTCAAATCATTAGATGAACTAGTCACGCCTGTTCATGAAGCAACCAATGAACTGTTTTTACTTGTAAATAATGTCGATCAAAGTTTGTCATTAGTCGATTCAGTTCTACATTATTATGACATTTGTGGAGAATTGACACCGACGGTTTCATCGGGTCCAGGTGGCAATCTAACAGATTATCTCGCTGAATTAGATCGATTAGAAGATGCAGTCAAATATTTCAAGAAAGTAACGGCTGTTGCCGAACGTGAACGGGTCACGCATTTGTACGACATTGGTCGACAACGTCTAGTCGAAGAAACAGATAAATTAATTCTCAGATATGCGAATCCTCTATCGCCCAAAGAACTTCTCGAATTATGCGATGCAAATGATCATACGAATAGCAATGATATTCATTCGATGCAAGGTAAATTCGAACGAATAACAAGAAACTAAGTTTCGTTTGCATTTGTAGAAGCTGATATGGCAATATTGAAAGCGATTATTGAATGGTTTAATTCGCATGGTTTTCGACAAGGTCTGATCGATTCCTATGCAACGAAACGAGGTACAATGATTCGACGATCACTTCAACTGTAATGTTAATTTTAGTATTATTTTTGTTGTTATTGAAATTATCCTTTAGTTTGCAAGAACATCTAAAGAAAACTTCGATTCGTCGTGGTTCGATTAGTTTTCTCGCTCCGAGTCCCAATCCTTCGCATAGCGAAACCCTTCGAAAACTTGGGTACGACTATCGAACTTAATCTTTCTTCGTAATTTTGGAGTTTTTCAGCGGAATGGGCCGTCGTTTAATGCGTTCACCGGCGAGTAATACTCTCCCACGTAATTTTCATTCGCCTCTGCCGACATCATCAAATGTCAATCTCGAAGAGCCAACAACAACTTTCGATGGAACCGATGATCGAGATACGCAGAACTACAAACTCGTACTCGATGCATTCATTGTTCTTCTTCAGCGTGATCGAGACTTGTTGACCTATGTTTTTCCCAAGGATTTGCAATCGATTGTATTCACGAAATTAATCGAATTGCCGTTGGTTTATATGAGAGAAGATGCCGTCGTTCTATGCGAGTCCGTTGAACGATTAACACATAAATTAGACACGGGCAAATTTGCAATCTTCGGACTTTTTTCGATTTTAAAATGGTTCTTAAAATCACGGGCAACATTTGCTAAACTCTATCAAGTAAAATTTCAAAAATACAAAAATGAATTCAAACTAAAATTCATTCGAGGAAAGTGATATAGCTCGTCGACAACAATTCACAACGCTTTCGGCAACATTCGAACAATCCGTATGTCAAAAACAAGCCAAAAAACGAACTTTCGTCTTTCTTCTAGACTGTCAATTGTCTTCGTTCAATACTCGATGAAATTCGTTCGGATTCATCGCCTCCAAGTCAAGGTGGCAATGTTCATCCACTAACATCTCATGTTCTCGCATTTATGGAAGGTCTCCTACCGTATGAAGATACCGCAATCATCATCGCATCGATCTATGTCGAACAAGAACAAAGTAGTTACAAAACAAACGGATTTTCATTTCGAATCGATTTTTTTTGTTCAATAGATTTAGTTAGTACGAGCAAAGGTCTCTACGATCTAGGCGCATATTTCGGTAGGATTTGGTTCTGTTGTTGTTGTTGAAGTAGGTTTTGAATGATTTTGTGTATAGCACAATTGATTCGATGGTTACATACGAGTCTATCGAAAAAAGCTGATGGTTATGTTTCACGGCACGATTCGACTATGCGAACAATATTTTTATTGAATAATATTAATTATCTTCTTAAACGTTTGGAAAATTCATCATTACTTTCGATTATTCAGCAATATCAAACGGATTTAAGAGAAAAATATGATGAAGATTTTCAAAACAATTTAAAAGATTACACGAAATGGTACTTGTATCATTTTTCTCTTTAAATTACCTTCTGTTTTCTCTTAGTTATACACCGTTGATCATTACTATTCAACAAATGCTTGAATATGATAATATTCATCCACTAGGCGATGGCAAAGTTCGTTTGTTTCAACGATAACTTCACGAAATGAAAATCTTTTTTTTTAGTTACGTGATCGTGATCGCGAACAATTAAAAGAAAGTTTCTCATCAGTCAATACAGCAATTGACAATCTTCGACAATTGCATCAAGAATATATTATTTGCGATATGGATTTACGTGAACGATTACGAAATGAAGGAAAAAATTTAATTTTAACTATGTATAGAAATTATTATCAACGATTTTCAGTGAAAGATTTTACGAAAAATCGAGAGAAATATATTCGCTATGAACCGCAGATACTTCAATTAACTATAGAGAATTTTTTTGAAAGTCATTTGTAATTTATTTATTTATTAGTTTGGAGTTAAAACGAAAGAAAATATAGAATAAAATTCAAGATTTATTATTAGTTGAAATAATGTCAAGCAATGTATTGAAAACGAACAGCGTTTGGTTGATGTTTCACTTTTTTTTAAAATACGTATTTGATTTTGTGAGAGCTTATTTGACTGCCAATGCAGTTGTTCGATGTTCACAATATTCACCATAGTAAAGTGTATCACTTAAACAAAAACATTTCCATGTTATATTACGACAAAAATCGACTACTATACAGCTACCATTGTTACTACAGAGCACAGTATAAATGAGTTTAATTCGAAAAATATTTGCGTATGATGTCTTACCAACAAGTATTTTTCTTACAGATTCTAACGTCATTCTGACAAATTCCGTCCATTATAGCCATCTTGACATAGACATTGGTATCCTGATGGTAATGTATTATTTGGAAAGCAACTTTCTGAATTCAGACATGGCTGTGATAGTGAACAAACATCCGATGAAACATTACAATAAGCATCAATTGCAGCTCCTAGACAGTCGAATAGATTCGCTTTCGAAATAGTTGTCGTAGATGTTGTTGCTGTAGTTGTACTACTACTATTAGTTGATCCTGTTGTTGGGTAAATAGTGGTAATGGTTGACTGAGTTGCAGTTATTGTGGTCTATAGAATGAAAGGATAACATTCATACTTATGTTCAATCGAAAGAGGTGTTGCACATTTCTCTCTCTCGCCGTTTTCGGTGAAAATAAAAAAAAATAATTTAGAAAAAAACTGCCTTGTATAGAAAGTCATGTTTGACGTTTATTTCAAAAGAAAAATTAGATCCATCGGAAATTTATTCAATAGTTTTACAACACGATCAGGGTCAATAGATCAAATTTCAATGAACATAAATTATTTTAGTTTCATGGAATATTCTTTAAAAAGATCAGTCTAACTTCGAACAAAAGAAAAAAAAACAACGCAATTTAGTTAAAATAACTTCACGTGTTAAATGTTAATAAAAAAGAAAACATTAAAATTTATTGTTTAATCTCTTTAAATACTTAAGAATATTTTAAGTTGACAACGCAAATATCTAAATGTAGCAACATTATTCGATTAATCATTAATGATTTTATCTCACAGAATATAAATGGCCGTAGCACATGTCAAACATATTCATCATATTACATATATACATTGAACGTTCTCTTCACAATCAATCTATCTCGATGACATTCCTTTTTCCAATCGATCGGAAACTAATATGATTTGGCAGCTAATGTCTAGACAAGAAATATTCAATTTTCTTTTTTTTCCATCGAATTATTAGCTGTTGTATCAAGTACACACACTTTATCTGCTTAATCGTGTAACCAACAGTAACGAAGAAGAAAATTTTTTTTTATTAGGCAAAGAAAAAGAGAGAAGAGAGAGAGAAAAAAAGAAAGAAACCATAAAAATGGTAATATACGACGTTTGGAGAAGGAAGAAAACATCCACAGAACTGATGTAATACGTGCTTTAGTGATGAAAATGTGATAAGACATGAGAACGAGAAAAGCAAATATATATCTATACATGTATGTATCTCTTTATCAATTTGATATAATAGCAGTTTGAGGTTTGACGATGGGAAATTCCGTGCGATCGAGTCGTCTAAAAACCGATCGACGACAAATTCGATCTGTTCCAACCGATGGAGAAATTATTCGTGTGCAATCGGAACATCCGGATAGACAAATGGAATATATTCGATCATGCGTGCGAAAAAACAAAGGTCTTTTCGGTAAGAACGTACGATTAACAAGAAACCAATCAATTTCTTTTATTTTAAGGAATGATTACTGAAAATCTTCAAAACAAACATATTTTCTCTCATCATGAACCTGAAAATGCTCATATCTTAGATCACACACCTGATGATTATGATATGAACTATCAATCGATTTATTTGCAAACCATTGATAATGTCTATTTGCATGCATATTGGATCTATCAACTCGAAGAGAATGATTTGACAATGACGATTTTATATTTACATGGTGCAGGCGGCAACATTTCACATAGACTTGAAGTTCTTCGATTGTTCTACGAAAACCTTCGGTGCAATTTGTTTATAATAGATTATCGAGGTTAACTTGACATGTCTGTTTGTCGAATGATTTGATCGAAAGTTTTTATTTTTTAGGTTTCGGAAAAAGTTCAGGTACACCGTCCGAATTCGGCTTATACATAGACGCGCAAACTGCCTATGATTATCTTATCTATAATCGTCAGATTTCTCGTCAACGTCTAATTATTCTCGGGACAAGTCTTGGCGCCTCGATCGCCATTCAACTAGTTAGTGATCCATTAAATCAATGTCAATGTGCAATATTCGAAAATGCATTTATATCAATTCCTGAAATAGCAAAATATTTTCTTACACACGGCAAACGTCTTCTCGATAAAATGAAATCGATTGCATTTATTTACTTATTCGATTCATTGAAAAAAGTTTCTAAAATTCAATGTTCATGTTTATATTTCACTGGTTTGCTCGATCCAATGATTCCATCATGGATGAGCAATACACTCTATGCACAGACAGTTCTTGCACGAACGCGTCGTCTTTGCGAATATCCATTTGGCAAACACAATGATTTGCCTACAATGCAAAACTATTTTGAAAATATTGAAAATTTCATTCGAGATTTAGATAATCATAAGGATATTATTAGTTAATAATTGTCACTCAGTGGTGCTATTTAATTGATAAATAAATTCAATAAAATATACATGTATGCATTTATTTAACAAGCGCCATCTAAATAAAAGCTTCTTGACTAAATGTGATGATTAATATTTTATGTAAATCATTCAATTTATCTGATTAATTCAAGGAATGTCTCGCGAGACACACATATCGATTGATATTTTTGTCGGTCGAATAAAATCGACCATGATTTTTGATTGTAAAAGATAAAAATGAAATTTGACCTCAACATTGTGCAATGTAATCATCTTTATATGTGCGCTTATTTTTTTTTATTTTATTAAGACAATGTTTACTTTGCGCCGGAGAAAATTTTTTTTTAATAAGTAAGCAAAAAATGCAAATAAATGTTAAAATGACATTGGAAAGAGTTATTCGTTTTTTTTTCTTCTTCTTCTTGACTCGCAACAAATTGAATAAGAATCCATAAAGATTCTCTCACTGATTAACAAGAATAAATAGAGACGCGTTGCTTGTATTCGAATTTCTTTTATTAATCGAAATGAAAAGTAGTGAGTGCTCTTTTTCTTCTCCTTCTTTCTGCCTAATACACTCGACGTTTTTTTTTATTGTCAGAGATGTTAGCGATCGATGATATAGCATCGACGCTCATCGAAGATTGAGTCGTCCTTTCTAGTCTAACTGGTCTAGGACATCTGCCTGGATAGCAGAAGGAGTGGGTTCAAGTCCCCCGAAGGGATTTTTGTCTCAGTTTGGCACACATGTACATTCTTTCTCTTCTCCTTTCCTTTTTGTCCTTCTCATGTACATATGTAGCTCACAAGAGATACTGAAACGCATTGTTATATTCTTTTTTTCCTTTTTCTTTTATGTCTATCTACGTGTTAGTCTACGAATAACAGTCTTATTTATTTCTATTTAATCGTTAATATGTGTTTTTTTTTTCTTTTCAAAATCGGAAATGTCATATTAACCATAGATATGCGCATGCATATAAGATAATAGTGAGTGAAGGTTGAAAACTATTCATTCGAATATTCTTTTCTTCGAGAACAAAACTGTAAGGATCTATTCTTTATATTATCTAGAGACTATTTAATAATTAACAGAGTTAGTATTAATTTTACTCTCGTTATGTCAGTTGATAAATCTTACGCCTGTGGACCATTCGCAAGTAGAACAAGAAAGAAGAAAAAAATATATACGATGTTTGGCTGGAATCAAAATAGCTTCGAGTAGTTGTTACTGCCTTGAGTTTATTCTACGATTGCTACTTGTCAACGACTTAAGCATCTATCTGTTAGGTGCTGTCACAATTATCATACGAGTTATCTTGACTTTCCAAGACAAAAAAGTAATCGCTCGTTCTTAATTTCGTCAATTCATTGTAAATCCACTCTCGACAGGGTAAATACAAAAACTTTGAAGTTGAAATGTCATTTGTCGTAGTCGCAGCTGTAATCATCTTATATCCTATTCAGAAAAGAGAAACCAACGCCAACTAACAGCGAGATGACACACTCGGCATTCTATTTATTATTTAAATGAGGAGAATTCGAATAGGAGAAAAAAATATACACGTATACTTTCAAATGTTGTCAACTAAAAATAACTTTCAGCTTTTTTTTCTCTTTCATTCTTACATGTCTTAGCAGAGTCGCAGCTTTTCTTTTCTCTCTATTCTCGGATTTTAATGTGAAAAGAAAAAGACAAACAACATGCCAAATCATTACCTTTTCTTATTATACAAACATCTTGACGAAATAAGATTACACTCGACGAAAGGTAAATTCTAATTAAATTTGATTGATGATTTTCGATTTTCGAACAAACAATACTAATTACTTTTGTCCTGTCTCAACGAATCACTCGATCGATTGATAGTAGATATGTATATATTAAAAATAATCGAGAAGAAAGAAATAGAGAAACGTTTAATCTTGAAAAAAGAGAACGAGAGAACACTTTTATCATAAGAGATAATTACTTTCTCATTTCTCGTTTTTCTTTCTACGGATCATTGGTCAAGCGTTATGAAAGAATAAAACGCAAGAAGAAGAAAAAAATTTTATAGTTGATTTAAACTTCTAAAAAAAAGTCATTATTAGTTTTTCTTTTCTTCTTATTATTCTTTCAGATGAACAAATTATTATTTTTACTGATATTTTATTTGTACATATTCGACTGTAATGGTCAACGAAATCGAACAGTTCAATATAGACCCATGACGAAATCGAATGCAAAAGGTATGATGATTTTCCCCCCTGTCGTTTTAAACATCAAAAATAGGATTGATAAATATCTAATACGTTTTTTCAATTAAACCTTGACGTCTGATTAAATCGAATGTGTCAAAAATTATTTACTTTTCCCCTCTTTTCTCTCTATCCGTTAAGTATGCCAGGCAATACGTTTAACAATTTTGGAAATTGGCCAAGGCGTCGATCCGAAAAAATGGATTCCATGCGAGATTATTCTCGGTTCGATTATCTACGCACCGATGCCGTTGACTACAAACTTCACGGCCACAACAAATTCGACATCAACAGAATTGTATCTTCCTAATCTACGCGAAGTCTACGGTTATATTTTGCTCGGCTATTCATCAGTTCGATCATTTGCATCGATGTTTCCACGGCTATCAATCATTCATGGTCAAGAACTATTCAATGGTTTTGGTTTGATTATAATGGAAAATTTTAAATTAGATGAAATTGGTTTAACTTCGTTGATTAATATTCGTCGTGGCAATGTTATTATTGCACGAAATCCACAATTATGTTATAGTACATCAATTGAATGGAATGAAATTTTAGAAGATAAAGATGCGAAATTTATTAGTCGACAAAATCGAGACGATTGTGCTATTTGTCCGATTTGTTCGGGATGTCGATGTTGGTCGGCAACACAATGTCAATCACAATGTTCACCTTCATGTAAAGGTAATTGTCTATCGGAGAAAACCTGCTGTCCAAGTCAATGTACTGGCGGTTGTTATACTCAAGGTTCGAATATTATTTGTAATGCCTGCCGAAAAATGCGTATCTATGCAACGGGCCGATGTGTTGAACAATGTCCTGAAGATATGCTTCAAGTATCAACATTAATTTCCGTTCTAACTTCTTGTTAAAAATTGAAAATTTCTTTTCAGGTGGTTGGTTCGATTTGCGTAACTCGACAAGAATGTCCGTCGTTTTTCGAAGGAACTGGAGTTATTTTCGAGAACAAAAACGAATGTGTACTGAAATGTCCCAAAGGTTACGAAGTCGGACCTGGCTCGCGTTGTGTTCGCTGTATGCCGACACCTGAGAATGATTATTGTAATAATGAATGTCGTGAACATCATATTCGATCGCTCGATGGTTTAAAAGATTTAACATATTGCACACGTGTTCATACGTTAAGTATTTATAATATAGCAGCTCTTGAAACAGCGAAAATCAATGTCAACGAGATTTTTACGGCACTTGAAGCACTTGAACAAATCGATCATGAATTTACGATTCATGCTGTGAACGTATTTTCAACATTGAGCGTATTTAAGAATTTAAAACGCATTGGAATCTCATCGGATGCGGTGACAACAATTGAAGAAAACAATTTTCTTACAGATTTATGGCCAACAAATCGGCCGCCACCGATCGTTCGAGGCAATTTAAATATCGTTCGAAATGCTCGACTTTGTATGAAACCTATTCAGGAATTTATCGAACATTTGACAAAACATGAAAAAGGTTTTTTGTCTTTGAATTTCAACAAAAACCAAAAAATTAAATATTCGCTTTCATTTAGATTTACAAATCACGAACAATACATGGAATGAATATGCCAACGGATATTTAACATCATGTGAATCGAAACTTTTGACATTGACTATCAATGCGCCTCAATCATCAACAGCATCAGTGCATGTCTCGTTGCCCCAAGAAGTTTTCTTTCGAACAACTGTCACCGCTGAATACATGCGTCAACCATTTCTTTCGATTTATTACAAAGAAACAGAAACACGTAATGAAACCTATTTTGACACCGCACTATCGCATCAATGGACGAGAATCGTCGAAAAACTCAGTTACGATCCATCGCCACAAGGTTAGATCGATTGATTGACTTGTTCGTTTCGCATTTTTTTTCTTGTTTAGGAACTTCATTTTCAATGAATGTACCTTTAAATGGACTTCGCGGTGCAGTTTGGTATGCTGTTTATGTGTCGTTTACTTCGAATGCCAATACAGTCGGTTTATATTCGAAAATTAGCTATTTCAAAACCAAACCTCGACAACCTGAACCAATCTTAAATCTACGCGGTGAAGGTCTGTCAGACACATCAATTGAATTAATCTGGCAGCCGCCCTTGAAACCCAATGGAGAAATAGCAACGTATTTAGTTTACTATATGCCATTAGAAGATCGAATACCAGTGAATAATACGAATGTACTTTGTTTAATGAAAGGTGAAGCATAGTTATTGTGAAAAGAAAAACTGAAGAATCTTGTTTTTGTTGTTTGAAATTAGATCGTTGGCATCCCGATGAATCCGTTCACAAGACAGCAATTAATCTAACGACTGTTAGCCGTTGTCCACTATCGAAATCTTCGAAAGAAAACAGTCCTCAAGAACAAGAAACAAACATAGACGATGATCAAGTCGTTATCGATCTATCGAAACTCGAACATCAACTGGTGAATTCAGTTACACAACGTAAAGAATCACTTCTAATTGAACCTGATCTCAAAGATACGATTATAAGTAAACTCGATTATTATTTCGAAGATAAAAGTAGTGCTATAAGTGAACAACAAAAGAACAGTGATTCAATTGTCGAACCACTTATTGAACATAGTCCACATATATCAGCGTACAATCGAACGACACCAGTACCGAAAATAGTTATTGACGGTCTTAATCATTCGCAAATGTACATGTTTCAAGTATATGCATGTCACGATTTGACAACTCAGAATAAATCTGCTGCATGTAGTTCTTACGGTGTTCTAATTACCGTTCGAACGAAACCCGGCGATCGTATGTTTACAATTGAATTTTATCTTTTGCAAATTTCTCTTTCTTGGTTGATTTTATTTTAGCTTCGTTAGATCTCGTTCGAAATGTTGAACTTACAGCTCGAACTGATGGTCCATTACAACTCTTGCCGGATCTGAAAATTGTTTCCTACCAAATATCCTGGGAGAAACCATTGACATCGAACGGTTTGATCTATTTCTATACGATTCATATCGATCAAACAACACAAAATGGTCCCAAAGATGAACGATGTATTGGAAATGATATTAATCGAATTAATGTGTCGTTATTACCTCGAACAAACTATCGTCTAAGAATTATAACTTATTCAATCGCTCGATTAAATCAGGATTATCGAGAAAAACGACAGTTTAGTGATGAAAATACGATTTCTAATTCGACAACTTTGTATTATCAAATTTATTTTACAACAATCGATTTGCCAAGTAAAAGAAAAAAATTTGTTCTTTCCTCAAAACAGCACATACATAGAATTCTATTTCTTAGATCGAGAAATGATTCGACAAAATCGTCTTGCTCTTTTATTTCTAATTATCGGTTCGATTATTCTTCTCGTTGGTATTCTTCTCGGTGCACCGATTTATTATTACAAATACAATCGAGGTGATACGAAAGCATCGATATCAAAAAATCCCAATTATGAATTATACACACCTGATCAATGGGAAATCGATAAGGACTCAGTTACAATTGATAAACTCATCGGTCAAGGACATTTCGGACAAGTTTATCAAGGTGTTCTCAAATTATCAGATGGTACATTGAAATCATGCGCGATCAAAGTATGTCGCTACAGTTAACGTTAGTTTCTCGATTATGAATTTTTGTTTTGTCGTCAAATTTTAGATTCGAACAACACATCCAACGGATTTATTACAAGAAGCATCGATTATGAAGTATGTGTCATTTGTTTTTTTTTCGGTTGATCTTCGTTGTCTACCAATCAGATTCATTCTAGACAATTTCAATGTTATCATGTCATTCAATTGTATGGCATTTGCTCACGAATACGACCGCCCTATGTCGTCATGGAGTTAATGGAAAATGGAGATCTTAAGAATTATCTCCAACGACATCGACAAAGCGAAATCAACGTACGGAAATCAGTTCACTTATTACGATGTTTTCTGTTTTTTTTTCTTTAGCCAAACGGACCGACATTGAGTGAAGCAGCACGGATTCAACTAGCATTGGATATTGCCGATGGGATGTATTATCTTTCCGATCAGAAATTTGTTCACCGAGATTTAGCTGCAAGAAATTGCCTAGTTAACGGCAATCACACGTGCAAAGTCGGAGGTAGAATAAACGTTAAATTTGCGTCGGTGTTTTGTTTTGAACTCGCTGAATTTAGATTTCGGTTTGACTCGTGATATTTATGAAACCGATTACTATCGACGTGGTGGCCGAAGTTTTCTTCCAATACGTTGGATGGCTCCCGAGAGTTTACGTGACGGTCGGTTCGATACCGTATCCGATGTATGGTCATTCGGTGTTCTTCTTTGGGAAATTGCTACACTTGCCGAACAGCCCTATCAAGGATACACAAACGAGGAAGTTGTTCATTACGTTCGGCACGGAAATATTACTCTCGAACCGCCATCAAATTGCCCGAAAATATTGTTCGTTTCTTGTTGATAAATTGATGATTTCATTTGATTTTTATTCGTAGACATAAATTAATGCGAGCTTGTTGGACAGATTCTCCCGGTGAACGTATTACGTTTCGATCGCTTGTTGATGAATTAATTCCATATGAAAATGAAGACTTTCATTTACATGCTTATTATCATACGCAATCGAATCCATCTCGAGACAATCCGGCACTCGAACAAACTCATCAGGATTACGAAGAACAACAGCTGTTACTCGATAACGAAAACTATGATGATGAGGATGATAACGATAGTGATCAAAACATTTGAACAAATTTATATATACGTTTATAGGTCTAGATAGACTATATTTTTGTGAATTTTCCATGTTGTACAAAAGAAAAATTCCTAATAAAAAAAAATATTGTTTTGTTTTTTGTTTGCACTTTTTTATATTACAGATGCGTGTTTGAATAATGTTGAAAACATCCAATCCCAAAGTAATTAATCCGTACGGATTTAGTGTTTCACAGGAGGAATTGAAGTAAGACGAGTTGCATGTAGAATAAGTTTGATCAAGATCAGATTTTAGTGCAAATGAAACCGTTGACCCGAAGAAACAACGTCGACGTGAAAAGAAATGGCTAGATATGTTGAATCGATGGCCTGTTTTTCTTGAATCACATTTCGATACATTAAAAGAACGCTGTCGAAAGGGTATTCCAGCAAGTGTTCGTGGTCGAGCATGGTTTTACCTATCAGCCGCTCAATATCGGCAAGCACATGAATATGAAAATTCATCGCACGGAAATCTATTTGAATTTTATTTGAAACAAAAAATCGATGCTAAAGTTCTCGATGATATTAAAAAAGATTTACCACGTTCGTTTCCCGATCATGAGATGTTTCAAGGCGACAGTTCCCGCGGGTAAACAACATAATCCTGTTATCTATTCATTCTTTTGTTTTCTTTGATGAAATTAATTATAGACAAGACAGTCTTTACGATGTTCTTCGGGCTTACGCCGTACATGACCCAGTCGTCGGTTATTGCCAAGCGCAAGCACCAATTGCAGCAATTTTATTAATGAACATGTCTCCAGAAGAAGCTTTCTGGGTGTTTGTACAAATCAATGAAGAATATGTCAAAGGTTATTTTAATGATGGCCTCATGGCCGTCAAAATAGACGCACTAGCAACAGAAATTCTAATAAAACAAATTTCACCTAAGGCCTATCATTTACTCGTGAGTGTAAAAACGTTTCTGAATTAATCGAATGCAGTTTTATTTAGCACCAATTCAACGTTGCACCTATTTTATATACAGTCGACTGGTATATGACGTTATTCTCTCGAACGTATACTGCTCCTGAACTCTATCGCATTTGGGATATGTTCCTCTGTGAAGGTGTTAAAGTTCTGTTTCGTTTAGCGTTAGTTATCGTTCGAGAAGCATTAGATACTGGTCCAGTAAAGTTTGTTAAACGTGCACATCGATGTGATAATGCAATGGACATTGTTGGATTTATTCGAGAGATAACGAAGAAAATTTCATTCGATGATTTATTAAAAAAAATGGATCACCTTCCTGTGAACGATATCGATCTTGCTCAAGCATGTCGACAGGCTCGAGAAGAGATTGAAAATGAAAATGAAGATGTAAGACGATAATAAAAAAAAAACAAATATATACATATACATCTATCTATGATAGAAAACTATTCGATCGAAATGATGTGTCCGTTACAGAATAATCAGTCAGAATTGATTCATTTCGTTGTTGACCTTTTCGTCGACCTATGCGTGCTGATCGAAGCACAATTGTTGATGAATGTTTTTTCCGATGATTAAATGTCATATAAATCAACGGATTAAAACTACTTTGAGCTAAGCAAATCATTTGTAGAACTCCATCGAGCCATGATGGCATTTTAAGACGTTGATCCGAATAGATTTCCACCAATGTAACAACAATATAGGGCGTCCAACAGAGAACAAAAACGATGATAATTGTCAGAGCTAATTTAACAGTTTTGATTTTAGCCGGAGATGTTGCTGATGAAGAAAAATAGGTCGCTGTTTGTCCACGAATTTTCTGTATCCAAACTTTAGTCGACGATGTCACAACATGGATTATTTTCAGATAGCAAATTGTCATGCAAATCGCTGGAATAATTAAAACATAACATGCAAACGCCGTAAAATAAACACGTCGTTGCCATTCAGCCGTGTAGCCCGTACTCGCACATCGATATGTTATTGAACTATTCGGCAGAGGACTTTGTTCAAAAATAAACAATTGTGGTAGAGCAGTAATTAACGAGCACAACCAACAGAACACAATCGTTCGACGGATCCGATGTAATGCAGTACACGACCGAAAAGGACAGCAAATAGCTTCATATCTAAATAGAATTTTTACTCATTTAACCTATGCTAATGGATCTTCCGGCTTACCGATCGTAAGTCATTGCAACGTTAATGAATGTTGTTGAAGCTAACGTTACAACTTGTATGTAAAGTGTTAATTTACAAGCTAAATTGCCGAGAATCCATTGTTGATCGAATATAAGTAGAAATAACTCGGATGTCATCGTACAACAACAAATAGCTAAATCACCAATAGCTAAATTCAATATAAATAAATGTAAACGTGTTCGATGTCGACGACGTCGACAAAATAATACAAATATGATATAACTATTACCAATTAATGTCATACACATAATGAAAATTAAAATAAAAATTCGAATTATTTTATCTGTTGGCCAATAGTGATAAGATTTCATTGTAATTGTAGTACCTTCCGTGATGAACTAAACAGAAGAATAAAAACTAAACGTAGAAAAAGAATCTTTTCTCTCGTGTTCTCTCTTTGCATGATTCTTGTTATTTATTTTCTCTTTCTCTCTTTTGCTCTCGTTCTATCATCTATTTATAAAAATATTAAAAAATAAATTTCAGACCATGAACATCATGAATTATTGGCATGTCTTTCGTAATTAAAATCAAAGACTCACATAGACCTTTCTTCGAAATGTCATGATCAATAATCATCTGTCAATCGAATCTTTATGGATAAACGAAACGTTCTTCTATAGAGTAACAGCTGGGAAATGAAAATCAAACATATATATATATATATTGATTAGCATAAGAAAAAGAAAACTTCCAATGCCTACAGTTATTCATTAGTATGAGATAGGTTTTGTTCGTAAACAGCAATGAATTATTCAACGAAGTATTTTGCTTTTCTTGATAGTTTATTATGATGAATGAAAAGAAATATATCATACTCTGTTCAACGTACTTGGCGACTTTACTACCTAGATATGACAGTTCTTATTCTCAAAGGAATAAATTAAGTTAATCCCTCTTGACGTTCTGCCAGATAATGAATATTAATAAACAAGAAGAAAACGCACAAAAAAACACAACACACGAAATAGAAATCTTAAATAGATTGGTTAACCAAAGTTAAAATAATGACAATTAAAGATTGAATAAAAATATGTCCACCAGAAACGAAAATAAACCAAGCCGGTGGATTGAAATCTTCCTTTTCATGTCGAGAAAAGATAAGAATTAGAAAGTGTATGATAAGCCAAAGGACAACAACAATAAACGGAAGAATAATAACTGCATTTTTAGCTTCGAATATTCCGTAGATAGAACAACCACAGGCAACAAGTGCTGAGATTATTGTTAAAACATGTAGAATACGTCGTGAGAAGCCGCTTGAGCCCGGTTCACCGCCGGACTTTTCACTACCACTGTAGAAACCAGTGTCGTGATTACCTCCGAGTGGTATTTTTTCGCCACTCATGACTTTATGTTCTCGAAAATGATAACAAATCTATCGCACGATTCATTTTCGTAAGTAAAAGAGATAAAATACGACGACATCTGAGCAAACAATTCTCATTGGTTGATTCAATCGAATCAATAGAATAGAAGAAAAAAATGACAGTTAAAACGCTAAGGAAAGAAATAAGTAACGATGACGAATGCAAAATCTCTATTATAACGCAACGTCATGTTAAACGAGCAAACTAATGAAGATAACCGAACGCTTGACGAACTCGATGGACTAATTTCATTGAATGATTTAAGTATATTCGATATGGGCAAGTACACAGTGCAGGTATTCGCTGGTACCGATCGTTTATATAAATTTAAAAACGATCGTCCATCGAAACTCATGGAAACTATGGCCAATCATCGACGTGAAAATCGTTTCTGTGATGTTATTCTTCGTGTTAAAGGCGAGCAACATCCAGCACATAAGATTGTACTCGCATCAGCGTCGTCCTATTTCGAGTCGATGTTTGGCGAAGCACGACATATCGAAGCTCAAACAACATCAGCTATTGATCTAACGAAATTAGTTCCGTGTACAGTAGCTATGAATGTGATTCTCGAATTTCTTTATACATCACAAGTGCAATTGAACGACAAGATTGTTATGCCCGTGTTGACCTGTTCGATACCGTTGTTACTCGATGATTTAATCGAAATATGTGTGGCCTTTCTTCGAGAACAATTACATCCGTCGAATTGTGTCGGTTTGCTACTGTACGGTAAACAATATCTTTGTGAACCGTTAATCGAAGCAGCTAAACAGTACATATTCGAGCATTTCGAAGATGTTGTTCGACATGAAGAATTTCTTTCGTTGAATTTTACGGATTTATGTTCAATGATTAAAGATGATAAAATCAAAGTCACTTGTGAATCAATTATTTACAATGTAAGATTAGAGAAAAGAAAAGACTCTTCGTATTGTTTTTCTCTTAGGCGGCTATGCAATGGGTTCGACATGATCCATTGAATCGTCGTGCTGAACTAGCTGAATTATTGCCTTGTATTCGTCTTCAATTTCTCGATCCATCGTTTTTAAAAGGCGTCATGAGTTGTGATGAATTCGCGCCTGCTGATATGCAACGATGTCGAGATTATCTATCGAATGTTCACGAAAATCTAACCTCACATCGATACTGTCGATTGCCTGCACATCGAGCGCCGATTAAACCATTGGTTATATGTAAATATTGATCGAATTTTGTTTTGTTTTTCGTCATTTTGTTAATAAATAAATTCAATTTAGATTGCGCTGGTGGTTATAATAATAAATCGATAAATTTAATGGAATGTTTCTTTTTGGAAACACAAAAATGGAAACGATGCGCCGACTTACAAGTCCCGAGGAGTGGCGTGGGTGTGGTATCACATCATATGAGGGTTTTTGTTATTGGTGGACGGCATAATATAAGGTACCAATGAATTATCAACAAAAAATAAGCTTTGTTTTTTTTAAAAATATTTTCGTTGATTTAGAAATGAAAATAAAGATTGCAACGATGTCGAATGTTACGATCCATTTATGAATAAATGGTCATCAATGCCTCCGATGAAATATGCACGAAATCGTCTTGGTGTTGGTATCATTGATCATTATCTGTATGCTGTTGGTGGTTCATGTGATCAAAAGATTTATTCATCTGTTGAACGTTATCTACCGAAATTCGACCGATGGGAAGAAGTCGCACCTATGCATACCGCTCGTATTGGTCTCGCTGTGTGTACGAACAGTCGATTGTTGTATGCAATCGGTGGTTTTGATGGTCATCGACGATTAGCCGATGTCGAATCGTATAATCCCGATACGAACACATGGACACGTGAACAACCATTGAATATTGGTCGATCTGGTGCAGCGGCTGCGTCACTTGCTGAATGTATATATGTTGTTGGAGGTTATGCATCTGATAAAATCGAAGGACCTATGCAACTCGATAGTGTCGAACGGTACAATACCATCACTCAACAATGGTCATTCGTTACACCGATGAATTGTCGGCGTTCAGCATTGAGTTGTATCACATTAGACAAACGTCTATTTGCTATTGGTAAAATAATTTATTGTTTGAAGAAAGTCATTTGTTTGTTTTGTTTGGTTTTTTAGGCGGTTATGATGGAACAAGTTTTTCCAAAGCTGTTGAAGTTTATGATCCTGAAAAAGACGAATGGACTTATAGCACACCGCTAACTCGCGAACGGAGTGGTCATGGTTGTGCATTAACTGTCGAACCATCATTAGATAATGATGAATAGGAAAAAACGAAGAAAAAATAAAAAGAAAATCGTTTCTATTTTTTTAATTTTCTAGTTTGTAAATAAAAAACAACAACAAAGGATTGTTTATTTTATTTTTTAATTAAACCAATGACTCATTCATTGTGTGCGTGTCTGTCTAATAATGTCGATGTCAGTTGAATCCGAAGAGATATCTTCTCAACCAATTCAATCCGATAGATTTCTTCGTATAGCCATGTCAATTCTACCGATAATGGCCGTTTTAGCCTATCAAATCGATGCGATTCGGCAATTGCATATTCATAATATGTACGCCGGTTTACCTAGTACAATTCTACATCTATTCTATTTTCTTCAATTCTATACACATTTCAAATGTCAATCGGAACGTATGCGATTGATTTATACGTATATTTATCATTTGATGATTTGGTTATTGAAAGTAGTAAAAAACTAGATACGTATGCGATAGATTGAAATTTTGTTGTTTTGTCGAATTAGACTGGAGGAAATGTGGTTTATTTTTTCTATCATTATCGTGAGAAGAATATTTTCAATGAAGTTATATTTAGTCTTCGAACAGTTCAAGATACGATCTTTATTATTTACATCTGTATCTATAAAATACGTTCATACAATCCATTGATTTGCGTTCAACATAAAGCATTATTCAGTGTTATCTCACGTCTCGAAGTTATTCTTGCTATGCTCGTGCCAATATTTGCTCAAGAGAATCTCGTTAAACGAACTGTTTCCAATATCGGTCTATTTATTTTATATGATTTTTTCTCAGCTTATTATCATTTGTTTACATTGAAACTTAAATGGGCACTTTGGTTATTTGTAGTTTTTATAACGATTAGTGTCGTTAATGAATGGTTGTATTTTGTTAATCATGAATGGCGTCTTTGTGATCAATTGAGTACGGGCATGGAATTATTAGCTGAATGTTCATGTTGTTTAGTTATACTTTGGCAATTTCAATATCGAATTCGTGCGACACCTTACGAGAATAATAATAAACCAATATAATTTTTTTTTTGGTGTAATTACTTAGTTTTTCTTCTTCTTTTGGAAATATATTTAAATAAAAATCTATGTCTTCTCATCGTCTTTTTCTACTGAATTTCAATGATAAATTAGAGATTAATCTCGATTGTCATCGAGCCTATCTCGCTGCAACTTATCGACAATTAGCAATTGGTTCGAAGAATCTCTTGAAAATCTATGATCTCTCATCGATTCTTATTCGAAAGACATTTATTTCGAATGATTATCAAGTAATTACAATTCCAAATGAAATTCTCGCTTTAACATCATCAATCGATCGATTTGTATATGTTTATTGTTCGGAAGAGAATAATGATCAATTGAAAATCTGTTCAAAAGAGAATGATGATGAAAAACAGCAAACTCTCGTGATTCCATCGTTTGATCGAACTAAACAAGTTCAATTAGGTGTATTCGATGATGGAAGTATTTATCTTGCGTATGAAACGAAAGTTTTTTGTTTAAATACAGGCAATCATTGGTCATTCGATGTGAATATTAAAAAACTATGTTGTGGAAAAGAACATGGAGTGATTCTACTCGAAGATGGACGTGTATTTTCATGGGGTAATGGACTTCATGGTGCACTCGGTCACGGTGATCTCGAACCTTGTTCGGAACCGAAATCGATTGAACAATTAGAAAGTGATGTGAATGATATTGCGGCCGGTGGATGGCATTCATTAGGTAAATCTCATTGGGAAATTTGAGTTTAATTCAAAGTTCATTTGATTTAGCTTTACTCAACGATGGATCCGTGATGAGTTGGGGTTGGAATATCGATGGTTCGCTGGGTCTCGATGTGAACGATATCGAAGAAATTACCGGTGTTTTTTGTGAACCAACATTAGTCACGAAATTACCCATCGGAATTGATTTTCGGGAGATATCAGCCGGTGCAAGACATAGCGCATTTATTGGACAAGATAATCGTGTTTATTTCGAAGGTTCGAATAAACACGGACAATTCGGCGAGCAATCTTCATTGGAAATTTCGAAAGAAACATCTATTTTTTGTTTATCATGGTTTACATTTTTATTCGAATAGAATTGTTTATTTTTATTATTATTATTTTCAGATGATAAATGACGATGAAGATGATGATCATCGTCCAGCACAAATTCAGCCATTAACTGGTCAAACACGACATCGTCTCTGTGCTGGACAAGTTTGTGTTAGTGTTGCATCATGTGTCAAAGAATTGATTGAAAATAGTCTCGATGCCAAGAGTACACGTTTGCAAATAACATTTCTCGGACATGGTGCTGATCTAATCGAGTTAGTTGACAATGGCGAAGGCATTGCCGAATGTGATTTCGATCGAATCGGTTTGAGATATCACACATCGAAATTAAGTCAATTCGAAGATCTCGAACATGTGAATACGTACGGTTTTCGTGGCGAAGCTTTATCATCGATTTGTATTTATGCGTAAGAACTCTTCGAATGTTTGCGGAACAAATGAAATTATTCGTTTTTAGAGATGTAACGATTGTTACTCGGCATGCATCAGCGTCGATTGGAACGAAATTAGTGTTCGATGGCGAAGGCAAGGTGATATCACGCGCGCCATGTCCACGAGAAGTAACTTTAATCCTACGAAAAAAAAAGATACGAATCATTTGATTCTGTTAGATCGGTACGACAGTGTCAGTTCGTTCCTTGTTCAATCGTTTTCCTGTTCGTCGAACTGAATTACAAAGTCATTCGAAACGAGAATTTTCTCAAGCTTTAAACAGCATTCAATCATTTGCGATTATCTCTCGGCAATTACAATTTCTTCAAGTTTTTTCATCAGCCGATAATCATCCGCCAACAAATGCACTACTAACTCTCACACCGGCTAATTCAATTAAAAATACTCTTGCACAAATCTTCGGACAGAAAATTCTCGATACAATTATTCCGATCGATGATAACGAAAAAGATTTTCGAGTAAAACAAAATTTTGTTTTTTTTCTTCAAATCAACATGAAAATTGATTTAGTTCGAAGGATTTATTTCTCGTCCTCAACATGGTTCTGGTCGTTCGTCAACTGATCGACAATATCTCTACGTCAACAATCGTCCTGTTGACTGTCCTCCTTTGCTTCGAACGATCAACGAAATCTACCGACATTTCAATCCCAATCAATATCCACTTGTTATTCTTACAGTTGATGTACTCGATCGTAGTACACTTGATATCAATTGTACGCCGGATAAACGAACGATTTTCGTTGAACATTTGTCGGACATGTGCGAACATATGCGTTCGAGTTTGAATAAACTTTTCGAAGGCAGTAGTAATGTTTATATTGGAACAAATAAACGAACACAAGATACAACTGAAAATGACGACCTACCGACACCACCTGTCAAACAAATTCGAATCGATCGTTTTGTTAAAAAGCCCGTAATTTCTTTAAATCAACTTTTCATTCCATTCGAAACTTTTCTCTAGTCTGAATCATCCGGTACACCGGTTTTAACAACAACTAATTCTCTATCGAAATTCTCCGGTCCATTTAATACAGTAATTCAACTTTCATTTCTCGAAATACTCACACACACACACACACTCTCTCTCTCTCTCAGATAACAACTAGCACTCAAAAATCCACATCGAATTTATCATCTCAAGAACGTTCATTATTCACATTCTCGACTCTGCCGATAGCCGAAAATGATCCGAAAGAAGAAAGTTTACTGCGCGGTAGCCCATCGAAAAAAGATTTCTTTGATAAAATCAAACAATTGAAAAAACAGGACAATGATGAAATTATTATCGATGTACCGACTGATCACGATTTACAAACATATAAATCTCCTGAGAAAAAACGAGAAATTGTAATGAACTAGTTGTTATCATTTTGTAGAATTTTATTTTCGACTGTTTTTCACAGGAAATCGGTTCGTATAAATCGTGTGAAATGAAAGTTAAATTCAATTTCGACAAATTAAAAGAAAAATATCGATTATTGAACGAGAAAACCGACATATCATCAATGATCTCTGAACATCATTTCAATATTCATATTGACGAAAATCAAAATGAACAAGCTGAAGACGAATTACGACGGCAAATCAATAAAACTGATTTCGAACGTATGCAAATTATCGGTCAATTCAATCGTGGATTTATTTTAGTGACACTCAATGATCAATCATCGCAATTATTTATTGTCGATCAGCATGCAGCTGATGAGATCTACAATTTTCATCGTTGTTATGAACAAACAACTGTCAGTCGACAGCCGCTTCTCTATCCGAAAACGATTCCTCTCGATCCATCTCGACAAGTTCTTTTTCAGCAACATTTAGATCTTTTCAATCGACTCGGGTAAACACTCTCTCATCGTCTCTTTTTTCTTTACATTTGAAAACTTTAGTTTCGAAATTGAAATCAATGAAAATGAACCACGTATCGATCGTCGCTGTCGTGTTTTATCCTATCCGACGATTTCCGGCGCACAAAAATGCATTTTTGGCATCGAAGAAATCGATGAAATCCTCTCGCATTTAACCGATACAAACGAACAAACACGACAAGAAGAACATTACGAATCAGCTCGTTTGAGAAAAGTCTTCGCTTCTAAAGCTTGTCGAATGTCGATTATGATCGGCACGGATCTCACGAAAAAACAAATGACAAACGTTGTCAGACATCTCGCTGATCTAGCTAAACCTTGGGTAAATTTATTCGAAGATTTTCAAAAAGCACATTGAATTTTTCTGTCTATAGAATTGTCCTCATGGTCGACCGACAATTCGACATGTATCGAGTTTAACTGATGCAAAACGTGATTTTCTCGATGATGACTACCATGGATTTTAATTTGATACATTTTCTTTTTCTTTGTATATTTTCAATAAATTGAACTCAATCGTCTAGTGACCTCTAGTCTAACGAGTAATTGTCAATGGTTGTGAGTGAGAAAAGTAACATGTCTGAGTCACTTGTGATTTTTTATACCTTTACCTGTCGTCTAATCGTCAATTGACCTTCTCTCCTATTCAGTATTAAATCGTTTTCATTTGAATAGAAAATGGTAAGTTACTAATAAAGTCACGATTTCGAATCGTTTTTTGTTTTGTTTCTAGTCGAAAAACTTTCGAGCAGAAGAAATTGACAGTAAGAAAATATTCTCCTTTTTTATTATTATCTAAATCGTTTTTTTGTTTTGCTTGCAAGATTTTCGACAATGTTTTCAATTGTACGCGCCAGAAGGATCTGTCGATACGCCGGATAAACTCTGTTTTATCATGCGATCGTTAAGCATGGCGCCGACATTGACTGAATTGAAACGATATTTTGCAAAATATAAAAAAGGTATTCATTTATTTGAGAAAATCGAATGAAATCTATGTTGAATAGATACGGGTGTCGTCGAATTTGATGACTTTTTGAAAATCGTTTTGGAACATCGATCTACTGAAGATGCACCGAACGAAATTCTAGCAGCATTTCGACAGTATGACACTCAACGACTTGGTTATATCGATGCTAAACAATTGAAATACATTCTGACAAATACAGGAGAAAAATTAACTGATCGAGATGGTAATTAAATAAAAGAATCAGATAGTTGTCTCATTGAACACTTTTTCTCTTTAGTTGATCTTATTCTACGTGAATTAAATGTCGGTTCGGATGGTCGAGTTTTCTATGATACTCTTGTTCAAATGATAACTCAACCATTAGCTGCGCGCCGTTAGAACAATTTTATTTAACAAAACTAATTTACTAATTTAAATTTAATAAAAACTATTAAGAAATCTTCATTTTCGTAATGAGAAAACCATGGTTTATCATATAATTTCGCGATGTAGTCTCTTAAAGTTGTTTTAACTGAACTACTAGTCGGACTATGTTGTAAATTGACTTGAACGTGTTTGAGATTGGTGAATAATTGATTCCACATGTGTTCGTGAAAAATATTCTCATCTCGATTTGACAAGTATCCATCAATAGACAATGATTCTAAATTTGGTGCTAGAGTTTTGAATGCAAGTAATTCAATAAATTGATTACAGAGAATATGTAAATGCACCTTTCGAAGATGATTGAGAA
>Ga0209930_1000743_pt1 | contig 66323 bp, 78 predicted proteins | sample ThiBiot_500_biof_2_FD_183948 | JGI IMG/M metagenome (GOLD analysis project Ga0209930, IMG submission 183948) | Wastewater bioreactor microbial communities from Cape Town, South Africa - Thiocy_cont_500_biof (SPAdes) | ecosystem: Engineered > Bioreactor > Thiocyanate-remediating >...
AAATTCAACGAAAAATCTCAAAGATTCTTTTCAAAATCACTTTTGGTTGGATCTCGACTATTTTCAATTGGCTAAATGTGCATCGAAATATCACTTCTACCAATCAGCTAGTCTTTACATCGATATCTGGACGAGTAAACAAAGGTACGAAACTCCTTTTAATTAATATCGAAATTCAATGCTTTCTTCTACGTAGATCCATCTTAACCAATAACGATTATTCAACTCATTTGTATCGATCTGATATCGATCTATTTTCTAATTCATCGAATTTAATTGATTTATATGTTCGTACTCATTCGAATTGTAATCAATCGGATGAATTCTATGGTCTAGAAAAGTATTTTCAAACACATCCGAATCTGTCCGGTGAATATCAACAATTGAATCGAAATTATTATGAATCATTGTTTTATTTTGATCAATCATTTTCAATTGTTGATTCAACGAAATTAATTCAATCGTTACGTTTCTGTGGTTTGAATCATATTCTCGAACAATATTTACATCAGATATCATCGTTATCCAACGAGATTTTCTATCGAATCGAATTGACATCGATTCTCACTGAAATTCATCCGTTGACACAATGGACAAATCTACAAAATGAAAATCAATCCGTTCGTGAAAATCTGCTAACAATTATTCAAAAGCAAAAGTCTATTTCCAAAGCTATTCTTCCGCAATTAAATCTCGACGATCTTTGGTCGAATGCGAACGATCTACGTGAATGTTCGTTGATCAATATCATCGATGATTTGAAAATGATCTATGAAAATGAAAATATCCTTTCGAATATTTGGAATAATCCAATAACTGATGATCGTTTCGATGAAAATGATGAACTGCTCTTAACACGGTTAACTTTAACACAAAAATTACTTGTTCATCATAACGATGAAGTAAAACAACCTCTCTGCGCAAATATTCTCGCACAATTATGTGAAAATGCGTGTCAATCGAATAAATTTCAATTATGCGAACGGTATCTCAACGATTTTTCATCGTTAATATCTCCGAATTATTCACATGAACTCACATTTCTTCGTGCTAAGATTCTCGTTCTTCGTCAACAGGATACAGCGGGCGAATATCTTCGGCAAATCCTTCAAACAACGTTGCCAGATACGATTCAAATTCGTTGTCGATTATTATTATGCGATTGGTTGAATAAAACTCGTTCGGAAACATCGTTAACCATCAAACAACAATTGGATTTAATTTCGAATTCACTTCAAACTTTAGATAAATCACAAATTTCATTAATCTTCGAATCATATTTAGCTTTGGCTTATTTCAGTGACAATGAATATCAGCGTTTGAATCAACTTTTTCATTCGCCAATATTCGAAAACAAACGTTTGTTAATCGAACGTAATCAAATCGAATTTGCTAAACAAGAAAAACTCGATCCACTTGGACGTTATACAAAAGTTCTTAAACGAAGTTTAGATATGGATAAAAAAGAAATTGATGAACAAAAAAAATTGCAATACAATTATTTAATTTCAACATTGAATAATTATTTAATATCATTGAAATTATTTTCACATTTAAATAAAAAACCAGTTAAACTCAATGAACAAATTCTTTCGAAAACAAATTCAGTGCCGGATATAATGATAACATCGAAATGTTTATCCTATTGGTTGACGAATTCAAATAACGCCGATGTAAATAAAAGTTTGAAGAAAAATCTTCTTCAAATTCCAACGCATTTCTTTCTTCCATTTGTCTATCAAATGGCAGCTCGAATGGCGTTAACCAACGAGCAAATATCCGTTTTCCATTCGATTCTATTAGAATATCTTTCTCAATGTATTCTCGATCATCCACATCATGTTCTACCGATTATTTTCGCACTGGCCAATGCACATAAAGACGCACATATTAATCAGCAAGTAACGAAGAAAACAACGTCGAATTCGAGTCAAGATTTAATCGAATTGAACAATGAAATTCATAATGATCCGAGATCACGTGCAGCGAAATATTTACTAGATAAATGTGCGAAAGATAAACCGCAATTAGTTGAGCAAATGAGAAAATTAAATGATGCGTATATCGAAGCAGCTTATTGGGAAAATTCAGCAGCGAAAACGGACTCACAAGGAAAAAATCCAACTTTTCCAAGACAATTACGATTGACACATATCAAAGATTTTCACGAAGTTGCTGTACCAACAATAACGATACCTGTTTGTTGTTTTTCTCTTGTTGATTTTTGTAAAAATATTTTTTTCGTCTTTAGGTTTCAACCGATGGAAATTATAAAAATATCGAAACAATTAAATCATTTAATAATGAATATGCAATGGTCGGTGGTGTCAATGCACCGAAAAAACTCATTTGTCATAGTTCAACTGGTCGACAATTGCCTCAGCTGTTAAAAGGCAAAGATGATCTACGACAAGATGCAGTCATGCAACAGCTATTCAACGTTGTCAATCGTTTACTCGAAAAAGACGATCTAACATCGCATCGAGATATGCGAATTCGAACTTATAAAGTTGTTCCATTGACGTAGGTTTTTTTTTAAAGTTTTGAAATGAGATCATTGATTGATTCGAGTTTTTTTTTCATAGACAAAAAAGTGGCGTTTTGGAATGGTGTGAAGGGACGATTACATTCGGAGATTATTTAACAAAAGAGAAAGAAGGCGCACATCCACGATACTATCCGGAAGATTGGACAGCGATGGACTGTCGACGACATGTTCATAAAGCGACAAATTTGAGTAAAGACGAACGAAAACGTGCGTTTATTCAAGCATGTTCGAAATTAAAACCTGTTTTTCGTTATTTCTTCTATGAAAATTATAATCAACCGAATTTATGGCAAAAGAAAAAGCAAAACTATGCGAAAAGTGTAGCAACATCATCAATTGTTGGCTATATTGTTGGATTAGGTGATCGACATGTTCAAAATATTCTAATCGATACACAAACAGCAGAAGTTATTCATATTGATCTCGGTGTTGCTTTTGATCAAGGCAAAATGTTTGTTTTTTTATAAATAGAACTTGATTTGAACGAATTAAGCTTTGATTTTTCAAGGTTACCGATTCCAGAAACGATTCCATTTCGTTTGACTCGTGATGTTATTGATGGTCTTGGAATATGTGGTACTGAAGGTCTTTTTAAAAAGTAAACATTTCAATAAACAAAATAGAAAATCCAAGCTATTATTTTAGAACATGTGAAATCACACTTGAACTCATGCGACAGTATGCTGATACATTAATCACGATTATCGAAGTATTTCTTTACGATCCGCTGTATCAATGGCAAATTTCACCACAAAAAGCATTGCAACTTCAGCAACAATTTGATAAAACTAATCATGATTCGGCAACACCAGCATCGTTTCGATCGTCAGGAAGGGTGATAAGTACGTTACCACCATCAGCATCAACAGCAGTTACAACTATTGAACCGTTTTCAACAGATACAAATAAAATGGCCGAACGACTTCTATTAGGCCTTCGACAGAAATTACAAGGTGTTGAACGTTTAAATCAAATGACGATTAAAGCTCATGTGAATATGCTTATACAAGAAGCTACGAGTATAGAAAATCTCTCACAATTATTCGCCGGTTGGCAACCTTACTTATAATTCATTGTTCGATGTGTATAGTTCTTCCTATTTTATTCTAAATAAAACAATATTAGTCTTTCGATTTTGCATTATAAATAACGAATTTATGATTCTTAACTTATTTTTTTGCGACTATTTGCGAAATCATTGCGTGGATTTTACAAGGTTAAATGAAAATAAATATGTAACTATTGTAATCGAAATGTAGAGGTGTGCTTTACGAGTGAAAGAGTTCATCGTAGTTTTAAAGTTACTGAATAAACTTAAGAAAGTACTGAAAGAATTTTTTTTTCTTTTTCTTTATCATAAATGCGTAACGCAGATCGCGGTAAGAGGAGAGGCGAGAAGACGTAATCAACATGTCGTTAATGTTTATTTCAGCGAACAGAACGAAGAAAATTTGATTGAATCTCGTCTCTTTTTTTTCTGTTTTACTCATTGCTCTTTCATTTTATTTCTGTTATATAGTCACAAATATAAAAACGAGACAATGTTTCAGTAGACTTGCTATAACAATCTGTTGCCAAAAGTGTCAAATCTCAAATGACGTTTATAAACATAACGTGGCATTGTATACAAAAATATTTACCTCTAATTTGTTCAATAATCTTTTTCATATTACTCTATTACACAAATGCTGTTGTCACAACGATTGCAGATCGTATTGCGCCGTATTTTCAACCGGCATTACCGGATATTGGTCACAAGATTTTACCCTATTGGTTTTACTATCAAGTAAATAATTGGTGGCTGATTGTTAGTTATGCATTTGTATTAATTCGATTTATACCTCAATCAGATATTCGTGTAACAGTTTTTCGTCGATGGTTTTTTGTTCAAGGTCTCATGTTTGGCATGCGGAGTATATCAATCTATGTGACTTCGTTGACTGTACCATTGCCAGGTTGTATCACAAATAAATCTGAATTAGCTACACCGGCATTAGAAGCTGTTTATGTGATGTTTGCCATACATTCGACATGTGGTGATGTACTTTTCTCGGGTCATACTGTTGGATGTAAGTGATTTGATTGTCTTTTGAAATAGAAAAGAGAAAAAAACGGCTTTTTTTCTGGTTTGTTAGTAACGATTTGTGCATTATGTTGGACAACATATGCTCGTGCAGAAGAATATCGACCATTTTTATATTTATTTCGAAAATGTGGTTGTGCATGTAATAGACATTTACCTGAGTGGTTCGTTCGACCGAAATTAGATGCTGTTGGCGATCCCATGACTCTCTATTTCACAACGTATATCGTTTGGTTATATGCAATAACTGGCTATTTAATCATTATTGCAACAAGATTTCACTATACTGTCGATGTTTTTCTTGGATGTTTATTAACTGTATTGACTTGGTATAATTATCATGCTTATGTCAAAAGACTTTTAGAAAAACGACGATTTATTATTGCGAGAATATTCGTTTGGTTCGAAGGATTAGAAGGTGATGCAACAACATCAATTAGTTTACTTAACGGACCTGTAACTGATCAACTAACAGAGTTACCACCGGTAGCTGTTGTTAGTGCTGGCGATGCACAGTTTTAATCACGACTCTCATATTTTTATTATTGTCAGATAAAAGAATGTTCGTATAAGTTTTTTGATCTTTAGTGTGCAGTGCTCTTTTGTTTAATGAAAATAAAAGAAATACAAAGTGAAAACTATGAAATAGATAGTTTACAAACGAACACTAACTCCCGATAATTCATCATTAGTATCATCAAATGATTCATTGATTTCAGTTGATTTATTACTGCAACTTCGATCGATTATAATCGTTGCTGGTTTTGTTTGCTCGCCATTGCAACAGAGTAAACGTTTGTGACTGCTGAATAAATGTTCGTCGTACCAAGCTAATGTACGCAATGGTCGTGGTAACCAGGACCATGTTTGAAGACGGTGTGGTAAGATTTTAGAATGATGAACTTGAAGAATATTAATAAATATAACGAATAAAATTAAAATAAATACAGGACCTAACACAGCAAGAAAGACAATCCTGAAATGAAATGAGTTTGTTTTTGTTTTCTCAATTGAAAGAAAGTTAGAAGAAATTTGTTCGTACCATCCAGCAAATGATAGTGAGAAAATGAGTAGAGGAATAATAAAGAATGACGCAACGATGTAAACAATTGCAAACCAACGATATTTTGCAGTTATTTCACCTAATTGTTTGGCTAAAACGATCGGTACATTACGCATTATTGGTATTGGAAACCAAAGCAGTATGCCTAAAACATCAAATTTCCTTAATAAAAACATCAATTCAATTAGAGTATTTTCTTTTATCTACCAAAAAGATTAAAGAATGTGTGACACAAAGCAATTTGTAATGAATTTCGTAATTCTTTTGCTGTAGTTGCTGTTAATGCAGCCATAATACCCGTAATTGTCGTACCAATATTTGATCCCAAAGTAAACGGATACATTCGTTCGATGGTAATAATACCAAGGCCAACAAGTGGCGTTAAAGTCGATGTAAATATCGAACTACTTTGAACGAGTATTGTAAATATGCAGCCAACCTAAACACACCATTCGATTTCGTTTGAATTTATACAAAGAAAAAAGTTCAAATTCAATTACTCCGATAGCTAAGTACGGTGTTAAATGATGGAAAATACCGGGAAAATCAGCATTGACTGTTTTATGTATGACGGTACTTATCGTGCCTTTTAACATTGATTGAAGAAGTTTAACGAGAAGAACAAGACATGTACAAAGAGAAACAATTGAACATATGAGAAGCAGAAGACCAATGCCCCAATCAGGCCAAGTCACTGTTGCAAAAATAAACCCACAGTGTTTACCGGGAATTAGCATTGATGTTCCATTTTCATTGATCATATTTTCATAGGAACAAAAATGTTTTACAAGTGAAACATCGGAATCAATTGAACCGAGAGCAATATTTTGAATAACTTTTTCGTCTAACTGTAGAGAAAAAACGAATGCAAACGATGATAGTGGAGAAATGCTCGTTACTTGAATGATTCGATGTGTTAATGGTCTTGTAAGAACGTTTAAAAATTGCGGATTTGAACTTGCTTTTCGATCGAGACTGATATTTCGAGTGATAGCTTCCGTTAGATGAAACAAAACACCTAATTCAATCAATAGAAAAACAAAATGATCAAAACAAAATATTTTCAATTTACTTGTAGCAATTTCTAATGGTAATAAAACGATGACTGTTACCCAATTGAACATATCATGAACCGTAGCGCCAGCAAAAGCACGACGAAATTCATCTCGTCGACTCTACACAGAAAACTTTTGCTTTTTTTTGTTTATAAATCGAAGATTGACTAACTGATTGTGTAAGAGCAACGATTGTATTTGTCACCGATGTACCGATATTTGCACCTAAAATAGATTTCAAATCGGTTCTTGTGTTTTTCATACATAAAACAAACAGTTTTCCTACCCATAATGATCGGAATAGCTCTTCGAACCGGTAGAACTGTAAATTATGAAATGAATTATTAGTTTTCTCAAATGAATTTTGCTATACTTGATGATGAAACCATCGATACAACAATTGATGTTGATGTCGATGAACTTTGTACAATAACTGTTGCCAATAATCCGAGCATAAGACCAGCGATAGGATTCGAAAGAATTGTGCCTTCACTAAACGCTTTGCCAGTGATTTTTCCTTTACGAAAACAAAAAACGAACATTAAAATTTCAATAACTCAATGTCTCACCTCCAACCAAACGAAAAGCTGAACTCATTATATCAAGTGAACATACAAATACATAAAGTAATGTTAATAAACCAATTATTTTTCCAAATACAAGAAGAATATATTTGATACGTTCATTTTGAGTCATATCTATTTGAAGATAAAAGAAAACGAATCACTATCGTTCATTGTTTCAATGAAAAATAGTTTCAATTACTTTTCCACGGTGTTTCTTGATGATTACTCATGCTTTCCACAACGGTATTCCAAGCTTTGTTGGAATTTTCTTCCGAAGACGTAGTAGTTACAGTCATTTGTACTGAATTTTGTTGTTGTTGTTGAATCAATAATCACGATCTTAAATACTTTCATTTGATAAACTTTCAAAAACAAAAATCACACATCAACAGCATGATCCATATGTTAAACATTAAAGGTTCTTTGTGTGTTTTAGGTATTTTTCTACGCACTTTATATTGAAATAACCTTTTCGATCGAATGGATCAAGAAACTATTTAAACTATGCCCATAATATGACTACATATCGGTACTATTCCCTTCCCCCTGCGTCACTGCATGATTCGAGTTAGCTATTAAAGTACCGAGGAAACCTTTCGAATATTTCACACTTACTTTGAGTCACAGTATGCAAGTTATGATTGAATTTAAATAGTTGTTTTTTTGAGATTAGAATAATTTCTCATACAAGGATTAAAATTAGTCACTGATTTAGGGCGGTTAAGAACAAAAAAAACGCCTATTGACAATAACAATTTGTGCTTTTAAATCTTCGTCAATTTTGATAATAATCGAGTGAAGAGTACATTTACCCTTTTCTTTTAGTTATTGAAAAGGTCTTTGAGGTCATCGAACCATTTCGCTATTATTCATTTGATGAACTTCGTAGTAATACGTTTTCTGAGAAGACGTGTGCGACATCTTTTAGAGTTTGCAATCTAGTTGGCTAGTAGACTGATGCCTATCGTATTGTATATATTATCTACGTAATTCTTCTGAAAAAAAAGAAACTTTTCATATTTTCATCTCGCAACTGAAAACCTAACAACGAAGTCAAATATGTCTCTTCTGCTGTTATCAGCTAATCGAATATTTCAATCGTCTCTTCCTCGACAACGTTTTCTTCTCTCGACTTGTCGATATCTTTCAACTGCAACAAATAATTCTGATGTTCCTCAAACTCAAACTGATACTCAACAATCATCTTCTCGTCGGCCTCGTTATCGTTATTATTTTCTATCGATCGCTGCTGGCGCATTGATCGGTGCAGCATATACATTTCGACAATCTCAAAAATATGAAGGTCTCATGCCTGAATACATCACCAATCCTGAATTACTCGAACGTCAATCCATGGATGCTCGTCCAAAACCAGCACCTGTTACTAAACATATTACATTCGATGGTCCATCAAGAATCAATTTCCCTTTCAAAATCACATTATATCAATACGTAACATGGTCTGCATTGTTCATCTATTCGATTCAAAAATTCAATAAAAGAATTCATATTTATTTTCTAGTCCATTCTGTTGTAAAGTTCGTGCATATTTAAATTACAATCGTATTCCATACGACATAGTCGAGGTAAATAGTGTCATGCGATCTGAAACCAAATGGTCGAACTATAAAAAAGTTCCGATTGTTGTTATTGAAAATGAAGAAATTCAATTAAATGATTCAAGTGTGATTATATCTTCGATTGAATCCTATTTACGTATGCCAACGAAAACATTTCGAAATGTTTCGAAATTGTATCAGCCTGTTGTTGAAAAAGATGAGAAAGGCAAATTAGTATTTAGTTATCCGAACAAATATTTTCTCGTTGAACCTTTAATAAACGATCGAATTGATCCAACACGACAAGTACAAACAGAAAAATCGAAACATGATGCTGTGGAAACGAACAAAGAAAATGTTCAACAATCTGCATCATCACAATCATTTCTTAGTAGGATCAAATCGAAATCGACTGTTTTGTTTCGTTTTTTATAAATTTTTTGTTTCGTCAAGGTAAAATTTTCTTCCGATCAAAATCTGAAAAACCTTCTTCACACGGTTTGGTTAATATCGGTTCAGGAACGGTTGGTTCCAATGAAACCGATTCGATATTAACTTATAATAAATCAAGTGAGCAATATCAATTAGAACGCAAATGGCGAGAATGGGCCGATACAAAATTTGTTCATACACTTTCGCCGAATATCTATTGTACGTTGAGACAATCGTTGAATAGTTTTCGTTGGTTTTCAACAGCCGGCGATTGGGAACAGATCTTTCCTTGGTATCAACGTTGGATTATAGTTTATGTTGGTGCGATTGTTATGAGAGGTGTTGCAGGACGTTTGAAGAAAAAACATAATCTTCACGATGATCCGAGAGTTTCATTATATGAATGTGCTAATGAATGGGTTAAAGCTGTTGGAAAAAAGAATTTTCTCGGTAAAATAAAATCAAATTCGAATACTTCAGTTTTTTATGATTGTTGTTGTTGTTAAGGTGGTGATCAACCGAATATTGCTGATTTGAATGTCTATGGTATTTTAACATCGATACAAGGCTGTGAAGCATTTCAAGATCTAATGAATAATACGAAAATTCAGCCATGGTTTGAACGTATGAAACATGCTGTCGAACCACATTTTGCTAACAATCGTATTCGTGCTACTACTTAAAAGATAAAAAAAAACATTTTTGACATTTCGATTTTCGTGTTTTTTTATTGTTGTTGTTGTGTATTAGTCAGTCATTCAGAAGAAAATATTCAATTCTAGATAACATCGAAATAATCATGACAGTTTTAGAATGTGTTGGTTGCACAATGATTGCCTATGGCATACCGTTTTCGATGTTTATTTTTACAATTGCATTTCATCCATTTCGTATAATTATTTCTATGACAAGGTATTGTCATTTGAGTTTCTTTGGATGTGATGATTGTCGAGAATATTTAGTGCATTTTTTTGGCTTATCTCAATGTTTCTTTCGTCGTTAATTTGGTTTGCAATTGTTCCATTACGTACTGAAGTTGCATTCGCACTTCCATTTGCAGTTCTATTACAAGAGCTCTTTCGATATCTTTTCTATCGTTTAATTAAGTATAAAATCTGACTCATTGATTCGACAAATAGTTCGTATTTTGCGTTGTAGAAAAGCTGAATTAGCTCTTGGTAATGTAGAATTGCAAGAATTGACTGCGAAAGGCATGGTTTTCGAACGATTACCTGTTGCTTATGGTAAGAAAATACGATTTATACAAATTAAAATGACTTTCCCGTTGAAATTCAAGCGTCTGGCTTTGGCTTCGGAATAATAAGTGGAACATTTGCAATTGTTAATGTTTTAAGTGATATGATTGGACCAGGAACTATTGGTATACATGGACATTCGCAAGATTTCTTTGTTGCCACAGGTAAAACAGAAGAACGAGAGAGAAAAAAAAACCTAGATTGTATTTCGTACTTGTTGACACGACAGAAGAGAATATATACGTATATATATTTATTTTGTTTTTATTTAGCTTTTTTGACGTTATGCAGTATTCTTTTGAATACATTTTGGGGCGTAATTTTCTTCACGTCACTTGATAAAGGTAGAATACATAAGAAACTCGGTCCTGGCATCGTTGTCGTATCTCATATGATATTTTCCTGTGTTGTAAGTTCATTGAGTTCGTTTTCGTTTTTTTAAAATTATTTCTATTCGTCTTTAGACATTAGCAAATCGTTCATTACAACCAGCGTATTCTGCTTCATTGGTCATCGGTTATCTTTTGTTATTCGGAATGATTGTTTATACATTACTTCTTTGTGGATTTCATATGAATATTAGAAGACTTCGACGAATAATCAATCGAGAATACTGATGATCAAAATATTTTAGTAGATTTTTTCTTTCTTTTGTAAAAAGAATTTCTCTTCTTTGACATTTCAATGTAATTGCTGCTATTTTTCCAATCGACCAAATCATTTGTTTTGTTGTTATTATTGTTCTGATATTTTCCAAATTTAATTGACATCTATTTTTCAGTATATAAAAATGACGTCACAAAATTCGAAAAAAAGTGTTTCATTCATTGGCTCAGGTAACTGGGGCAGTGCAATGTAAGTCAAACGAAAAAAGTTGTTTATTGAAAGTATTGATTTGAAAGAAATCTAGGGCTGGTCATATTGGAGAAAAGATTCGTGATTTGAAAAATGAATTTGATGACAAAATCTTAATGTGGTGTAAAGAAGAAACATTAGATGACGGAAGTAAATTAACTGAAACGATTAATCGAGAACATGAAAATGTCAAATACTTACCGGATGAAAAACTTCCGGATAATGTCATAGCTGTGCCTGATGTTGAACAAGCTGCTAAAGATGCTGATATTCTCATATTTGTTATTCCGCATCAATTTATGAAAAAAACTTGTGAACAATTAAAAGGCAAAATAAAGAAAGGTGCTTTTGCGTTAACATTAGTCAAAGTAAATCGATCGAATAGAATGAAAAATGAATTTCATTTGTCATAATCAGGGATTTTATGTTGATGAACAAACGAAAGAATTAACATTGGTCTCACAAATTATTAAAGATACATTGAATATTCCTTGTTTAAGTCTAATGGGAGGTAAGACGAACGAAATCGATCAATAATTCGATGACTATTTCATTGAAATTTCTTAGCTAATATTGCAAATGAAGTGGCCGAAAAGGTTTTTTGTGAAGCAACAGTTGGTTCACGTGATGAACAACATAGTGAACTGATTCGTAAATTAATTGATACACCCGATTTTCGTCTTCGATTCTTTCCCGATGTTGAAATTATTGAAATGCTCGGTGGTTTGAAAAATATTGTTGCTATGTTAGCTGGCTTTTCCGAAGGATTAGAAGCTGGTTTTAATACGAGAGCTGCTGTAAGAATAACAATGAGTTTTTTTTTTAAAAGATGATATTGATTTTAGTTTTCATAGGTTCTTCGACTGGGTTTTCGTGAAATGATCGATTTCTGTCGTTTATATCAACAAGAATCAACGACAGATATCTATTTCGAATCATGCGGTTTTGCAGATTTAATTGCATCGTCATTAGGCGGCAGGAATTACAATGGTGCAAAGAAAATGGCTGAAACAAATAAATCATTAAAAGATATCGAAAAAGAAGATCTCAATGGACAATCTTTACAAGGTCCTGGAACAGCCAAAGAAGTTTACACAATTCTTGAAAAGAAGAATCTATTAGATCGATTTCCACTCTTTCGTGATGCGCATTTAATTTGTGAGAAGAAAATCGAAATAAAAAGATTCTTAGAAAATATTCGTCAACATCCGAACTTCAATCAAAAACAACCGAAAAACTAAAACGATTTTATTTTAAACAAGCAAAAAATATTCTCCATGATAATCAAGCAATTTATTAATCTCTGATACGAATGATCTGTTGTTTTATTTTACTCAGGCGTGTAAGTCATATTTTTTAATAGAATTTTGAAAAATAAGTTAAACCAAGCTTTTGCGATTAAAAATCTATTTTTTTATACAAATTACATAATGCCTTTTAAATAGTATCCAACCACGCGGAAGAAGACACGTACATCCGAATCACTTGATTCTTAAGCATGATATTTTATGAGAAGAGTATTTTAGAATATTTCGGTTGATTTTAAATGTCATTCTTTGTTTAAAACTGAGGACCTATACTGTCTGCTCGAAAGTCGTCATTATTATTTCAATGTTTTAAATTAGTATAAAAATTGGCAGTTCCGAACATCATTTATTTTCCATTAGATTTCATTAATAATTATCATTTTTAAAATATCTGCGTCATTTGATCAACGGAATATATTTTGAAAACTATTACTCAATTGTTTTACTTTGTCGAATCTAGTATAAGTACTCATTAGAAATCTTATTGTAAACTCATGAACTATAGACTTCAAGTTTGTATAAAATCATTCGTTGAGGACCTTGGTTTTCTTTTTATGTTGGTTGAACCTTCGTATTAATTAAACACTCAGTTGACCTATTGAAAATAAATGATCGCAAAGAAAATCAACGTAAAAACGTCATCATAGTATTTCCAAGAAAAAAATTTCATTCAAAAAATGTTTCATTCTTGAATGATCCAAACCTTGACAATAAATTCTCAATTTCTCAGTGATATCGATGCATAGTTCCCGAACTATTACTAATCTTAGGAAATTGTCTTTGTAGAAAGTCATGTTTTTTGGACTTAATCGATTCAAATAAAAAAATCCAATTACTTTCTTTTCAGTCGATCGAAACTACACTTTGTTAGAATGTTTTCAATTGGGAAATCTCGTTTTATTCCATTCATTTAATTTCCGTTTAATGTCTCACACCGGTAGATATTGCTATAGAAGTCATGACGTTTATTGAGATATATAAGAGTGTTGAAAAAAGATCTTCAACGATTAGTTCTCAAATATACGTTCTTTGATTTAGATTCACTAATCATGCCATCGTCTACAACAGTTCTGTTTATTCTTTCGTCTTTACTTATGATGACCGCGGCTCGAACATTGAGTAGTCCGGATCAATTTATGCCATTTCTTTTTTCATCAGTTAATAGTGATGATAATGGCATGTTACCCCCGGCAAATGGTCAAAATCGATTGATTGTTGTTGTTGAACAAATCATCAAGTTCGATTTGATCTTTTGTTTTTGTCTTAGATTTCTCTTTTCGCTTTTTCGATTAGATATGTTTCATCAATAAAATCCCCGGAAAATTTCATTGATAACATTGTCAATCGTCAAAAAGATATTGCAGACAAAGTTAAAGTTTTAACATTTTTAAATAAATGTTTCGAACTTACACATAATGTTATTCAACGTGAAATCGATCATATGTTAGGAGTGAATACAATCATCAAAAAATCGTCGAATCCATCGTCACCATTTACAATAGAAGAATTACAACAAGCTCAAAATAAAGTTCAAGATTTACTTGCCACCATTGAAAAACGTATGGCTACATTGAAAACATGGATTCCACCAACAATGCCATTTCTCGGCTTTTTCTAACATTTTCTTTTTTTCTTTCTTGACAAAAATTCAATATAAATCTAAATATTGACATTTTACATGCGAACACCTGCAATAAAAATTCGACAAATAAACAAAACCATTGATATTCCAACTGAGAGGAAAACGCGTAAAATTTTTATTTCTGAATAGTTTGTAATAGAAAAAAACTAAGATTAAAAACCATGAATAGATGTTGATTTTAATAATGAATTTGCCAGTATTTTTTGTCTCCATATGATTGCAACAGCGAATAGAACGATAATCGCAAGCAGTATCAAGACAATGACAAACGCACTTGTCGCAATGAAAAACGATTTTCGTCTACGTTGAATACTAGTTCGAGATAACCGTTGAACCTTGTTGAATTCCTTTCGAAAACAAAAAGAATAATTTTTGGATTCAATTAAACGACGGAAAGATTCTACGGGTTTTTTAATAACTGTTGTTTCAAGTTGAGAAGCTCGTGCAAGTAAATCATTGAGTGTATTATCAATTTCTTCTCCTAAAGCATCGGAATCCGATGAGTCAATGAATTGAATATGTTTGTTCGTTTTCGATGATTGATTTGTTGCTGCATCATTCTATCGAATAAAAATCTCCGTTATTAAATATGCATATCAAAAGTGGTACTCAATTACAGTAATGACTGATGATGATAGATCATTTGTTAATATTCTAGATGATTTCGTACTTTTACGTTTGAATTTGCTCTGAAAATAAAAGAAAATTGCGAAAATGATGTTCTTTGAAAATTTGATTTTAACATACGGAACCATCTCGAGTGAAATGTTTGAACGATTTTTTTTTAGGTTTGACTTTTGTTTCATTGATATGATTGATTTTAGTCGCAGAATAATGATCAACTTCATCATCTTCACTATCTTCCTTCTGTTTTCTTGTTATATGAATTATTCGATAAGATCGAACTGATGGTTTCTTTTTCAAACTACTCGTTTTCCACTAGAATTTCAAACAAAACAATTAAAATTTTATTCAAAAATTTATTAGCATACATACTTCACTATTTTCATTGTTGATGACATTCATCTTGTATTATTCATACAAAATGATTGTATTTCGAAATATATTTCTTCCAAAACAAAAACAATCACTAGAAGAAATAAAGAACGAAAGATTCGTATGTAAAACGCACCAAGTATTTCTGTTGTTCTCTTTTATAGAACGTCTTAACTACGACATTTTCTCTCGTATTTATTTCTCTCTGTATATGATTCTGATTCATCTAGTTATTGAAAAAAGAGAGAGAGAAAGAGAGAAAGAGACTCGTATCAAAAATCAATAATGATACTGTGTTGTTGTTCTTTCTTATTGAATACCTTTAGAACATTAATCTTCTTTCATTTAGTGTTCAATGAATTCTATCGAAGGAGAGAAAAAGAAAATGAAGCTAGCAACTAAAAGGTGAATGATGTAAAAAAAAGAGACTTTAATTATTGAATTATTCAAACTATGATTCTGTAATTAGGTAATTGCAAGTTTGAAAAAAGAATGATCTTCTAGTTACAATTAAAGTACAACATTCTTTTTGTTTTTCAAATAGAATTCGAATAGATGCCGAAATTATTCCACCCTCAATTAATTGTCATACTGAATTGTAGGCGAGAATCTATTTTTATCGAAGAAAAAATCCCGATTGACATTGATGGCAGAACAATGAGAGATAATAATAGTTGATTATTGAGTCAACACTGGGGCGTCAGCGGAAATACTCACTTTAAAAAACAAAACCCAAGGATTTTTTTATTTAATCTAGATATGAACTCGTTCATATTGAAATTCAATATCTGATAGATGATTCGTTTTCTTTCAATTGGAATCTTATTGTGCATTATTTACATGACAATTCTTGATGTTTAGATTTCTTTTTTTTCTTATTGTCTGACTGAGAAAACTCTTCCTAAGAGGATTTTCAATATTTCCATTTATTATTACAAATAATTAGCGTACGAATAGTAGGCGAGACGTCGAAATAATAAAAGATGATGGTACATACAGACATATATGAATATCTTGAAGAAGAAGAAAAAGAAAAGAATGATATTATCTGATAATAATTATTTATGTAAATTTTTTTGTTTATTTTCGATGGTGTGACTTCTAATCTGACTTGTACCAATAAATACGAAAGTGGCAAGAGAAACAAACTCGAAGTATAATCAAATGACATTAATTACCCTATCCGACTACTAATGCCCTCTATATCGAGTCACACGACATCATTTATTTCCATCCAGTAATTTTCAAATTTTTTCTACCGAACCAAACGAACAAACAAAGATCCATGAAGAAGGAATAAACAACAAATAAATAGATTCAATGACGTCGATCGTTCATTTATAATAATTTTCTTTTTTTTGCGTATTTTGCTTCTCGTCAAATGATGAAACTGTGCATATTGAGTTCATATGTGATTTGCATGATATCTTGATGGCTCTCAGTGAAACTAATCGATAAGCCATTGTAAGGCCATGCAGATAGAAAAATCCGATTGCTTTTGACCAAAGGACCTCTTGTCTACATTGTTGTAAGTCATTTCTACAATGTGGATTCAGAAAAACTAAAGCAAACATTAACCAACAACAAAAAAAACGGAACTTTAGTTTTGTTTTTTTTTCTCTTATAAACAATGAAAAATCTTTAGTAATCTGATGACGAGACGAGGAAAATCTCTCCTTGTTTTTTTCTTCAATAATTTTCTTCGTTTCAGATATTCGATCAAAAAATGGTCAATTCGATGCATCATGGTAATAGTTTACTAGCAAAACGTGGCTTGAAAAGATCGATTTCGGTACGAAATTGTCAACTTAACGAAACCAATCAAATTCACTTTCGACCTTTTTTTAGCCTGATTATTCGTTAATAGCCAAACACAACTATAAAATAACAAAAATTCACGTAAGAAATCGTTCAATCTTTTTTTTTCTCGATCGTTCATTTTCCGCATCGATTCATCTCAGCGTTCGACTTGAGTAGCAATTGTATTTCAAACTTAAAAAGTAACGTGAGAAGAATTCTCTTCCGTCGTTTCTCTGCTCGTTAGTTAAACTCCACCTGTTGTGTCTGTTAAAGAGTCAGTTGGCAAGATCGATTCTGTTCGACAGAGATTCAAATCAAGAGACCATATTAAATTTAATCATTCTCTATTTGCTTCACTTATAATTAAACAACTGACGGCGTTCCTTCAAATTTAATCATCGACTATATAAACCATCGATTTTGTTCAGAATAAGGTGTAAAACGATTCACGTGCTGCTGAAGGTGTTGCACAATCTACACAAGACCTTGTTTCTATTGATTCGTTGTGTTCAAATCTAGGTCTTGTCTAGTTCTGTGCATCATATTCGCTGCTTTACACCACGAGCTGTTCTCTCTTTTTTCTTTCGTTTCTTTATTTCTGTTTTCCAATCGAAAGTGTAGAGGAAGGAAAGAAAATGTGTGCGTAGTTTGTATTCGTGTCAGTTGATTGATCGATGCATTGTCCGATCGGTCAAATGAATCGGCGAAAATATGAACGTTTCAAAGTGAAATCCGGAGAAATTTTGACAAATAAAACGAACATTTTGCTTTGTTTTAGTCACAAGAAAATGTGGGAAATAAAGAAAATCTCATCAAAAGAGTTCGATCTGGTAATTTCGTTTTTCTGCTTGCTTTTTTTTAATCGTTTGAAATTTAGAAATGATCCTTTCGAAAAATTCAACTTTATTATTTGTGAACAAGAAACTCGATTTTCTTCCTCGATGGTATCAAACTCATCGTTTATGGTTGAATTTACTATCGAAAACTCTCGATAAAACCTATGAAATTCGTTCGAATTATCTTCAATCGCATTCATCGATTACCAACAAAATGCGAAGCATTCTTTTCGATTGGCTCATCGAAGTAAAACTTTGTTCATTTGCAATTCGATATTTTTTCGAATCGATTGATTAACTTCAGGTTTGTGACGTTTATCATCTTCATCGTGAAACATATCATCTCGCTATTGCGTATATCGATCAATATCTCTCGAAAACCAACGAATTTTCTAAAGGCAAATTTCAATTACTCGGCATTACGGCGCTGTTCGTTGCAGCCAAAATCGAAGAGATCTATCCGCCGCATTTAACTGATTTTGCTTATGTTACTGATGAGACTTGTGCCGAGGAGGATATTCTTCAAATGGAAATTCAATTGATGAATGTAAATACAGATTTCGATTGAGTGTTTTTTTTTTGATAATTTTTTGTTTTGAAGACATTGAATTGGTATATCAATCCAATCACATCGATTAGCTGGCTTTTGGTTTATTTGCAAAGTGAATATGATCTAAATCAATCATCGAATAAACAAGATATTCTTCAAACATCGAAATTAACTAAAGTTCATCAAACGAAAGATTTTCTCGATCTGTTTCCGTCCGTTGTTCGAGTACGAAGCTTGATTTATCTCGATTCTAGTCTATTCTTTGTCTTTAGTTACTTGATTTATGTTCATTGGATATTGAATATAGTCAATTTTCGAAGCATATTCTTGCAGCATCGGCCGTACTTTTCTATAAAACAAATTGGCCATTGGAAAAATTAACAAGTAAAAACATTGAAAATAGTCGAATAAAATCGTTTTTTTTTTCAATTGCCGATTTAGATATCAATTCGAACGAATTATTCATTTGTCAAGAATGGATGAAACCGTTCTTTGAAATTCTTTCGAATCAAACATTGAAATCGTTTTCTTTATCATCGATTTCCAATGAAGAACTCTATTCAATTCAAACTCATAACATTTCAACTGATTTATTAGAAAATGTTTACGAATATCGTTCGAATACCAAACCAATTTCAACAACAAATCGACCATTTAGAAATCTCGATAACTATCTACCTTCTTTATCTGTATTAAACGAACACAATTCAATTAATCTTTTTCTCTAATTCATTCTTATTACGTCAGATATACACACACACATATATATATATTAGATAGATTGTATAAATAGTTGATTATTGTTTTACGAATTATTTTGTTTGTAAAGAGAAAACAAAGTGCAGATTCTATTGATTTTTTGTTTTGTTTATGTTTATTAATCAATTGTAAAAAAAACGAGAGCAAAAAAATTCTATTGTCAGATAAATAAAAAATTCATTATGATTATTATGTTTGTTTTGAACAAAAATTTGTTAATTTTGCCGCGTAATAAAAATTCTTTATTCTATTTTTCTAGATTAATTTTTCTACAAAATGGGTCTTTGCATTGGTTCATTGGGTTCAACACTTGCGTGTTGTTTCGGCAATGCATTTTGTTCGCTTTGCTGTGCTGCATGTCCAGCAGTGAGAGGTTCAACATCGACACGTATTGTCTACGGTCTCATTCTTCTCGTTGGTTTAATCGCATCGTGTATTATGTTGATACCTGGCCTAGAGAAAACTCTAGCAAAAATTCCGGCACTTTGCTCGAGTCCATCGACTCTGACGAAAATGATGCTGCCAACTGGTTTACCATCGTTTGATTGCTCGAAAATCGTCGGTTTCTCTGCCGTTTATCGATTGTCATTTGGCATGACGTGTTTCTTTTTTCTCTTATTTTTACTCGTAAGAAAAAATCCGTTTGAATCAAAAGCAAATCGAACCGTTTTTTCGAGAATTTAGATGATCAATGTTAAATCATCGAAGGATTGTCGTGCTAAAATTCAAAATGGTCTTTGGGCTTTTAAGTTAATGGTCTTAGTCGGTCTAGTTATCGCCGCTTTCTTCATACCAAATAAAGGTTTCACGCAAGCATTCATGATTATTGGTTTAATCGGAGGATTTTTGGTAAAATTCACTCTCGAAAATCGATTTGTCTTCATTTTTCAATTTCATATTTTAGTTTATCCTCGTTCAATTACTTCTATCGATTGATTTCGTTCATTCGTAAGCATTGAATTGATGATGAAAAGGAAATTATTATGTTTGCTTTCTCTTCGAAATTTAGATGGAATGAATCATGGATTGATAAAGTTGAATCCGGTTCGAAAAAACACGGCTATGGTTTATTAATGTTCACTTTACTTTTCTATGGTTTATCTATAACAGGCATCGTTTTATTCTACATATATTACGCACCAGATCGTAACACATGTGCACTACATACATTTTTCATTTCATTTAATCTATGTCTTTGCTTCATCTTATCGATTATTTCGATCTTGCCTAAAGTCAGAGAATATAATGCATCTTGCGGTTTACTTCAATCGTCATTTGTATCTCTTTATGTTGTTTATTATACTTGGTAAATTATCGAGAAGATTTTTATATTTGTTGTGATTGTTTTTTTTGTCTGTTCAGGTCAGCAATGAGTAATAATCCGAATGCAGCTTGTAATCCAAGTATTCGCTCAATTATTCATCCAGGAAATTCAACAACACCGAGTCCTAGTCCAACTCGTGAACAGAATCTCTTCGATCCGATAACAATCATTGGTTTGGTTATGTTTGGTGGAGCTTTATTTTTCTCAGTTTTTAATACATCACGAAATCAACGAGCAAATAAATTATTTTTCTCATCATCGAATGATTATTCGTCGATGTTAGACGATACATCCGTTGTCGACAGCATCAGTGCCGCCGAAACGAAAGATCATCAACATGTTTATGATGATGAAGAAGCTGGAGTCTCGTATAATTATTCATTATTTCATTTTATGTTTGTTTTAGCAACATTATATGCGATGATGACATTGACTAAGTAAGAAAAACGAAAGTTTAATCCGAAAATTCGACTTTTTTTTTCGGTTGTTTAGTTGGTATCAACCAGCAAAAGATTTCAGTACATACAATAATAATTATGCTTCACTTTGGGTTAAAATGGCTTCAAGTTGGATGTGTATAGTTTTGTACATTTGGACATGCGTTGCACCTGCTCTATTTCCCGATCGAGATTTTTCATAAGCAAACGATCTGTATTTACAAAAACGTTAAAGATCTATTGACAAATTCTCTCATTTTTTGCTCTCTCGCTCTCTCATTAATATTGTATTTTGTGTGTAGTTAGATTTCATTGATTAACTAACTTTTCGAAATAAAATATTTTTTCGTTGTCTTTTTAATTTGGAATAAATATCTGTATATATCTCGATCTCTCTCTCTATATATATATATTTGTTCAAGATATAATGCCTCGTGTACCAATTGCAAGTGAAGATGAAAGAAAATTCATTGTAGATGGAATACAGGTACACTAATAGTTTGTCTCGTATTCATTTGGGAGAAATTTATGTTTCTAGTCGAATTTTCGAAATGATGGCCGAGATTGTCGTTCCTATCGTCCGTTGTTACTTGCTACTGATGTGATTAATACTGCTAATGGATCTTGTTTATTAAAACTGGTAAAATAGACATTTTCTTTCATAAAACGAAGTGCACAAAAAATGTTTAGGGTGGAACAGTTGTTATAGTTGGCGTGACATTTGAATTTAGTCATGCAAGTCAAGATAAACCCAATGAAGGTCGAATTGAAGCGACTGTCGATGGGTAATTGAACAGCAGAAAGATCGATGGACTATTTTTATTGTTTTTTCAGAAGTGGCTGTCGATCATTGAGAATGTTCGGCAGACATCGAAGACAATATACGAAACAGATAGCAAGAAGTTTGAATTATATTTTGAATAATCCGAAATGTTTTGATTTAACACAATTATGTGTTGTCAAAGGACATCATTGTTGGCTTGTTCATGTAGATATTTCTGTAAATAGATTCGTTTTTTTTTGACGAATTTTTTTTTGACGAGAAATTCTCGTTTATTTGAAGGTTTTACGTTATGAAGGTAATTTACATGATGCATGTTCATTTGCAATGAAAGCTGCATTGAGTGAAACAAAGTAATAAGAGTATTTCAATGAACAGAAAACGTATATGTAAATCGAATTCTAGAGTTCCATCTTTGAAAGTAACACATGATGAAGAAACAAATGAAGTTTCAGTTGATGTCTGTGATGATCCGTATCAATACGGTACTCTTGATGTATCAAATCTTCCCGTTCTTGTTACTGTCGGACAAGTAATTAATATTCATCGAAAATTATTAATTAGAATCATTAATTTATTCATTAGATAAGTGGAGTTCATACAGTAGATACGACTATCAAAGAAGACTCAGTGACATTAGCAAGGTAAACATTAAGATTGTTCATTCTACTTTGTCATTAGTTGTCTTTAATCAGAATAACTTACGGAATAAAACCATCTGGCTCGATCGTTTATATGAACAAAGATGGTGGTGGTAGTCTTGATTTGCTAAATATTCGTTCAATGGCTAAAGTATTTCTTTTAAAAATCTCATCATTTAAGTTAATTGATTTATTTTAGATTGCCAGCGAAATCGGTCCACAGATGAACGATTTATTAATGAAAAAAGTTCGTTTAAGTAAAGACAAACAAGCTCAATGGGGTCATGCCAATGAACGACTTCTTTTTGATGACGAAAATTTCGTATGAACTAATTCATTTTATATTAGTCAACAGAAAAAAAAACAACTAATAAAAACAAATATTCGTGATTGATTTTCTAGTTATAAAATCGATTCTTTTTCTTGATTCAAAATTGAATATAAAATCATTTCGATATTATTCTTCATCGCCGAACATATACCGATAAATCGATGGAATATGAACTCGTGACTTTGGCTTATAACCTGAGAATTGATATGCGTGATTTTCCTTGAAATTAGTTTCGAAAGGCAATTCTGGGTACAAGTCACCGGGGAAATTTTCTTCATGTGTTGATTCAGTCGTTGTCAGACTTGTCTGAGAAGTTGTTGTTGATGATAAATTTTTCGGTATTTGAACTCGTTTATTGAATATTGTTTGTGAACTGATCGATTGTTGTTGATGAAGTTTTCGATTTAAATGATATTCAATGAGTTTTGGTTGATTTATTCGATAGAATTTTCGAGATATTTGAAGTTTATTTTCAGGCATAAAAAAAACATGAGCTTAGAAAGCGCGATGATTATTAAAACTGTCTATTGATTGATTTTCAGATGTTACTAAAACTCGATGAAATTGTAGATGAACAAGATGAAACAGTAGCACGTGTACGCGGAAGTTTACTTTTCTATCATTATAAATGCGATGGTCAGGATGATCGAGGTTGGGGATGTGGATACCGAACATTACAAAGTATTTGTTCGTGGATAGTCAATATCAAACAAGAATATTCGTCATCAGACATTCCATCAATCACTAAAATACAAGAAATACTCGTTGAACTCGAAGATAAACCTTCATCGTTCATTAGATCGAGTCAATGGATAGGCACGTGCGAAGCAACAATGGTACTCAGTCAACTCTATGATGTAATTAGAAAAGACATTGTTTCTTGTTGACAGACGAGCTGTTTGTTTGTTTATTTTTGTGTGTAAGGTCGATTGCAAAATTATACACGTTTCAAATGGTTCTGAGCTTGTCAATCATATGAATACGATTTCAAAACATTTTCAAGAATTTGGCTCGCCGATTATGATGGGTGGTGATGCAGATGCTGCTTCGAAATGTATTCTCGCCGTACGATCGAATAAACAATTACTAATTCTCGTCAGTTTCGAAATTGATTTGCAATTAAAAAATTGCTTGAGTGTTTTTTTTTGTCGTCTAGGATCCTCATTATTCCGGTGAAAATCTAACATCAATCGATAGATTACGATCAATAGGCTATTTAAAATGGTTTAACATTTCGCATGATTTCATTTCAAGTTCATTTTATAATCTTTGTTTACCACAACTAAAGAAACTTTAATCGATATTTATGTTTTTTTTCTTCTTGTTCTATGATAAAATCGAAATGATATTCATGGTCGTCCTTCACGTCTCTCGTATTCTGAATCGAATATTTACTAAAAGAGGAGAACAAGTACACAAGATCGATAGACATATCCATCGTAAATTTTCACATACGCAATTGATTCATTCGGTAATCGTATTCGAGGTCGACTGTTTTCTCAGTCGTTCATAAAGAAATAAAACGTACTTAAACAAACAATGAACATATACACATCACACGAATGATTTCATATAAATACGTGCTTTCGAATATTCAAAAGACATATATCTCCTTGCTCCATCTCTGTCCGTTAAATAATTTTAACCTTTTCCTTTTTTTATTCCGTTTTCTCTTTCAACATGTTCTTCTCTTTTCAAAAAATCTTTTATCAAGTTTCCTATTTCGTTGAACAACAAGTCACAGATACTTTTGCTTTATTCAATACAAATGCCACACACTATGACAAAGATCGACCAAAAATCAAAACCAAATCTGGTAAGCAAGTATTTCATTGAAATAGAGAAAGAAACAACGAATCGCAATAATTCTTCTTCATATATTTATACATATCCGTATCCATTGTTGAAACAGTCATTTAACAATCATAGAATCATTTATTTATATCTGACATTTTCAACAAATACAAACATTTGTTTCTGTCGATCATTAAGTATATATAGCGTTGATAATTATCTTTAAACTGATATTTGATGAAAAACATTCTTTTATGTTAACGAATTCTATGTACCCGATGTATTATGAAGGAGGAGGAGTAGATATTAATTAATTATATTCATAACTATGTCAAATTGAGAAACTTATCTATCCGTATAAAGCATCTTGTGTCGAATTGACATGAATGGAAGGTCATTGGCCGAGATTTTTAGTTCTGATTAATGTAGTATGAGTAAATTTTCGCAGAAGGTCGACCTGCTTTTCCACTCAATAGCCTAACAGATGCCAATCAATTGTCTGTTTTGTGAAAATAAATATCTTTCTATTTACTCTAAAAAGAATTGTGCATAAGTGTATATACATGCATATGCATAAATGGCTTTATCATTATTTCTCTTACTATTCCGAGAATATAATGCGTAAATTATGAAGATTATGCGTTCTTCATTAAACAGACATTGCAATGTCTATCATATATATCGAAGGCAGATTTATGTTCGACTTCTTCTTCTTCTTTTTCATCTCCTTTGTCTCTTGTTATTTGTATAGAAGAGATTTCCGAGAGAAACAACATACGTGTATATTAGAAATCGTACATTTGACATTATGAAAGAAAAGAAATCGTTTCTAATGGCATATTTAAAAGTCATTCAAGCATTCACATAATTATTTTCTGCTTTGTTAATCAACAGTTTCCTTTTCTTTCTAAATAAAGAGACTCCCAATGATTAACATTCGTTGGAAAGCCAAAGAAAAACTCTTATATCATCATTAAAACAAATGTCAGTTGTCGACAATCATTCAAAATAAATATATTACTTCTCAAATTCGATCTGAATTTGTCACATATTTTTAGTTCGAATAAATTATGTGTCTATCAACAAATGAATATTCTCTTGTTTCTTTTTTGTCGTTTTTTTTCTTCTTCTTTTTGTTGAGTCTAGTGTTACCATTCATCAATAGCCGACATACGTCGAGATAAAAAAAACGAAAGAGACAAAAAAATAGCATGAAATTTATATTAGATACAGTCATGTCTATAAAATAGTATATGATTTCTTTTCTTTTATAATGGCAAACACAGCCAGTTTGTCAATATGTGAGAAAAGAGAAATCACTTTTCAAACAAATATTTTCTATTAGTTTAACGATCGTATTTATTATTTAGTGTATCATGACTTTCTATTTATAAAAGTCTTATGTCATTCATTCAGTCAGGTGATCATTGAATGCAGTAAGAGAGCAAATATAACGACAAGCGTTCTTTCTTTTTTCTTCCTTCTTTTTCATCTTGTCGTAACGTAGATATGCTTTTTTTACGTCGCTTACATCACTACGTCAAAACAAGAACATGAAGCAAGCGCGCTCGTCACCTAATTATCGGCCACCGTACTCACTTTCTCACACATGTTCTTCTTCTTCTTCTTCTCTGTCTTTCATTTTGTCGTTGATACTTATTCCTTTTAACTACTACCATTTGTTGATAAAAGAACAAGAAACATACACGTAAAATAAAGAGAGAAGGGGGAGAGAGACACACACGCACACACACACATAGAGAAAGAAAAACGAAGAAAAGAAAGGAAGAAAGAAGGCAAAAAGGTGGATTCACATCCATTCAGCAATCTTCATTCAGTACGCATGAGCCAAACAAAACGTCACAATCGTAATGTTTTTCATTGTTTCATAAATATGCATGACGGTAAGTTATCGAGTGTAAACACGCGTGTCATTTCATTTTTTATCGGATTATTATTCATCGTTTTTTGTTCTATCTTTTATGGCATCAGACGACTACTGTCTATGTTATTTACGTGGGAGAAAAGTAGAAATCAATGAATAACTAAATATGCACATACGATTACCGAGAAAAAATATAATTTAAATTATGAATAATGTTAGAAAAAATAGATTAGTAAAGTCATTATCGTTACATTCGTACTTTTTCTATTAGCAGAAAATAAGCTTTGATAAAATGTTCGAGTGCATGTACTTTTTCAAAGATTCGTTCGCACCTGTTTTGTTCTCGATAAACAATAGCATTCGTCATTGTTGTTATATTATTATTATTATTCATTTGTTATCTATGTACGCGTTTATTCTGCTTTTTCTTCGTTTTTTTTAATGAAAAAAGAACTTCAATACACTTCACTTTTTTCTTCTGCGCCCTCTCTCTGTCTCTCGAACTCCTTCTTGTCTGGCTTTATTTGTCCTTTGCCGCATGACATGCAACAACAAAAAATAAGTACAATAGAATTTCAAGGCAAACACAAAAAAAGACATGCTGACTAACTATACATCTATCTCTATTGACTTCACAGTGTAAAATAAATACGAGTACATCTGCTATTGACACATAGACATACAAAGACATTTCCGACTATTATCTGTCGCCCTTTTTTAGTTTTACTAGTGGAGCGAAGCCAACACTTTTCCATTCAAATGTAAATGTTGTCAATGACTGGTAGAATTTCCGTTGAGAAAAGATAACGAGAGAAAATATGTAGCTATGTATGAATTTTATTCTTTCTTTCTTTCTTTCTTTCTTTCTTTCTTTCTCGTTTTCATTCATCCGATCTCTCATCAAAATCGTTCTAAGGAACGGCAACACATGGGAGCTTATTGTAATTGTATTAGATTAGGGAATACTGCCGCTGGTTGTGTGTATGTCCGCGAATCACTTAGAATAATTACAATTTGAATATTTCTTTCTGTCATATAAGATATTTAATAGACATTCAATTTGATTGAAAAAAAAGGGAAAATACTTTTAATCGATGTCAAACCGTTTCGTGGCACATCGGTCTAGTGAGGTCACAAAACAATGTATTCGTTTACATAGATAAATGCGATTATAATAGATAGATATAATCTGTTGATATGATGATCTTTCTACATGTGAGAAGAAAATAATGTCTTTTATTAATCTTACGAATTCTTTCTCCTCCCTCTTCTTTTTCTCTCTGATTACACGATACATCCACACTTATGGAATGATGAAAGATTGATTGAATATGTCAACAACCTATCAAAAGCGATCATCTCGATCTCGACAATCAGCGAAATAAAGACCAATCTTTTATTGATCCACTGTACCTAACAAAGACTCATCTCAAGAGAATAGATTAAGTATTTTCTATCGTATTATTTTGTTAGGCAAATAGATAGATCTTCTACGTACGTTATACGAACATGTACAGTCTGACAATTGATCTCATTTCCGAAAGAAATCGATTACAAGACATCGAAACTCGAAACCTTCTTTGCTTACAAATATTAGTGCTCGTGACCTTACTGGATACACATATGAAAGAAAAAATTATGTTTGTATTAATACAGTTGATGATAGAAAAAAAAGAATGTTCTTTCGATGAAATTCTCTCGTTTTTTCTTTTTCTTTCTACTTTCGTCGCATTCGAATGTTTCTCAGTAAGAAGACTTACAATGATTTGATTTCTTTTTGTTCTCCTAATTCATTTTCTATGTATCGAAGTACATCGCCCATAAAACCTTAGCAATTATCTTTCACATGTATAGTTTCGTGTATATGTTCGCACTTGTGCGAATAGAAGAAGAAGAAGAGAGAAAGTCATTTTCATGTTAATTTAGAGACTTCGTTTTCTTGTCTGTTTTCATAACGAGAAAAATCAACATGTCTCCAATTGATCTTCGAGATTGTTGTTTGTCTATAGTTCGAATGTTCCCAGCAGAAAGAAGGTCATGTTTGATCACTGTTCTGTACGTATAATAGAAAGAAATCAAATCTTATTGCTTATGTCAATAAAACATATACGTAACATCGAACGAACGAGAGAAGAGAGATATGAAATGAGAAAGAGAGAGAGAGAGAGAGAGAAGAAAAACTGCTTTTTTTTCGCTGTTCTTTTTGTACGCGAAGCGTCGTATTCGTGTGTTCATCACGTGAATGCATCTTGATGAAATTTATCGGTATGTACAAAGCCCTTGTGAAGTTAAGAGTCATTTACTCATATAGAAATGTCCCCCTTATTAAGGCCAGAAGACAGTTTACTCTCGTGTGTTCACTGTTAAAACATTTGTAGGTTAGAAAAAGATAAAGTGTCGCAAATAGAATAACGGTATTCTCTGTACACCGGGCGCTACTGAATTGAATATAGAAGAAGAAAAAAAAAAGAGAGAATGCGCTTCAAGGCATCTTAACATTGAATGAGTAAGTGAGTGAATGAATAACTTGAAATAAACAATGAACAATTTCAGTACATTTTGAAGTAGGTTGTCGAATGAATGGTTAGATCTTTACTCGAAATATGCGCGCACGGGCAAGTTTTTTTTTTTGTTTTAATTCGTTTACATCTTATTGACGAACACAGTCAACAAGTACTATCTTTGTCTGTTATTGTATTCATTCTATCTGTCATTAAATAGTATCAGACTGTTTGTCATCACTACCACCTTGTCTTGTTTTACTTTATTTACTTGTCGTATTCGAATTCCTGTTCGATACTTTGTCTTTTATTTGGTTTCTGTTAATCAATGACAAACGTCATTATCGTTTAAAAATGTGTACACATTTATTATTCATCAGCTAGACGTACACGTACGTAGATCGAACTTCTCTTGTGCATACTATAATTTCATTCATATCGTGTTGCTTTCTCTTCTATTTGCCAATGTGTCTATTTGGCTACACGCCAAATCAATATGTTTATTTAGATAGAAAAGAGAAAACTAAGAAAAAGAAGAAGACAAAGTTCATTGATTCGTGCGTATTTCATTGTATGCGTTGGCTCATCTCCAGTTGTTCATTCTTTTTCTCTTCTTGTTCTCTTTTTTTCTTATTTGTTCATCTATTCATTCACTCACTCTGTACATATAGAAGAAATCACGTCGTTGCTATTGCTACAATGTACGATACTGTATAGTAGTCGACACGAATCACGACGGTAAGCATCGAGAGCATTGAATTAAAGTAAATAACAACGATTGTTGCCCATAGATACAATAAAGAATCCTCAATTTTGGACAGAAATCAAATAAATTCACGTGTATGTCGACAGATGTAGAACTTTTTCACTTTCCCATCCCAACATTCATGATGATACTTAAGAGCCACTACGATTATCCTATTATAGATGATAACAAATACAACCATGAAGAGAATTTGTCCTTAAAAGCGTAGCATCAATATTGACATCGTATATTGATGGCATAGATAGAGAGCGAGAAGACACAATCTGGAATGAATTGTTCGTTTATCTGGATCTGTGCCAGAAGAGATATTGATCTACCTTGACTTATTCTTCTTGTTTGCTGTTGATGCGCCATGCATGCGAGCGAGCATTTTCTCACGATCTCGCTTCTTTTCCTCCCTGTGTGTGTTCTCCCTTTTCGACGCGCGAGCGCGCGCGCACTCGCACACACATTCATATACATAGACACGGTGTGATGAGGACGAGCGAATGTGAGCATCTATTTCGTTTTTATTTGAAAATGCGAAAGACATTTGAATAAAGAATCGATTCATCTTCGTTTCTCCTCCTCTTCTTCTTCTTCTAAGCACGTTCATAACGGTCAGATCATAACAACAAATCAACTGAGAATTTTACACTCAGACGTAGTAAAATTAATAGGTAAAACGGCAAGGGAAATTCCACAGTTTCTTTTCTTCTCTCGTATTTCAAGTCATAGGGCTTTTCGGAATCGAATAACTGGGTTTTTTTTCGAATGAAATAGAATACTGCATAAATTATGAGTCATATGAAAAACATATTCGATTGGTTCGTAAATGAGAACTTCCTTTTCTCCCTTTCCCTTTCTCTCTCTCTTATTTTATTGCTATTTTAACCTTTCATATGTACTTTTTTTTATTATGTTCGTTTAATAATTTTTTTATCTTTCAGGTAGATATAAATTTATATATTTATATTTACGCGTTCATCATTTGAGGGTAAACGAGGACATATAGATAGATACAGATATATATATATATTTAAAGAATAAGATAAAATTTCGATTTGAATAAAGAAAGTAACTGACTGTCGAGACGACTAGACAGATATAAAGAAACGTCTATTCTTTTGTGAATCGATGTGCCTTGAATCATCGATGATATATCATCGAACTGTTCATTTATGTAGCATAAAAATGAAAAGAAATGAGAGAGAGAGAGAGAGCGAACGAACGAGAAAAGATAATCGATGTGGTCGATGAAATAAACTGTCAGTTATCTATTATCATCATCATATCGTTTTCATTTGATTTGACCCCGTGCGCCTATCGTATTATAAAGAGTGGAAAAAAACTTTTTTTTTTTTTATCTTTATGTGTCAAGTTATTGTTATTGCGTAAAGATGAAGAATCATCCAAATGGTATGCAACTTGTGTATGTGCGCGTATGCGTGGGTGATGAAAAGAACAGAACGCAGGAAAGGAGGACACGACGCGTAGAAAGGGGGGAGTAACTGAAAGAAAAGAAGGTGATAGGTTCGTTCTGTTTTTCTTTCTTTTCGACATTAATTCATGACAATGAATGGGGAATAGAAAAGAAGAAAAAAAAAGAACGCGCGCGAGAAAGAAAAAGAAAGAGGATGCTTCTTCGTCTTCTCCTCATTCTATTTTCTTGTTCGACGAAAGCGCACTCGTATACACACTGAGCGTAGTTGCAAAAAGCGAGACACATACGCACCCTGAATGGGGTAAAAAAACTAGCGCACTCGTGAGTATACGTTAACTTGTGTATTTATTGTTTGTAGTGAAGAACAGAAAAAGAAAAAAACTACGAGAGACATTTTTCTTTCTTTCTGAAATTTTATTTTTCAAAAATCATGCAAATATCAAAAACACACACTCGACGCACTTGAAATTAATTTCTTCGTTTTTTTTTGTTTTGTTTCAGCATTAAATTGTTATTTAAAAACAACAACAACGACGACGACGACTCTAAATAATTCTATGTGTCATATCGCTACGATACAAAGTAGTGTAGACAACGAATTGATGAAAATGTCCCCCAATGACTATACAATGATGTCAACAAATCATAATAATAATCATCATCATCAGCAACAACATATCGATTATCGACATGATTCACTGGATATGAATTCGAATATCAAATATTTCGTTGATATCTATACAGCAGCTTTACATCTAAGGTAAATATTTGAGAAATGATCAATCATCTTTTTTTTTTATGAAAATTGTGATCGATTAGTTGAACAGTAATTTTCATTTTTCTCCTCGTCGTCTTCTTCCCATTTATTTTAATCGATTAACAAGACATATCTTTTGTTTTTCTCGTGGGAGTCATTGAGAATATCCCATCTCCTCTTATCCCTTCTTTACTATTTGCATTCTTAAACGTATGTCAATCAATTAACCTCATTTTGTTTTGTCTTACTGCCTACTTTTTCTCTCATTATTTGACTGTTTTTTTTTCTGTTTAGGCAACGAATGCAAGAAGAAAATCTTATCCATCGTTCATATTCAGCATATTTAAATGACGAAAATAGTCCTCGATCATTATTTCATAATTGTTTTTACTCCTATGAAACAATCGATTGGCTTATAAAGCAACAATTATGTAAAACAATTTCTGACGGATTAGAAATCTTTCAAGTACTCGAAAAACTGAAAATTATTCATCATGGTAAGTGGTTTTTGGCAGCGAGCCAACGACGAGAAAATTCTTCGTGTTCTTTTCTTTTCTTTTCTCTTCTCTTCTTTCCTCGTCGTCTTCTTCGTCTTCTTCTGCTTCCATTCATTATTGATTTTATGTGTATACGGAAGCGCAGGCGCATAATTGCTTTTTTTTCTTCTTTCGACCGATAGTTCGATCGACTGTCTTAACAGATATTTAAAAGGGGAAAAAGAAAGAACAGAAAAACGACGATGACGACATAGGTCAAAACGAACTACATAAGAGAACCTTCGTGCACTGATAGTTCGTTTAGTAGATTGGCAAAATCGACCTATTTCTTTTGTTTGCCGTTCGATTGAAAGGGCATAAAAGCTGTTAAAATGTTTTTCATACTGGTTAATATCCGAGTTGAATCGATCGAAGATTTAAATGCATATGTCACCAATTATGAATCGAAGAAGATGAATGGATATTCCCCTTGAGGCAAGGATATATGTCCGAGTCCATCAAGATATCGACATCTTTCAATAGGATAAAGACACACCGATGATCAGATTAATTTGTTCGATATTGACACCAACTTGAAACGATTGCTTCATCGATGTAACAGATGTAGTTGAAAAATGACTGGGAAATCGATTTGTAGAAATGAAACAGAAAGAAATTAATCATATTTATTTGATCTGATTGTAGTTTGTGATTTAAATGAATTCGAATATCCAACATCAAGATCATCTTCTCAGAATAATGTCAAATATTTGTATCGTTTTCGTCTCGACGATGGAACAGCCGATTTAAATCGATCATTTCAACAATTTGCATTAATCTACGAAACATATACAAGGTAGATTTCGATCGAAACTATTCATTTTACAATAAATAAACTCGTATTTTTAGTTTATTTACACTTGATAAAACTCAATGTCGAGGTGTTGATCTTCAACAAGAAATCCCGCTCTCAAATCCCTACGATGAACAACCTGGCATCATTCTCAAAGGTGATAATCTAGCTCGTATGATCGCTCTACGGAGTGGCACGAATATGCAAAATGTTGAACGTCTTGCCGATGATATGATCATGTACGGACTCGTTAAATTCGGTAAGTCGTCGATTGATGTTTTAGTTTGAATTTTTTATTTTTTCATTTGTCCTCGATTTTTAGATGAATGTGACCAACAAACAGAATGTTATTGTTGTCTAAATCGATTTCATAATGATGATAAACATCAATATATTCTCAGTAATTCTCATCGATTAAATTCGAAAAAACGTTTGGATTTAATTGCCTTGATGCAAAATGATCTTCTCCTAACCTCGCCTATGCATTGTTCGCCACCATTGCCTCGAAATCAACTCAATGGATTCGTCAGTGTTTCTTGCCGTAAGTTCAATCTCACGAAAAACCCACAACAACAACACGTGTTCGTTCCTTCATTTCTAGCCGATCGTTCATCAACAATCAGCCAATTTCCAAATAAATCTTCGCTCAATCGTACTCAAAGCAGTTACAATTGTAATAATACATCGACAAAATATTCTCCAACGTCATTATCAATGAATAATTGTTGTCATTCGTGTTGCTCGCGAACACTATCATCGACAAGTCAAACATCTAACTCATCATCGTTCGTTCAACAACAAACAACGAACGGACGACGTTATCAAACATCCGGACCAGCGAGTAGTAGTAATAGTTCGTTAGTTGACGATGATCAACAACAGCAAACAAATCGACGAATCTCACATGGAGATGAAATCGATTGTACAACGAAATTAATGTGTACAGTGACGAATAACGAAGGTTATCGAAGAAAGAAATCTGCAAGTTTGAATTCTCCAGCAAATTCAGGTAAAGATTTTCGTTTTTTTTTCGAGAAAGAAGAAAACGAAAATGACGGGATTTTTATTCCAGAAAATCGACCGACAGCCGATGAATTAGAACGATTAGAATTACCTTGGTGTTGGAAAAGTTATTCAGTAAGTTTAAACAAAAGATCCAAATTTCATAATAATCTCGATTTTTCGAATAGATGAAACGTAATCGACGCGGTTATGGTCTCATTCTCCAAGGACAAGGACCGTGCTATGTCGAACGACTCGATCCATACGGTTCCGCTTACACATCAGGGATACGAGTACGACTAACCAAACATTTTCCTACAGCAAAACCAACGTTTTCTTTCGTTTAGATCAATGAATATATATTTGCAATTGAAGGCGTCAACGTTCTTCGTCGATCAGGCAAAGAAGTCGAACGTTTATTATCAATGTTTGATAAATGTACAATATATACTGTATATAATCGTGATGATTATCCACAAATTCCAACTCCACCAAACGAATTCAATTCAAATCGTATTTATCCATTCAAACAACCGTCGTCTCTCTCCGTTTCATTAAATGATTACAATAATAATCATCAACATCCTCATCAAGCAAATACGTTGTTAACAACAATCAATAATCATTCGTTGAATTCAACACAAATTCCATATTCATCATCACCACAACAACAGAATTCATCGCCGACATCGTCCGTCGATGGCGCATCGTCCTGCTCAATATCACCGAAACAATTTCCAACCAATACAAACAAAAAAGGCACTCTGGCCAAACATTTCAACATTTTCAGACTAACTTCTCGATCTTGCTCGAATTCATCATCAACAAATACGTTGAAATAATAGTACCGATTGAGCACTCTCGTTTCTTTTTGTCTTCAACCCGGTTTGTTCATTTATTTGTGTGTGTGTGGGTTTGGTTGTTCACTTTTCTCAGGTCAATTCTTTTGGCTTAGTGTGTATGTGTGTGTGTGTGTGTGCTTTTCTTGCACGTTTTTTCCTTCTTCTTCTTGTACGATGCGATACACGCAGCACATTTGTCTATATAATTTTATTTCTCTTGTACATATAAGCTCCTGATTTTTTAAAAATCTCTTCTTTTCTGTTAAAACAAAAGCTTCTGTTGTGATTGCAAAATTTGACGACAAATACAACAGGAGAAAGAGATGATTGAAAACAAAACGAAATAAACTTTGAACTATTGTAAATTGAATTCATTGACTGACTTTCGAGGGAAATCAGCTGCGATAATGATGATCATTCACGTGCAAATTTCTAAGTGTCTCATTCGAATACGGAAGTCGATCGAGTGTTTCCTTCTCAACAAAAAAAGCGTATAAATTTCAAGTTCGACATTGCTCGCCTTATCTTAATGCATTAGGAAGTAAGCTAAAATGCACTCGCTATCAATCATATGCCGATACAATTTCAAGTTTATCACGTTTTTATTATTATTATTAAAGTACAAAAAAACAAACATTTCAATGTTCGGATTGAATTTTTCGGTCAACTAACCATTTCAAACCGTCGGCAAAACCTTCGTTTTGTGCTATGCTGCACATATTCAATTTGACGCGAGGATCATCTCCGTTGAGATACTCTTCAATTTGCAGATAACGTCTGAGTTCGTTCTCGCCACACGCTGTTGGCACGTCGATTTTATTCGCAAGAATTAAAATCGGCATCGATTGAAATTCATCATCAGTTAAAATATTGATAAGTTCAGTGCGTGCTGTCGGCAACCAATGACGATTGCTGGCGTCGATAACAAATATCAAACGAGTTGATGGAATCATATAAGTACGCCAGATGCGTCTTGCTTGAATGTGACCGCCGATATCAGTAACAGTTAAATTCGTCGAACCAATTCGCATTTCATGTGACGATGGATGATAAGTTGGCGACGGTTGAACGAGACAATTTCTGGTCAAACGACCGGTTAATGTTGTTTTACCGGCATTTTCTAAGCCGACGAGAAGAATTGTGTTTCCTTTTGAACTACTCGATGGCCACCAAAACCAAGCGTATTCACTGACGAAATCTCGAATCCAATTGTACAGAGACCACATGATCTGTATTTTGATTTTACTCGAATAAAACTCACATGCATATAAAGGAACTGTTCTGTCAACGTGGCTTTGTAATTACATCACACGCCACGTTGACAAACTTTTATTTTTTTTTGACACGTGGGACAGAACATAATTTACAAAACGATTGATGTCTCTTTAAGTGAGAGCAGTTATGTTTTATTAAACATGTCTCGTAGACATTAAGACAAAAAAATTAATTAACAATGTATGCGTGGGAACAGTTCACACGATTTAGTCATGCAATGTTACAATCAAAAGGAATTTTTCAGCTTTTATGTCGTTTTTTCGAATGCCGATGACTATGTTTGCGCTTTCGACTGTGACTTCGACTTCGACTTCGATGTTTACGTTTTTTTCGATGTTTTTCTTCACTAAAATAAAGAAAAATAATTCGTTCGATCGAGCTTTTCTCGATAATGAGAGAATTAAGAAAGAAATTTTACGGAAGGAATTCGGAATTGTTCTTTTGAATTAGCTCCATTTGTGCACTAATCATATCACGTGCGATCTAAACAAATAATTAACGATAATCAGAGATTTCTATTGAGAATTTACATCGTAGAACGATTTTTTCACAGTTTGATTAACATATTTTGCTCGACGACGTTTTTGATCACGCAATTCAGCCAATTTGTTTGATTGTTGAGAAATATTCGAATGGAGAAATTCACTTTTCGATTGAGTTGAAACATTTTCTAGTACAGATGATACTGGCGCTGGTACAATTCCTGATTTCAATGCTTGACTATGTACATCTTGAGTAATTAAATATCGTTCATTCGATGTGAATAAAATCGACATTTGTTCAACACTCAATGGAATATCTAGAAAATGAAATTCTCGTCAATTCAAATTAAGAATCATTTCTACTATCAGCAATTGGCACTGGCCGTTGTAGAATTTGACTAATCATTGATGATGTTAATGAGATTCCCGATTGATTTAATAGTTGTTTCTCTTGTTCGTATTCGAGAGCATCTTTTTCAAAATAATTCTTCGAAAAACCAGCTTTGATCAATTGACAACTTCGCACATGTTTAGAATGTTGAGGAAACCGATGATGTCGATCGAATGGACATTGTAGAAATGGTTCTTGCTCTAAAAGATTCTCTTCTGTCCATCCGAGTCGATTTAATAGTTGATTAAATTTCATTTTTTCTTGTTGATAAAATTTCTTCTCATTGTCACTCATTTTTCTAAGAACAACAATTTTGATGACTATTTTGAAAATTTAATAAAACAAAATTGAAACGTTTTATTTTTAGTTTTTGAATAATCTGATCATTTTGAGTAACACAAGCATTTTTTCCTCTGTTTTTAACTGAAAAAAATATCACAAAAGAGAGAAAAAAGAAATACAAAACAAGCAATGCAATTAGATATATTTTTTGTATTTTTTGTCTTATTGATTTGATTGAGTAAATAAATCCTTTAAATTATTCCAAGCAGTCACAGACGCTTTTTCTTGTGCATCATTTACTAAACTTGCAAGTCCACGAAATTTCGCGACGAGTCTATCGTCTTTTGTCAGGCTTAAAATAGATTCATATTTGTCGTCGATAAGTTGATCTTCGTATTTAATTTCAATGTCCAATTTTTCACAAGCTTTCGTCAATTGTTGCTTTTTCGATAGAGTTTCGTCTTCAGTAAAATGAACATGTTTCTTTTCTTGAGTTTGTTTGGCTGAATTCTCCTCGCGTTTTAAGAGGCCTTTTTTCGGTGCAGGCGGCAGAGGAGTTTTGAGCGTATCTGTTAAATGAATATTTAATTTCTGTAGGAGATTTTCAGCTGTCAGCCGTTTGGCAGCTTGTTTGTTTCTATGTGAACCATAAGCAAAGTTATTCTCACCGAATGTCACTTGAAAATAAAAGAGATTATCATTTTCTTCGGTTTTCATTTCAGTAAATTCGAGTTTTTCATTGCGTGCTCGCGCAATCTGATAGAGACGAGTTATTGGATTGATCTGTTCGGTTCGACTGTAATCATTCGAACCTTTCTGTTCGATAAATTTCCGATGTTGATTGTTATGTTTGCGGTTCGATTTGCTTTTGGATTTTTCCGTTGGTTGTGGTAGAATTTTCAACATTTGTCGAGCAGCACTTTCTTTCGCTGCTTGTTTTGTCGAACCCGTGCCCGTTGTTGAATATTCATCACTGATACGATAGGTTACGGTCAATGGTTCAGTTTGTTCGATTTGTACGGACAGACCAAGTTGTTTTGCACGTTCGTACATCAGTGAGATTTGAGATTTTGCTGGTGTCTATATGAAATTCGAAATGATTTCAACAATCACAAAAAAAAAACAATCGATTACTTCTACCGATGAAATTAATAGAGGAAACACTTGATTTTGTTGAATATAATTTAAAGCTTGATATGCACAACTCATACGTGCACTTTGACGTGATGGACCGTATCCATCAAAGTACAAACTCTGTCCAATGTACAGTCGATAGATAAAATTAGTTTGAGAACGATTCGTTGATGAAGAGAAAGTGTGCTCATGTAAGAAGATATATTGTGTTAAAATATGATTTTGAGTAGCCCATGTATTTAAAGCAACAGTTGGCGATTGATAGACTAAAAAAAACATTAAATGAATCGATGATTTTGATAACGAGCAAAAAAAAACAAATTTTGCATACGTTGTGGGATTGCTGGAGGATTGTCAGGTACTGAAAGAGATTTTTGATCTACAAGAGCCGTTTCAGCAGCTGCACGCTGTGCTAATTTAATACTACCACCTTCGCCAATATATTGTTTGTCACCGAGATTAAGTTGAATCGTAAAAGTCTTCGCATGATCTGGACCTGACTCTTTTTTCAATTGATATTCAGCTAAAATCTACTCAGACAAAAGCGAGTCTATCCTTGATTTTCATTTGCTTTCATAGATCTACCTTATTTTTTCGTGCTAAATCATAAATTTCTTTAATTGGCGAAATTTTTGATGGATCTTGTTGCATAACAAAAAGTTAAAAAGCGAACGGATTATGTACACAGGAGAAGATCGATAGAATATTTTTCCTATAATATATACATATATTATTCATATAGTTTTCTATGAATCAGCTGACAATGATTCAAAGTGCTGACTTACTTCTATTCTCAAGCACAGCACCAAAATTGATTCTGCAATTTTTGAAAAAAAGCAAAGTTAAATATCTTGTGATTTTCTTTTCTTTTTGGTTACTTCCCCTATTTCGTAAGTACTCCATAGAATTTAAAATCTTAAACTATTGGACTGTCTTTTGAAAATGACAAGACGAAAGATGGTGCACATATACGATTCTTCTCCAATCGAGAACTTCAATAATTACAATCATATTTTCACGGAAGGACTCAATAAAACACATGTCGGTATAGTACATAAGATTATTAGATAATAATAATGTTCTCCATCATCGATAACATCTGACAAGACATGTCAAGATCTGTATGATGAACTATTCCATATATTCGATTCTCGTTTTTTCTTCCTATTGCATAAAGCTCGTTTTTGTTCAAGTTTATCAATTAGATAATTCATATTTCTATGAATCAAAAATTCTCTCAGAAGATTACTTTATAAATCAATAATAACACTAAGTAAGAGGAAAAACTGGTGAATCATACGGAGAAAGTAGCATTTTAGTGACAAGCATACTTAATCGAAAAGATCATTAAATCATTTTTTATTTTCTTAATTGTAAAAATCGTATCAGCTAAAGTTGTGTTTCTGCTTGGCCACATCGTCGGCAAGCATGTTCTGTTGTATGATTTTCAATTTCACAGTAAGTACAACGCCAAGTTGCTTTATTAGTTGTCGAAACTGATGCTGATAAATCATCATGATTAATAAATGTCGGCTGAAGATAATTATCATTATCAAATCTTGGTATCGATTGTGTATCGACTTGTGATTGTTTTCTATTTCTGCGAAACAAAATGTTTTTAATAGCTTCATCGAATGCTAAAAGACCTTGTTGCATCTGTTGGATCGATGGATCATTTTGAATTAAATCACCACCGAAATATTTCTTCGGAATTTGACTTGTTCCTTCAATAACATCATTGATAGAAACAGCATTTTCTCCCGATTGACTATTGCCCATGTTAACTAATTAGTTTTAGAAGCAAGAAAGAAAAAAAAAGTAAACACAAGCCTCCAACATGGTAATTTTTTCGTCATGGTTTTCTTTTTTCTCAGTTCACTGAAGCATGAAGTCACTTCTTTTTCTTTTTAATCAATAGTTTCGATAGTACAAGCCGATCATTTACTTTGAATAGATATATTTAATGAGAATGTATCAAAAGAAAGAAGAAGAAGAAACAAAAAACAACATCAATAACAACAGCAAAGAAAAAGAAAATGTCATCTCGAATATACAGAAGAATGAATGAGCATTTAATACGTATTTTTAAAAGAAAAACTGCACTCACATAATACAAAAAAAAAGAACGAACTGACGAACTAGTGAATGAATACTGACCAGTTTGACAAATACAGATTAGATGAATTGAGGAGTGTTTTTATTTGCACATCACTGTTTGACATTGACATAAGAGAAATGAAAATGATAAATTGAAGTTGAATTTTTCTATTTCACGAACAACAACATAAAATATTTCGACGTTTCGATGGCGCTGGAGTAAGTGCAGCGAGAATAGCCGTATCGAATGTTTCTTTGAGATTTTCTTGTGTTAATGCTGAACATTCAATGTACGCGTAAGCACCGTGTTCTTTAGCAGCACGTTCGCCTTGTTCTCGTGTTATTGGCTTTTGTTTCGATTTCGCTAATAGTTCGACATCGGCTGAACTCGAACGAAGATCAGTTTTTGTTCCAACAAGAATAAATGGCGCCGAACGAGACGATGATGATTGACGAATTTCATCGATCCACATTTTAAGTGCATTATTCAACGATGTTGGAGACATAACACTGAAGCAAACGAGAAATACATCCGTATTTGTATAGGAAAATGTTCGCATTAATTCAAAACCTAAAATAAATCAAAACGTTTTTATATTTCTCTCGAATCAAATCAATTTTGTTTCGTCGTACCACTTTGACCAGCTGTATCGAATAAAGCTAATGTATATGGTTCACCACTGATCATCACAGTAACAGAATAATTATCAAATACGGTTGGAACATACGACTGTGGAAATGTATTTGTTGTGTAAGAAATAAGCATTGATGTTTTACCAACGCAACCATCGCCTACGCAAACACATTTTATGGTTTTATTATGAAAATTTCCACCGTTTTGGTTTGATGTTGACGGAAGATTCGACATCGTTGGCATTATCTAAAATGAACATTCAATAGAAAGTTTATCAAAAGATCAGACCTTGTACTATTCTCTATATTGTTCTCTCGCGTTTTTTTTCTGTTGCCTTCACTCGATGTTTATATTAATGGGATACTGGTGTCTGTCAATCACGTTACCAGAATAAAAAATAATGCGAAACTGAATAAAAAGAGAAAGAGAGAGAGACACATACAGAGAAAAAATAGGAGATAAGAAAAAAAATATATATGAAGAATGTAGGTAGAAAATAACAAAGTGAAGTGTGTACAGACATTTAGATTATTAATCTATTCGACGGATAAAATACCATAAAAAAACAACGGAATTCTTGTTATTGTTTTTTGAATAATAAAACAAAACTGAAGTCGTAAAAAGCTGATTTATGAAAATGACCTTGCCGTTTTGAACTATTTGACAGATGCATTTGATAACAAAAAAAAATTCATCTTACTATTTCTGTTTATCTATATTTACGAATAATGATTTTATTTTGAATATTTATCAACGAAAATGTAAACTCAAAAGGTTCTTTTTTTGTGTGTCTCTCGATCAAAGCGAAGGAAATATAATTATTTGCTTTGTTCAGTCAACTCTGTCTTGATCTTTCTCTCATTGGTATTCAATTTGCCATTGAATCTCTTATGGCGACCTCCAGTCAACTGTCTTACATTTTATTGGTTCGTTCATTTGTGTCTCTCAGCTGTGTATCCCGAAGAAGAAATCCTATGCCTATGTCCGATTAACTTATTTTCTTCATTGTTTGCTGTTATTATTATTTTCAAAATGTCTTCTTCTTCATTAATTCGAATTCAACAATCATCATTAATTAATTTAAATAATAACAAAAGACATACAATCAGTATCATACGATTATTTTTCCATTTGTTTAAATATATTTATTTATTAAATAGAAAACTTTTTCTCTATTTATTCTATTTAATAAAATGTTTGCTGAAAATACTTTTAACTTGTTGGATTTATGTTTATGTTGGTTTAAGCGGTTCGAGAAAGAAAGTAAATCGAATATTTATAATAAAAAAAACTTTTGTTTTAATTCGATGATTTAGTTTATCGAATTTCAATCTGTCAAATATTACAATTGTCCTCTTCAAACATTATCAAGCCATCGATTGAGTACGTTTTTGCTTTTCTATTTTTTTTTGTGAATTCGAATTGATGTTTTATTTTCATTTTAAAGATTTTCTTTCGAAGAAAATTCTTATCTTAGATCTTGATGAAACTCTAATTCATTCTCATCATGATGGTCTATCACGTGTTGTCTCAGCTAAACCCATTGGACCACCTGATTTCATCATACCCGTCGAAATCGATAAACATCCAGTGCGATTTTTTGTTTACAAACGGCCGCATGTTGATTATTTTCTTGACATAGTAAAATTCAAATGAATTTAAAGTTGTTTTTAATATTTATTTTTGCTATTAGGTTAGTCAATGGTATGAACTAGTCGTATTTACGGCTTCTATGGAGATCTATGGTGCAGCTGTAACGGATAAATTAGATAACAAGCGAAATATACTATCACGTCGATATTTTCGGCAACATTGTACATTAGAATTCGGTGCCTATTCAAAAGATTTATCAGTTGTTAATAGTGATCTTTCTCGAGTATTTATATTGGATAATAGTCCGATTGCCTATCGTTCTCATCCATTGAATGCTATACCAAGTAAAAGCAATTGAAGTTAATAATAATTGAAATGAAAAATGATGTGATATTTTTAGTTAAATCATGGTTTTTCGATCCAACAGACACGTGTCTATTATCATTACTTCCATTTTTGGATGCATTGAGATTTTGTCGTGATGTTCGTTCGGTTCTATCGATGAATTTACATTTGCATCAAAATTTAATGACAAAATCCAATTCATTCACTACACAAGTTATTCCAACTTCACCTTAACAATAATAAAAACAAAAACGATTTTCTTTTTTTTTTCCTACCATTCATTATCTATTGTATATACATTGTTTCGTGTATATGTCTCTACGACAGAGAGAAAACAAAAGTCGATGAAACGCCCGGTACGTGGCCAGACAGAACATAACAACGATTGTCATTCAATACTTGTTAAAACATCAATGAACAAACGAATACTAGTTGATACTGTTTTTACATCTGTCATAGTCCATTCTTTTCGTTACTTTCGGTAGTTTATTCAGCACGAATGCGTATTGTACGTCGATTGACGTGATTCTTTCTTTCTTCACTCTCTCTTTCTCTCTTTTTCTTTTTTCTTTTTCTTTTTCGTTGACGAGAGTGAGGACGAAATGAAGGTATTCAATCTGCTTTATTTTACTTGTCATCAGTAAGTATTAGTTGTGTGCATATAGACGCGCACACATACCGTACATACGTATCTTAGCTGGAAGAAATCAATCGATTGCTTAGATGTCGAGAGGAGATCGAGAGCGAGATAGAACAACAACTGGTCGTGTCAAACAAAGTAAAACTCAAACAATAGAAAGATGATTTACTTATTGTTTTATTGAAGTTTGTCAACGATTTTCTGAACATTCGGATTCCAGTTTAGCTTACCGATTGCAAGAAGAAGAATGTAGGACTGATAATTACAAACATAATAACTTTTTTTTCTAATTTCTAATGTGATAGATGCAGTGCATTTCGATCGAAATCGTACAAATCGACGAGAATCTCGTCTAGGTGTTCAAGCAGCTCGTGATGTTGAACAAGAAGAAAGACAAACATTTATTGCCAAACAATATGATTTCTATCGACAGAAACAAAAAACGTTTGTTGTTGTTCTTCTTTTTTTGTCGGGTTTATAAAAAAAGGTAGTTATGCCATTTGATTTTAGAGAACAAGATGATATTGAATTAGCTCGACGATTACAAGACGAAGCTAAAATATCGAGAAATTCTTATCAATGTTCTTCAAGCGAACAGGTAGAGATAAATAAATACAAATTCGAAATCATTTTTTTCTTAAATAGAAAGTTTATGACACAATTTCTCAAGAGACCTCATACGAAGATACAAGTTGCGATGAACAATTAGCACGAATACTACAAGAAGAAGAAGAACTGGCATCCAATTCAACTCGATATTCGCATTTAAAATCAGCTTTTGTATGAACAGATTTGCTTTTTTTTTAAAATTGATATGTATATTTTTCTTTTCTATTGAAAATAATCTTTTAAAGCTTTTTGAACAAAAAAAAAAGACGAAAGTGAAGTAATTCTCAATTAAAACGACCATTAGGTAACACTCGATAAAAGTTCATGAGTCGGCTGTACGACCTTGCATGAAACGCGTCTCGTATTGTATTATCAATATTGCGTAACATTTAAACTACGACTACTAGTATTCGTTTGTTTGACGACATACAAGATTTAATTATTGACATAGAAGTGCAATTTAAATAGGATATATATTTGTTGGTCAGTTATCTCGCTGTATGCTAAAGACAACAATATAGATTAAATAATATAAGTTATCTAATTTTCTTTTCTTTCTTCTATCTACGTATATACGTGACCTTGTTTTTCGTTTTATTTATTCACATTTTCTATTCAGATTTACACGAAACAAAAAAAAACATGTTATTTATTCGAGTGAGCTTCTTAGCTTACCTAATCCTACCTATTGTTTACGGACAAACACTTTATGAATTGTTGGATGCTCTTACATTTCTAAATGAAGGTGTGGTATCTAGTTCGGATATTTATGAGTATCAATATGAGGCAGTAGGTTATACAGAGCCAGAAAATGTTACACGAGAAAGATATGCATGGGTTGAAACAGGTGTTCATCGTTATCTTTATCAAACCGATCCGAGTAAATCTCTGCACTGCAATTCAACTTCGTACTTAACTGAAACTGATTTACAAGGCGCAGATTTTATGACAATAATTCCACCATCAGCTGATCCAGCTCATTGTGTTCAATTATGTTGTCAATATTTATCATGCAATGCGTGGTCATATGCTGCAAAGGCTCCGGGACCTTTCTTTAGTTGTATTGCTGGACAACCGTGTTGTTATTTGAAGACATATGCTCCAAAAGCAACACCAAATCCAGCAATTATATCTGGAACTTTGACACGTACATCTCCGTATAATCATCCACCAAATGGTCTACGATCAGCTGTACCTATCGGTGGTGTTACAACTGGTTCGATCGAATTACGAGCAGATGGAACCTTTCATGATTGGACAGTTGAAAGTCAATCACCTGCTGGTGCTGCGAAATACGGTGTTGTTGATGATGCGCTCTTAGCATTCAGATTTAAAAATATTCAAACAAATGAAACTCACGCACGACTTATACGAACACAACCCAATCATAATTTTAAAGGTGTTGATGCAATTAAATATCAAGGTGCATATCCTGTGAGTAAACTTGAACTTATTGATAGTTCACTTACTGCTAATGTTCAACTGTATGCATATTCCGTATTCAAAGCAGGTGATTTGAATCGATCAATGACACCAGCAATCATTTATTCATTAAATGTAGAAAATTCGAATAGTTATCCGCTGGAAGTTAATTTCATGTTCAACGCACCGTTATCTGCACAAGTTGATCATACTCGAATATCGAAAAACATACTACAAATAGTACCAAGTGCAACATACGCTCAATGTATATCACTTTGTGATCAAAATGCTCAATGTGCTTCGTGGAATTGGGAACCAGTTAATAATACTGTTTCATGTGTTTTATATAGTGATGTAGGCAATAATGTTTATGTAGCTGGTACAGCAAGTGGTGTTCGCGGTAAATGGACATACAATAGTACTGGTTTTTTGGTATTAGATCGTCCAGGCAAGATGTCTGCTAATGGTCAATATGCTCTTTGGCCGTTTCTTTCATCGGATAAAACGATGTCATTCATGGTTGACGATGATATTGATAATATTTTAACTAATTTCTCAACAAATGGTCGTTGGTCTCAAACACAAATGAACGGTACAGGTGTGAATGGTGCCGTATCCATAACAACAGTATTACAGCCGGGCGAGAAAAAGACACTATCTATTTTATTCGCCTGGTATTTCCCGCATCATAATTGGTTAGATTTACCACTGGACAATTATTATTCATTATTATTCAATGATGTTATCGGTGTTGGCCAATCGCTAGGTGCTGATAAAGGCGACACACAATTGAATACAGTCGTTAAGGATATTGGTAGTTTACATGTTGTTTATACGGACTCGAGTCTGCCAGATTACTTAGTCGATTCATTACTGAATAGTGCTTCTCACATGCGAAGTGCTATGTATTTTACGAATGGCGATTGGCGACAATGGGAAGCAAACGATTGTGACGATGTTGACAGTGTTCATAATGATCATCAACGACATTTACCTTATATGCTCTATTTTCCTGAAACAGAAAAAAATAAAATGTATTCTTGGGCGAAATATCAACAAGCCGATGGAATGATACAAGAAACATTAGCTGTTGGATGTATGGGAGACACAGTACCATATGATAGACACGGTGGAAGACGAATGGGTGATGTTACCAGTATATTCATATTGGAAACTTTAGAATTATATCGATGGACGAACGATTCAGCGTTTCTCAAAGATATGTATCCACATGTCGTTGCTGGTATCAAATGGCAACTCAGTGTTTCATCATCATTCGGTTTACCTGAACATCTCGAATGCACCTATGACATACCAAATATGAGTCAATATCCAACCACCACATTCAATTCATTCTTACATTTAGCTGTATTACGAGCATGTGCAGAACTAGCACTTGTAATGAATGATTCGACCACCTATAATCTATGTTATGAACCATACGGAAAAGCGGTTAGTCAAATCAATGAGATGTTATGGTATAGTGATAGTGATGAAACGGGTTATTTCTTAGCATACACAGGTGGTCAAGGTGAAAAAGCAATTTTTGCCGATGCTTTGTATGGTCAAGTATTAGCATTTACTTATGGATTAGGTCCATTATATAATATTTCAGCGATGCAAAAACATTTAGATAGTGAAGTTAGATTAGCTGATACGCCGTATGGATTAAGAATGTTGACTGGACGAGAACCATTAACAAATTCGCAAGATAATGCAATATGGATGGGTGGATCGCAAGATTGGTCTGTTTTAAAATTATGGTTAGGTACTGATCCTGATGAAGCATTAATACAATCACAAAAAAGTTTGAATCATGTTCGAGAAACTCTACATGATCAATGGAATACACATGGTTTGTATGGTGGTGATGGATATGGTGTAGGTGGCAAGCCTTGGATTACTGCACATTATGGTTTTCATATGGTATTATGGCATTTACCATTTGCTTTCTCTGGTCAATATGCAGATTTGTCGAAGGGCGTATTATTATTCGCACCGAAAATTCGTGCTCCATTTTCGTTACCAGTTCTTTTACCGAAAATACTTGGATCCGTGAGTGGTGTACCACAAGAAAGTGGTAAAATAGCTTACACATTAACATTATCACTTGGCAGTTTATCTTTGAATGAATTATCAGTGAATGGCGTGCAATATCCTGGTAATGTTAGCATTCTAGCTGGTCAATCAGTACAATGGCTTGGCTGATTCTTTTACTGAATATGAATTTTTTTCAATGATTTTAATAAAAAAAACCTCGAAATAGAAAAAAAATTAGGCATCTCGAGAAGGTGGGTTTGAGGGCTTGTAAATAAATATAACATTTCTTGATAAGTTTTTTTTGGTTGAAACAAAGAAGAAAAAGTATAGATAAGATTCTCTAATAAAAAGAAAGATTTTTTTTGCGTTTTCGTCAAAACACACCACATTTTTAAACGTTCGATATGTTTGTCTTTCATACAAGTTTTTTTACTTGTATCCTTCTATCAATAGTCTACAGTCAAACACTGTATGACACATTAAATTCACTCACATTCTTAAACGAAGGTGTAGTATCAAGTTCGGATATTTATAAATTTCAATATGAATATACGATGTATACTGAACCTGAAAATGTTACACGCGAGCGATTTACATGGGCAGAAGAAGTCGTCCGACCATACCTATATCAAACTAATCCAAATAAACCAGCCAAATGTAATGCAAATCCAACAATGTCAGGAACTGATTTACCTGGTGCTGATTTCTTATCCATCATACCACCATCAGCAGATCCAACTCATTGTGTTCAATTATGTTGTCAATATTTATCATGCAATGCGTGGTCATATGCTGCGGTAGCAGGAATAGATTTTAACGGTTGTCGAAAAGGACAACCGTGTTGCTATTTGAAACTCTATGTTCCAAATTCAGTTGCCAATCCAAATATTCTTTCCGCTACAATGGATCGTGCTGATCCATATGATCATCCACCAAGTGGTCTACGATCAGCTGTACCTATCGGTGGTGTTACAACTGGTTCGATCGAATTACGAGCAGATGGAACCTTTCATGATTGGACAGTTGAAAGTCAATCACCTGCTGGTGCTGCGAAATACGGTGTTGTTGATGATGCGCTCTTAGCATTCAGATTTAAAAATATTCAAACAAATGAAACTCACGCACGACTTATACGAACACAACCCAATCATAATTTTAAAGGTGTTGATGCAATTAAATATCAAGGTGCATATCCTGTGAGTAAACTTGAACTTATTGATAGTTCACTTACTGCCAATGTTCAACTGTATGCATATTCTGTATTCAAAGCAGGTGATTTGAATCGATCGATGACACCAGCAATCATTTATTCATTAAATGTAGAAAATTCGAAAAGTTATCCACTGGAAGTTAATTTCATGTTCAACGCACCGTTATCTGCACAAGTTGATCATATTCGTTTATCAAATAATGTGATACAACAAGTCCCAAGTACTGAATATGCCGATTGTGTAGCAGCTTGCGATCGAAATGCACAATGTGCTTCATGGACATGGAAACCAACACAAAATGGTTATGCATGTTTTCTATACAGTGATGTAGGCAATAATGTTTATGTAAGCGGAACTGCAAGTGGCGTTCGTGGAAAATGGACATATGGTCAAAATGGTCCATTAGTTGTTGATCGTACAGGTAATATGCCTGCCAATGGTCAATATGCTCTTTGGCCGTTTCTTTCATCCGATAAAACAATGTCTGCCGTTGTTGATAACGACATCAATAACATCTTAGGTAACTTCTCATTGAATGGCGCTTGGGGTCAAACACAACTGAGTACATCTGCTGTACATGGCGCTGTATCCGTCACAACAATATTACAACCAGGTGAGAAGAAGACATTATCGATCTTATTTGCTTGGTATTTTCCACATCATAATTGGTTAGATTTACCACTGGACAATTATTATTCATTATTATTTAAGGACGTCTTAAGTGTTGGTCAATCTTTGGGTGTTGATAAAGATGATTCTCAACTCAATATAATCATTAAAGATATTAAAAATGTACATGATCTTTATATTAATTCTAGCATACCAGAATATCTCCAAGACACGTTGATCAATAGTGTTTCGCATGTACGAAGTGCTATGTATTTTACGAATGGTGATTGGCGACAATGGGAAGCAAATGATTGCAATGATGTTGACAGTGTTCATAATGATCATCAACGACATTTACCTTATATGCTCTATTTTCCTGAAACAGAAAAAAATAAAATGTATTCTTGGGCGAAATATCAACAAGCCGATGGAATGATACAAGAAACATTAGCTGTTGGATGTATGGGAGACACAGTACCATATGATAGACACGGTGGAAGACGAATGGGTGATGTTACCAGTATATTCATATTGGAAACTTTAGAATTATATCGATGGACGAACGATTCAGCGTTTCTCAAAGATATGTATCCACATGTCGTTGCTGGTATCAAATGGCAACTCAGTGTTTCATCATCATTCGGTTTACCTGAACATCTCGAATGCACCTATGACATACCAAATATGAGTCAATATCCAACCACCACATTCAATTCATTCTTACATTTAGCTGTATTACGAGCATGTGCAGAACTAGCACTTGTAATGAATGATTCGACCACCTATAATCTATGTTATGAACCATACGGAAAAGCGGTTAGTCAAATCAATGAGATGTTATGGTATAGTGATAGTGATGAAACGGGTTATTTCTTAGCATACACAGGTGGTCAAGGTGAAAAAGCAATTTTTGCCGATGCTTTGTATGGTCAAGTATTAGCATTTACTTATGGATTAGGTCCATTATATAATATTTCAGCGATGCAAAAACATTTAGATAGTGAAGTTAGATTAGCTGATACGCCGTATGGATTAAGAATGTTGACTGGACGAGAACCATTAACAAATCCTCAAGACAATTGTATATGGATGGGTGGATCGCAAGATTGGTCTGTTTTAAAATTATGGTTCGGTATAGATGCTAAAGATGCATTATCTCAATCAGAAAAAAGTTTGAATCATGTTCGAGAAACTCTACATGATCAATGGAATACACATGGTATATACGGTGGTGATGGATATGGTATCGGTGGTAAACCATGGGTAACATCTCATTATGGTTTTCATATGGTTCTATGGCATTTACCATTCGCTCTATCTGGTCAATATACTAATCTTCCAAAAGGTGTATTATCGTTTTCACCAAAAATACCAACACCATTTGTACTACCGGTTCTAATACCAAAAACACTTGGATCAATCAGCGGTACTCAACTTGCTAACGGTCAAACGTCATATTCATTAACGTTATCACTTGGCAGTTTATCTTTGAATGAATTATCAGTGAATGACGTCAAATATCCTGGTAGTGTAACAATTTCAGCTGGACAGACGATACACTGGTCTGGTTAAGATTAATATAAGATTGATTTCAAAAGAATATCTTTGATTAAACAATAATCTTATCTTTCGAATATATTGACGTCATACGATAGACAGAAACTCAATAAATGTGCGACAAAAAGAAGTTGTTTATATCTGAAAATAGATTAGAACCGAAATAAATAAATCTGGGAATGTACTGCATGATGCTCGTACTGTCTCGAATTAATCAAATATTTTTACAGACATAAGAAAACAATGTAAAGAATATACAAAAGCGGATAGATCATATTATTGTACGAAATTTGTCAAAAGTTTTTTGCATTGTCTAATAATTGAGTATTTGTTTATACTAAAAGGCGTGCAGACTAAAACTAATTTCTGTTCAATTTATCTAAGAGTATAAATGAAGTACTAGTGAGTTTTCTTTGGGTTATTGAAGCATCAATTGAGTGTCCTAGAAATAGCAAAAAGAAAAAGAAAAAAAATATATATATATAGATGAAATGGATGTTTTCTGAAAGAAGATGATCGGAAATGAAAGCGTTGCGAGTAGGCCGAGAAGTATTTTCCTTGTGATTTGATACTATCAGTAAAGAATAATAGAATATGTTACTTTAATTCTGTCTTTTTCATTTCGCGACATTTTGTTTTCTGCATGAATAATCATATGATGTTGTTTTGTAATCAGAGCTATATTACAACAGACTATAAAATGTCAATATTTTTATCCTTTTTAATAATTTCCAGATGAAAAGAAAGAAGTGTGAAAAGAACTCAATTCTTTTTTTTTTATATTATAATTTCTAACGATAAAAGACGTTGTTATTGAATACTAATTGTGTGACGTACGTCATAATGAGACCACAACATTGTTTATTCCTTTGCACACACACACATACAGGTATATATATATATTTAAATAGAAAAAGACCGACAACGAACGAATACAACATGCAACATCAGTAGAAAGAAGAAAGTAATATTTGCACAGCTCACTGGGAAACAGCTCCATGTTCAAGTAATACTTCATGTCCGTCATGAGTAATATGTGCTGCTGCATTTGGATCGTCCGCTAATTTGATCAAATCGACGATTTCGCCTTTTTCATAGGGAATTTCTAAGAAGCTATCACTTTGTTTTAACGAAGGTGAGCGAGCAGGCGATGGATCTTTGCCAATGCCAATATTTGAAAATGTATGAGCCGATAAAGATTCGTCAGCATCCGGTGTTGAGGGTTGTTGTAATGGGTTATTCGAAAGATCAGTAACTGGTGTATTCAAAATGATTGATGACGGATCAGCATCGATAGAAAAACGTTTCGCTACGGGATGTGTCGGATGATGGCGATCAAAGCTTGATTGTGTTGAAAGAATTTTTGTTAGTTTTTTTGTTGCTGTTCCGCTTGTTGGTGGAATAACGACGCCAGCAGTCGATGTCGATGCATCGACTGACGATGAAGAAGAATCGTTTGCATTACTAGAGGCTTTGTCTTCAGGAATGATTAGTTTAGGTGTAGCAGACGAGGAGGACAATGAAGAGGAAGATGATGCCATTTACAGATTTTTGTTTTGTCTAAAAATGACAAGAAGAAATATGATTAAGTTTATTTAATAGAGAAAAAGAAAACATTTCGATTCGTCTATTATACAAAGAAAACTTACTACAAGTTTGATTTGTATGAGTGGATAAATGCGGAACAAGAAAGAAGAAAAGCTTCTTATCCTGTTTTTTCTCGTGCACTTTCCTCTTTTTTTTCAAACGAAATGGAGAGAAATTATTCTTTTTAAATGTTTGTAATAATCAATAAACATGATTTCAACATCATTCATAAGTATCTCTTCTCACTTTATGATTGAATAGTAGTCATTAAAATATGTTATACCTCGATTTTTGTTACTTGTTATATTCTAGTCGTCAGATTTCCTTTTACACAAAGATCTCAGTGAACCAATAAACGAGCAAAATACTCGTTCGTTAAACGAGGGACAGTGAAAAACGACAGCGTTACTATTCTCTCTAGCTGACGTGAGCGCGTGTATATACGAGTCGTAGAAAGAACGAGTGAGAGAGAGAGAGAGAGAGAAAAAAAAGAAGACTGATGACAACAACAAGGCTATACACAAGCAGAATAGAGTGAAGAAAAAAAAAGCGAGATCAAAAAGAAACACAAAGAGAAAAGAGAAGAAAAAAAAACGCATGAGTTAGAAACAAAAAGAAACACAAAGAGAAAAGAGAAGAAAAAAAAACGCATGAGTTAGAAAAAAAATAATACAATAATGATAATGAGAACACATTCATGAGACTGACGACGAGAATCGCTGTTCTCCGAAATATTCTTTTTCCTTTTCTTTTTCTCTCCATCTTCTTTACTTTGGCGCAATGACTAAAGAACCACATAAGAAAAAAGAAGAAAAAAAAATGAGCGATCGAAAGGAGCAGTAGAAGAACAAAAACTACATATATATTTTTTTTGACAAATTGGCAAGAAAAATGAAGGATGTGCGTATTCAATGTGTATGCAGTCGTTCATGATCTTTACAAATGAATAGAATTCAATATTTTCCAGATGATTCGTTCGATAGGAATCGAATTGTCAACCTGAAAGACTAAAAGAAGAAGAAGAAGATGCGATGGAATAGAAAATAAACTCTAAACAACGAAAAAAAAAAGAACAACCCTAAGTCAATTGATTGACTTATCTTTTTCTAGAGTAAAGAGACGATGCGCGCCGACAACTATGAAGAGCATAGAGAGGTTTATTGAATTAGCGCATGAAATATGAAAAGAAATAACACTATGAGAAATGTTTTTTTTATTCAAAAGACCGGAGAAAAGAAGAAAAATGTGCGTTTTCCTTCGGAGATTAACAGCTATTATAAATGACAGTTAACTTCGAAAAGAAATATCTGATTCCAATTGATTACTACAAAAAAAAGCAGTTAACAAATGCTAATTAAATAATAAACTAATTATATTATTGACAAAAAAAAACAGACGGAAAAATATGTACTTAGGAGTGATGGACGATTTATTTTTCTTCGAAAGAAAGAATCCTTGGTGTTTTGTTATTCTGTTAAGCCACTAAGAACAATAGCATACAAACGGAGTGGTATTATTGAGGGTGATTTATTTGTTTCATGTTTGAACAGATTCGATCGATGAATGATTCATCAATGTCAACGATTGGGCAAATATATGAACCATTTAAATTCTTTATTTGAGTTATTATTTTTTGCGCGAAACAGAGGTTTTGCGAAACAACTCAAATAAATGTAACAGAAAAATGGCGTTTTTTTAAAAACAGTTTCAAATAGTAAATTGAACTTATCAAATTGATTTTTTTTGTACTAACGATATTATGTCACGAACTGTTCCATATCGTCTCGAATGTCCAGAGAAATGTCTTCATGCTCAAGACGAAGCTTTGAATTCAACATTTTTCATTCTAAGACAAACAGGTCCAACAGCTTTCGTTCTCAAAGAAGAAGACGAACGAACATACAAAGTAAAATATTGTCTTTAAACAGAGAATCATTGCGACACTTGATGGTTAAAAGGTATTTCTTGGTGATCAACATCAATGTACTTGCAATGCATTTCAACGAGATCGTGATCTATGTAAACATCTCTGTTGGCTTTTATTGAAAAGATTCCGTGTACCCAGAACAAATTCAAGTAAAAGCTTCCGTTTTTTGATCATCGAAAAGAAAGATCTTGTTGTTGAATCGTTAATATTATTCAGTGGTTTGGCAGAAAGGTCTGGTCGAACGAGAAATCAATGAACTTCTACGTGGATTAATACGAGAAGATGATGAACGAAATAAAAGCAATCATAATAATAAATCAAAGGTAGATCTGATTGATCGATTTTGCTTTCTTGATTAGTTTGATTATTATATATGAGTACATTGAATATCTTTGTTCTTGAAGTAGAAAAAGAATATTAGATGTGTGTAATGCAATTATTTGATTACTTATCAGTCGTAGTAGTAGTAGTAGTAGTAGCTGAACTCACTTAACAAAGAATAACAGTAAATATTGTCCATAGAAAATATAAATTGTTGACGAATGTTATCCTTCTTTCTCGTTCTCAAATATCAACATTGGATATTTGAGATTGTGTAAAGAAAACGTATCTTTAACGGAAAATGAACTGATATGAATACTTATTTTGTTCATATGTTTAGAATAATGATGATGATGAAGGTGATAGTGAGGTCGAGCAACGACCAATTAGTGAATCGGATGTTTGTCCAATATGTCAAGAAGAATTTTTAGTGAAAAAATTACCGATAACTTACTGCCGGTTTGATAAACTAATCGTTTTTTTTTCTTATCTTAAAATTGTTGAGAGTGTGTAGACATGGTTGTGGAAATAATGTACATATAAAATGTATGAAAGTTTGGCTTGATCATCAGGTATCAACCGGTGAAAAAACAGTCAAATGTCCGTTGTGTCGAGAAACATTCGGCACACCCGAACAACTCAAACAAGAATTTCGGTACATTGTCAAAAAATCAATTGAAATTAATATTTCGTTTTCTTTCTAAAAAAAAAAGAACAAGCGGCGCACAACAAGCAGAAAAATCATCGATTCATCTTGGTTACACTTGTCATCGTTGTCGTGCATGTCCTATAGCTGATAAATGCTATCGATGTACAACATGTCATGATTATTTTCTTTGTCAAACATGTTTCAATTCGAATGTTCATAGTGAACATAGTTTTGACTATCGAGAAGTGAGAGACATTTTCATTTGGATCGTTCACTTGAATTGTAATCTCTCGTTTTCAGAAATCATTTCAACGATGGAAAGTAGCAACTCGAGATCATTTAACAGCATTACCGAATGCACTACATCAAATTTTAGTCAATCGAGATATTACAGAGAACGATTATGATATTTTACTTCAACTTGAAAATGCACAAAATGCTGCAGTCATGGGTATACCAGAGAATATTGTTAAATCTCTGCCAACAGAACGTGTACATGAACGAAGTCGTTTGTTACAACCTGGTGAACAGTGTCGTTTGTGTTTGAGATCGTATCAAATAGGTGAACGTGTCAGACGTTTACCTTGTCGACATAAATTTCATATTGATTGCATTGGTAATAAGATTGACTAAGATTTCGAGTGTTTGAATCCGTATTGATTTAGATGGTTGGCTTTTACACAGTCATCCAACATGTCCGGTTGATGGACAACTTGTTTGGAGTCAAGAAATGGAAAGTGAACAAAGAGAAGCTAAACGGTAAGATCGATTTATCGATGAAATAGAAAAATAAATCAATGATATTTAGTTCTGCACCTGTTGGAAATCGACAAACATCGACAAAACCTCCATCAACATCGAATTCTTCCTCTTTACTTTCTGTGGACATGGGTTTATCCGTAACTCCCTATCAAATTCGTTCATCGAATGTTCAAACAAATGCAGATCTAAATCAACGTTTTCGACGTCTTCATATGCGTGCTCCACTTCGACCTTTAATTGCTCCGACAACAAACGATTTTCAACCTCCACTGGAAATCAATGCTCATAGTTTAGTTAATCGACAACAACCACGACGAGATTCTCAACTGTTATCACCTCCGTTGTTAAGAGAACCAGTACGAAGAATAAATATGGAATTTCAGCAAGATTGGACCGTACCATCAACGATTGTCGGTCGTCGATTACTTGACCGTCGGCGTTCGAATGCAAAATAAACTTTTTTTTCGCGTTTGATTGTATAAATTTCATTTTATTTTTATTCATGGAAGAAAAAACAAGCAGACAAACAAGATTTTTCACATTTTTTTTTATTTGAATAATAATATTTAAAATGACAATCAATTGAAACTTTGATTTCGTTGTGTCTGATCTATGGTTTCAATTGTAAATAACCAGTTTCAACATGTTCTTGACATTTTTGACGAGCTTCATCGTCTATTGTCGATTGACTTCCGACTTCTCGTCCGATTTCATTATTTTTTAAGTCCATTTGACGTTGACTTTCAGTTCCAACTGTATTCATTTCCTCATGAAGATCGGCTATTTTCTTCGCTGCATCACGACTAATATGCATTGTCATCAAAGCATTCCAATAACAATGACGAAACGCATCACCCGTACCGTCAGATAATGTATTAGCTGGATAACTTTCTTTTGCAGCAGCAGCAGCCGTATCTGCATCAGTTTTTCCTTGGGCACAGGCGTTGTAACCAACACGTATAAGACATTGAAAGCCTTCTTCGAATGTCGAACGTTTCGAAATAGGGACTGCTTGAGTACAAGCAATGAAGGCTAATGCAAAGATAACGATGATTTTCATTATTTTAAGAAAAATATATTTTCGGTATTTGGACGTAAATCGTTTATATAGCCTTCTGAGTGTCCTGATATTTGATACGGTATTAGAGGTGCAGTTTTTGATCGATCATTTGATTCTATGAGAATCTTTCAATTAAATAATCTATTTTGTATATCGATCACAAGAGAAAAACAAAAACAACAAGAGAAGAAACACGAAATGTTCTGACAAAAAGTTTCGACAATAGGCACAGATTTTATTTAATGTGATAAATAATTGTGATGGTTTTTGTTTTTCTTGCTATTTATAAAACAAACAAACGACTAGAGAGAATTGTTGCTTGTCGAAATCAATGAAAACCGCCTGGATCATAACGACCAAAATGACCTCGATATCTAAATATACGAAAATTGATAAGAACATTGTTTTTTTGGTTTATCAAAAACAAAATCTCCTACCGGCTTGGATCGAATGGTAAACCCATAGGATAATAGTCATAGGGATGATCATCTGGCAGTTCATCAACAGAAAAATACGATGGAGGATAATCCATTTCATAAGGTCTAAATAACCGAAGAGATTTAAAAAAAAACAGAAAATTAACGTTTAAAACATACGGATAACGTGATGGTGGATAACCATATGGTAATCGCTCGCGTAAACCGAATCCTCCAAGAGGATAGCCAATATTATTTGCTGCAAATGAATGTCGATAATTCGATGCTAAACTCGATCGAAAATGTGGTGGCGGTGGTCCTCCACGTCGTGGCCAATGATCCTAGAAAAATGTATCTTTGTTGCGTCGAAACTAAACATCTTCTCATACTCGTTCACTCGGTCCATCCGTATTCGATTGAATATTTGCTAATAAATCATTATCACTATTGGCATTGTTCGTGTTATTATCATTATTATTGTTGCTTGTTGATGAATTATTTACACTGGAATTTTCATTATTGAATTGCTTTTCGAATTCATCGACGTGCATCGATGGTGGCCGACTGGTGTTCAACGGTCGATTACGAAAATGATCGATGCGTCGTTGAAGATTGACATTCGGAGGATTCGGTGGATTGGGATTGCCGCCTGGCCGGACATTTCGGCGATTGTTGCCACGCATAGGTGCACTCCACGGTGTTCGACCTTTGGATACACTCGTTGTTATGATCGACGTGTCGATATTTGATGTTGGTTCAACAGAAACTGTACGTTTCTTCGATGACGATCTACTCGAAATAAAAATAAGTTTTTCTTTTGATTTTTTTGCTTTTTTCCTTTTACTTTCGTTTTTTATTAATTTTTTCGATGATTTCCTTTTGATACTCATCGAAAAAGTTAAATGTTCCACAATATTTGCCAATAAAATCTTCTAAATCACATTTGATTTTATCATTGATTTCATCTGGATTCGTTGTTTCGTCTTGAACATAATCGACATCATCGATCAGCGATGTCGGCGGAATGCCAAACCAGTACAAACTCGATCGTCGTCGATCATCCGTATAATCCGAAACAATCGTGTAAATCAATCGATGTTCGAATTGATATTCAATCGATTGTGATTTCGGTAGATCAAGTCGATTCAATTGAGATTTCTCATCGATAGTGTCACTTTTTAAGATTTGTATGAGATTACTTGCGCGTTCGAAAATCTTCTGCAACGTTTGAAGATCTTCATGTTGTTCTAAATTGTCAGCAGATAGATTCGATGCTTGTTTAACATCGTTTTCATGTGCACCGGATGAATCCTAACCGAAAAAAAAAGCAAAACAAACGAATCAATTCAGTTTTTGTTTTGATAAGGAACGTTTTTTTTACGTCAGTAACAACTGCGTTGATGAGATCGACGAATTTTTCTAATTGACTTTCGTTTGTTGACGAAATATCGAGCAATTCACGAAAGAATGTAATGGAAAACGTTCGAGTTCGAGTGAAACTAGAACGAGTACGACGATTGAAGGCAAAGGAAAAGCAATCTGCAATCTTACGATGAATCGGATATGGAATCCGTGAGAATCATTCGTTGAAAGAGTATCATCAAAGCTGAAACAGCTTCGAGATAATCCGGTTGTTCCTTGTCGAATCGCAGGTCAAAATCTGCGATTAACGTACAGAAAACATCTTTGTTTTCCGTCAAAGCTCTTTAAAAAAAAGCATTTTTAAGTTTTATTTTCAATAAAAATCAATTCAATGAAATTTACGTTTGAATCTTCTGCAAACCGTAATCATGTTCGGTCAGTGAAATCATCGTTCGTATCGCCATGGTTGTTTGCGTCCAAGTTTGCTGATTTTTCGTTTTCGAAAGGAAACGACATAGATTCGTGAGAATCAACGAGAGCATCTCGTCATTGGGCAGCGCATTTGCAAGATTTTCGAGATTATTCTCCGAGGATTTCGATAGACATTGATTTCCATCGCAAAGATTTTGAATAATCAACATGATTGCTTCTTGACAAAGACATGTTTCGTTCGATTCAGCACGTAAATGAATCAATTCGAACATATCTTTGAATAATTTCGAATATTTGTCATCCGATGAATTTAATATCGAGAGAACAGCACATTTGCCAGATCGAGTGGCGATTAACGAGGCGAGAAATGCGACTAAACGACCGAAGTCATTGTTTGACGATTTCAAATTCTTCGATATTTCGTTTTGATCGAGTTTCCAAGAAGAAACTAATTCATCCATTAGCAATTTGAGAAGATACTTCGCTAGTTTCGGTCCGAGATCGATTAGTTGGACGAAAAATCGACGAAGAATCTCTTGTACAATCGTATTCGATGTGTGAACAAGTGATTGAAGTAATTTTTCGAACTGATGATTCGAATCATGTGTAGCAATGAAATACATGACGGTGTAATATCGATGAAAATCATCTTTGATCACTTGAATCTCCTGTTCGGATAGAGACTAAATAATAAAGAAAAAACGAAACGAAACGAAACGAATCGATGGTAACGAAGAAAATCGAGCGGCGATTTTACTTGTCGAACAGTATGTGGAAGTGGAATTGGCAGAAGTTCGGTTAAAAGACAAAGACCACATGGAATTGAATATGGATACAGTTGAATTAAACGAAGAATCTCTTGAATCACTTTAGTCCATGGACAGTTTTCAACGTGAACTGATTTTGAACAAAAGAAAAGATAAATAATGCTTTCAAATGTTTATTTGCTTTTTATTTTACTCGGTTGATTATCTGTTTGATTCAACCATGAATACGCGAGGAACGAATCGATGATGTTCGTTCGAATGATTTCGACATCAGTCACATCAGTTGATGGCGATGCGCAAAGTGTTACCGTATAAATCGAGAATAATGCATTGATCGGTGTTAAATCAACGAGCTAAAGTGAACAAAAACAAATCATTCGATGAAAATAAAAACGAAATTCATCTCGAACTTTTGTCTTTCGATCGAGAATTAACTTTTGTAGAAGTGTTTTGAAGAGAATTAAACTCGATTGAATTATTCCGTAGAGAATCAACCGATTGTGATAGTTAATGGTTAAACCGATTTGCCATGGACGTAATAATGCATCTGCACATTTCTATTGTCGAAAGAAGATTTAAAAAATACGTAAATAAACAATAAAAACAGAAATTTACCTGAAGTAAAGTGATTAAAAGAGAATAAATTCCTTGATGATAAAATTTCAGAAGTAAATAATCGTATTTGAGTTGAATTTGAGCACCGAGAGTGTATTGATTTTCCGGTGAAATCGAAAAATGTTGAATTAAACGTAGAATAGTCACTAAACTCGGCGAAAATTCACCGGAATTCATCGATTCATTGAATTGAATTTCGAATTCTTTCATGAGAATTTCAGCTGTTTCATCCGTTGGCTCGAACGATTTCAATTTCAATAACGGTGAAAACCAAGATTTCAATCGAACAAATCGTTGAGTTGAAACTAAAAATTCAAATTTTCTCCTCTCTCTCTCAACAATAAATCAATTTTCCTACATTTTTCACAAAGTTCGTACAATCGAACGCCATATCTTTCCAACAGAAGAATCGAGTCCGATGTGACGAATATTTCGTAGAGAATCTTCGATAAATATTTCATTTGAATACTATTTTTCAATGTTTCATCATCTAATCAAAGATAAAATCAGATCGTCAAGAGAGAAAAAAAAGAAAACTCTTCAAAACAAACCATGATTTTCGAAAAAATACAGTAGAATTGAAAAGTTCTTGTCCATTGAAAGAACTTGAACGATAATTCGACGTTTATTCGAAATTTTTCTTATGTAATGATGAAATAAAATCAATGATAATAGACAATGAAGAACTTCTAATAGATGATGATGATCGATTTCTAAACTCTTGTTTAAACTTAACAATTTCAATTCATCAAGAGAATTTAATGTTTGAAATGCACACATCAATTGCGAACCGATTGGATCGTGATTTCCACTATCGAATTTCGTTTTAGCGAAATAAAAAGCTTTGAAAAGATGATTGTGTATCGTTGTTTGATTAAAAAGATAGATTAAAACATCCAATGAATTGAGCATTTCTCGAAAAATATCTTCGATTAAATAGAATAATTCATATTTTTGATTTAATATCGATAAATGTATGAGAACAGTCAATGATTGAAAGAAATCATTATCGATCATGAATCGAAGAATGATCGGCCAGGAATTTTCTTCGTTTGATTGTTTCGAAAATACAATTGGCAATATCGATTGAAATGGACTGAGACGAGAGGATTTCTCTTGTGATAATAAATCCGAATTATTAATTAGAACATCACGAATTGTCGAAAGAGAAAGATAAAGTTTATCCAAGATTGCAGTTTGTTCGCTTGTTAAACAAGACGAATCTTTATTCGAGAGAAGTTTCATTTGATTTTGAAAAGCGGAAAGTTCTTCATTGAAATGAATCTTTCGTATTAAACGATTGATCAACGCTGCTGAATGTTTGACTTCACTATTTGTTTGTAGTTTTTTTATTAAACGAAAATAAGGTGAAATGAAATTTTCTTTGGGGAGTTCAGAATGTTGACCGGTAAACCAAAGTAAACCAGTCTTGAAAAAGATGGTTTGATCAAGAGTTTTTATGATTAAATATTTGACTGATGGTGAAATCAGAGAATCGTCAAAGAGATTTAATAATTTTGATTGAACATCGTTTTTCTAGAGCAACAAGAGAAAATTTTAAAATACGAAAAGAAATTTCATCAACAAACAATCCAATTATTCGACAAATCTTCGTTTAATAAACTCAAATGTCCGCAAAGACGAATTCCACATTTAATCAATCGAATTTTTAATAATGTTTCTTTGATATCAACAAATTGTTTGTCGAGAATATAATCAATATTCAATAGATTTAATGTCCAATCACTTAGACGTTCGATTGCTGATGCTAAAAAATCGAAATATATTAAACAAATCAATGAATATTTTTCAGCTTAGTACCTAAATCTTCATTAGAATCTAGACATGCTAATGCTATTGGAAGAGTTGTACAGATTGTTTCTAACGATTCGAGAAGTCTGTAAAAACAAACACAAAATGATAATCGGTTAGTTGAATAGAAATGTGAATTTTTGTAATTACGATAGATCACAATGATCAATAGAAGTACGAGAAAGAATCTTTCGAAAATGAAGAGTCAATTCTTCGTTTGCTTGACGATATGCATTATGATGCGCTTTTTCACGTTCGATTTCAAAGGGAGTTTTTATCGGCGAGTGAAATGTCTAAATTATTATTATTTATTTTTGCAAAAGAACCATTTTTTTCTTTACTTTCAGAGTAGTAAAACGTGTTGCACTACGTATATTACACAAAGCATCACGCTAAACAGAAGAAATTCAATAGAAAACCAATGAAATGTTTTTTTTTTCTACTTTTAATGCTTGATATTCATCTTCAGTGAATGATAAACCGTGCACACTTGATGTCTCACTTTCCGATGTGTTTTCATCTGACATATATGAATCTGCGTCCTATTCGTAGAAATTTAGAAAAAAAACAAAGATTTGTGATGAAAGGCGGCACATACGGTCGATGTTTGTTGTTGAAAAGTGTTTTCTTGAGAACGTCGAGAAACGTCATTCATTGACAATGGATGAGCAAATGATGGATCATCAGGTGGATGATACGATGGAATTCGAGCTGTTTTATCATCGAGTTCTTCGTTGTGAGGATAGTTACTGAACGAGAGATTCTTATTGTTTCTTTTTTGCTTGAATGAAACTTCGATTGACTTACGATGGAGAAAAGTTAGTACGTTGTGGTTGACGAGAATTGAACATTGGTGGAGGCTGTTGTAATCGAATTTGTTGTTCATCAGAACGAGCTGCAGGATTGTAGTCATGCATATGTTCATCTAAATCAAAGGAGAATTGAATAGAAAGAGAGAGAGACAAAGCATGTTTTCGCACCGTTTTGACGAGGTCGTTGTGGTTGTAAATGTGAAAAGCTCGGTGTAGGCTGAGGTTGCTGTCGAATTTGTTGTTCCGGCGGAGCGACCCAGACTCCATCGGAAGATAGCGTATTATCTATCATCGATGAGCCATGTGCATGTTGTTGTTGACCTTGAGGTGGAACTATCGCTAAGGATAACGTGTCCATTGGATGTGCACGTTGGGATGGAACAGCTGACTGAAGAAATTCAACTATTTGTTTATTGTTGCTCGGAGGATCGTGTCGAGGTTGCTGAAAATATTTTCAATGAAGTTTTCTTATGAGATTTGAAAGAGGATCGTCGTGTTTACCGGAGATTTCGGACGAGCTAATACGCCGACAATCGCGACTGTTAATACTTCATATTTTCCTTTGATAATCATTGAATCTGTTGGAATCTATACCGAATATATAAAAATTAAAACTTGAAAAAAATGATTTCTTTGACTTACGGATACGCGTAGACAATAAGCCATATCACTTTCATCATGAAAAACTTTTCTATTTGACGAATAAAATATACGAATGTATGAAACTATGATAAGTTATCTTACTTTCCTAATCGTCGATATCTCACTCGATCACGTATCGATCGTGTATTTAAATTTCTACCAAAGAATTCCAATTCACATGGCATTGGTTTAGTTGCTCTTCAAAAGACCGAATTCGAATAAAAACAAAGCTCATTTTTGTCAATTTACCCAACACGTAATGACGATCTTTCGGAACTATTGACATTGTAACCAGCTGGTAAAATACGAATCTCATCGATATATACGGGTTGATCGAATTTAATTTCATCTACTCGAAGAACCTGAAAGTTACAACGAACATGTCAAAATGGAAATTTGATTGATTTCTCTATTTATTCTACCTGTTCAATTTCTCCATCATGAATAATCGTATCGAAGAAAAGAAATTCCGGTTGTCCTGAACTCATCGTTTTCTTATTACTGACATCTAAAAGTTTTCGATTCAAATACGTCATTGTCAAATTTGAGACAAACAAAAAGAAGACTAAACTAAACTCAATTAAGTTTCATGCATTCTTTTTTTTTCTATTTTCTTTTCCTTATACATATTTTAATCAATGCATGACTGGTGGACAGCTGAAATGAATAGAACCAATCGTTAATTTAACATCGATTATCGACGACATCTATCAACATCATCGTATATAGTCTTTTTTTTTATTTCAAAAAACTAATTAGCTTCAAAACAAAATTCGTCGAGATATTTCACCAAGATAATGAAGACGTGCGACGTCGATATCGTTCAATGAAAGATTGAGCTCTGTAATTGTCTATTCGGAAATGATGAATTAGAGTCGATTTAAGAAAATGAATTAGATGTATTTACTGTATTGTGTTGTAATGCTTCACTTAGATACTGAATGCCATCGCTGTTGATTAGATTATGTTTTAAATTAAATGTTTGAAGAGTCTAGAGACAGAAAGAAAATTGAACATGTTTGAAATACAGAAATGAGTTTCGATAGTACTGAATTGTGTTTTAATCCTTTGCTGAGATATGAACAATCTTTAGAACCAATTAGATTGTATGAAAGATCGAGAGATACAAGTGTCTATAAAAACACGAAAGTTGAGTTTAGGCCAATAAGAAACCAAATTGATTCGTTATCACTGAATTGTATTGTAATGCTTCGTTGAGACAATCAACACCGTCATCTTCTTTCATATCGTTACATTGAAAATTACCTTCGGAGAGTGTCTATTGAAAACGAAAAATGACAAAAATGAATACATAGTGTAAATATTACTGTTTGATTCAATAGTGCTGTACATAAATCTTGAATATTTTTATCATGAATGATGCCGTATAACTTATTCAGTTTTTTACGTATCTTTCAAAAATAAAAACGAAAACAAAATAACTTGCATTGCATGAGAAACAATTGATGAATTACTGTGGTCTGTGGCAATGTGCCATTGATATATTGAGAGCTTTCACTACCGATTAAATTATTTGCGAGGTTGAGTTTTTCAAGTGTCTATTGTATGATGAAAAATTGAACTAGGATAATAAATAATCCAATTGTTACTCGATTGTGTTTCAATGCTTCGCCAATATATTGACAACCTTCTGATGAAATCAAATTCTTCGAAAGATCAAGTTGTATAAGAGTCTATACAAATTTAGCAATATGAAT
>Ga0209930_1000747_pt1 | contig 66090 bp, 78 predicted proteins | sample ThiBiot_500_biof_2_FD_183948 | JGI IMG/M metagenome (GOLD analysis project Ga0209930, IMG submission 183948) | Wastewater bioreactor microbial communities from Cape Town, South Africa - Thiocy_cont_500_biof (SPAdes) | ecosystem: Engineered > Bioreactor > Thiocyanate-remediating >...
TCAAATCCCGGCACCGATAATTTCTTTTTGTGTCATTAAAATTTCATCACACAGTATCAAAATTTCGTAATTTCTTCGTCATCAAACTTTTTTTTGTTCTTTTCTGTTGCAAACACTTTCCAGGCGTTTTTTTGCTATAGAAAAAAAGATAAAATCTATTTTTTGGTCTCGAAAATAAAACTAAATTTAGGACTAATAAATCATTCGTAAATACGACTTATTTATGTCATTAGATCAAATCTAAAATATATACTGAATAACTTAAAGATATATTTTATTTATAAATATGCGTCGAAAGAATGATGAGAGAACTTCATGATGAATAGACAAATAATGTCTTCGAGCAATTTATATACGTTTTTTTTTCATCGAGCAGAATTAAACATAAATAATAGCAAGAAAGAGGAAAAAAACTTTTAGAGGTCATCAGAACTTAGAATAAGTAGTTCAATGAATGCAAATGCTCTTTTCTTTTGTACTTTTGAATAGAAAAGTAATTAGTATAATTGATCTTTTAACGAATTCAATCTAGGGGTTGTTATTTAAATCAGGATGAAATTTGTAAACAGTCGGGTAAACTATATATATAATTAGCAATCATCTCAAAACTATCGTATGACACTAGTTTGAGTCGAGAACTCTGCTTTTCTTTTCTTTTCTTTTCAAACAACAACTTTTTTTTTCTCTGTTTGTCTTGTTCTCGTAGGTGTATTACTTATATGTCATACAAATATAAATACGGCAAGTTGGTGAAATTAGATAAAGTATTTTTCAATAATTTCCTTAGGTTCTTCGTTGAATGATGACAAGTACTCTGGTATTGACATTTGACAATTATCGAAAGTTTATATTCATTAAGTGTAGTTCTTATTTGACTATATTTGACCGAATCTGGTCTCGTTTTTTTCCCCTATTCAATGATGATGACGATCCAAGAGCAACAAAGAAAAAAAAAAGAAAGAAAAAATGTTCCACCCATGTTGATCTATACCCGCCTTCGGGCAATCAATAGAAGAGAAGACGAAGAAGAAAAATAACGAGAAGAAGTATATGGTAGTGCAACATTGCCTTTATCGTCTCATATCCAATCAGCTAACCATCTATTTAACTATCTCTATCTCTCTAGCGAAAGTGTTGTATGCATGTGCATGCCAATTAGTGCACTGATCTGTAAACAACATCATCGAGCTCGTTTCTATTCTACATATATAATAAAACATATCAATGTCGATATAGGATGCATGAAAATGGCTCGTATGTAAGTGTGTCTATTTGACTTCGTTCGGTTTTCCCTTCGTTTTTTGTTTTCTTCTTGTTTATTGTACCTGCGACATACAGATTATTCAATTGCCTTCAGGAAGTCTTCGAATGTAAAAAGAAAGTTTTTCTTTCTCTATAACAAAAAAAAAGAACTTTTTTCTGTTATAATTTTAGATTAATGACGAGAAAAGGTTAAATTAGGTTTTTTTTTCTTCGTCCTTTTTTTCCATTTTGAGCTAAAGATAAAGTAAGAAAGACAAGGCTTGACGATGATGATCATGATCATGATCATTATCATTCGTTGTAGATTTATTTTTTAGTCTGTATCCTATACAAGTAGACATGTCGATGAATGTGCCTACGTATGGCGTTTCCTTTTTTTTTCTCTTTTCGTTGTAAACAAATGATAATGACGTGTGATTACTTGTTAATCAGGCCTTTCTTTACTTATTCAAGACATGATAACTAAAAGAAGGCCAATATGGATGCTGTCATCATTAAGATTGAGTCAATCTGTAAGTGTAGAACATATCGACCCGATGACGATCATCTTTTCTTTTTTTTTTTGAAATTAAAATTAACACGAAAATAAGAAGAAGAAAAAAAGAAATTTTATCAATCAACATTTGATAAGAAATAAAAGCAACAATTGACATTGATGACATGGTTTTTTTTTTATTATAACACTATAAATATATCTACATGTTAGATAAGACAATTATTCGATCGTTTTTTCCCTGTCATTTATTTATGAGTATTCAAAATTCAAGGAAATCCGATGAGATCTCTATCTCTTACGCAGCTAACGAATGCCATAGATATCATGGCATTCTTTTCTCTTTTTTTTCTGTACCCGTAGTGTTTTTTCTTTCTTGACAATAAGACTAATTATCCAGTCAACGATTTGTTTACCATAATGAATTTTGTCATTCACAAGTATTAGAAAATCCTTCAAACACGATGAAAGAGAGCTGACGCAAAACATGAATAGTTTTCATTAGTTATATAGTATATATTTATAAACTTATCAACATAATCCAGACATAATTGTTTTCCTAGTGAGAAAAAGTGTAATATCTCAAGTATTGGAATGATCATCATGCAACATAAATATCTACTATATCATCTACTTTTTCTCGATGATAGGTTGAAAAAAAAACGCGTATAATTCTTTCATTGCATAATTTCATTTGTGATCTGACAAGTCATTCATCTTTTTCGAAGAATGTGCTTTATATATATATATACAATCAAATGAATCTCCGAATGAGAATAAAAAATCTAAAGAAAAAAAATGTCGTACATTTTCTCTCGTTTGTGGTTATAGCTTTTTCTTTTTTTTTATATGACATCAATTAGTTGTGTCTTTCAAACTAAGCAACAATTCTTAATGATCTTTTCCGTTCCATTTTCTTTTTTCTTTGTCCCTCTTGACATACAGCCATATAGAAGATCCACCTTGAATAGACGAGATAAAACACAAGATAAGCCGATAGTAGTCACACGAGGGACTCATGCATTTCTCACGCCGGATATAGTCATAGCAATCTTCTCTCGTTTTTTTTTCTTCTTCTTATGTATTGAATGCATGTACGTATATATGTTTGTCAATCAAATCCCTCTGGTCAAAGCAAAAAGAAAAAAGAAAGAAAGAAAGCTCGACGAGATGAAGAGAAATAGAAATAGAAAAAAGTGTGGGTCATCTGTTTTGATGAAAAGTGTATATGTGTGCATTCTGTATTCTATTTTTCTATTCGAGACACTTATATTTGCGATACTAATGATCTTCAATTCAGTCAAAATGATTGCATCATTGTCACGTCGTCATCATAAGTTAGACACGAGAGAAACAAGAAAAAAAATGAGAAGAAGAAGAAGAAGAAAAAGAGAAAAAGAACGTGAATCTCATCATCAAACAAATCTCGAGATTTAATACTTGAACTCTTGACAGATTGATATGTATTATTAGTTATCGTTTGTAGTCCACTTCTTCTCGTTCTCTTTATATCTTTTTCAATTTATGCGACATTTGATGTGTGCATGTGTATATATGCCTTATGTAAATTTACTCTCTCCTTTTCTCTTTCTTTGCATACATATATATATATATATATATATATACGCGTTTGCCTTATTTACCACTAATACTCTTATGTAGACTACTGATGCTTTGCTGTAGCTTGTTTTTGTCGCTTGCTTCAATGTCTATCACATTGCACTGCGAAGTGTTAGGAATATGTCAAGAACAGAAAGGTAATACGAGCATGGCTTTCGTTTCTCCCTCTCTCTCTCTCTCTACGCTCTTTTTCTCTTTGATTCAATCTAATGCGTCTTATCGTTTGTAATAAACCAGTTCGATGATAAATTTCGCTAAGTTACTAATACGACAATATATATATACATATATTATTATAACTGCTAAGCAAGGATATTAGTACTTTATTAGTGATTGTCAAATGATTGTTAACTCTCTATCGTTCTTTCTCACTCATTTACTCTCTCTCTCTCTCTCTCTCTCTCTCATTCGTTTTTTTCCTTTTTGCTCGATTGCCCATTCAAACTCCCATTACGACTTGTTCATCGTCCTCTCGCATCGACTAGAAGAGGGTTGAACTAGACCAACCCCTTTACTTCATCGATTGAAATGTGAGTTCGACTCTCGATATGAATATATATATACATATACACATATATTCATATGTACGTTGGACATACCAATAAGTTGAACCCTCGAACGATTACATTTAAATAAAGATAAAGGCATAGAGATTGAGATGAATCGAGCAACTATACAATTTATTCCGACTATCTTTCGTTTTGTTTTTTGACAGCATGAGCTGCTTTTCTTTCTCACAGAACATATTACTCTCAGTCATGCACGGTAGATATCCATTTACATAGACATATATCGACATTATGTGTCTATATGAATTTATTGGCTAGAGACCAAGTACGTATGAGTATATGTTTATTCTTTCAGCTCTATTACTTGTTATCTTTTTTTCCTCTCCCTATGCGCAGTATACAATCTGTCAAACATCAAGTTGTACTATACGCATAAATGTGCACATATATGTATGTACATATATATATTTATGTGAATGTATGCATACGGTATAAATATACTGTTTGATGTTGAAAAAAGAACGCGAAGAGGTTTTTCAAAGAACGAGTAAAATATTATTCGATCATCTGATACTTCGTTCGGTTTTTTTTTGCTTTCTTTTTTTCCTTCTATATTGGCTTTGAGCCAATTTATCGGCATAGCTATACGTATTGAATGTGATCCTTTTCCGAACTATAATTCCATGAGATGATGATGCGGATGATGATAAGTCTGTATGTGCGTGTGCATGTCTGTGTGCATCTGATGTGTTTCTATTCTATTCTATCCTTCCGTCTTGCTTTCTTTTAGATTTCTTTTTCTTCGCTAGATGAATACTGGCCAGTGATTTGTATGTGTCTCTTCTCCTCCTCATTTATCATCTTGCGAGCATACAGGAAATGTGCGAAAAAAAAAGATTAAATGAAAAGAAAAAAAAATGAGACATGGAGAAAACTAATGTCGGAACACACACACAAACATAGAAAAGAAAAGAGAGAGCGAGAGGGAGAGAGAGAGACAGAGAAAAAAAGAGAAATAGAAGAGAAAGCGAATTCTATCATTGTAATATTAGTAACGATCTCGATGCCACTTTTGACGTATCTTTCAATATATACATACACCGAGTTAGAATCAGAAACGATAGTAGATATTTACATATTTATCAGCTCAAAGTCATCTTTATGCACGATAATGTATTCGTTTCGTTGTACTCAATGTTACTTAAATAGTTTTATCAAGGTTCTATTCATTACCTTGATATAGTTAAATCCACTGTTTGTTCAATTTCTCTATATTTAATAACTCTCATTCTTTTTTACTCTTTACTCTTATCGTGTACTTGCCGTTTTTCTTTACATACATATATATTATTAGAAGTCGGTTTACTCTCTCTCTCTCTCCCCTCGTTCGTTTGTTGCAATGGTGAGAAGTATGCATGCGTTCGCGTTGTTTTCAGGCATACAAAAGCATGCCGCTTTGGTGACAACGGCAATTGCTTTACTACTACGAATGAATATATAAATAGAATGAGAGTAGAAAGAAAAAAGAATGAGAAGGAGAATGAGAGAGCGCACACGAGAGAACAAAAAAATGAAAAATATATTATAGTCGTACAAGTTGTGCGTAGTAAACTTGTCAAATTGAATTCGTAGGGTGTACGCATCTAGAAATTCTTCTATTTTTAAATGAGATTATTTACCAACGTTAATATTTATAAAAAGAAAAGTTCTTTTCTTTCTTTTCTTTTTTCTTTAATGAAAGAAATAATATGTAAGTAGATTATTAGTTATAAATGAAGACAATCTGTTCGATCAGCAATCGTTAGTTTTTATTAATGATACAACTGTTGTCTGTGATGATAATATTATTAGTATTTCGATTACAAAATCGTGCAAGAACATTTTTTTTTGCGTTACATATCATGCTGAGCTGCGCCACCTCTCGATACAAATCTTCGATTTCTTCTTCTTCGCGTCTATTTTTCTTCTTGTTTAATAACTACGACTTTTTGTCATGCTACCGATCGACGACAATCTGACGTCGTCGTCCAATCAATCGAACACTTCTGACTCATCTTTATCGATCGATTTTTTTTCTTGCAGATCTAAAGAACAAATAAAACAACAACCAAAAAAAACTCGATGTTCATGGACAATGCTAGCTAATTATTAGTTCGCATTTGTCCTTCATTCTTCGTAGTTGACCGGTCGAGTTCATTCATTGATTATTCTACACCAAAACGATTTTCTAGTCTTGTGCATTTGATAAATTAATGCAAGAACATTCATATAGATTACCAATGTATTCTATCGAATGTACATCTCATATTCCAACATTACAAGAAAATTTTTCCATGGACACTCATTTATCATCGTCAACATCATCATCATCATCATCGTCATCGTCGACGGCAGCAATTCTTTCAAATGAAAGTCAAAATGAAATTGAAACATTAACATCAACATCAACACCTGAATTAAATTTATTACTGGTAATAAAACAGTCGAAATAAAAAAAACTAGAAATGAGATCATAAATTATCATTATTATTATTATTTAGGATAAATTAACTGAAATACTTCGATTTCGGTCGGGTTGCCGTCGACATTTCGGCACAATTCAACAGCCCACAGCCGATCTATTGACAACAAATTTAAAACGTTTACAAGGAAATCATTTCGAACCATTATATAATACCGATAATGTTTCATTAACAGAATGCCATGGTTCATCGGGATGCACAGGTGCATGGAAATCATTAAATATGCATCATAAATCATTGATTTCAAGTCGTTCTTCACATCATTATCATCATAATCATAATCATCATCACCATCATAAACATCACTTGGAAAAAAAACGTCGCCTGCCAAGTTTATTACAACGTTTAATCGACGAAGGCAATCTAATCAAAGAAGCCGTACATCGTTTAAAATCTCAACGTTTTTCTCATGCATTCAAACAACAAACATCCAATGTTGTAAATACTCCATCGACTCCTATAGCTAAATCGTCGATACGTTTAACTCCATCGACATCATCGACACAATTGAATTCACCATCGAATCGTGCTAAATCATGGCTTAGTGTGTTCGGCGTCAGTCCATCGACACCCTCGATGGAAATCGGTATTCATGACGGATAATCTCAATCGTAGGTGAAAAATGAACACAAGAGAAAGAGAGAAAAACAAAAGACACTTTGAACAATTGCTTTTTGAAAAACAAAAGAAAAAATTAATAATAATAATCAACGCAATATACGTTTATTCGCGAGAGATATCATTTTTCTATTTGTATTCGCTTTGATGAGTAACAGACAATGTCTGTACGTATATCAAGTATTTCTAACTATTATTATTCTCTGGTTTTTTTTCTCGTCTTCTAATGTGCCCGGCTTGTTTTTTTTTAATATTATTATTATTAAGTGTATTTGGTCGTTGTCTTCCTATCTTATGATTATTAGTTGTTGTTGTTATTGTCTATTTTGTCAAACATACATGACCAGATGAAAAACAAATTCTGTTGAGCGAATTATCTCACCGGTTTTTCTTTTTTCTTTTCTCTCATTCATCGAAATAATATACATATACTTTCTACCTTTATATGTATACATTCCTTGTTTTTTTTTTGTTTATTATTGTAAATAGTATGACAAAAAAAAACTCTCTTCGCGTTCTGCATTGCCTTTTCTTCTTCTTCTTCAACTATCTTGTTCGATGTTTGATAACAGTACATTGGTGTTATCTTATTATCGATGTCATGTATTGAAAATGTGTTCTTATTGTTGGCTTTTGTTTCTTCTTTCTCTTGCTATTTTGCCTTTCGAGTATTTCAATGCGTGTCTAATACAGAAATGAATGACCCGGTTGTTTTATTCTTCTGTTGTATGTGTAAACGTGTATGTCATTATCAAGAGAGTTAGTCAGTTTTGTTTTCTTTTTTGATTGTACACTTTTAACACTCAGGTATAAACACTCATTTTTATTTCTTCTCTTTATCTTGTTGCTTAATTCTTAGCTAATACTATCGATTATCTCTCTCGCTCTCTCTCGCTCTACCTCTTGCTATTCGCTTTTGTGCAAATTGTGTGCACACACAATTGTTTGTTTGTTTTTATACATACCTATTGTGTGCAAGACAAAAAAAATCAACAAAATCTTAGAAATATATGAATTTTTATTTGAAGAAAGAAATTTTTGAACATATGTTCGAATTCGAATTAATTGATCGGGGATAGAAGAGATATTGACAATGATCACCACATAGGAACATACGTATATGTACGTACATATGTGGATCATATGTATATTCATTATCAAATCTGATCATAGAGAGGAAAATTAAACAGATGGATGGACGAGAAAAGAAGAAATCATGTGAGCTTTTTGTCTTCGTTTTGTTCTTGTTCATCATTCTTCAATTGTTGTTGATTGACATTAGTTTTATTAGAATGATCACGATAACGAGTTCCACAAATAAGATCCCATAGTGGCCAATAAAGACCATAATTAAAATTGTGTAAACGACCTTTACCTAGACAAAGATATAAACAATAGAAAAGATTTTTCTTGATAATCTAGAATAAATAAATATTCGTTTTATTACCTTTGTTATGATGAGCATAATGATGATTGAAATCTCCCATACGGCCATCATGAGCGGCAACTAATTATTACAAATAGATAATCATATGAACAATTTTCGAATTTCAGAAATAATTCAATTTACTAGCATAACACGAAGTAAATAGGCCAAAGAATGCTAAAGCAATCGGATGAACAGGCATGACAAGTACAGTTAAATAATGACCAACTGGACCTTAAAGACGAAAAAAAAAGCAACGTTGTATTCGTACAATGTTAAGAATGATCTTGATTATACACCTTGAACAAGACCTTCAAGTGGATGAACAGCATCTTGACAGAACGCGGACGGATTTTTAAAGGCATGATGAGTTGTATGAATTTTATCCCATAAATATTGTGACTCATGCAAAGCTCGATGTGTCCAATAGAACCATGCATCAAAAATAAAACCATAGACAGCTACATTGAAAACAAACCATGACAATGTATATTTATTTGTAACAAAATAATTCGTTGTCCATAGATTAGGTTCAATAAAATACATCCATCCAACAGCATAAGTCGTGTTAACTAGAGAGAGGCAACGAAAGAAAAGAAAAGATTTTGCTATGTGTTTGTTTGACTTTTGATAACACATACCGAACATTGCGCTTACGCCTAAGATAAGTTCTTTTCGTATTTGTCGTTTTCGTTGTTGCCGTTGTTCATTAGTTAATAATTCGGATGCGAAACCTCTTGGATTTGTTGTTTCAAGAATTCCTGCTGTTAGAATATATTGACATGTGTACGACGCAAAGACAAAGACATTAACAATTAAATAATCATTGAATGATCTCATGTCAAGCAAATGATCTGATAGAACATCGTTCATTTTAACATACGGCCATGCTATAGCTGCGATTAAAGATAATAATGAAATTAAGGCGATAATGCATGAACCGATATTATCCTCAATAGCAGCTTTTATTGTCCGTCGTTCGGGTGGAAAATCTGTCACAGATTTCATGTTTAAAGGAAAGAACTAGATAAATACAAAAAAAAAAAGAAAAGTTAAATTTACATATATATATATATATATATATATATGGCGTGATGTCTAAATTCTTTGTGTAGATACGTGAAAGATGAATCAGACTATAATATTCTTCAGTGCATTTTTTTAAACTATATTTTGATAATAAAGTACGTATATTCGACCGAAGACGACGAAGAAAAAGAACGTTTCGATTAGACTGACAACGACTTTTAGGTAGTTTAAGGTCGCGTTTTTTTTTCTATTTGTCGACTTTAAATAAATTTGCTTAATAACAAAAATCAGTTAAAATAAAATTAACAATCAACATGCACATTTTCGATTCCTTCTATTCAGAAGAATTTTGTTTTTTATTATTATTATGATTATTCGCTTGATTTAAAAATAAAAGGGAAATCTACATTTGATAAAACAAAAAAAAAAAGCCTAAGGAAATCAGGTGGGACAAAAAATAGTAATAGTAATAATGCTTTAAATTTGTTGTCTATTTGATCTGGATAGAGTGAAAGTGAGAAGAAGATGATTCGTCGACACCTGAGAAGAATTTAAATTGGTAATTCAAATTGAACAGCAATCGAAGCCGATCGAGCTAAACTAACAATTTCTGCAAGTTTAACCACCTAGAAAAGATTTTTTGTTTGTTTCGTTTCGATACAAGAAAAAATAAGAGAAAACTGTCTTTACTAGTCGAGCTCCATCATCGAGATCATCGCAAGCAAGAATCTTAAATTGACTATTAGCAATAATTGCTTTTGCATCATCGACACGTGTGCCTTGTAATCGTACAACGATTGGTATGGCTAATTTCAGTTCTTTCGCTGCAGCAACAATACCTTTAGCAATAATATCACATCTCATGATACCACCAAAGATATTAACGAATATAGCTTGAACCTAGAAATTAAAACCGATAAACGAAAACAAAATAAAAATCTATACGTACACGAGGATCAGCCGTAATTAATTCGAATGCATCTTTAACTTGTGAAGCTGATGCACCACCGCCAACATCAAGAAAATTAGCTGGATTACCGCCATGTAATTTAATAATATCCATCGTAGCCATAGCTAAACCAGCTCCATTGACTAGACAACCGATTTCACCGTCGAGACCAATGTAATTCAAATTCGATTGCTGTGCTTTAACATCACGCCAATCGCTTTGTGTATCGTCTTTGTTCGTAAATATTGCACTTTGACGATATTCTGAATTATCATCGACATTTATTTTGCAATCCATACCTATTCATCAAATAGATTCTTTTTTCTGTGAAACCAATGAAATATATTTACAATAGACTTTTCCATCGGCTCCTTCAGTTAGAGGATTGATTTCTAACAAAACAATATCTTTTTTAATAAACAAATCGTACAGTTTTAGCATTATATCAACAGCCTAGAAAAAAAAATTCAATCACATATTCGTAAAGAAGAAATTCTCTTTGAAATACTTCTTCGAGTGCACCATCACGAAATTCTAATCGTTCAGCAACGGCTAATGCCTCTTCACGTGTAAGACCTTTGTGAATATCAATTGGATGTCGAATAATAGCTTCGGGATGTTCAGCAGCAATATCTTCAATATTTGTACCACCTTGTGTCGATGTAATTAAAACCGGACCGTCGAATCGTCGTTCTAATGCCACTAGAAAAAAAACAGAACTACTAACAACGAATCTCGAGAATATGTTATTCCTACAAGCAAAATAATATTCACGTCGTGTGAATAATTTTTCGCACATTATTAATTTGGTTACAGGTTTTCCTTCTCGACCAGTTTGTTTGGTATACAAACGATGGCCAAGCATTTTTGAAGCAATACTTTTTGCTTCGTCAGCTCTACAGCAAAAGAAAAACACATTCATTCGAATTTGACTGATTTTTTAAGTTTCTTACGAATATGTCATTTTAACGCCGCCTTTAAGTCCAGTATCGAATGTACCTTTACCACGACCTCCAGCAAGAATTTGTGCTTTCAAAACGAGATCATTGCTGAGTTCTAAATTGTTTCGAAATATGTCGAAAATAAAAGAATAATAGAAAAAAGGAAACGAACCACCACTCGATGCATATTTATACGCTTGATCGGGTGTTTCAGCAACACGAAATTTTGGTACACGAATACCAGCTTCTTCAAGTAAACCCAGCGAAACATATTCATGAAGTAAAAGATAAAAACGTTTTTGTGTTGTTTGAATGGATTGTGTTTTTAGAGGTGTAAGCTAAATAATCCGAATAAGAACGTCACTTAAGAGGATAAAAACAAAAAGAATAAACATCGATTACTTTAAGTAGAGTATTCTTTAAAAACGCCATCAGTAGTCAAATTTTTTAATCAGAAAAGTCCAAAGATCAATCACGATTTGTTTAGAGAACAATAATTCTCATTGGCGTTGAAGGAAAAACAATCGACGTTCTTTTTCGATCCTGTATGCAATGTAGCAAAACCTCGTCGGTTCCTACATGTGTACTCGATTCGTTAATATCACAATCAATCGAACATTTTAGAGAGAGGTCGCACTTCGACGCCTTCAAGTACTTCTTTGCTTTTTTACGTTCGCATCTATCATACTAATTAACCCTTTAGTTACTAACGCTAACGAGGACTTACAATGATAATATTATCCGTGTGTAATTTTTTTTCTGGATATTTCAATAATTGTATGAGTGAAAGAACTTATTTTTTATTAGTAGTGTTTTTTTTGTCATCGATTTTAATATCATTAATTAGTGAGGTTATTGAGTATAGATAGATATATATTTTTATAAAATGAAAACATGATGAAATATGGCATCGAAAATACTCAAACACCTTTAGTTCTTCTTCTATTCTCATCGAGCAGTTCATTTTTCTTTTTCTGATTGTGCGTCATCTGTCACACTAAGTTTCCTGTTTTATTTTTCATTCTCATCTGGTGCTTTATATGCTACTGTATAAACAAAAACTGACACTCAAACAGTATATAACGTATTTGATTAAATCGATCCATTCGACTTGTTTTATGTGTAATATACGAGTAACTTAATCACATCATTATCGCGTTCGATTCAATCAAGGACATCAGTTGTTAGCAATTAATTGGTTTCACATTTGAAATTTTCATCTTGGGATAGTCAGTTACTGCTGTTATGCATAGAATATAGGATCCAATTATATGCTGATCAATGATGTATAATACAAGACGATCCGAGTCGGAATCGGAATCTCTCAAACTCAAACAAAATACTTGTAATTTAACAAATTCAAATCGACGAGCAACAACACCGGGAAATACGAATCGTGAATCGATTTATTATTCAGCTAATATTTCGGAAATGCCTGTGATAAATCGAACGATTAGTACACCAGGATGTATGTGAGATATTGATTGATTTAGTAAATAATTCAAATTTTTTTATTTATTTAGCTATAGCCGAAATGTCGAGACATCGACTTTCGGCAAACGAAATCAATTATCCAAATTTCAATGCTAAACCACCACGAGAAGTATCAATTCGTGTTAAATTTATTCGTCTTGGCGAAGTAATTACATTAGAAGAAAAATTCTATGCTGAAATTGTTATCGAAGCTCGATGGTTATACGATTCGGAATATGCGAATTGGAATCCAAATCTCTATGTTAAAAATGCACTTGGCGATGTTAAAGAAGAAGTTCTTTGCGAACTTGTCGATAGTTCTGATATGCCAATTAATAATATTCATCAAACAACTGATGATATCATCTATGTTTTTGAATTACGTAAAGTTGTTGGTACATTTTGGGAAACATTAGAATTGAATAGTTTTCCTGTTGATGTTCAACAATTATCTTTACAAATTGTTACACGCTGTTCAATTACGGAATGTGTACTTGTAGAAAATCGTTTTCAACCATCGATAGTCAATCGAGAAGCTTTTCTTGGTAGAATTTATTTTTATTGAATTTCTCAATGAAAAATAAATTGTCGATTTTAGCACAACAAGAATGGTTTCTTTACGAACATATCGATACTCGTTCGACAATAACAACTGAAGATTTCAGTTTTCGACCTATTCGTCAATCGACATATTTAGTTACATGTTATGTCGCACGTCGACCTGGTTATTTCTATTGGAATGCTTATCTTCTCATTTTTCTAATAACACTCATTACATTAACGGTCTATGGTATTACACCGAATCTACCGCACAGTCGTCTTCATATAACTTGTTTGTGTTTGATTTCATTCAAATAAAATCAACTTTTTGTTCGTTTTGATTTAGGTACACTACTATTAACTTTAATTATGTTTCGTTGGTCAGTCTCACGTTTACTCCCACCTGTTTCCTATCTCACTTTACTTGATAAATATACATTGATTTCATTAGTTTTTATTTCATTAAACTCGATTTGGCATTCAATCATTGGTTTTCTTATTCCATGGAAAGGCATAACGAAATCAATTGATCACTATGTTCTCTTCGGATTTAGTGGCGTTTTTCTTCTCTATCATCTTATCATGGGTTTTTCTCTTTCGAAAGCTCTGCATCATCGACATCTTATGCTCGAAAAAGATCGTAAATATGCATCGAAATTAGCCGGCATGTTCGAAACATTCGTGCAAGGTCATCATGCTGTTCAACGTTTTAAAGATCGACAATATTCAAGTCGAACATCGCTATTTGTCTGAGAATATATTGTGCTTTATGTTTTATTCACTGTCGTTTATATATACAAATAAGATTATTATTCGTTGTTAAACATAAATATTGTTTGTTTAAACATGTCGAGAGTATGTATGGCAATGGGCAAGATTCTGTTTGTGGCCAGACAATTTCTGATTGATGTTTGGAAGATGAATCAATTCGATGATAATAGAATGAACCGTGATTACTACCGACGATACATTCGAACAGATTGTCGGTCGAATAAACGCCAAGTTTAGTTGGAATCTGTCGAAAAGGATTCGAAAGTGTGAAACAAATGTGTAATTGTTGTTCGCGTAAAGATTTGTCTAAATCGAAACAATAGATTTGATCGAGATAGAGAATATTCATGGCTATTAAACGTGTTGATTGGTAATTTATCAATCGAAGTGATTCAATATATTCGCTCGCAGTCCAAATCGATTTTGGAAAAGCTAATTGAATAGGTGTTTGTTGTCGATGATTGATAATAAAAAGACCAAGACTTGTACCAACGAGAAGAATTATTTCATCGTTTGTTAATGGATAAAAAAGTAAACTTGTTATGAATATCATTGGACCAGTGCCCGAATAAAGATTATAAATATGTGTTGATGAAATTTTACTAACGAATTCTGATGATTCGATACAATCGACTAATACTGAAGTTTGATTTTGTTTGCGAATATAAGTTCGAAGACGATTGATATGTGTTGCAATATTAAGAAATCGAACTGTATGATAAGAACCAACTACTAATGTCATTGGCGAACTTGAATCCCAAGCTAAACAACTGATTAATGCAGCCTTTCAAAGAAAAACGAGAACAAAACTTAAATAAACATTTAATTACAAAACAAAAAAATCTTTTACAGGTAATTCAATATGTCCAAACATTAATTTTAACATTGGTGAAAGTAGATAGATATGTCCATTAGTTGCACCGACTGCTACTATTTTCAATTGTTCAATTTCAATCCAAACTAAACATGAGAAACATGGCTTATTCATCATTTGATTTTGTTCGTTTATTTTTCTGTTTGTTGTTGATAAAAGATTTGGTACTTCGAAAAAATGTGTTACTTCACATGTATCACAATTAATCAAACACACTTTATGACCACCGCAAGTAGCTAAGATATTCTCCGATGTATTTGGCTCGAAAGCACACATATGAACCGCTGTATTCATGAGATCAATATTCGATTGATGATGCGAACGAAGAAATTTCATTGGTTCAAAATGAGTTCTTGGTTTTTCACCAATATGAATTAGACGATTGAATTCATCGGTTAAATTTGTTTCATCAACAGATGAACAATGTTGTTGAAGAAAATAATTTCCCAGTGGTGATAAGTGAAAATCAGCAAAGATAGTATCACTTTCAATTAACTCCATTAAAGAGTTTTTATTTTTTTCTTTTTGAATTAACAATAATTTTAGTCGATTAAGTTTCATTCGATCGTATTCGATTTGTTCTTGATCGAAATCAATTAAATGTTCAATAGTTGGACAAATAAATAACGATAAAAATCGTTCATTATTCAATAATAAATTATTAGTAACATTCAATGTTTTTAAATATTTAAAATCTTTGAGAAAATCTAATGTGTGTAATTTATTATAATTTAAATTTAAAATTTCAATTGAATTTTCAAATGTTTGAAACCAATTTGGATTGATAAATGTTAATTGATTATTCGATAAATCAAGCGAACGTATATTAGGAAATTGATCGAATGGAAATAGATCGATTTTTGTCAATTCTAAATTCGATAGATTGAGTTCAGTTAAATGTTCATAGGAAATTTTTGAAGATATATGTGAACACGACGAAGAATCATCTTCGGTTTGATTTTGATTGAATGATAACATGATCTAAAATTACAAGTAAAAAAACAGAACAACGAACGATGAAAATAAACGATTATTTATGAGAGAAAGTTTTTGTTCGATTAGTAATTTCATTGATAAATGCTTCAGCAAATTTCACTGCTTCTTGTTCAATTGCCTAGAATGAAATGAAAATGAATGACATTGGAAATATTAGATTAGATTTACTAGTTCATCGTGATCATTACGAACGAATTGACTAAGAAATTCAATGGGATTTGAATATGTCTTTCGAGTTGATGAACAAAATGAATCAATATCAGAATTACGTACGAATCGACCTAACGAATCAACATATCCCATTGATAATGATCTTCTCAACAGAAATAAATCAACATTTGATTCTTCTTCAGTTATTCATTTCTCATACCCTTTACGATTAGTTTCATCATCTATTTGAATTGTTGATGGTAATTCATCAGATTTCAGTGATAATGTCTTTATCATATGAACAAGAGGTTGTTCACAACGTAATTTCAACATTAAATGACTCATACATCGATAGAAACGATCACTTTTCAGGAATTTTGGAAAATATTCCTACAATAATAATAATAATAATAGAAAATTGTATTGAGTTTGAATTAAATTTAAATTTACTCGTTCAAAAATTCTATAAACAATCGAAACAGCTTGATCAAATGTATCTATCGATGGACCGGCGTCCATATCTGCTTGACAGATACGACATTCAATATGTGCACGAATAGCATCGTCAAAACCTAATGATACCGATGCTTGTAATGATATATATCGATTGTAAATTCTCAGTGCATTGTCAGTTAACAGTGTCTTTTCGATATTTCGATCGATAATAGCAGTCTGATGAAAACGTTCGACATCAATCCAAAACTGTAGATAATCGAGAATATTTTCTTTCTCAGCAAAATCGATTAAATATGGTAATAATGATGAATCATAGAAAATATCATGTAATTCTATTTGATGACTAGTTAATAATTTTAGTTGATAGTTAATATGATAAGAACTTTGTAGATATTCGGGATAGATACTAGAAAATAGATTCATCTGTGTGTGTGTGTGTGTGTGAATTTAAAATGAACAACTTCTGTTCGATTATTTGCCAAATATGATCTCGTGCCATTCGAAAACAATCGTGATCAGGTTTAGTACTATCATCTATCGGACAGATTAATGCTATAATAATATCTTTTAAATAGAACAAACAAAAAAGACTTTTGTGTTAATTTACAAAGAGTTGTTCGTCGTATTTCATCATTAATTGGAATAAGAAAATTCGAGTCTAATGATAAATATCGATGAAATAATACCAATGCTTCTGTTTGTTGATCATCATTATTCGTATTTTCTCGAATATTTCTATTAAATATATTCGTATCGAGAATAAATTGAATGCATGATGATAACAACGAACAAGATTCCGTATAGTCAATGAAATAATCCAGTTCATCGTTGGGCGTATAAATTAAATTGTACAACGAACGTTGAAGACGAGAATAACGAAGAGACGATATTGGATATTGACCTAGAGAATTTCGATTGAAAATAGAATAGAGATAAACATTGGAATTCTTCTACTGGATTCAGTCACTAAATCTCGATAGTATGACCATTGCTGAACACCGAAAGATTTATCTTGGTTTTTGTCTAGAGAGAAAATAGAGAGAAAACAAAGGCAAGATGCGATTCACTTTTTAAAAATCACACACTTTTATTATGATTGATAAACGAACGAAAGAAAGACATGATATCGAAATGAAATGAAGTGATGGATGTAGTTAAATTCGCGTTCGTTCGTTTGTTTTTCTTTCTTTTTGTTTTCTGTCTTTGAAATCATGATTACAGATGTCACTTATTTTCACAACAGACAATTATCGATAAATTGTTCTTTCGATATTTTTCCATCATTTTGTCCATTTTCTAATCGATCAATAATTAAATCAACTCTCCTCAATAAAATATTATAACTATCACGATAATCAATGCCTTTCGTTTGATATAAGGCTTCCATTATATTTATTAATTTCAAACGATCGATCGAATCTTCATGATTCGTATCGAATAATAAAAAAAGTAATGCTAATTTCTCTTTACAATCACCTCGACGAATGATACTAACAGCGTGCAAAAATTCACTGAAATCAATTGTTCCATCATTATTCAAATCGTATGCAGAGAAAAAAGCATTTGTCAAACGAGTTACATCGCCATTTGGATGTAATTGATGAAAATAAGTTCGACACAATTCTTGATTAATACAAGCAATCAAATTCGTCGATGATGTATTGCTTTTACCTCGAGATTTTTCAACAAAAATTTGACACCATTCAAAAATTTCTGAATCATGAAAATGTGTTTTAAGAAATTCATTGTTTTCAGTTGGAATAATTGTTTGTTCTTTCGTGTGTGTACAACCCATCGTCTATTTTTAGCGCGCGAGTAAATAAATATTCGCTGATTAAAAACTTCTTTTTATGAAAATACAGACTTTGATTGTATGTACATGAGAGAGAGAGAGAGGGCGAAAAAAAACGAACGAAAGAAAGTAATCGTCTAACGGTAAACGAAAATAAGAACAGTCTTAAATTACCTCCATACAAATAGAGAGATTTATTCGTACTCTCTCTCGTCGATCATATGTTTAAACTAGCATTTTGTTTCGAAAGTTGAGCCTACAGTCTTATCAGACTGTAAATTTAACTTTTTTCTCTTCTTTGAAATACTATCGATGATCAGATTATTACGGTACATACACATGTAAGCATTTTTTAGGTTGCAGAGAAAGAAAATTTTTGTTTGCCTTAATAGTTCAATTGAACCATGTGAATGACTGATCTATGACAACTCTTCGAGTAAAGTAAATGCAGAACTGAAAAGAAAGAGAACATGAAAAGAAAAAGGTACTGACAGAGAGGGAATGAATAGTTATGGAGTAAGGTGAGAACGAGAAAAAGAAAGCAGAAAAAAGGAAGAAAGAAAGAAAGAAAATTGGCGGAGACCTTTATTTGCCTTCCTCATATATGCACTGAGTAGACTGTTTTTTTAAAAAGAGCTTAGAAATAAATGCGTTTTTTTTTCTCTCTTGTTTTATGTTGCAGATAGAAAAATTATTAACGATTTAGAGTATGGCCAATGCAGTTCACGGTGAACCGTCGTTTATTGAGAAACAATTGTATATTTTTTCTATGTATATTTTTTATTCTTGAATTTATTCATTTAACATTTCTCAAAGGATATGAGAATGTTTCATCGGATATAGATCTTCCTCGAATAAAAATTCTAACAGAAACATTCAGTCGAAAACCTGATTCAACCAAAAAATATTTCAATCATTTACAACCATATTTATATCCAATTGCATGTCAGAATTTATACGAAAGTGATCCTGATGAATTGAAGCATGCTCTTGCACTTCTGTCCGATTTAAAATATCCATTATCGGATGAAAAATATAATATTACAAAAGATCAATGTCAATTCTATCGTTCCGAACGATTCAACGAAAAATTTCATCAAGAAGATACAAATGTTAATCGACAATTTCCATTAGCGTTTAGTATTTTGATGTACGAAAATGTTGAACAATTCGAACGTTTATTACGTGTTATTTATCGGCCACAAAATTTCTATTGTGTTCACGTTGATAATGATGCATCACCACAGGTTCTTCAAGCCGTGAAATCGATTGCACAATGTTTCGATAATATTATTCTTGCAAGTAAACAAGAGAAAGTTTTATATGCAACATTTTCACGTTTACAAGCTGATTTAAATTGCATGCAAGATTTAATTAAATATCCATCGTGGAAATATTTACTAAATGTTGCTAATTCAGAATTGCCATTGAAAACAAACAGTGAATTAGTTAAAATTCTATCGATCTATCGTGGTTATAATGATATTGAAGGACGCTGGAAATCGAGAAATATTCATCGAACTGAATATGTTTGGCAAATCGACGATAAAAATGTCGGCAATGAACAGCAAGTTCCACGTTTGAGAAAAACAAATGAAAAAAAGAAATCACCGCCGGGCAATGTTGAAATTGTCAAAGGATCTGCTTATGGTAAAATATAGATTTCTATTCATTTAACGCATATTTTGTTTCTTTTTTCAAGGTGCTTTTTCACGGGCATTCATTGAATTTGTATATACAAGCCCTATAGCAAAAGAACTCTTAGATTGGTCTCGCGATACTTATAGCCCCGACGAACATTATTGGGCAACATTAAATTACAATACGCATTTGCATACCCCAGGAGGTTATAAAGGTAAAAATAATTAATTGATTGCAGTTTTTTCTTTATCAAATTGTTTTGATTTATTTAAGCAAAAAGTGATCCAACCAATTGGACAGCTCGATTTGTCAATTGGGGTGAACGAAATTGTTATGGACGTATTATTCGTGGTATTTGTGTGTTTGGCACAGTTGATTTGCCAATGTTGCTCACTCGTCGTGAATTAATTGCGAATAAATTTCATTTAAATGCTGATCCTATTGCTTATCAATGTTTGGAAGAACTCATTGTCAATAGGTCAAAACTTGACCTACCTTTAAATGATGCAACATTTTATCGTCAAATGCCTTTTTTGCTACCATCTTGATTCCTTTTGTTTTTTTACTGACCGGTTATTTCATTACAATATTTATACTCAATACATTGTTCTCGAAATATTTAATATAAAAAAAGTACTCTAAGATATTATTCTGTACAGAAACGTGCATTGCATAGAACGGGAGGTATCAGACAGTAAATATAAAAATTACCAGGACAATACATCACATTTCCAGTAGGCACGTTAGGAAGATACAGATCCATAATCGGTGTGCTAAATATAATGATTAAATTTCCTCTTGTCCCTATAATTGTTGGTAATGTTCCATTAGTCCATATTGGCATATAGGCACCACATCGAAAACGATCAGGTGAATGTGATGCTAGTAATTCTCCACCACTACCAACAAATCTAATCCATGCACAACCACCATTACTTGTATTGAATAATGGAAGATTATCACAAGGTCACAAAGCTCCAGTATAATTAACATTTCGCGACGGATCATCGATTGTTGTATACGATGAACATGGTGAACCACTTTGATTTCCAATAACTACATAACTTGTCAGTGCTGCTATTGATATTGTCGTCATTGAAGCTAGAATCGTAAAACCAACCTAACATATATAGCGTTAGTACGAGTAAATAAACTTCGAAATCGATCAGCATCATCAGTCGTACTGTTTGATGCTTTGATTAGAGCAAATGTTGAACCTATAGCAATGGCTGCACCTATGAGAAGTACACCAATAATCACAGAAATAATCAATAATCCTCGTTCAGTACACAATGGTTCCGATTTCCCGGCCAATAAACTAAAATACAAATTGACAGTTCCGATCTGAATGATGAAAGTGTTTTATACAGTGGATCGAAGCTATCGTTTGATTTGAGATGTTGTTTTTCGATCGGTGTTGGGCAATCGAAATGTACTTTTTTCTTGATTATCTCCTTTTTTTCAGCTTTATTGAGAAAAGCCACCAAATCTATTTTATTTCTTTGCTACAAGCTGCCGTTCGATCAAGAATGAGAGCAAGTAATCTCATTGAAAATAAGTAAGACATACATCATAATCAAATAGAGTTTTTTTTAGCGCATGATGCCCTATACAGGTGAGCTTAATAATTAAAATGTAAATTTTTTTTATTGTTTTCTTTTTCGAGAATAACAATTAATTATATACAACAAGATGCAAAAAAAAACTACTCAGTAAGAACAGATGATTTTATGTCATGTTGCATTTGATGAATTTGATTCTGTTTGAGTACTTGATCTAGTATAGAATCAACTTGCTGACATGTTTGATCAATTGATTGTGATGCATCAATAATATGTATAGGACACGATTGAAAATTACTAATGAATTGACCATAATGATAGTTCAACTGTTGAAGACGTTCGAGATTAATTGTTGATTCGGATTGTCTTGATCGTTTATTAATACGTTGATAACATTCTCTCGGTGGTAAATCTAAATACAATATGATTGTTTTTGAAAGATCAATCGTTTCATTTAGTCCATGTTCGAAATGTTCTTGTAAAATACGATATTCTGCTTCATTCAAATATTTCTGTTCTAAATCATGTTGTATAAATACATGAAAACAACTGAGAATCGATCGTTCGTAGACATGAATAGCAGCATGATTATCGACAGCATTCATATGATTTCGAATTCGTGATAATAATGCCATCATTTCGAATGTAAATGTCCATCGATTACTTTGCGTATAGAGAGCTTTGAGAAGATCAAAACCTTGAATATTCATCCAATTTTCTACTGGTTCACGATGAACTTTAAACAGATTCGATAGATATTTCGAAGCAATATGAGACATAATCGTTGATTTACCAACGGCTATATTGCCTGAAGAAAAAAACAGGACATCATTTACAAAAATAGTTTCATACTTCAACGAAATTACCTTCAATTAGGATTGTTTTTATCAAATTTTTTACAATCATCTACAAAAATGAACAATTAGATTCGTATAAAAGAAAAATAATGTTCGTTTTTTTTTTATTTGTCAAATAAACAAATATTCACACACATCATATCTTTATTCGGTGCTACCTGTCGTACAAATCGACAGGTTAGTTTGTCGGTATTTAATTCTGGCCAAATCGTTTTCAGTCGATCTCGTATATCTCGATCATGATCATCACCTCGTGAGAATGTATAACAATAAATATGAATCGGTACATTCCATTGTTCTCGTTCATTCTTATCTTTTGTTAACCATTCAGAAAATACATCCAAAAATGTCAATGCTAATTCAGGTAGATTCATAAGAATGACGATTTTGTTTTTCAATTGATTTTCTTTTTGATAAATTTCAATTCGTGGAAAAACAATCGTACGTAGGAACTCTCGACCATCGAGATCATACGTATGATATTCTCGAGGAGATTTTTTTGGTTGATTCTTTTTTAAATTAACATTCATCCATTTGTAACATTCAGGATTAAGATCATTGGCATAGACCGTACAACCGAGCATGGATGCCGGAACAACAAATGGTCCAACACCAGCAAATACATCGAACACGAGATCTGTCGGATGAAGAACTTCAATAATACGTTCACGTTCAGTACTCAATCGTGGATTCCAATAGACTTTAGCGAAATCAAATTGAAATAATGCTTGACTTTCTCGACATCGAACAATCGTATTCGGTTCTCCAGCAAGAATTTCTAAATCAAAATATCGATAAACCGAATCGATTTCATGTAATTTATTCACCACAGTTTTTACATTCGATAATTTATCGAGAATCACCTGAGCTAAAATTATTTTATCGAATATGATTTTAAATTTTGCAATAGAATAGAAAAGAAAACGTCATTCGCTCACCAATTATATGTTTATATGATAAAACTTCATCTCGTAAATTAAAATGTGCAATATGTCCAATTAAACTATAACCTGAACCAGTATTCACATGTTTTTCGTCGATTAAATCATCGGGTATAATCGCTTTAATAACTTGTTCGATTGTATAATTCGCATAGGTCAATGTAACTTCCGTGAAATCAAATGATTGTTCAACATATTCTCGAATCGATGGTATTCGTTGAATAAGATCTGCTTTTGTTTGAATAACATCTGGATCGAATAGAACTTGTTTCAATCGTCCATCGAATTCTCTTACAGTTTTATATGCATGTAAACTAAGTAGAACACTCTTCCATTTCGATGATTGGATACATTCACCAGGAATATAGACGAAAGGAACTGTTATTTTCTGAGTGAATCGATCACGATCGAGTTCAGTCATACCTTTTAATGTTAAAGGTAATGTCAATTGCATATTTATCTAGAATAAAATATGTATGTTTGGTTTTTTTTAAAATTTATCTAATTAAGATTCCATAGATTCAGTTTCCTCGATAGGTTCTTTTTTAATTTCTTTTACAAATAGTAACATATCGAATGCTTCCTGAATAGCACGTAGACATGGATAGCTCCGTGTATAACCACCGGCACGTTCGAATGGTTTTTCTGGACGGATATGATCTAAATATCTATACAAGCAAAACACCAACGTATTCTGTGTGTTTTGTTTTCGAATGGATAGATTCGAACGTACCCAAGTTGTTCGAGATCGCTTCGATCGGGTACAGGCGGTCCAGCATGTTCGTATACAGGTGGCACATATTCATACAATCGTTGTTGATTTTGTTCATTTGTTAGCGAAAAATAAATTTCTTCATCACCAGTTATCTATTATTGATTACAAATAATTAAATCAAAATTTTTCATTTTATTTCGAATTACCGTAGTTGGTAAAATTGGTTGAACTTCTTCTTTTCGTCTCTTTTCTAGATCTTCGATACTTTTCTTTAATACTTGATCAACATTTCCATCTGTATCAAGCTAACAACAACAACAACAACAACGAAAATTGATTTATTAATAGAACAAAGAAAAAACTATTCAAATATACTAGAGCACTCATCATATTCATTTTAACTCGTTGTTTGGCTTCTTGTTCTTTTTGTTGTTCTTCTTCATACATTTGTTTTCGCTTTTCTTCAGCTGTACGTTCTTGTTCCAATAGATGTTGAATGAAGATTTCATCTTTACTCTACAATTAAACAGAAAAAATTCAATTTCAAACAAGAAAAATCAATATTTTCTCAAGCACAAACCAATTTGCCACGATTTCTCATAATTAAATCTTTATTCGTTTCTTTGTATTCCGCAATTTTTCGTTCAGTTTCGTCGACATCGATTTTATTTGATAAATTGAAAACTAAAATTGTTTGATGAAATGTTTTTATTTTATAATATGCATATTGCATCATATCTTAGCTGTAGTTGAGCAATAACTTACTGTAAGTTTCAATCATTTCTAAGTAATCATTATATGCATCAAGTGTGTCGAAATCTTGTTCTTTGCAATTGAAACTATATACATATATCAAATAGAAAATGAATAGGAAAACAATGGATTTTGTTTTCTTACTCTTTAAGAATACGTTTTCGAATGTCAACTTCTAATTCTACAAATGGATCTTCGAAAATTTGATATCGAAAATTTGCTTTTTTCAATTCAGTTTTACACGTTGGACAATAGCCAATGCCTTTACTGAATTTATTTTCTAGACAATTTTCACATCTGATAAACAGAATAAACCGTCTTTCGTTTGTTTTTTTTTCTCGAATTACAAAAAAAAACCTACAGCGAATGTCCACATTTGCTGACCATTAATTTCATTTTGGGATTTCTGCGCTTTGTCGACTGACATTCTGGACAAGGGATGTCCATCTGTAACATAAAAAAAAGTACTTTTCCATCAATCGAATTATTATTATTATCGTACGTTTGTTTTCTCGATTAATAACATTACATTAAGACAAGAAGAAAAAAAAGAGAGAGAAAGAAAAAAAAAGTATTTTAACAGTTAGAAAAATATTACGTATATCCACATAAACAAAAACTTAACATAGATAATGATGTGTTCACTTTTTGGAAGACAAAAGAAACAGAAGAAAGACTGAATATTAATTATATGTATAAACCAAGAAAATAATATTAGATTCAAAAATAAAGAAAGAAAATGTTCTCTTGTAAGAAGAAGACGAAGAAGAAGAAGAAATCAGATCATTCTCTTATGATTGAGATCGTCTTTTAGTTGGAGTAAGTGATGGTGTGAGACCACGATTGCTTTTACGTTTTTCAATTAAATCTTCAATGCGTGATAGTGGACGACGAGTAACCGTTGTTGAAGAATCATCGGGAGTATCTTGTGTCCTTCTCTCGACTATCGAAAGTATATTTCTAAATAACAACAGACATTAGTTTTATATTTATTTATTTTTATTTTGTTTTTGAAATTAGTTTATCAAATAAAAAACATGCAAATGTAGGGAAAAACCCTCTTTTTTCCCCATGTGTCGATTGGTGGTGAAAGCATAATTATGATAGAGAGCTACCTGTCGACGATAGGATATCGATGGTGATGAACAACGTGATGATGGCACACGAATTTCAGCAGCCATCAAAAGAAAATCTTCGGTCGAATCCGATCGGGTAGGAAATCGACGAGATGGCGTTCGAACGAAATATTGTGATGTCGACATCAAATTTTGACTAAAGTGATTTTGACTTATTCAAGCGAGATTTATTCTCATCGAAAAGAGGTTCGCTCTCGAAAAAGTTTAGACAACGATACTTACGAGGTTCGAGAAGCTCGGGCTGCTTGTTCACGCCAGGCTCGGACTTCTTGAAGACATGTCTAAATAAGAAAACAAATTGATGATAATAAAGAGAGAGAGAGAGTGAGATCTACCGAAAATAATGAACAAAAAGTTTTGAGATCAGTAAAGAATTCTGTGAGAGAATAATTTTTTTGATCAATAGCCAAGAAATCGCAGAGATCTTGATATGATTGAGTCATTTCAGAGTCTAATCGTTCCAATCGAGCAACATCATCATCAGCTCGGATGATAAAGTCCTGCATTAAAAACAAAACAATAATATTTTTGTATTTGATTCGTCAAATCATCGGTTACTTCAATTGCATCAGCAAATTTATCTCCTTCGATAGGACTCTCATTTTGTTTGGCAATATCTAATTCTTCACGTGCAGATTTTAATTCACGACTGATTTCTTTGGGTTGTTTTTGTAATTCCAGTATATTGACTAGTAAAAAAACGAAAGTACATTGTTTTTTTTTAAGAGAATTTAATTCGACTTGTTACTTTTTGAAACACTATCAGCAAGAGAAAAGAATTCATCCGAAAACGATAATAAATCACAATGTTTATCTTCAATAGCTTGAATAATAAAATGGAGAAGCGAACGACGACCGTCATTGGCCTTTGTGGAATGAAGCTAAACATGAATTCGGTCTTTTAAAAAGAATTGTTTGTTAGAAAAGTAAATTTACTTTAGGAAGAAAACTAATATCGAATCCATGTATAGGTTCATAGGATTTTGCACTGGAATTCATATAATTGCCAACAGTTAGAATTAATTCGAGCATCTTTTTAAATCGTAGTGAAAGTCGAACATGATTACATGCATTACGAACTTCGACAAATGCCTGAAAAGATATTTTGAAAATGATTCGACGTTTGAATTTCAAATCAACGAACTTTATCCGTTTCTTCGACGGTTTCCTTGTAATTTGCTTTGAATAGCAATGTTTTTAAACGTTGTTTTAGTCGTTTAATATCACCGATCTACAACAAACGAATGATATAATGACAATTGATTAGAAAAAAAGTAATAGATCAGATTCTTACTATACAAAAATACTGTTCAGAATATTGTAAATCATTAACTTCAGTTTTTAATTCAGCTAATGTTTTCAATTCCTCTGCAGTTGGAAGATATTTTTCTAATTGTTTTAGAAAATCATCTTTTAAATATTCGTTATCACAGGAAAGCATCCATTCACGAAATGTCGATGGTGGTGCTTTCAACTGGCTGAACATAATTGCTAAATAAGAGAAAAAAAACAATAGATAAACAAAGATTATTCCAGTTTTACCAAAATTTTGTGCAGCTTTGGAATCCAAAACACGTAATTCTTTTGATTTATCCACAAGATCGTGGATAGGTTGTCGACTTGGTGCTACTTTGCTAGCAAAATTTTTTCGTATATCAGAAAAAAGTTCATCATTAACATATTTTTCTTCATCCACCTGAACCCATATCGAATCTTTTTTAATCGTATGAGGATTGATCTAGAGCAGATTGTCAGAAACGATGAAATTAATCAGACAGCAATCATGTTTACTTTGCTCCATTGAACTTTTTTGACTGGTTCCATCACAGCATATTTTTGTTTCTTACTTAAATATTGTGGTAATTGAGGAAGACCTTTATGAATGAAATATATTGATGATAATTTGATAAGTTATTAGTTTCTACTTACTACCAAAACTCATCATCATCATTGGTGGTGGTGGAGGTGGCGGACCACCGAAACCAGGAAATGGAGGCGGCGGCGGCGGTGGTGGACCACCAAAACCGGGAAATGGTGGTGCAGGAGGAGGAGGAGGAGGAGGTGGCGGTGCCATACCATTTGAGTTTGGTAATGGCGGAGCAGGTGGTATAACATCAAAACCAGGAAATGGTGGAGGTGGCGGTGGAGGTGCCGCTGGTATAGCACTAAAACTAGGAAATGGAGGAGGAGGTGGTGGTGGTGGAATAGTTGATACAGGAGCAGCAAAAAATGGTGGCGGTGGAGGAGGTGGTGGTATAAACATTGGTTCTAGAATTTGTTGTCTACAAGTTTAGAGGAGAAGAAAATAATAATTTATGTACATAAATAATTCCATGATTCTTACATAGATGATGATACATCAGATACTTGATTCTTTTCATCAACTTGAATAATAAGATCTGACAATAGTAAACAAACATCATTGTTGATACTTTCATCAGCTTCAGGATGAGAAGAAGTAGATGATGCTAATGATAACTTAGGCTCATCTAATTGAACTGTTTGTTTTGAATCCTAAAATTGAAAGATTTGATATTTTCGTATTATGCAAATTATTTTTGATAAACGATGAGATTATTCGAAGGCTGTTACGAAAAGAAAACGCTTACTTTTTGAAGGTCATATTGTTCATTAGAATTGCTACTATCATTGGCTTGTAAACATGATTTTAATTGTTGAATAAATGTTTGTGTTGTTGCATTTTTCGCATCACAATTCAATGCTAACCATTCAAGTAATAAGTCACCTATGAAGGTTCACATATGAGATTGTTTGATAGCATTAACAAGAAAAAAAAGAAAAACGAAATCAATCTAATTACTTGTAAATTTAGCATGATTGTTTTTGAATGATCGTGAAGAATGAAGGACAAGTGAAGATGAAACAGATGAATGAACACCTTCATCATCAGAAATAGGTGATGATGGATCACTTTTATTATCACGTGATAATAGTTTATGTATTGTACGATGAAGACCAAGTTCATCATAACAATGTAGAGTAGGAGATGATGGTTCACAATCAGATTCGGAATTTGAAATTATTGACGATGACATTGCAGGTAACTTAAGTGTCAAACATTTCTATAATTAATTCGGTTTTTTTTTCTCTTTCTCATAATTATATTATGACTACCTTGTTATACGGAATAAGAGCCAGATTTGTTTGATCTGTTTGTGTTGACACGTCGATCTTTTCTGTTTGTTCAGTAAGATCGATTTGTGTCGAAACACTTTGAACTTCAATTGATTGTAAATCCGAATTCAAACCGTATTCGTTCTGAAAAAGAATAATAACTTCTGTTTATCTATTCATTAATTTTTTCATAGGACACATACTTTCAAAAGATCCAAGAGAGCTGTTGAAGTCGGTGGTCGATGTTTATTATCTTTGCTTTCGGTCAATTGATATTTAACTATGAAAAGACGAAACACCTACGTGTTAGATGAAGGTCTAGATCCGTAGGAGAAAAGTTTTTTTTCTTCTTCTTCTTCTTCTTTCGTTTAGTTCATATTTTGTGAATGTTGATAGGACAGATGTGCAAAAGTACGATTCGATATTCTCTATTGATTAGTATGAAATGTGATGAAGAAACGAAAGAGAAATGCAAAAAAAAGTGATGATTAGAACAGCACATATAGTATAGCAGAAAATGAAAAACGAAATATAGATGAAGACGTGATATCAATGCTAGAGAATCGTAGGTTACCAAGCGCGGTAAATGAGCAATCGACACACAAATACCTGTGATGCCTGAAAGGTTTTGGCTCGTTTCTTTCTTTCTTTCTTTCTTTTTTCTTGGTTGCTTTTTTTTATCAGTTACACTTTACTGACTAGAATACAAAAAGTAGATAGATTATATCCTTGACTGTTGACATCAAGACAGAAAGCTTCACACTTTCAATCGTTGTATTATTATAATCAAAGACAATTTATCAAAAATGAAATAAGAAAAGAGAAAAAGAAAAACCGAAATACTTACATTCGTCAATTGTTCTTGGTGATGGTGGTGATAGTTTGACAGTACTTTCGTCATCATCGACGTTCGTCGCCCATGAATAGTGATTTTCAGCCTAATAGAATAAATTTAAAACAAAAATGACACAAATCTACTATTGGCATTAGATATGACTCAGAATTAAATGAATGACTCAACTCTTCTGCAAAAGAAAACGAAAGATCTCTATGAATCACTCTAATGGCAGGAGAAAAAAATATTGACATAAAAAAAATGAAATATCATCAATCATCAATGGAACCAAAGACGACGAATGAAAACAAAATGAAATCTGACGAGATTGTTTGGTTTCTTTGCAGAAAGCGCACATACTTTGAGTCGATGTCGGTTTGATCGGTGTACAAGTACAACACACGACAGAATGTAAACGATGTTCTTTTGAATTTTATTAATTAGACTTATTTATTTCAACGATTCGGTTTTTCTTCTTCTTCTTCTTCTACTCCCGTCCTACACTCTCTTTTGTCAATATCCTTCATGGCTATTTCTTAGAAGTTTTTTTTTTCCACTCTCTTACTTTTACTTTTGATAATTGAACTTGATGTACAGACGACGTTTGTCTCGTTTTTACCTGTATAATATTTCGAAATAGACGTTGTCATGGGTCGACAACTGATGATGATCGCGACATGTTCAATGTCAAAGGTTATTATAGTCGTCTGTCGATGAGGTAATTTAATTGCAAAGCAAAATTATGTTTAGTTAGACTGACTATCAAGGATTGTCCTCATTGATTTCAAGGTAGAATATTTTGCACAACAACAAATTCTCATCCTATTTAGTTAAGGAAATTTTGAATTAATAACGATTATTAACCTTGAATGTCTCTCTTTTTTTTTCAAATCAAACGATATACAAAATGATGAAAAGAAAAAATATTATATAAACATAGTGATAATGTTCAATGACAACGAGGTGTGATGATAAATAATGATATCTAATTCAATTTCGACAGGTTATTTCGAGAGACGAGGGGAGAGACAGAGAGAGAACGCGCGCGCACACGAAAAGAAATATGTGTGTTGTCAAACAATTTATGTCATTCACACATCAAAAACCTATCTCATCGAGTCCAATTATGTCGATATCATTGACCGTCGTTTTTTTACACATATTCATTGCTACTATCTTATTCATATATCAAGAATACAATTGATTACCTTCGATCTATGACAAGGTTCTTTACACCTTCTCAAATGCATGGTCATTCGATGAAATACTTATTCACAAAATCAGTTCTGTTCATATTGCATCGAAAAGAGCGAGAGAGAGAGAGAGCGAGAGGATGACTGATGAATCAAACATGAGAATAAACGATTATAAGATCTATTCTCGAAATAGATTTTTATTTCCCATGTGTAAACGAAAGAAAAACTTTGATTCGTACTTGAAATGAACCATTTGTTTCATTAGTATCCACTACTCGAAGTACACCAAGTGAAATTAAACATGTACAACATTTCATAAGGATCTGCTTGATCATCGTAATATTTTCACAACGTCCTTCGAAATGTATTAAAAACCAATCGAGTAATAAATCGCCTAGGAAAATAAAATATAGAAAAACACTTTTTTTTATTGTATTTTTACCAGAAAATTTCGTATGTTTATCATATTGTAATAATGGATGAATAAGAATAGGTGATTGTTCCAATGAATTTTCATCGGATACGAATGGCGAAGATTTTCGATTGTAACCACCGAAAAATCTTCGTAGAACATGTCGAACATAATTGACATTATGTAAACGTTTATCATTTGATGCTGTTGTTCGACGATAGTCAATGGAAGTTTCCATTGAATTAAGATTTTCAATATCTGGTGAAGTTAATGACGATGGTAGTGGAACGCGAGTATGATATGTTGATTTCGACATGATGATTCGAGTTTTGCTTTTTGTTTATAAGAATATAAGGACAAAATTCAGGAATGTTGAATTGACTCAACAAATATAAACAAGCAGGAGGATGAGGAGGAGGAGGAGAGAAGGTACATTTGAAATTAAATCATTTTTCTATGTCGTACATGATCATATTTGAAATTTCAGATATTTGTCGATGTAGAATGTTCGTTCTAACAAATTATAATACTCGACAATGATTTCACATTGACTGTAGCGATCAAAAAAAAATACAGAGAAGATCTTTGTTTTTAGAATATTGTTTTTTATTTAATAAGAAATTTAAAAAGAAACAAACTATTTTTTAGAATTTATTTTTTAAAGATGTCCTTGGCTGGTTAATTCGTTTGAATTGACTAAATAATTAGCCAATTAAATGGCACCATAAAACATTCATTTGTCAAGTGAATAAATGAAGATAGTTTTCAATGTCAGGGAATAATAAAACAAAAGAAACCGATGTCTCGGAAACAATTCGAAATGGTATTAATCATTTACACATCTTCACAATCGGAAATTTACGTTTTTTTTCTTTTCGTTTAAAAAAAATTAGATGCCGAAGACATTACGAACGATACAGAGAATTTGGTTATTGAAGCTAAATCCAGTCTTGTTATTCTTATTGGTTCGATATTAATTATGTCATTATTTTCGATTTTATTATCGACATGGTTAGCTAAAACAATAACCAATACTCCATCATCATTTGGCTCGATCTTAGGTCGATATTTTGGTTTCGATCGTAATGAAACTGAACCGAATCTCACTTGGTGGACACCATTACATATCAAACTAACCGAGCTAACATCTCGAAATAGAGAAAATAATCATACAACAACAACAACGGAAGTACCAGTCATAATTAAAATACCCTACAGTGATTATCCACGATTTCATACGATTGTATTACCGTTACTTTTCGTGGGTGCAATTGTATCTGGTGTTGTAGCTTATTATGCACGAATCAAATGTACAGATCGAGGTTTTGCGTGGCGAGCTGTGCCTAAAATGCCTCTTGAACGTGTCAATCCTCATGTAGTTGAAGCTGCTGCTCAACCAGGCGTTGATTATACTATTGTGCAAGGAACGAAAGAAGAACCAGTTGTATTTGCATTAGCTGATACATTGCAACCTTTAAATGAAGAACGTGAACCAGGAGCTATTGTTGATGAAGGAACTCAATACGAACTCGAAGATATTTCAACGTAAAGAATAATCGATTTTTTGTTTTTCAAGTTTCTTTGTTGTTGTTGTTTTTTCAGAGTTCTTTCACATACATCTTCGGCGCCAGATTTACGAGCAAACAATCAAACAGCACCATTAACGCTCAACGAACAACATCATATTATTGAATTATTACAACGTGAACCATTACCGATAATAACTCCTTCGACATAATCGAAGTTTTGCCTTTTTTCATACGCAGATCTAGTAGATTTTGTAAATATTTTTTTGTCTCATTATGTTAACGCATTTTTATATTTTCGAATTGGTTATTATCCATTCTACAGATAGAACCAAATTGTTCAACACAACGGGAGTCTGTTGTTGTTGGTGTTGTTTTTTGAATCAATCTTATTGATAAAAATAACAGAACGAAAAATCAATAGAAATTCATCGATTGAATTGCTTATTCTAGCTAATTATGGACACATTCAGTTAGACAGCATGTTTTCGAAACTCATATGTCATGCTGTGGTGTATACATAGGAAAAAAACAGAGAGAGAGAGAGAGAGAAAAAAAACCTGATAATTATTGCATAAATCAGCAATTGTCTGTGTATGTTGATTTTTTGTGAATATAAGGTGTGTGCATATGTGTATGTCGACATGTGCTGACGTTTCAAGTGGGTCCTTGAACGTTTCTTACGAAAAAGCAATGAGGAAATATAATAATAAAAAAAACGAAACTAAATGAAAAGAAAAGAATTTTCATTGAATAGAATGAAGCTAATGATGTCAGTGTTGACTACCTGCCGTGTCAGAAGAACAAGGTGTGTATATACGTATTTTGACTTCAATTAAAAATAATCAGTCAGCACCTTTCGATTCAAAAATGTCATGTTCTTCCTTCTACACTCAATTAGTGAAAAAACGACAAGGATTAGAATGTAAAAGATGATCTTCACTTTATCATGTTCATTCGATTGTTATTGATATGTTATTTTTTTTCGTCTTTCTCTTTTCGAATTTCGTTTTCTTTTCTTTTTATATAAGACTATTTGCAGATCACGACTTTCTCCTTCCTTTCTCTGTCTATCACTTGTTGACAACAACTAAACTTCATCTATTTGCCAAGTGTTTTTACCTTCATTTGAAAAAAAAACCGAGAGAAACAAAATCGATACATAAGCACGAACGTAAATGGTGTCGAAGGGCGGCGTCGTCGTTGTCGTTGTCGTCTCTTCTTCTTTTCCTTTCTCAATGAGTTATGTTTGTTTGGAGTTTTAACTTTATGTAATGTTCATGAATGAATATTGAGACGTGTGCTTGATTGATTAACTTTTCGTATAACCGATGCATACCGATATGTATATCGTCTCTTCCGCAAACAAATATTGAATGAAGAGATACACAAGATAAATAAAATAAGTTTATTTTTTGTGTTCCGTGTTACTCATATATATATATATACAAATTCACTGTATTGAAGAAAAAGTGTTGTTCAAAGATTAGCTGATCACGATTTTTAAATATACCACACCCTCAATTTTCAATTTCGAAATAATATTTAATTACAGATTCAATCGAGGTGTAACTGTAAATAAATTGGCTAATCCTTTTTTTCGTTCTCTCAGAAAGTTCTTCTGATTGCAAATATTTATGAGAAATTACATATGCAATAGTAGTTTCTTTTCTTTTCTTTGATTGGACAAGACGACAAGTGCATGCTATAATGAGAATCTTATTTATGATATTTTCATTGGTTAAAAAGATAGTGTACGTAATAATCTTGAACATCATATTCAAACAATTTATGATTGAGAATTATAGCACCAATCTTGCTTGACTCGTTTATTTTCTATTGCTCTTCAGCTGGCACTTTTCCCTGAATAACGGCACACTTACGTCGGAGCAAAGAGAAAACGAGCGAGAGAGAGAGAGAGAGAGAAAAAAAAGGGAAACGGAAACGAAGCTTCACCATCACCAGTACTCTCATCTATAATTACGCACTGGCTGGTTGGTAGTGGCAGAAGTAACAGAGTCAGTGCGCTATGCAGTAACAACGACATTGAAAGAACCTATCAGAAAACGCGCGAGTATTATCACGCGTTCGTAAGAAGAGAAAGAACAGGAGCACGAATAAAAAGTGAGAAAATATATCAAGAAGAAAGAGAAAGAGCAAACGAGAGACAGACAGACAGACAGAGAGAGAAAGAGAAAGAGAAGAAGAAGAGACAAGGCGAAGAAAAAAAAGAGAAAGAGAGAGAAAGGAGAAGAAAACGACGATACTCCCACATCTCAATAGAAGAAAATGATGATGAGTAGTAATACTACAAGCAATATTGTCGAAGACGAAACAATGACTGGTAAAGTTTTGACTTTATGATTATTATTATTTTAAAAGATCAATTAAATGTTTTTTTTTCTTTCATAACCAAATAGAATCTGATAATCGAAAGAGTTTTCTTATTTCAAGTTTATTATCAGCAGCAGCATCATCGTCATCGTCGGCTGAATCACTACTTGAAACTGAAGAAGAAGATGATGATAATAATAATCATCATAATCATGATGAAGACGAAATGGAAGAAGATGAAGAAGACAATGATGATGTTGAAATGAACGAAAATGAAAATCATTCAAATGAAAAACTGATTCATCAACAACAACAACAACCAACACAAATCCCACATCGAGCTTTTCCGAAAACATCTCCATCATCAACATTATTTCCACGTTTAATGTCTTCAAATGAATTTTCCTATCTCTACTATCTTAGTTATCAATATTTTGCCATGCAAATGTCAAAAAATGGTCAAATACCAACATCAAACTTGCAATTACCTTTAACCAATCCATCATTAATCGAAACAACATTAAATTCATTAAAGAAATCTTCGAAAACTTCGTCGTATCCATTGACACCAACATCATCGTCATGCTCATCATCATCGCCACCATCACCAAATTTTACAAATTTCTCAACTAATCTAACTGCATCAACACCGTCAACAACAACATCAACATCGAATTCACGTTATCAATGCGATGGTTGTTCGAAATCTTATTCAACATTCGGCGGTCTGTCGAAACATAAACAATTTCATTGTATTGCACAAATTAAAAAACAATTTCAATGTAAATTCTGTGAAAAAACTTATAATTCATTAGGCGCATTGAAGATGCACATACGAACACATACATTACCATGTAAATGTAAAATTTGTGGTAAAGCATTTTCACGTCCATGGCTGTTACAAGGACATGTACGAACACATACAGGCGAAAAACCATTTCAATGTGAAATCTGCTGTCGAGCATTTGCTGATCGATCGAATTTACGTGCACATATGCAAACACATTCGGATGTTAAAAAATACCGGTGTACAAAATGTTCAAAAACATTTTCACGTATGTCGTTACTCAATAAACATACGGAAAATTGCTTGCAACAGCCTGTCCAATCACAACAACAAAATTCAATGACGACGACAACAACTAATGATTGTACCAGTACAAATACCATTGTGCCTGCTGCATTTTCGATTTGACACATATCCTTCAAGTATTTGGCAAGTATTTTGTCTTGTTGTTGTGTTCCCTAATCATTCTGTTGTATTTTCAATTGTTGTGTATTTATTTGATTAACTGACCTTCATATACAATTTTTTTTTCTGTCACGATTCTTTTTCTCTCTCTCTCTTTCTCTCATTTTTTTTTGATTTCACATTAAAACAAAATCAATTATACACAGAAATACAATTTTTCTTTATTGGCATACACTCTCATATTGAAATTAGTAAGGAAACAAACGTCAATGGCACTATATCTATTCATTCTTTTATTCTCACCTCCGTCTTTTAGTACTACTTCTTCTTCTTCTTCTTTTTTTGGATCCGATGCTGCACTTGAAGGAGCGATCTATCAGGAAATGAACACTTGGGTCGTGCGGCGCGAGCTCAATACCTGTGCTGTTTAGTGCTCTCTTTCACTCGCCCCATTTTTTTCTCCTCTCAATATATATACACACATCGTATATTTCAGCGTGAAGTACTTTCGTTTGTATCACCGTCGGGACGACAATGAATCGCGCTCGACGGACATAGACACAAAAAAAGGAACTTCCGTTTCGGTGAGCTCCCCCATCGTCCGCCAATTCTTTTTCTTCTTCGTCGTTTTCTTTTTCGATCAATAGTTAGATCCTTCGTGTGACAAGTTGTAATTGTTGTCAGTTTGCATTCAGCTTAACTCGTACTACTATGATCATTTTGCCGACGACAATCGTTGTTTTGTCTCCTGTTTACTTGCTCGAAAAGTCACTTGACCAATAACATTCATATACGTATGAATATTGATGATGATCGATTTTTAACAATGTACAACTTATGTGATCATAAATCACGACTTCGATTCTTATCGAAATAGAACAAACTATGAAAATGCATGTAGATGTGAACAACCGTTAAATTGAACGCAAGCATAGTTCCGCTTTAATGAATGTTAATGATGAAAAAACAGACTTTTTTCAATGATTGCCGCTTCCGCAGGTTGGAAGCACGAATAGAGCAACGAGTGTATATCTGTTTTGTTTGTGATAGCCAGATTTTTTTTGATCGATTTAGATCGACGTCTATTCTCTGTACTATAGACGTGAAAAAAATTGGGTGGAGAAGATAACCTGCTTAACTCGAGTTGTATATTACAGTGATATTCTCATTACTGATGGTTTATACAAGTATATCTTCGATTATGGTGATAATGACTTTAAAAAAAAAAGGAAAAAGAACGCTGTACTACTGATGATTATGATGGTAACAAGAAAAGTAATCGAATGAAGGAAAGAAAGAAAAGATGAGTAGTAGCCACATTATCCACAATATATACGTTAAGAGCGGCAAGCCTAAAAGGAAATAAATAGATCTCATCATTTTCTTCCATCATTGCCGTTTCGTCGTTGTCAGTGCCTGTAATTGTTTATACTTATCAACACTCCAGAGACGAACAAGTATCGATCTATTTTGCCCTTTTGCCACTGTCATTTAGCAGCTTTTCTTTCCCTTTCTGGCAACCTGCTCGTTTTTCTTCTGTTCTTCTTCTTTTTAACCAGTCATACTTGCTTTCTAACTATTACTAATATCACCATCATCATTGATTGGTGGTTCGTCGAAGTTCAGATGAACACGCGTTTGCTCTTGTTATTGCAACTGATCACTCGTTGAGAAACGCGTGCAAACAATGTTTATCATACATACAAGCATATACACATACATGTATATAGACAAAGAAACGGAACAGACACAAGACGAGAGAAGAAGAAGAAGAAGAAAAATCATTTTATGATTGACGACTCGTGTTTGTCGAGCACGTAGAATAACCGATGACGACGAGTCAAAAAATTAACTTGTACACATCACATCCTATCGACGTGCCTTTCAATTTCTTGTATACAACCTGCGTGTGTATGGGAGACGATATTGATGTTGATGATGATGATGATGAGCATTTGTATATGTAAGAACGAGAATGAATGATTCGTCATCGAACAAAAGACGTGAGAATTTTTTGAGTGATATACCAGACTCGATTTATACTTTATGACTTGTCTTTCATCTCATTTGCAACGAATCGTTTAATGGCAATGCTCTTCGTCATTGGAGTTCATAATAGATTTTTCTTTTTCTCTCTCTCTCTCTCTTAGCCTTTTTTTTTTATTTATATAAACGATTCCCAACGGAATAACAACTTCCGTTTCTTGTCTTATTTTTATTTGATGTTTCACCAATCATATAGGTTCAGGATGGTTGAAATTTTTCATAATTTTCTTCGATTCACGATTTCATCAATGATTTTTAATGATGAGTTAACCGCCTTAGTACAAAAAAGACGAATGAATCCGTTTGATGATGTGCATATTGTTCAATCAGTTATATGAATAATGTTTCAATGTGTGTATGCCTGAAATAGAATGAGAATCAATAGATCTATTTAGCACGTGGACCAGTCATTATATGAGATATGTGTTTGGGAAGAAGAACGTATGTGTTATGTGGTGTATACGAACGAGCATTTTTTCTAATTATCATTTGACATATAGCACGATCATCAGCGAAAAAAAAAGACAAGAAGAACGAGAACTTGATGATGACAGGCATCATCACTTTCATTTTTGGATCGAATTGTCTGTTGCTATAATTTCACTAGTATAAAAAGTTAGTGTAAACATTTTGTCTTTCAACACTTGTCGTCGGTTTGGCTAGTCTGGCTATTATAATCTCATATTGATGTTAAAAAGAGCACGAAATAGACAAAGAAAAATCAATTTTCAGCGGGTGACATTTGCAGATATTTACGTATTAGCAAAAATAAAGGGCACAATGCATAATCATTGACGATGAGATATTATCGAAAGAAGAAAATAAAACCGAACACATCTTAAATATCTCTTAATATATCTATTACAAGTTAAATACATTTTCTCTGTCAAATAATCAACTCGAAATTAACCATTTACTTGGCAAAAAAAGGATAGGATGACCTTCAGATATTGTTGATCTAGCAGATACATTCATTTTTCTTATGCTCGACTAGTTACTTTATTTCTTTTGCATATTGATATTCATTGACATACGAAACCCAAACCATTCCATATTGCCTTTTGATTTTCCTGATATATATATATATTTCTATCGTCGTTTCTAAAAGGTTTATATCCATCAAGCAGAAAGGTGCATATTGGCGTGAAAAATGACTTTCTAATGGCATCCACGCCACCATAGCAATATAGCATCAGTAATAACTAAGCAGGCGTAGATTTTCTATGCACACAGACATCATAATTCGCACACAATTTCTTTTGACGTCGTCCACCGCTCGGTCTCAATCAATCATTTTTTTTGTGCGTGTCTTCTTTACACATTTTTTTACACATTGAGAACAACGAGATATCCATATGGATGAAAAAAAAAGGAAGATTCTTATTCTTTCTTGTCTCTTAAATGCATATTTGATGTTTGAAATCTGCAGATATAAATGAGCACTATTCTACTAACAGGTGGCTCTTTTCCAAACAAATATCGAGATATATACAAAAACGGGTTACCTAAGCAAAGATGCACACACACGTCTAAAAAGTGAACGGTCGTCATCTGAAATATAAACATATCAATTCATCATTCGTCCATCAAGACTGATGCTTTTCTCTTGACTCTTCCGTACAATGTCCTTCATTTCTTATCGTCTAATTACGAAAAGAAAAGAAGAAGAAAAAAATTTTTTTTTGTTGTTGTTGAGATAAATCTCTTTTCATATTGGTTTTTATCATATTCATCTTTTGTCTATTTCATTTCATTCTATTCGAAGTTGAAGACTTAGTAATTCAATCTGTACATGACTAACATTGTCTTGTTATCACTTTCTATTGATCTTTCAAGTCAATGCGCACTCGACAAATATATTTTCTGTATGCATGAACAATCTTTAACAGGCGACAACTCGCAGAAGCACCACTAATGCATGTGTTTATATTATTGATTATTAAAACTGATAAAGGTTGAAACAGTCGACTTGCTTGAGTTTGATTATCTAATGATGATTCAGTTGTGGTGAATGTCGGCTAATTAGTTTTGCTTTCTTAGATTTTCAAAACAAGAAAAAAAGAGATGAAAAGTGAATGTTTTGTTTTGCTGTTCATCGTCATCAAGTTAATACTGGCATAAGCCAAAACAAAAAAGAAAACGAGATACTATCTTTGTTCAAGAAAAATATTCATTTGAGCTCATCTTTGTTTTATGTTGATACAAATCGGTAGCGGCGGAATGTTGTTCATTCGTATTGTTTAATAGATTTTTCTTTTTCAGCCGACGCATGTGTGTGTGCGTGTCTAGATGTCTTATCTGATTGTGCATTTGTCGACGAACTTTTCAAGACACAAGAGATTTCTTCGAAATATTCTTTCTCTTTTCATCTGGACACGCCTGTACAAATATGCGAACAACAAGATCAAATTACTGTTGATTGGAGAGAATTACAAATAAAAAAGATTCATGAATTCTAATTTTTAAAGAAAAGTGCATCGGTAGCATCACATTAATGACAAATAATAATTTAAAAATATACAATAAATGACAGAAATTATTTTTAATTTGAGTGTTTGATCTCAAATGAAACGTAAAAATTAGAGCAGACTTGAGCTTTTCCTCATTAAGTTTGACTATAAATAATAATGACTGTCGATGCACCGACATGGCTTGTTCGAAACAACTTTTGGCTTTTAATTTGTTTAGAAATTCCATCTTTTCTATGTACGACATGCATCTTTATTTATTTTATTCGATAAAAACAAAATTTTGTCATCGATCATTAATAAATACACAAAGAAAACGTATTCTTTTTCATTTTATTCCAACATTTATAACTGTTTTCTATCCGTGCCTGTTCTATTTTGCCATAGTAATATTAAATTCATGTCAAAATAGTTGGAATTATGATGAAGTAAGTTTATTTGCTTTTTATATTACAAAACAAAATATATTCATCTAGATTTTTTGTGGATCACCATGTTATCTTATTAATCAAATTGGTTTAACAACATTTGATTTTATTGGAAATGTTGGTGTGCCAGTTTTTCTAATTAGTCTAGCTAATATCAGTTTAATTTATCGAGTTATTCGTCAAAAACGTCGTCATCGCATTGAATGGTGTCGACATGCGAAATTAACAAAACAACTCTTCTTAATATCATCTATGCATCTGACTTTTTGGTTTCCGGTAACAATCAATGGCATAATTACAACATTTTTACCTTTATCATATTTACTTTATATTCAAGTGAATTATTTCTATTTTCTTTTACACTTAATACCACTATTATTACCATTTTTATCATTAGTTTCTTTGCCAAATTTTCGAAAAGTTATTTTTAAAAGACAATTGGCATTGATTGCGCCAGTAGCTTATTAAATTTCAACTTCATCGATCAAGAGAATTTAATCATTCAAATACACAGACAATGATAGAAAAAGAAAACAGTTGACATTTTAGTTATATCTCAATGTAATAAGATCGAATGATGTTTGCAAATACACGATATGTCCAATGGAAGTAACATTGACAGAGAAGAAGAAGAAAAGAGAATATCCAATTGAGATAAATTAACAAAGTATAAGAAAAAGAAGAAAACATTTCATTGTACTATGATGATAAATCATCTGCAGGTTGCGAATCGAGCATCGGCAACCAGAATAACTGAAACAAAGACGAATTATGTTTTTTATTTACATGATTAAACAAAAAAGAAAAAGAAACAAGAACTAACCATATTTGTATGTGCAGTCGCAAACATAAGAAATGCAGGATTGAATTGTATGCATTGAATAGCACCCGTATGTTCGGTCTAAAAATAGAAGTTTTTTGTATTTTACCAACGAATTAGAGAATCGAAAAGAAAAATACAAACTTGTTTCTCAATAACTTTTTCTCCACTTTCAGCTTTGTAAATTAATATTCGATTATCATCTGATCCTGAAACAAATAGATAGATTTCATAATTTTCAAAATCTATTAACAAACCACAAAGAATGTAACTCGAATCAGGACTAAAACAGCACTGCAATGGTTCATGTCGTTCATTGACAATATCCTATCGAACGAAGACAAACAAATAAATTTAAAATTTTCGAGTGAAAGAGAAAATCTACGCTGAATTTATGTATTGGTATTCCTTGAAAAGCTTCGATCAAATGTAGACTAGTTCCATTCGTTGCAATCGAAATCATTTTTCCATCGGGACTAAATTTCAAATGTGTCCATTGTTCGTCCGATGAATTGATGTTATTTGCCGTTGATTTGTCATGATTTTCGTTGGTTTCTAACGGACGAAAGCTTGCAAATGGTCCCTAGAAAAGAAAAAAAAACAAACATTGATAATAATAATTTCGTATCTAAGTTTACTACCTGTCGGTAAGGTGGCATACTTTATCAAAATGGCGAATATCGTAGAGTTTGATTTGAGATGATTGAATACCAGCAGCGAAGACAACGCCTAAATTTTTGACAAATGATTGATACGGAAGTGACGACAATGGTTGTAATGTACCTTCGGGATCGAAATTTGCGATAGGACGACTCGTAGGACCCGTGGGAGATGGTTGAATATTGAGAAGGCCCTGAGCTGTGGGAATACGAACATCCCAAAGACGTAATGTATTGTCAATGGATGATGTTAAAAATCTTTCTTCTGTTGGACAAATACTTAAACTAACCACTCTATTGACAAACGAAAAGAAATTATTTGTTTTTTTTTTTTGAAACATTTTTATTTTCGAAAAAGTACCGTTTTGTATGTCCTGAATAATAACGTATGTATTTATTTCCTTCTAATTGTAATAATCGAACTGAATCATCGACTTTCGTCGAACCATGTAGAACTTGTTCAGTTCCATGAATAAAATGTATTAAATCAACACCATATTTCTTACTGAATAATGTTCGTTTCATTCTGAAAATAAAATTAAATCAACGAAGAGAGAAAAAAAAAACGAACACCTACTCTCCCACTTTACAATCATAAACTACAATTGAATCATCATCACTAGATGATATTAATGTTTCGCCATCGAGAGAAAAATTCATTGCATTTATACGATCTTTATTAACATTAAATGATTTGGCAACACCGAATTGTTTCATAGTATCTTGAGTAAATTTTATTTCGGAAGCCATCTACAAAGAAAAAAGAAAGAATTTGCTTCTGTTTTTTAGCTATGCTGAATACTTGATTCATTACTATCTGTGAAATAAACAAGAGCAACTCGACTTTTCAAACACAATTCATTTGATTTAGAAAGAAAAAAAACACTGTTCTCTAAAGCTTTATTCTTGTGTCATCGGACAAAAATCACAAAAACGATTTTATCGTTATAAAAAAAAATGTATGTGTGAAAAAAGACCGGTTAAAATTTATTGCTAGCTTGATGAAATAGCCAAGCTGGAACTTTGACGAAACCAGGTATCCAACCCGATATCCATTTCAATGTTGGAACTTGACCCAACATATAGCTCAACGATCGAATATTCGTTGGATATGTACCATCAGTATCGGGTATACTGTAAGCTGCACCATAATCTGCAGTGAGTACGACTTTACCTGAATAATCCATTACTGATGGATCTATTGTGAACACAAAATGAAAACTAATTATTTATCAAATGACAAACAAACACACTTTGTGCTAGATGAGCAATAATTCGGCCAGAATATTCAGCTGTCTCGTATTTACCATACAAGTCGAGCATTTTACGAAACTATTTGTTTATATAAAAGCAAATCAATGATTTTTCTCATTCAATTCAAGATTCATTTTCTACGTCAGCATTATTTTCCGATGCTTGAATTGTATCTGTAAAAACTGCGCCAGGCCAAAGTGAAATCGATGCAACATTCGATTTTCTCAATTCAAATCCTGTATCAGCTGCCAAACGATCACACTACAGAAATTCTCAAAATCGAAAACTATTTTAGCAACAAAGAATAATTGACGAACAGCAGCTTTGCCGACTCCATATGGAACATTGAACAAATAACGAAGACCGCCTGGTGATGAAATCGTGACAATTAAACCTTGTTTTCGAGGTACCATCAAACGAGCAGCATAAACTGTGCAATAATAATGATTTCTACAAATCACATCAAATAATTTCATAGAAAAAAAACATAAAAGAATTTATTTTGATCGAACCGTAAACCAACATTATTGATCTCATCGAAAATATCTGGTTCAACTTCCCAAAATTTCTTTCCTCTTATTGATAACAAACGCTAGATGAATATGAAAGATAAATCTTTAAAAAAATGTTTTTTTTTCTTCATCTTCTCTACTTCAACTCCTTTATAAGCATTATTAACTAAAATATCCAATCGACCATTTTGTTCTTTATTAATTCGATCGAATAAAGCTTCGACTTCGTCGACTTTTTCATGATCAACTTGAACAGGTACGCATTCGCCACCTCGACTACGAATCTAAAAAAAAACAATAAAAAAAAACTTTCTCTTCATAGAATCTCATTTTCATACTCACAGCATTAGCTGTTTCTTCTAAACTTCCACTTTTTCCATCTTTGGACTTTATTGTTCGACCTTTAGTTTTTTTGTTATCAACCAAACAAAACTCGAAACGAAAGTTCACAATTATCTTAACCTACCAGTGACATAAACAAGCGCTCCAGCTGCTCCTAATTCAATCGCAATACCTTTTCCAATACCTCGCGTACCACCAGTTACAAGTGCAACTTTTCCAGCTAATGTTTTACTCGCCATCTGAAAAAAGAACACATATCCTTGTTGATTTCTTTCGTTTTCATTCTACCCAATCATATTTACATTTTCTTACAAACAACAAAAATACAAGATAGACAAAAAGAAAAGAAAAGAAAAGAAAATAAAGGCCAGGTTAGCAAACGTTGAGGTGTATCTATATATATGCACATAACAAAGAAAGGAAAATGATAAGAATAGACGAAAAGAAAACGAAATAAACATGATTAATACGGAAAGAAGAAGAATCAAAGAAAAATCGTCAATCACGTTCGTTAAAAAAACTAATCGAAGCTATATAACCATTCGACATGACTTCGAAGATCATATCGTCGTTGACTAGATGACAGAATGTCGGTCCAAATGGGTTAGTCGTGTTTGTTGACGACGAACGATGAAGAATAGCCGGTGGATGACGATTATCAAAGATTTCCTGAATATTTGCCCACTAGATAGAAAAAAAAAGAAAAAGATATAGATTGATTTCGATTCAATTCGAATGCGGTTTACTCGAGTTGATGGTGTAACAACGATTTCTTTGTTGCTCTCATGATTTCGAACAATTAGTTCGAAATTACATGGAAAATAACTGAAATATATTCAACATAGTTAAATCAAAAGAAGAAAAACTATTGGAGTACCTATCGAACAGATAATGACAAGGAAAATTTGTGTGTAGAATGAATTTTTTCACTGTATGATTTTGTCCATCGAATAAAATATCCTTTAGACGAAATACAAAAGATTAAAATTTCGAGAAAGAGAATTTTCGTTCTCACCAATCCGTAATTAACGTAATTATAATAAAAATCCGATTTGTCTTGCGAACGTTGACTTGACGAAATTGTCGGCGATGGATTATGAATTTTAATCTTATCATCCGTTTTGTAAAAAACACTATTCGGACTTCCAATAACGGAAAGTACATCCTAAAAATCAACCCTCAAACATTCACTCATCATCAAATTTTCGTACTTGACAAGTGTCATCGAATTGAACAGTTGCATCGAGATAATCGATATGATTCTCGGGATCATATGTTTTCGTTGCATGTGCTGAATAAATTCAAAAATATTTATATATTCTACGATCGAATTCATCGAAAACTAGTTACCTTCAATCATTAATCGAAATGCTAATGCGATTGTCTTTTGATTTTCCACTAAATTCGATAGTTTATCAAGAAAAACTGATCGATTAAAGCAATTGACCGGCAATGGTGGAACGGGAAATTCAAGCGGAATAGTGCCCGAATAAATGTAGATTTTCGATACAAGTGGCGATTGACCTGGAGGAAATTGAAGTGAATGAAGACCAAGCATGGACTTCGTCTATGAAAAACGATGAATGAATGATTTTTAAGAAAAATTCGAATAGTCTACTTCAACTTGTGCACCGATATGATTGAAGAAAAGTGTTAAACCAGGAAAATGCATCTGAAACGATCTACTCTCACGATTATAATCTAAAGATTGCAAATGTTTTAGTTGTTTATTCGAATGCAAATCTATCTACCGCCGGGTCTTGTCGGTCCAAAAATTTCATTGATTGTCTCCACACTTGGTTCGATTGTTGGACTGTTGAACCACTTTCCACTGAAAGACAAATGTTTAATATTGAACAAAAAGAAAACTTTCCGTATTTACAAAGATTTCAGTTTGACTTTCTTCAAATCATATAATTCAATAAGCTAAATCAATAAAAAAAAACAAATCGTTTTTATGTTCGAATATTTGTCTTGAAATTACTTTTAATCGTTGAGTAACCGAATCGAAATGAAGTAGAATACTATCATTTGATAAATTAAGTGTATAATCCGCACTTAATGGCTCCTGAATCAAATACAAAATGAATCGTATGAAATTGCAATTCGAATTTATTTTTACTTTATCATTATAAACTAATGTTACTGATTTAATTTGATCATCGTTTTGTTTAAGTAGTTTAATCACTTGATACAATGACATACCAAGTACGATTTCCCATTTTGTTGTATGAATTGAACGTTGTGGAGTGATTTCAATTTCGAGCATTATGCTTTGTGATTGTTTTTTTCGAAAATAAGATGAATTACAAAAACTTCAGTATTGTTTTATAGTTCACGAAAGAAGAAAAAACAAAAAAATAGCACGTGCGTTGTGTATGATGACTGAATGACTTTATCTGACAATGGATGATCGAATAGAAAATTAGCGTAGATGTCAGCATGAGGTTATATGATAAATGTATATATGCGAGATAAGAAAGAAATTTTTGTTTAAATATTTGTTCGTTTGTGTTTCTGCTTAGACAAAAAATGAGAAAGACGAAAGTAATTCTCAAGTATTCGCTCGAGTTAACATCAAATATAGTCTTTGTTAAAACATCAATCACATATGTTGTGCTGTTGTAAATAATGAATAATTTATAGATTCCAATCAAATCAAAATTTTTCTATTAGAAATTCAAGATGAAATCGATATTTTGTCTTTTGCATGTATCAGATATATCGAACAAAAAAAAGCTAATTTATATCGTATATAGCCTTATATTTCAATAGTCTCAATAGAGTACTAACAGACGCACACGTATGCTCAATTGCTGATAATAGAAGTTGATCTTATTCATCGATTGAGCCCATCGTTTCTTTTCATTTCTCTTTGTTGTTATGTTTTCGTTCTTTTCACGCATTCTTCAATCGACATATATACAATCATTAGTAGCCATTTTTGCTCTCTCTCTCTCTCTCTCTCTCTCTCTCTCTCTCTTGTGCACAATAGTAACGGCTACTAAATAGACTCGAAGAATAGTCTGTCTAGACATATGTGCACTCGTTCATGCACACATCGACAAGTCATCAATATTGGTAGTCGTTTCCTGCGTACATTTTTAGTTCTTCGTTTGCATTTTTTTTCTTTCTTTCTTTTCTCTTCAGTAGAGTAGACAGACATATTTGATAATTCTTCATCAATTGACCATCAAGCAATGTTCGGTCATTGGCTTGGCTTGTGTCTATATAGGCCAGACATCGATGCAAGTGAACGAGAAAAAAAACGAGAGAACGAGAGATTTTTTTTTGGTAATCGCAAAAAGAAAGAGAATGACGCCGACATTGTTGGCCAGTCAGTCGTTCGTTATGTAGTCTAGGAAGAAGTAGGTGCATGTGGTGGACAAGGAGAGAAAGCAACTGGATTGCTGCTATGCATGTAATTGGAATATTTAGTTAATGGATGGTTAATTAAGAACAAAAAAACCAAGTAAAACTATTCTTTGAAAATAACAATAAAAACAAAAGTACATTCTTCTAGATTTACAACGACTCACACCATCACGACTTAAAACTGCACCCAAATCGATTGTCTTATCATCAAGTTTAGATAAATAATAAGAACCATAGGTGTCCATATAAACATAAATCATCAATCAATTAATTTGTAGACAAAAAATATATATTTCATGTGTGTTTTTCTGTTTCTTATCGTAGAATTGTAATGTTCATTTAATTTACTTATGAAATGCTTTGTGTCTTTTTTTTTCTTTGGATATGTTTTACATATTGATGTGTGGAACTACTCTATTCTACTCAGGTCGGGCGGCGAACAGCGCGAGGTCCACAACAGTGATAATTTACGTGTACAAACAAATATCTATTCATTAGCGCTGTTGTTTGTTTTGTGTGTATTTCATTTTTAATTTACTTGTTCTATATCTTATTCATTTGGGTTGCGTAAAAAAAATAAATTTCATTGAAATTATGTTTTGTTTTTATTTTCTGATGCTGGTTGTCACACGTATTGCGTGTTTATTTTATCCAAAAAAAGGAAAGAGTGAGAGGGAGAAAAAGCATCACACACATCGATATGGAAAATTATATGTTTGAACAAGAATAGACAACAAGAAGAAAATCAGACATTTCTTTGTTTAATCATATGTATAGAAACACGATCGAGCATCATGTGAACAGGTTACCAAAAGAAAAAGAATAAGACGACGAAGAAAAACTCGGTCTTGAGGGTTTGTTGCTGTTGTTCACGATTGATCTATGTATTTACACAACCATAGAGCTGAACAAAAAAAAGAAAGAAAGACAAAGATGTGAACAGATATAACAAAAAAAAAGTGAATAGATCTAGATAGGGTTCTAATTACGACCACGATAACTATTACCACCTCCTCCACGACCTCCACCTCGATTATAAGGCCCACCGCCATGACCACGGTTACCGCCTCCGCCACCACTACCACCACCACCACGTCGCATTGGACCACCGCCGGAAGATCCTCCGTAGCTTTGACCGAAACCATAATCAGGTGGAGGACCAAACGCGCCGAATGCTGAAAAAATGAATTCAAAATTACACATAATTCTTGAACTTAAAATTTTAACTTACGATCATCATAGCCTCCAGAAGGCGGTGGTGGTGGTCCACCCATTCCGTATCCACCAGGTCCACCACTTCCACCCATTGGTACTGAACTTCCGTAACCACCCATCATACCGTTGCCACCGCCACTACCACCTCGCATATCACCACCAAAACTACCTCCACCACCGCCGCCACCATAGGGTCCACCTCGATTTCCATAATCATCACCGAGACCGTAACCGCCTCCACCAGATCGATATCCACTACCACCAGCACTTCCACCTCCACCATAATCCGATTCACCACTCATAGGTCCCCAACCACCACTGTTTCTTGATGGTGGTCCACGCATTCCTCCACCGCCACCACCGCCTCGGCCACCTCCTAGACCACCACCGTAATTTGCAGCAGCCATTCGTGCTCGATTGGTTTGATCTTTTGGTAGAGCTTTTTCGACATTGACTGGATTACCTTTGATAACATGATGTTTTTCAAGGACGATTTTATCAACTGGATCATAACTAAATCCAACAAACGAAAACATATACGTATTCTATTTCATTACTAAACACAAAGATTTTCATACTCATCGAATTCAACAAATCCGAAACCACGAAATTTGCCTTCATTCGTTTTCATAATAACAGCATCAATGATATTTCCATACTAAAATTAAAATCACGTTCTTCATTTATTTCATAATCATTTCAAATAGGAAATTTACTTTAGAAAAGTATTCATTTAGATCATGTTCATTAATTGTACCTTCGCGAATGCCACCAACGAATAATTTCTTTGCACTTAATGATGCTTCTGGTTTTCCACTTTCTTCTCTTGGTACTGCTCGTTTTGGTTCAATTTCTCGGGCATCAAGAACATGGGGACGAGCAGCCATCAAACGATCGACCATTGACGATGCTGCATATGTGACAAAGCCAAAGCCTAGAATTTTAATAGCTCATACGAATTCCATGTTCAGTCATAAATTTTACCTCGAGATCGTCCTTCTCGATCACGCATAATAATACAATCCTAATTAAATTTATAGAAAAAAAAACAAGCAGATTTGATTGATTTCATTTGAATATTTTCAATTACCACAATATCTCCATATTTAGAAAAATATTCTTTAAATGCATCATCTTCTGTTTTATATGAAAGTCCGCCGATAAAAACTTTTCGAAATGATTCAGGTTCTAAATCATTTTTATTATAGGTCTGTTGTTCCTGATCGTCATAAGTATTTTTCGAAGAGTCCACATCATCTTTTTGATATTCTTGTTCTAGTTGTTGCTCTGATTGCTGCTGCTGTTGTTGTTGTTGTTGTTGTGGATCATATTTTTGTTCTTGTTGTTCTACGTGATTATTATTTTCATTTGAATAATACGAACCATTCGTTGTCGATGATTCTAATCCTTCATTGCTATAAACTGGATTTGTAGAGTTAATCTCTTCTTTCGTAACCGATTCGGTTGTTGAAATTGTTTCACTTGACATGTTTTATTCGGATTTAATTTGTATCTCGTTTGATCATCTAAAAATCATAGAAATTCTAAATTGATTCTTTATTATTCAGATAGAATTGCTATAGTTTCTCTCGATTGATAACTTCTGTTTCTGTTATACAAATGTGCATTTGATGTGTGTCCTGTTGTAATTCTACACGTATAAATAGTCGTTTCTCTCGCATATAGTGTTTTCTTCTCTTGCCTAAATCTACAAAATAGATAGAGAAATCAAATAGTTTTCATCGAATTCATCCGTCATATCTCTGAACGCTCTCCGAATGATGTTTTTTTTTCGTTCAAATTATTATTTTTTATAAATATACAAAAACAAAAGAATAGACGAACAAAATACAACGAAAATATTCATAAATCAAAAGAAAACAATCGGATTGTATTTACCTTGTATTTCATTTGAATTCAACATTCTAGAAAAAAATAACCTTCGATATCTACAAATAAAAATCAGAGACATTATTTCAATTTATTTGCATTTAATTATCTAATCGTCCATGAGTATCATAATAATCTATACAATCAAGAAAATCAAGTAATTTTATATGTTTTATACGATTGTTCTCGTGAAGAACATCGGGTATTGTTGATTCGTAGATCACGTACGTTCGAATAGTTGAATTTAAATCTGTATCACTATCAATACGATGTAATTTTGGTTCACGTTTAAGTAATGTTGCACTAGTAATTTTAATTAATTCAGTTAGATCTTCTTTTTTGTACGTATGAAATTGACCGTAGAGAAAGAATTCACATTTATCGAAAAGAAGTGTTTCCTAGATGAAACGAAAAAATGATCGAATAAAATGATCGAGTTTTTTTGATAATTACATTTTGTTCGTGTTTTGTTCGACTGAGATGTGAACCGTTGGAAGTTGGTTCGAGTTGTGAACCGAGAATTTCGAATGCATGTTCGTTAATCCATTGTTTCTGTCGAATACATTCTTCAATCCCTTGAATAATACAACAACAATTAGCTTTCTCAAAAGGTTTCAAATGAATCTTTACATTTTTCTGAAACAATCCATTTGCCAAGAACGATACCACGTAGATAATTTATCGTACGAAAAGCGATTTTATCGTCTTCACCACAAGCAATGATATGAGTTACTAAAAACAAAATTGAAATGAAATTTTGTTGATTTAGTTTTATACCATTATTTTCGACGTGTTTAGCTGTTGCTACGCATTTACGTCCGAAAATTGTTTGTATGGATTTAATCAATGATTCTTTTCGTGCTTTTTCGAAGCCCGTAAAAAACAGAACATTTGTTGCTGACAATGTTCGACCACGACGTCTCGCCGGTGGAGCTATGGGCAAATCGTTATTCGATGGTTTTAAACAAGTTATTTGTTCTAAACATGGCAATTTCGATTTCGTTGTTTCCGATAGAAGATCAATTGCAGTTTTTCCATCTTTATTCCTTTTAGAAAAATCAATGAATAAGCTCGTTGTTTTGTTTTGTTTTTCTCATACTCGATATGCGGATCAGCACCGTGTTCGAGTAAGAATTTGATAAGTGTCTCATCAGAATTTTCACTCGATACAGCTTCATGTAAAACAGTCATTTTCTCACTTCCACCTTGTACATTGATATTTGCATTATGAGCAAGTAATAATTCTATTAAAGGAAAATTTCCCATTGCACAAGCCTAAAATATAATCCAACAACAAATCAGTTTATGAAATCGAATTTTACTTCGTGCAAAGGAGTCCAAGAATTATGATCGATTGTATTCACTGAATGGCCTTCGTCAATTAATTGTTTAACACGGGCAATATCGCGTTTTTTAACTGCTTGATGAATTAAAGATTCACCTTTATCATTTCGTACATCAGTTATTTGCTTCATAGATGTAGTTTTCTTTCGATTGAGAATAACTGATTTGTCAATTTCAATAGTTGATTTCGATTCTTGAACTTTTCGTGTCAAACGTAGTGATTTCGCTTGTTGATCATGTCCATCTTCGTTGATTTTCTTTCGTGTTGGTGTGATTTTTTTCTTCGTCGCAGCTGGACTTATAATCGACAATGGTTCATCGAGATTTTCGGTTGTTTTCGTTCGTTTCGATGGCGATTCATTTTCTTGTTGTTTGCAACTAACCGATCGTTTCGATGAATTCGATCCACGTACAGTTTTACGTCGAGATTGATTTTCTTTATCATTTTCTTCACTATCGTCCTTAGCATCATCATCATCATCATCATCATTTTCACTATCATCATTAAGAATATTGAAATTTTTTTTCTTAATAATTATCTTCTTTTTCGAATCATTCGTTGGTAAAGTTTGATTATTTTCACGCATAATAGCTGGACGTAACAACGCTAAACATGTGAGAACTCCTTCTTTGATAGTTTCTTTTTTCTGTTCGATTTCTTCAGTTGAATATTCATTTAAATCATAGAGTGTTCGAAATGTTCGATTGAGTAGAGCTAAAACTTTATTGTATTTAATATTCGATTGAATTTGTGATAGATGAGCAATCTTTCCACTCGAATAACGTTTCTCTGCACAACATCTGAGAGAAAATGAAAATATGATTTCTTTTTTTGTTTCTTTTCAACACACACAAAATTTACAAACAAACAATCGCTTCTTGACCATTGATACTAACAATTTCACGTGGAAGTGTATTACTAAACAACAAAAATCAAAACATCGAACATAAAATTAATTTCAACAAACCAAAGTGAACATAGAAGAAGTTTGCAACATTGTTCTGTACAATCCAAAATTGACGTGAGATAATTTTCATCCATTGTGACGTTAGGTAAAATTCGAATAGTGTCTTTGAATCAGACCTCCGTACTACAACGCACTTCTATTGTATTCCACAAAGAAACACACACACACACAAAAGATTTATTGTTTTCAATTAATTTCATTGGATTAATCGAAACTCGCTGATGTCAATGAGGAGTCAATTTTCAACAGTAAAAGTCAAATGATTTCTGTTCAATTGCATACTAACAAATTTTCAGCTAATTATTTTTCAATTATGATCGATATTTTCTTTCCCATGTTGAAAGTCATCGATTCGAAAGGACATCTATCTGATGTGATAAAATTCTATCTGATAATCTTTGATCAGCATTGATTGCTGTTATTCTTTCGTGTGCAATCTAAAGCCATATCAAAAGATCAATAACTGTGAAATGATTTCATCGCCTTCTTACTTTTTTTTACAATCGAATAAGTATTCACTTATGATTTTATCAAACACACTGAACATTCTTCATTAATAGCATAAGAAATGAATAATTCTATTTTATTTTCCAACAAACGAAGAGACAGAGAAAGAACATCTAACCGAATGAATTATTTACAGTAAAGACAAGTATCTACTGTTCGAAGGTATCAAAATACAAAACGCCATGCCAACAAAAAATATATTAAACAATCCAAACGAGTAGTTGCTCGAGTGTTGGCGGTCTTCGAGAGTTCTTTGTCGAGATTTGATTTTGATATTGACACGATGTTGCCGAACGTAGATGTGAAATCTGTTGTTGTGGTGGTGGTGGTGGTGGTGGTAGTGGTGATTGTTTCTCAATTCTATTCTCATCAATCGAGTCAAATGCTCGTTGTCGACAAAGTTCACAAGCTATGAACGGTCTCGTTCGTCTCTGTCGAGAATACAATGGTGTCGAACAACGGGGACTTTCAGATGAATTTATTGATGCATAGGATGAATTAGAAATTGGATGAGCTAGAACGATAAAAAGAAAATATACATGTTTGTTTATTTGCTTCTTTGGAACGCCTTAAGTTAAACGAAGGGCGTGCTCATTTCAAATATCTTCAAAGACACACGAACAATCCGACAGATAAATATTTCTTCCGGAAACTAATCAACAAATATCAATTCGAAAAAAAGAAAGCTATCAAACTAAATACACTCGAGCCAATTTCGCTTTTCTTCTTCTTCTTCGTTTGCCAATCAACTGCTTTTTCTCTCGGCTTTTCAATCAAAAGCGACAATTGTTAGTTAGTAAAGTGATGCTGCGATTGCCTTACACTTCAATCTCGGATATCCTGTCGGTCATATAAAATATTTTCTTATTGATTTGCATTTAACATAAAACTGTGAGATGACGAACTCATCCTCTTTCTATCGACTTAATATATTCAAGAAATATCAAAATGCAACAATTGACAATCAAAAGAAATCTTTCATAATCAATTAGATATTCAATGAAAATTTATGCAATCTATCTTACCTGCTGTTGTTAACAAAGTTTTAGGTGTTGATGAACGTAAGAGCATACCACTGCCTTTACATTTCGAATTTTTCGAAAACATATTTGTTAGAGGTTTAACCGATGGTTGTAACGAAAGATTCTTTCGTTTTTTCGTTTTCTTTGCCGATGACGACGAATAAAGAATCGATGCAAGTGAATTCATATCTATTATGTCTAAAATTATAAAACAAAAAACGGAATTATTCAATTTTGTCTTCTCTCATGCACACAGAGATTGACGCAATCTCGAAGTGAAAATTTCCTGTCATTATAACGTACGTACGTTTCCTTTAAAACGTAACTGTATGTGTTAATAACTTCACTCTTCGGGGCTCGGATATTTATATCATTTGAAGTTACGTAGGCAAAATAACAAAAGACGAAATGAAGTGCTCGTGTGATCACACCTAGACAAAACTCGAATGAAGTCAGGTGAGTATGCCGACGGGATAAGCAAGAAGAAAATAGATCAACAAACGTCGAAGAATAAAATAACACAGACAACTTAAGAAGATAATAATAGACAACTTCGATTTAATTGAGTTCGACAAGATTAGAAGATAGGAAAGTTGTGTGGAATTGTGGAAAGATTTAACTCACCTATGGCTATTGATAGTCAGAAAAGAAGGAGAAGATGCGTTGATGTAGAAAGAAATTGATTTAAGAGGTAAATGAATCGATACAGTACTTTTATTCAAGGATAGAAGAAGAAGAAGAAGAAGGCGAAAGAAGAGAGAAAAAAGAAAATCATTGGTTGGATATGAACATTTCGTTTTTCTTAATCAATGATTGGATACAATGACGAATAGGAAAATAATCGATCGAACCTACGAACAGATGTACAGGTGTCAATTGTCAAGTCGATAGACGGCTGTTTACGTCATAGGAAAACACCTAATTTTTCGCTATTATTCGTAATATTGAAAATATCAGGTTTGAATGCGAGAAAAATAAATAGCTATTTTGACAGAATACAGCGAATATGTATATATCAACGAGTGAAATGATGAATATTCAATGATTATATTCGGCAATTAGCATCAAGACTCTCAACAAATTAATTTTTAATTGATGATTAATCAAGATGAAAAACTTATCATTCGTTTCGATTAAAAACATTTATTTATTTATTTTCATTGTTGTCGTTTATTTATTTTCTCGAACTAGAAAACAAGCACACATGTTCGAAACTAAAAAGAAAAAAGATGATTATGAAAATTGTTTCGGGAATGACGACATATGTACGAATATATATGATCGATCGGCATTTAATCGAGTTAAACGAGGAAAAAAAACAAATACATGCTTCATCTGATATCCATGTCTGTTATCAATTGCGTTTGATTCCGTCTGATTTTTAATCTAACACACTATTATCAATTCTTTTTCTATGCTATTGCTTTATTATTCATCAAACGGTTAGTTGCTATTCGAAGTTTTGTGATGATATATTTGAAGAGCTCTTATTCTTGACTATGATGTGTCAGTTCTTTTGTTGTTCTACAATAATCTGTTAATATGACATTGAATATTGGACAAAAAATAATCCCAACAGTATCCGTACGTCGATTTATTGTCGACTAATGATTAGAAAAATAAAAAAAAAACATATAGTGAAACAGATGGAAATCGAGTGAGAAAAAGACATAAAACATATTTGAACAATGTTGGAGATTCTATTGCGTATCCGGTGTATCCTGTGGCGTTAGTTGACCTTTTTGTTCTTCGTCGTCTTCTTCTCTCACTATGTAATTCCTGTCGAGTTCAACGATAGCTAATTGCATATAGATTGCAAGACACGATGAGTAATGAAGCAAGACTAGGTGGTCATTGTATCTAATCAAACATTTGGACAGCGATCGATGTGATACGGAAATTATCAGCAATTAGAACGAGTTCGTTCGTTCGAGATTTTCAATAGATAACAAAATTGAGTCAATAGAACATATTTATTGTATGTATTCGCTCATGAATGATGTCATTATCTGTACAGTTAAAATATAATACGAAGAATATATAAAAAAGGAGCAGAAATAAAAACGAAAACGTGAATGTTAGAATATACAAGGTGGACCACGATCTGGACTTTGGTCTTTACAACCAGCATTTCGAAGATAAGGTTCGGTTACATCGGATATGTCGGCAGATCTCGATGAACGATCACGACGTTTTTGTTCCTGCAGTAAAAAAGAAGAGAAGAGAAAATTGTCAAGGGAATAATTTCCAATGAATTCTTTACTTGAGAATTAAGTTGATCATCACGTTCGACTAATGTTTGTAAATATGATAAAACTGGTTTTTCTGTTGCTTCTGTTTTGTCTAGAAAAACAAAATTGTTGATAAAAATCCAACTATTTTTCTCGTAAAAAACAAATAATCAAACCTTCAATTTGTTTTTCGAACATGAGCACATACGGTGTTGCCGATTGAAAACGTTGAAAATGTGCGAGAACATTTTCAAATGTCAAATGTTCAGCATGTGTATCATTAAATAACCACCAACCAATTTGATTGACATGAGTTTTGTCTTTCAAATCATTATCATTTATCAATACAAATGCATAATAATGTCCACTATTCATTGACAAACCATGATGAACAACAATAGCTTTTAAACGGTAGGTTTCATAGGTTTCATTTGTTGTTAACAATCGAATTGTGTCAGGTAAAGTTGTTTGATCGAGACATTTTTCATATTTACCTGTTAGACGATTGTGTACGAAACGTTTTAATAATAAAATTAAGTAATTCGGATGTGATGTCAATAACATTCGTCGTTGGCCATCTTGCTTTGTCTGACATTTATTACATTCTAATTGATTATCATTATTCAATAATTCCCATTCGAATGTTTGATCGAGTAGTGATTGAAGATCGAAGATTTTTTGTTGTTCATTGGACACGGACGATTGTTCATGAAAACCAATTGATAGATCGTAGAAAAGATCTTGAGAATTCGTTATGGTTGAGCAGGTTAGACATTTACTTGAATGAATACATCGACCCATGAGATGATCTTTGACAAGATCGAAATTTGTTCTTGAAAACAAAAAGCGACGTTATCATTTTGAAAAATGAGAAATAAGTTTTGTAATTACTCGGATTGAGTTGTACGTTTAGCTTCTTCATGAAGATTATCGAGTAAATGACGAAGAAATTCTTGACAATCCTGTTGTTGATTACGTTCGAAATAGGATGGTTTAGCTTGTAACCAGAATTTTTCAGGTCGATAATTAACTCTCTATGAAAAAGAAAATATAAATCGCAATCGGTTTTTCTTTTTTCTACCTGAGAAAATCGTAGAAAAGCAAATAAAGTCTGTAATGATTTTAACATTTCATTATTTGTCGATAGAGTATCACAACTGAGTACACATTGTCGAAATCTAATCAATAAATCGATTTAATGTTTAATTCTTCTATCGAATGAGTTCGTTTTACTTTGTGCAAGAATAAAGTGCTTGCATAATAGCATTTAGATAGCATGTATTTCCGATATTAACTAGACCGATTTGATCGTGTGTTCGCTGTATTAGATCATGAAATGAATTATCAATGTTTGATGATGTTTTACATTTCATAAGATGAATATTTTTTGCATAAGTCGGATTTTGTTTTGGTAAATTCTATAAAGATTAAAACCGCACATTGATGAAAGGAATTTCTTTTCTTTCTCTACTTGAAGTAAACTATTGAGTAATTCTTGATTGAGTAGATTTTCTTCGTTTGTTGTCAATAAAGTTTTTAAACCATATCGAACACTTTCAACTAAATTGTTCATTTCAAGATTATCTCGAAGAAAATTTGGATTATTCATAACAAGTTGTACGATTTCATTTTGTAGACTATTGGCAAACTAAATACACACAAGATTGTTTTCATGAGAATTGTTTTTCAAACGAGTATTTTACAGTTTGTAAATGAAATGGTTGATTGACAAATATCCAACATAAAGTTGGAACAACATTTTGATATGACGAAGGATTTCCTAGCATAGAGATTAACTAAACAAAGAATTGCGATGTCTTTTTTTTCAATGAATGAATGAATTAGATTTACATCAGGAATAATAGTTGATGATGCAGATTGGGCAACAAGCATTTCACGTTCACGTTTGAAAAGTAATTTCCATATAGAAACAAGCCATTGAGACGGTTTTGTTGTTGTACACGGCCAACGAAATACTCGAGCTAAACGATTTAAACATAAGATTAACCGATCGTCATCAATTGTCTAAATAAAAACCAGTATTTTTTCGCTTGTTAATGTAAATATCTCGCTTTATTTTTTTTTTCTTACTAAAATAAATGAATCGAGAAGGTTTTCATTTGGACATTCTTGTAGAAGATCGATAATATTTGCTAATGCTGTCGATGGTTCAACTGTAGAAGTCGAATCTGATAGACATGTTAGTAATCCACTTGTAACACCATTAACAATATCATTTAATAAATGACTAGATGTTTGATTATTATCTGTACATAATTGTTCGATTGTTGATGATAATTGTTTACAAAATAATTCGACTTCTTCAATCGAATGATCTAATGTACGTAGTCGAAAAAGAACTAATTCAACTAGTTTAATGTAGAATATAGTTCGTTGATTTGTTGTGAGCTGACGATTTTTTGTTATTGAATATAAAATCCAATGTAGAGCTTCATGATTAAGTTCATGTCGTTCGAAAATAGCACGTTCAAGAAATGGTCGACCAATTTCATTCGGTAAATGATCGCTTAACAATTGAACAAACGGTATTGATAATTCAATTTGTGAATCATTTATTAAATGTTCAGCTATTGAACATAAACAATCAGGTGCATGACAGTATTCCAAACAAAATCGAGCAAATTTCGATGTATCAACATCGAATTTCGTTAATGTTAATTTACGAATAGAATCGATAATTTCATAACAAGTTCGTTCAGTTAATGGAATTGTAGTTGAACAAGAATTTTGTCGATAGGACAATTGAAAACGTTCCAATAATTGCTGTTTAACAGCTAATGGATGCGAACTTTTTAAAACGCCACTTATGATTTGATTCATGAATGCAATGATTTACTAAGAGAAAAAATGTAATTATCAAATAGACGAATAAATGAATCAGTAAAGTAGGAATATAGTAGTAGTAGGGATTATACAACAGCTGATTCACTTAAATCAAGGATTTGCTCATGAGACCAGCCATTGAAAAGTAACTTGTTAGATGGCGCTATTAGATAGAGTTTGTTCGTAGAAGAAGAAAAAAAAGGAATCTTAATGAATATCAAATTAAAATTGACATTGTCCTTTGCACATCATCGTAGACAGACATATTATTCAAATTAAAAAAAAATATATGATGATCAAATCGGAAATGACAAGAAACCATTCATTTTTATATTAACAAGGATATGAAATGATTCGTTTTCGAAACCTTAGTCAAACTGAAATCGAAATTGATATTATACAGGTCTCTTATTTGATATGTTGTTATTTTACGTGCTGATTCAATATACATCGATCTACATTCACTACGTCAATCGTTCTTTATATACTACATGTTTGATATTAATAAAAAAAAAAAGAGTTATGACACCGAACATGTGTTACGTCTGTAGATGATATTATTTTTAGATGGGACTAAGAAAATCTGAGATATGTTTATTGTTGATTAATTTGTAATTTTTTTGTTGTGCCATCCATTAGTCATGTGTACTTGACGAAATGTAAATAACAGAGAGAGAGAGCGAGAAATTTGATGAAGCAGTGACCTCGAAAACTAATTTCTAACTTTGATGAAAAATAAGCATATGGTTTTTTGATACTTGTCGAATGCAAACAGCTTCGAATGATTGGCTCATTAGTTCAAGAGTTCTTATCAACAATATTTTAGAGATTGTTCGTTCTCGCACTCTCTCTCTCTCTCTCTATTTCTTGTCTTTTAGTTTAAATGTCAAAAAAAGAACACGAAGAAGTTCAACGTCTTCGTTTTTTTATCGACAGCTGTTGTCATCATATTGTCATTTTACCGCTATATGATAGTATCCTTGACTATAATTTAACAAGGATGGTTAAGGTGATAACAACTATCGTCATATACAGGCAAACTTGTCAACAAGTGACAACTGATCGTTTAGTGAGATTGTTTTGTCTCTCAACAAGCAGTGAAAGTCTTTCGTTCTTTCTTTTCTTTATGTTTTCAAAGTGAAGATCTATGCATATCGACACATGTTTAAGTAGAATATTATTGTTTATGTCTCGTCGTCATCTTCTTTACATAGCTGTAAGCGTTACATATTTCGTTCGTTGTGTTGATTCAGCTCTTTGACATCATACGTTCAATCAACCGTATGAGACAAATCGAACAATAATAATCGATGTTGACCTTTTCGCTTTCATTTTTAGTTTAATTTTTTTTGCAAATTTGTACTGAGATTAAGTTGAAATGATACGTTTTTCTTTCTTCTCTTCTGATATGTCGCGACATAACGTTTCGCCTTTATTGTCTTCGTCTTTTTTTTATTATTATTCCTCTCTATGTACATACGTATAATATGACGCGTCGTCATCTTGCCGACGTAACGTCTTTGAATATAGTTGTGGTGATATGTAGTCGAGTAATCAACGCCAAGTAAAGTCAATTTGACCATGTAGAATGATGAGCACAGACAAACACGCACTAAACTATACACATATATCTGTCTTCATTCATTTGGCATGCGAGCACTGTCGGGGTCAACAATCATCATCATCATCTTTAACTTCTGTCCTTCTTTTTCTCTTCTTCTTCAATGAAATGAACTAGCAATCTGTCTGCATATCATTGCTTCTGCTTACCACAATCAGTCGAATGAACTACTCAATGTTCATTGTTTACATACAAATAAATCTATTTCTATTTCTTCTGTCTTCGTCTTTAGATGTTAATGACTGGCACAATAGAAAAGACGATTAGAGAAGATCATCTTCTTCATCTACGTCGATTCCTTGAACAAATAGAACTCGACGAATATTACCTATTGATTGTCGAAAAGCTCAAGGTAAAAGATAGAACAAAAATGTATTATACAGAAATACAAGAAAGAACGAAAAGAAAAGAGAAAAAGAAAGGAAGAAAACGAGAGAGAGAGAGAGAGGGGCAGGGAAGAAAAAAAAACGATTAAAATTAATCAGTAGTATTTCTTTTGCATATTCTCTTTTTTTATTAAAAAGAAAAGCGAGAAATCTACATGATATGCCAAGCAAAATCTAGAGTATAATCATCTCTTATTTTGACTAATACCATCATGCTTAAATGGATAAAATCTCAAGATGAAACGTCTATACGTAAAGTAAGTGATCAATTGATACAGTTCTCTTTCGTGTTCGAAATTCTGCGAAAAATCAATGATTATTTCCGCGAACGGATCAGATTCAAGATAAAATATATCCTTTTCATAGTATATAAAAATGTGTTTATATCACGTATTTGATCGGATCTATTGTTTGAGACAGTAAGTAATTATCAACGTTAAGTTTGAAGGCTAATCTCGATGCGAATGTGTCGTTTCAAATTTTCCCCTTGTGCTCAATTAGAAGCTCTATATATTGATCATGTTGTTTATAGACGAAATGTATTTAAATAAAGCCAGATAATTTACTAGCACATGCTCCATTCACATCATGTCGATTATTATAGGGATAAAGATTCTAAATTGGAGACTTCCCTTTTCATCTATATTCTATCCAACACGCACAAAGCTTTGACCTTGGTAGTCTTGAAAATTGAGCTTTCTTTTTTCTATTTGAATTTATATATATTATATACGCCTTTTGTATGAAAAATATTTGAAACGAGAATATACACACGCGAATTAAGACTAACTAAGTAGAAGAAGAAAGAAGAAAGAAAGAAAGAAAGAAGACTAACTGGCATACGCATGCATGCATGCATGCATGTTCAAACTCCGTGATGTAACGAGAAATGACCGCAAAATTGCGCAAGCACGGATAGATTGACACTTACACTCATGCGTTTATTAGTATTCTTGATGATGACTAGTTCACTTAAAAGCAAACAAGCTCTTTTGTTTTCTTTCATCATCATCCTCCTCCTCCTCGTTGATATTATGACGAAAACAGAACGGATTGTTTTTTATTCATAGGTGTATAGTATCAATGATCTACGATATGTCAACGAATCCGATCTTATTTCATTAGGCATGTCTAAACCACAATTTCGTAAAATCAAACGACATTTACCAACATCATCGAATACAAATTTAACGAATAATGCAATGTTCACAAGTACATTAGGCAAACTTCTTGCTCGCGTAAGTCGAATTATCAATTCTATCGGTTGTCTAATTGATACTTAAAAGAAAACTGAGATCCTATCCGTTTACAATCATTCTCTTTCTCCTCCTTATTACTTCTTCATCTCGTACATGTTGTTATCTTGTTCTTGTCCTTTTTCTTCTTCTTCTTCTTCTTCTCTCTCTCTCGCTCTGTTTCTGACCGGCATTACATTACTTACTACTACACAAACGGTCATTCATAGCTGAGAAGAAAAAGAAGACGAAGAAGAAAAATTACCCTTCGATTATCTCAGGCAACAGCGGTTCTACTAGTTGTTGTAAGAACAGCGGTCAGTTGCAATGAAAAACAGGTGGTTACTTGAGTATTTCTCTTAAGTTCATCTCATCAACATTTTTTTTTTCTTCAGTTATTAACTGAACTCAATTTGTGTTTCATTTGCTTTCGTTTAAATAGAAATTAACACTTCGTTCAACGTCAAATCTAACACAAAGTACACTCGAATTGAATCAGAATCACTGTTATGAACGGCAGGGTTCATTACTAAATCAACAGATCAACATGGGCAAAGCATCACAACAACAGAAAAATATTATTTCACCACAGAATATTCAACTGATCGAACAAATTGGACAAGGAGAATTCGGAACTGGTAGAAATCATCGACTGAAAAATTTACTGTTTATTTTTTTTTCTCTTTTTCTAGTTTTCAAAGCATTTTGGCGAACGAAACAAAATGAATTAGTAAGTATTAAAATCGAAAATACGAAGAAAAAAAAAGCAAATAAATTGAAAATCTTCAGTTGACAGTTGCTGTTAAACGTTTACATAAATTCGATCAAGATTTTCATCTCGATGATATTCTCAAAGAAATTTGCGTGCTTCAAGATATTGAACATACGCATATCATTCAATTTTTTGGTATTGTCATTCAAGCCGAAGGTTCTTTTATGTTGGTAAGAAACGATTTTGACGATAACAACAATAAGAAACAAAATATTTAACGATCATTTTGTCCTTTATAGGTAACTGAATATGCACATTCTCGATCTTTATATGAATGTTTATTGAGTAAAACTGCTAAATGTGATTATAACATCGAAATTCTAATTGAATTCTTACGACAAATAACATCAGCAATGAGTTACTTGGAAAAGAAATTTCTCATTCATCGTGATTTAGCCAGTCGAAATATTCTTGTTTTTAGTAAAACACTTGTATGTTATTTTCGACAAAATAATAGAAAAACAATTCAATTCATTGTCTTTTTATTTTCTAAATCAAAAAAAAAACAAAATAGGTCAAATTATCTGACTTTGGCCTATCACGTCTCTGTTGTCCGGAAACAAATTATTATAAAACATCATGGAAAGATTCTCTACGTTTGCCCATTGCTTGGATGAGTCCTGAAGCAATCAATTTCCTACGTTTTACAACAGCATCCGATGTGTTCTCATTTGGTGTTTGTATGTGGGAATGTTTTAGTTACGGACAAATGCCATGGCAAGGTCTAACAAGTGCTGAAGTAAATGTTTGAAAAATGTCTTTTGTTGTTTATTTCGACGAGTTTAGTTGTTCGTAAAAGGCTATTCAATCAGTAGTACATGAGAAATTGATCTTGGTTATGACATATCACGTTGATGATTTTTTGACATTTCAAATGAATCATTGATCAATAATAAATTGTTTCCTCCTTTTTCTTCTTCGTCTTTCGATCGTTTGAATAATGAAAATAGAAGATTTTTTCTTGCAGATTAATTAATATCAATAAATAATTAGAATAAGATAGCACATATTGAGAACAAATTTGTTTATCCCAATGGAAATCAGAGAGTTTGATTTTGTTTCTCGTTTGATTGTAATTTAGATTCTCAACTCTATTGATGCTCCTAATCATCAACGATTATCGAAACCAACATACGCGACAAATGAACTCTATGATATCATGCTTCAATGTTGGAAATATGAACCATCTGAACGACCAACATTCGCACAATTAGAAAAAAATCTCAGCGAAGTAAGAGAAGAATTCAATCTGTTGTTGTTGCTATTATTATTTTCTTTTCGTAGATTGAAATCAAAAAAGTTCGTTGGAAAGATAATCAATCGAAAACGATCGATTTCCCTGATGGTTTTCTTTCGAAAGAATCATGCCTGTTAGGACCATTGACGATCCTCGATCGATGGTATGTATATACGTGTGTATGTGTGTGCATCAAATTTCGACAGCTTAGTACGTACGATAAAGAGGAGAGAAGAAGAAGAAGACGAAGACGAAGA
>Ga0209930_1000751_pt1 | contig 65534 bp, 52 predicted proteins | sample ThiBiot_500_biof_2_FD_183948 | JGI IMG/M metagenome (GOLD analysis project Ga0209930, IMG submission 183948) | Wastewater bioreactor microbial communities from Cape Town, South Africa - Thiocy_cont_500_biof (SPAdes) | ecosystem: Engineered > Bioreactor > Thiocyanate-remediating >...
TAACGTCTAAAAAACTTCAATCAGATTGAGTCTTTGAAGAATGAACAATAAAATTTCATCGAGTAATGTTTCTTTATTTTGAATTAGGTTAGTGGAGCACAATTTGCAATGGACAAGATATTTTTTTAATGATTATTAAAAATGTTAGTTTTTAAAATATTCTTGATTTTCAAAAAAAAAACAATAACATCACGATCAGTGTGAATTGTCACGAATGTATGCATTCAATTTGGCCTTATCACTACTAAATGAAAATGCCTCTCCAACAATGTTACCATAAGAATAGGGATCAGTCGTATATTGATATCCTGCTTTTGCTGCTTCGAGTTTTCCAGAACTAAATGAAACAAATTTCAATAATTGAGCCATTTGAGATGCCGATACAGCTTTAGCCGCTTGTACAGTTGTTTTAATCGAATCAACTTTGTTTTTATCAGTACCACCTTTCTGTAACGAGCTAACTAAGTTGTCGAATGTATATGAATTCATTTGAAATTATAATCTATTACGAAAAAACAGTTGTTTGCGAGTAATGGAAGCAACGAATAAGAACTTGCTACTGTTTTTATACCGAAATTGGCTGATTTAATGACGTCATATTTGCGAAACCATAAATTAAAAAAAATCATGCATATAGTAAAGGAAGTGCTAAAGAAAGAATTGATGAATAATATTTACTTCCTTTTTTCTATTATTCATAACTAAATAAAAATAATTTTGAATACTTCCATAAATCGGTAGGTGGCATTGAATGGTTGTGAAAAGAAGTAATACGAAACTCTATATAAAAAATTTCTTCTGTATCTTTCTTTCTTTAAATGTAAGTTTTCAACTTTGGTTATTTTATTTTATTTAATTCGAATATATTTAAAATGAAACCTTCACCTTTCGTCCGTGTTCTTGCTTTTTACATTGGTTCATTAAAATCATAATTTGATCGTTTATCACCCAAGTTCTTCCATGTTTCACTTGGTAAAGTAAACGGAAAAATTGCATAAACATTATTTGGAGTATAGACACTACTTAAATGTCTGGCAATTAATTTTCGTCCAATAAGAGTACCAAAATCGATTGTATCAACAGATTGACTATCTTCGATACCAAATTTCGTAAGATTAAAATATGTTGCATCTTTCGTATGAAATCGATCTCCACGAACAAGTGCTACTGCATCAGATAAAATAGCAAATGCAGTGGTATAATTTGGACAAAGTCCATTACCATCAATAGCAGGCTTCTTTTCTTCACAAAGTAAACCAGGATATAATTCGACATCGTCAATTGTCTTATACAGTTTTGCTAATTGCTCTGCTAATTCTGGATTTAATTCTTTGAATGATTGATATTTTTTTAATTTTAATTGACTTCGATATTCATTCAATGTACAGATACCCATACTTCTAGCATGTAAAATACCACTTATTTCGATATTACGAAAAATATCAGGAGTATTTTGACCACCAAACGCACCAGAAATATTCTTACAACCATCGATTAATGCTTTTGCAAGATCTTTATCTTTAAAAAGTCCATCTTTACCACGAAGAAGTCGAGAGTTTAGTTTTTGTTCTGATTTAACTTCTGCTAATTTTTGAAACATTGTTTTCATATCCATATTCTTCCAATCACCAACAAGACTCATCATTTTTTCTTCAAGCCATAATTCATCTTCAACACTTGTTGCATGATGCCATCGATATAAAAAATTGAATTCAAGTGAACATTGATTACCCGTGGCGATAGGTATATTTCCACCAGTACCGACGTTCGAAAAATCTTGTCTAGGATCTAATGTCCATGAACTATTCGTTCGATTAATACCAAGAATAACTCGTAAATAATCATGTAAAATAATATTTACATATGTTCGTTCATTAATAAGTCGTGCAGTTTGAAAAAGTGCTTCGTCACGATGTTTATCATCAAGAGTACTGAATCGTGCATTTTCGTCAATTTTGAGAAGATTTTCTGCGAGATAATTATGATTTCGATTGAAAAGAACAAGAACAGCTGTTACACCAGCAGGTTGAAGCCAAAATCGAATATCTGCATAACGATCTGGTTTAAGACGGCCATTGTTTCCTGTTCGAATAGATTCTTGAATTTGTCTTGTTGTACCATAGAGTGGACTTAAATCTAAATAACTAGTCGAGAGATTAATATTTCTCTTTGTATCATCAGAATTGAATAAATCATGTGTAATAAGTGTTGCTAAGTAGAAGAGATTACTTGAAATATGAAAGTCACTCGCTTTGAATTGACCATTTTTTCCTGGACATCTTTTTAAAAGTTGATCAAAGATAAGACCTGGATCAGGAAGTTGATCTGGACGAGGTCGTCGAGAAAGACAATCTTGAATATATGTTTGTCCCGATGTACCAACATTTGGAAAAGCAAGATTATTATTGGATCCATCTGCAGTTCTCCATTGATATCCAGCTAAATTTTGAAGACTAGCAAGTGGATGTGGAAGTTGATTCCAGAGAAGACCAATAAAGATTTTACTTATCAATGCACCGAATTGACTGTTAGGTGGAAGTGTATAAAGCATAACAATAATCTTATCAATTTCTAAAGCATGATCATCGATTGGATTTCCGAGAAGGATAGTATTTGCGAATTCACATAGGACAAGAGCGTGTGATATCGTATCACCTTTGAGCGCATTGATATCAGCAATCAGACTTTTTCCACTAGTTTCAAGTTTTTGAAGTTCTAATTTAATATTATTAACAAATGACACCAATTCAGGAGCTGAGTGAATGTGACGTGATTCAATGTCAGTATTGACCGTTGTTTTATCATTTATCTTGAAGAACTTTTGGAAAGATTGTACAAAAGTGTTTGTCGTCATTTCAAAAATAAAGAAATCAATAGTGATAATTGATTGAATATTTTTCAACATATGTTTTATATATATATACACAGTACTAGACAAAATTATAAGAACAGATGTGTTTTTCATTATTTCTTTTTGCTTTTTTTCTCCACATAAGATATATTTAAATCGAATTCATTCCCAAATGTAGATTTCAATCTGGTCTTTTAGAATATACTACACTATATTCGGAAAGAGCAGGGCGAAAGAAAAAAAGTTTGTTCTTATAATTTTCTCCAATACTGTATATACAAAAGAAAAGATACAGTATTGAAAACTAATTGATGGTAACATGTGTAGATAATAGAAAGTGAATGATAGCTATTTATAATATTCAATGATTACCATTAGTTTGCTTTTGCATTTAGTTGAATTTCGCCTCTAGTTTCATAAACATCTATTGTTTTGGAGTCGATCTTTTATCTAATCGTTAGTCATATGAACTCACTTTGCTAGTCCCCAAACGAGCAAAATAAAACCCATCGTTTGATACTGTACTTCATTTAAAATCACAAAATGAATTTAATTCTTCTCTCCAATGTCCGTGCACACAATTTTTTCAAATTGAACCAGCTGATTTTCGTTTAACTTTTCAATTATTTATCTTCTTACAAAAGTTGTGTCAATTAATAAATACGACGATTTATAAGACAATTGATAACAGCAGACTTTCTCTCTGCAGATATCTTTCATTCACAAATCAACATTAGCAAATACATTTTTTCCTTCATCTGTGAATGCGATGACAAATAGCACTCGTGAATACGTGTTGTCCGGTTTGAATCATTGAATAACTCAGCTATTTCGAACACCCTCAACACCCAGTATCATGTTATTATAGGTTCCTCTGCATCTATGAATAATAACAGATGATGCTTTTCTATGACGACGATGATGTCGACGCTAAAAGAAAAATTAATTTGATTGGATAAAGTTCGAGATATTAACGAAGAAAAAGCACTTGTTTTCGTGAAATAGAATGGTTGCTAGTTGTATGGGTCATTGTGATGAAAGATGAATAGGAGTGTGTTCTTTTTGTATTGTAGACCACTTTTAAGAGTTTTATGATTATTATTCAATGAAGACCTATATTTTTATCGGTGTCTATCACTATACGAATGACTGTGATTGAATGAGAAGATAAGCACCCCTGGGCGAATGTGCATCACAAGATCTTATAGGATCGTAGTAAATCCTCTGATTTTCGACAGTCGGAGATTGTTGGACTTACTAAGATCCGTTAAGTGATTTATTTTAATTCAATAAAACCTAAAATATGACTTAAAAGGTCTTTTCTTTTAATTAAAAAGCTATCTGACATGTTAAATATCAATCTATTCAGTATGGTCTTTAAAAAGACTAACATTACATATATAACCAAAAATATTGTTGAACAAAAGCGATGTTTTAAATGTAATATGTAAAAAATACCCAATTTTTTATTGTTGTGATTTTTATTTTTATGTTAATGCGTGTGTCGAAGTTCGATTAAGTTATCACATAAATTTAAAAATAAAATTATTAAAAAAAAAACTCATGTAAATAAGACTTTCATTACTAAAATAGAGGAGAACTGAACTATTAACAGTATACAAAAATTTATCGTATCTAATCAGATCTTAGATTCAGATTCTTCGTCCTGAGACGTAATTTTCAATAACGGACAATAAAAAATTGTCCGTGATAAGAAGGAAAGAAATATTCATTTTAGTAACGCAAAAATTTCTGTACACGATGAGCCCGAGTGTCAGCTACATATAGATTTAGCTGATTATCAAATGTTATTCCATAAGGTGCAGTAAACAACATGGGATTATAACCCGCAACATTAGTAATTCCAGCAATGGTTCTTCCTTCTGTTTTTCCAAGAGAAAAGAACTGTATTCGACGATTGCTAGTATCAGCGACATATAAATTTCCCATCGGATCTACAGTTAATCCATAGGGATCAGAAAATGAAGACGGTGAACTTCCTCTTGATGCATTTAGATTACCAGTGATTAATGTCCAGTTATTCTCACCTATTCGCCAACGAACAATATTATGGGATGCGGCGTTGGCAATGATAAGACTATTGGATATTGACTCGAAATAAATCGCCAATGGATAGTTCAACTGATTGATATTGTTTCCTCGACCATTTCCACCAGCAACAAGAACACCTGTATTATTACCATCAGTATAGCGCATTACCCGATCATTTTCAGTATCACACACATAGAGTGCACCATTTTGTGTATCACGAGCGATGCTATATGGAAAGAGAAACTGATTATTACCACTTCCATACCCTTACCAAATACATATACATGTTGAATGAATTTATGCATAAACAACAGAAATCGTACCTGTTCCTGCTACGAGTTCTCCTATAGTCGCATCTTTCTTCCATAAAACAACACGATGAATGTCTGACGCGCAAATAAGCATATTTTCATTATCATCAAGAGCGATAGATGATGGGCCTTGTAAGCACTGATAAGAGGAACATGTCGTTGCATTGGCTTGTCCAGCCACCGTCGTACCGTTTAAACTTCCTCGAAGATATTTTTGAACTCTGTGATTAAGCCAATCAGCCACGTAAAGTGTATTTTCAGAAGTTAATGCTAAACCCCATGGAAAATAAAGTTGATTACTTGCATTTCCAAATGCGCCAGCTTTACCTGCAACAGTAATACCTGTCGTATTCCATCGTAGAGTGACATTTTCATCTACAATGAAACATTCATTCGTATTTCCTACGAATTATATTTTGGGAAATACTTTTCTTAATCCGGCGATATTTGGAAGTTGATGTAAGTAATACAGAAAGTAGTATTGTAAGTAATGATATGACTACAATAAGTGTACCGATGAATATCGCAACTTTGCATTTTTGTTTCATCCCAATGGAAAATTATATCAGACATCAACGATATTAAATGTCGTACTTTTTATGTTTTATTCGATAATCTCTTGAATTTGCCCACAACGCTGATGAAGGATTGGAAGTCGGTGATTGAATAGATTGTGTGCGGTTTAGAGACGATGGTGAAATAGTTTGTTTTTTTGATACGATTGTATGTGTTGAACGACTTAGACAACTGTTTGGTAAATCTCGTACTTTAACATGAATAATAACAGATGATGCTTTTCTATGACGACGATGATGTCGACGCTAAAAGAAAAATTAATTTGATTAGATAAAGTTCGAGATATTAACGAGGAAAAAGCACTTGTTTTCGTGAAATAGAATGGTTGCTAGTTGTATGGGCCATTGCGATGAAAAATGAATAGGAGTGTGTACTTTTTATACTGTAGACCACTTTTAAGACTTCTAGGATCATTCTTCAATGAATACCTATATTTTTATTAGCATCTATCACTATATGAATGATTGTGGTCGAATGAGAGGATTGATTAAAAAACACGTTTGTAATCAATTATCTTGGAAGTAATGATCTTGCCAAGTTCTTAGAAATATAATTTTTTTTTGTCGTCATAATATACGTATATATGTACCATAGATCTTAAAGGATCTGTTGAAATATGTGAAGATAGTCAAGGTCAAGAAAGAAGTTTAACTCTTCCATTGTCTTTTCAAGATCTTGAATAATGAAAAGCAACATCATTCAGTTACGAAAAAATGAAATATTTCTAAAATAGCTTTGAATTCCATGTAAATGGCTAAATAAGGAAGTTCTTTTCATTGAAAACTGTTGTAAAGATTCTTGATTACGTACTTAAAATTTTCTCGTTACATATTTCTTTACATGCGCAAAAATATTATTAAATTCAGTTTTATAAACATCTGATGGTAAAAATGAAATGATCAAACGAGGTAATTGGCATGATAATAAAGTACCAATTGACTTTGTAACTGTTCAGTATAATTTTCTTCTTTGTGTAGACAAACAAATGTATTTAACCAATCATCAATACTTAAAAGGCATTTGAGAAACAAGAAGAAACGTTGTTGTTTAAATGATTGATTTGTTCGAAATTGATAGCCAAGAATAACATCCAATGAAAGACCGAAACCCTTTGTTGAAATTTGATAACGTGGTCAATAGGAACAGTCTTAACAAATACAAATAAATGAATTTGGACAATTGGGACGATCATGAAAATATTTGCCATTGTTTTTACATATAATTTACCTATTGGACAAATACAAATCGTAGGACCAAACGAAATTGATTTTAATGAACAAAGATTATAGTATAAGGTATATGACAATAATTTATACATATTGAGAACATTGACCATGATGTCCACAACTCAACATGGCACAATCTAAAGTCATTTTTATTCACGATGTTGCATCGTTTCTTTATCAAAAATATCAAAATGTACACTGTAATTTGTCGAGAGATTTTTCGAACGATTAACATAGAGAAGATAGATATTATATTTTTTTGAGCAATCACGTTCGTACAAATAATTGAATTTGATTTTATTCATCAGTCATGATACCACGATTACAAATCCATCGATTCATATAATTCCTCAACTCGTTTTGTTTATTTTTCGTTAAAAGCATCCTATTAGAATTCATTGATATCTCATTAAGTGAGACAATCAATAATATCATCATTCGTTCGATTGATATGTAAACACGAAAGTTGATGAGATACCAGCACACGCCAGTATGCAATACATTTTGTTTCTTGATCACATTTGAAACGATGATTCAAGTTTTTTAATGAACAACTTTCAATACCATCTAATAATCGATGTTACGTTTTGTTTATATAAATCTTCAAATGTCATTGTATTAGGACTATTTTTTTTATTAACATAATCGAATCGATTTCTGTTCAGTTGAGAACGAATACAAAATTGAATAAATTCATATGAGAATTCAATAAAATACTGATAACTACATTTTTTTTCTTATTTCGCCGACTTTGATATGAGAAAGAGAAATTCTATTTGCCATGTGTGCATATCTAGTTCAAGAAATCAAGTAGAATGTTGAATGATTAGGTCAATTGTTAGCAAAAGATCTTATTGTAACTTTTTATACGAAACAAAAAAACAACAAGCATAATTCATTCCAGAGTGATCAGAATATTTATTAATCTAAACAGCACTTTTTTGTCTTTATCTTTACATAAACCTGTATGCCAATCGTCTGGTTGAAAATAAAATATTCATTGTACATAGAATTCAGTTGAATATGAGAACAAGTAGTCAGAATAAAAAACATAAAATTAAAAAGAAAAGATGCAGCAGTAGTATTATTCATGTTAATATACGCGCTTCATCGACGAATACGAAGTCGTCATCGGTTTATCATCATCATCGTAAAAAAGAAAAAACATCGTCTATCTCTATCGATGATCAAAGTGGACAATCTATGAACGTAATAAACAAAATAGATAAATGGGGTATCGTGAGAAATAATCATCGGAAGAGAAAGAAGAATTTCCGTCATCAAAAATTATATTTGTCGATCTTCTTTGGTTTGATGTTATGCATTTTTATTGCTGTTATTATTTTTACCATTATCTTTCCAAAATCGAAAAAATATCGAGAAAAAGAGGGTATTGATCCAATACTAAGATGGAATAAAACAGGTATAACTGTAGCTGGAGTGACTGGAGTGCCAGGAACTGATTCCGATAAACTCAAACAACCTAATGGATTAGCATTTGATTGGTCATATGCACTGTATATTGCAGACAGTGGAAATAGCAGAGTACAACGTTATCTTCAGGGTGCATCTAATGGTACTACTGTATGTGGTCAGTCTAATGGCATATCTGGATCAGGTGTTTCTTTTTTAAATTTAGCTAGAAAAATTAGGGTGACGTCAAACAAGAGCATTTATGTTTCAGATCGGCAGAATCATCGAGTACAATTTTGGCCTGTCGGATCATCATCAGGTATTATGGTGGCTGGAACAGGTAAAATATACAAAAGCGTTGTTATATTTTATACATACTGTTTTTGTTTCCATATCTACAGGTAGCAGTGGAAGTGCACTTAATCGACTTGCCGTAGCTCAAGGCATTAGTATCGATGAGAACTCTGATAGATTATACATTGCAGATACTAATAATATACGCATAGTACGTTATTTTTCCAATACCACATCAGAAATCGTTGCGGGTGGAACGTCTTGCGGAAATGCGAAAACACAACTTTGTAATCCGACCGGTGTTTATTTTGAAGCAGCGACAAATAGTCTCATTATATCCGATTATACTCGTAACAGTATAGTGAGATGGATAATTGGTACTAATGAATGGATACGTTTGGCTGGTAACGTTTCTTCGACCGCAGGTAATACATCAGCGGAATTAAATCATCCTGAAGGTATAGGTGTTGATGTTATCGGAAATTTATACGTTCCTGATAGCTATAACAATCGTATTCAATTTTTTCCCGTTGGTCAATTAGAGGGTCTCACAATTGCTGGTGTAACAGGGCTGTCAGGCAACAACGCTTCTCTTCTTTCCGTACCAATGGAAGTGACTGTTGACAATCAATTGAATTTATACGTATCAGATACAAACAATCATCGTGTACAAAAATTTTTACGATATTGATGAAACCTGTGATTCATACAGTGCTACTTTTCTTGATTTTAATTGCGAACAAAGAAAATTGTAAAAGTGGAAGATTAAATAAACATTCAGTCTATTCTTTCGAACACGTGATGCACTGCCGTAATTAAAATAAACAATAATCTTCAATAAAAATTAATTTTTTCAGTATGTTAACAAATGGCCCTTTTTTCGGTTATTTTTAAACGAGAATCAATGATTGTTACTTGTCTTATGTAAACAACGGTTCTTCTGTTAATAACTTCTATTGAGCATTTTGATCGGAGCTCGAATTAGACGTTTGACGGCAGCCAACTACTCCGCATCGTGTAGCGATTTCAACTTTCTTTCTTGTTATTGTAATTATATAAGTGTGGCAAGCACTTTATGTTTTGATAAGAAGAAAAAGAACAGTTGTACAAAATCACATTTCACAATGTATATGAACGAAAACTGTATGTTAATGAGTTTCTTAGTAACGAAGAAATTTTTGTACACGATTCCCATACGTGTCAGCAACATATAGATTTAGCTGATTATCAAATGCTACTGAAAAAGGATTGTGTAACAAAGTAGAATTAGAACCCTGAACACCAGTAATTCCAGCAATGGTTCTTCCTTCTGTTTGCCCAACAGAAAAGAACTGAATGCGCTGATTATTAGTATCAGCGACGTACAGATTTCCCATTGGATCGACGGTCAATCCATGGGGACGATCAAGTGAAGATGGTGAATTTCCTCTTGATGCATTCAGACTACCAGTGACTAGTGTCCAGTTACTATCACCTATTCGCCAACGAACAATATTATTAGAGTCTGTGTTAGCAATAATAAGACTGTTGGATGATGACTCGAAATAAATTACGGTGGGGAAATTCAACTGATTAGTATTGTTTCCTCGACCATTTCCACCAGCGACAAGAACACCTGTATTAGTACCTTCAGTATAGCGCATTATCCGATCATTGCCAGTGTCAGCCACATAGAGTCCACCACTTTGTGTATCACGAGCGATGTTATATGGAAAGCGAAACTGATTATTACCACTTCCATATCCTTACCAAATACATATACATGTTGAATGAATTTATGCATAAACAACAGAAATCGTACCTGTTCCTGCTACGAGTTCTCCTATAAGTGCATCTTTCTTCCATAAAACAACGCGATGATTGTATGCGTCAGAAATAAACAAATTTTCATTATCATCAAGAGCGATAGATGATGGATGTCGTAAGCACTGATATGAAGAGCATGTCGTTGCATTAGCTTGTCCAGCCACCGTCGTACCATTTAAACTTCCTCGAAGATATTTTTGAACTCTGTTATTATATCGATCAGTCACGTAAAGTGTATTTTCATAAGTTAATACCAATCCCCATGGATAATAAAGTTGATTACTTTCATTACCAACTACTCCAGATGTACCAGCAACCGTGATACCTGTCGTATTCCAACGTAGAGTGACATTTTCATCTACAATCAAACATTCATCCGTATTTGCTAAGAATTATATTTTGTGAAATACTCTTCCTTATCCATCGATATTTCGATGTTGATATAAGTAAAAGACAAAGTAATATTGTAAGTAATGTGATAATTACAATAAGTACACCGATGAATATCACCACTTTGGATTTTCGTTTCTCTCTAATGGAAAATTATATCGGATATCAAATACAGAACATGTCCTACCTTTTATGTTTTATTCGATAATCTCTTGAATTAGCCCACAAAGCTGATGTAGGATTGGAAGTCGTTTGTTGAATAGATTGTGTGTGATTTAGAGACGATGGTGGAATAGTTAGTTTCTTTGATCGAACTGTTTCTGTTGAATGACATCGATAATCGGTTGGTAAATGCCGAACTTTAACATGAATAATGACAGATGACGCCTTTCTATGACGATGATGATGTCCACACTAAAAGAAACATTAATTTGAACAGACATGGTTCGAAACATCAAAGAAGAGACAATACTTTTTTATGCGAAATAGAATGGTTGCTAGTTGTGTGCGACATTACAATGAAAAATGAATAAGAATGTTTTCTTTTTATATTCTAGAGCACTTTTAAGATTTCTATGACCGTAAGTGGTTGAAGACTTACGTTTTTATTAGTGTGTCTCACTATATGAATGGCTGTGGTCGAATGAGAAGATTGATTAAGAAACAATGCTACGTATGAACTGACGTTATAAATGATTTTTTTATGCTATTCTATGCTTTCAGCTAATCTGCCTGGTTGCGATGAAAAGGGTCAGCGAATCACTCGAATGAGCGCTACTGGTTTCATAGGTAAAAAGAATTTCACAGATTATACTGCCGAAGTATGCATGAATATCAACACCTCAACAGATCCTCATCTAATCGTTTACCAAAATATTTTCACTTCTTTGGACATAATTTAAGTGTATTATCATTTGATAAAAATTATGTGAATATGCAAAAGAGATTTTTCTCTTTCACTTTCAATGACTTACTTTGGGATTTATACTAGTTTGAAGTTTAACCAAGATCTTACTTGCAAGATAATCGACAAGGGAGAAAAATATAACAACATAAAATTGTAACGAATATGAAATTTAAAAAAAAATCAATCACATGAGTACCTCGAATCTAAGGGCGCGTGCTCAAATGTTTTTTGAGATTCACTCCCACCTCTGTGAGATACTGGAAGGAACGGCCGAAATATTTACTTTAGTAACGCAAAAATTTCTGTACACGATTACCCACAGTGTCAACAACATATAGATTCAGCTGACTGTCAAATATTATACCACAAGGTCCATTTAACAAATTAGAATTAGAACCCTGAACACCAGTAATTCCAGCAATGGTTCTTCCTTCTGTTTGTCCAGCTGAGAAAGATTGAACTCGTCTATTACTACGATCGGCGACGTACAGATTTCCCATTGGATCCACGGTCAAATCAAGGGGATCAGAAAATGAAGACGGTGAATTTCCTCTTGATGCATTTAGATTACCAGCGATTAATGTCCAATTATTCTCACCTATTCGCCAACGAACAATATTATGTGCATACGTATTAGCAATGATAAGACTGTTGGATAATGACTCGAAATAGATTCCCATGGGATAGTTCAACTGATTGGTATCGTTTCCTCGACTATTCCCACCAGCAACTAGAACACCTGTATTATTACCTTTAGTATAGCGCATTACCCGATCATTTCCATTATCAGACACATAGAGTGTACCGCTTTGTTTATCACGAGCAATACTATATGGAAGTGAAAACTGATCATTACCACTTCCACTACCTAACCGAATATGCGTGGAAGAAATTTACACATAAAAAACAAGGAAGTTATACCTGTTCCTGCTACGAGTTCCCCTATTGTCGCATTTTTCTTCCATAAAACAACACGATGATTGTTTGTGTCGGAAATGAACAAATTTTCATTATCATCAAGAGCGATAGATGATGGGTAGCGTAAACATTGATAAGATGGGCATGTTGTTGCATTAGCTTGCCCAGCCACTGTTGTACCATTTAAACTTCCTCGAAGATATTTTTGAATTCGGTGATTAAATCGATCAGCTACATAAAGTGTATTTTCATATGTTATTGTCAATCCCCATGGATTATAAAGTTGATCACTTCCATTACCGACTACATTAGTTGTACCAGCAACCGTAATACCTGTTGTATTCCAACGCAAGGTGACATTCTCGTCTACAAAAAAAGTCGTCTGTATATTTCCTACGAATTATATTTTGAAGAGTATTTTTCTTACTCGACCGATATTTGTTAGTTGATGTAAGTAATAGATAAAGTAGTATTGTAAGTAATGATATAACTACACTAAGTACACCGATGAATATCACAACTTTACATTTGCGTTTCACCCTAATAGCAAATTATATTGCATACCGAATACAGAAGATGAATCCTACTTTTTATGTTTTCTTCGGTTAGAATTGTTTTCATGTTTTACTCGATAATCTCTTGAATTGGCCCACAAAGCGGATGCAGGATTGGAAGTCGTTTGAAACGACGGTGAAATAGTTTGTTTTTTTGATACGATTGTATGTGTTGAACGACTTTGATAATCGTTTCGTAAATCTCGTACTTTGACATGAATAATAACTGATGATCCTTTTCTATCACGATAATGATGCCCATGCTAAAATAAACATTAATCTGAACAGATGAAGTTCGAAATATTAAAGAAGAAAAACAACTTGTTCTCGCGAAATAGAATGTTTGCTGGTTGTGTGGACCATTGTAATGAAAAATGAATAAGAATGTGTTTTTTTTTACATTGTAGAGCACTTTTTAAGATTTCTATGATGATTATTTGTTGAAGCTCGATATTTTTATTATTGCTTGTCCCTATGTGAAGAACTCTGCGACCGAATGAGAAGATTGATTAAAAAACAATGCTTCATATGGACTGACCTTCCTAGTCGATTATCTGGGAAGCAAAGATCTTGCGAAGATCTGAAAAAGTTCTGTTCAATGATTTGAAGATAGTTAAGATCAAGAAAGAAGTTTAATTGTTCTATTGTCTTTTCGAAATCTTGAATAATCAAAAACAGCATCATTAAATTAACTCAAGAAAAAATGAAAAATTTCTCAAATAGCATTCATCCGAATTTATTTCAACTTGTTTTGTGGATGTTTTCAAGACGAATTTTTTAAAATAACTCTCTAAACAATAGTATAGAAAGATTTTAGTGTAAAACGACACCAGTTTACTATAGACGTTGTTCATGCTAACTGAGAGAAAATCCTTTTGACTATTCAATTAATAGTTCTTTGTATATTCCTTATACAACATTTTATGTTCTATCTTTTAAAAGTAAAATCAGAATTGGATCACTTTCTCAAGCCAAAATATAGACAAACTGAAAAGTGTTTCAAAACTTTCGTCACACCAACTCGAAGATCCAACAAAGAAAATCATATTTTTTCGTTGAGTATGCCAGATCGTATGTTAATGATTTTCTTAGTAACGAAGAAATTTTTGTACACGATGACCTCCAGTGTCACCAATATAGAGATTCAGCTGATTATCCAAAGTTATTGCAAAAGGTGAGCGTAACAAAGTAGAACTAGAACCCTGAACACCAGTAATTCCAGCAATGGTTCTTCCTTCTGCTTGTCCAAGAGAAAAGAACTGTATTCGATGATTACCACTATCAGCGACGTACAGATTTCCCATTGGATCTATGGTCAATGCAAAGGGATCGTTAAGTGAAGATGGAGAATTTCCTCTTGATGAATTTAGATTACCAGCGACTAGTGTCCAGTCACTGTCACCTATTCGCCAACGAACAATATTATTTTCAAACCTGTTAGCAATTAAAACACTATTTGACGACGATTCAAAATAAATCCCCATGGGATAGCTCAACTGATTGGTATTGTTTCCTCGACCGTTTCCTCCAGCAACAAGAACACCTGTATTGTTACCTTCACTGTAGCGCATTACCCGATCGTTGGCAGTATCAGACACATAGAGAGTACCACTTTGTTTATCACGAGCAATGTTATATGGATAAAGAAACTGATTATTGCCAGTTCCACCACCTAACCGAATACATATACATGTTGAATGAATTTATGCATAAACAACAGAAATCGTACCTGTTCCTGCTACGAGTTCTCCTATAGTCGCATCTTTCTTCCATAAAACAACGCGATGATTGTGTGCTTCGGAAATGAACAAATTTTCATTATCATCAAGAGCGATAGATGATGGATGTCGTAAGCACTGATATGAAGAGCATGTCGTTGCATTAGCTTGTCCAGCCACCGTCGTACCATTTAAACTTCCTCGAAGATATTTTTGAACTCGTTGATTATATCGATCAGCCACATAAAGTGTATTTTCATAAGTCACTGCCAATCCCCATGGATTATTAAGTTGATTACTTGCATTACCAACTACTCCAGATGTACCAGCAACCGTGATACCTGTCGTATTCCAACGCAAGGTGACATTCTCATCTACATCGAAAAAGTTCATCCGTATTTCCTGCGATTTATATTTTGTAAAATACTTTTTTTAATCGGTCGATATTTCGACGTTGATGTAAGTAATAGACAAAGCAATATTGTAAGTAATGTGATAATTACAATAAGTACACCGATGAATATCACCACTTTGGATTTTCGTTTCTCTCTAATGGAAAATTATATCGGATATCAAATACAGAACATGTCCTACCTTTTATATTTTATTCGATAATCTCTTGAATTAGCCCACAAAGTTGATGTAGAGTTGGAAGTCGTAGTCGTTTGTTGAATAGATGGTGTGCGATTTAGAGACGAGGGTGAAACAATTTCGTTTTTTGACACAATTGTATGTGTTGAACGACTTTGACTTTGACAATCATTTGATAAAGGTCGAATTTTAACATGAATAATAACTGATGATGCTTTTCTATGGCGATGACGATATCCATGCTAAAAGAAACATTAGTCTGAACAGATACAGTTCGAGATATTAGAGAAGAGAAGCTACTTGTTTTCGTGAAATGGAACCTTTGCTGCTTGTGTGGACCATCGTAATGAAATATAAATTAGAATGTTTTCTTTTTATATTTCAGATTATTTTTATGACTTCATATAATCAGTATTCAATGAATACTTATATTTTTATTAGTGTCTATGCCTTGATTAAGAAAAAAAATCTCTGTATGTGATAAAACTTAGGTTTTTTCAGTTATGTTTTGTTGTTCAGCAAGATGAGATGTATCCACAATATAAATAAATTGGTGAATTGCAGGCTGATGGTTTAGCTTTGGCTAAATCAATATCAAAGTAATATTTTAAAATATTCATAATGAAATAATTTTAAGAACAGCTGTGTTTGTATGGTCAATTGTAACCATAGACAGAAGTAGTATTGTCCAAACATGTTCCTTGATTTTCACAAGGATTCAATAAGTTACATGAGCTCGCTGAAGATATGATACTATTTATTAATGACGATGATGTTGTTAAGAAAAGAAATTTTTGAATTCTTTTATTATTAAAAATCGGCTACGTATAAATTAAGATTAGTATCAACTGAACAATAACTAGTATTACTTAATATCAATAAAAAGACCGAAGCAATTTTCAAGAACAGACATAATAGAAATGCTCATGAATTTTGCCATTTAGTCATCGTATGTACCAAATGATGGCAATGATGTTTATCTACAAAAAATTCAGTAGAATTAATTAAATCAACATCTATACGTCCTCTCTTTTCAATTACATTGCATACAAAGAAAAAAAGAAATCATAAAGTATACCGTCTGTTCTCAAAGAGAAAAGAATGAATATAATGATCAACCTCATTTTTTTTACATGTAAAACATTTTCATACAAAACTTTAAACAGTATGCCATTATTGAACTTACAAGAGGACCTATCGTTTGTTTCTTTTCAAACAATATTAAACTATTGTTGGTCAACAACGATAACAACTTTAATTATCACTGTCGGATTGTACATTGGTACACAACTCTCTGGTTATCATCCTGATAATTTAAAAGCACCTGTCAATCGTACGACATGTACATGTGATTGTTGGGATGGTTTTTACCGAGGCATTCATCCACGTGGTGGTTATAAAACATTTTATATTAATTATGAATTTCAAACGATCATTTTAGTTGGTCTATTTCTTTTTTATGCTGAACTTCTTCGACTTTTTCTTATTCAATTAATGAAAACTCGACAATGGATTTTATTTCTTCTTCTACCAGCTATATATTCGAATTTCTATGGAACATGGAATTTAGTTAATTATTTAAACGATCATGATTATTATCATATGTTACCATCACAATTATTCTTTTCAATCACAGAATTATTTGCAAATTACGTTTTCTATCGATGTTTAGTAGCAAAACAAAGTGAAACGCATATTTCACCATGGTTCATCTATTTAACATCGATTATTTGTTCGATTCATATTTTTCTTGCTGTCAAAGAATTAAATATCGATTTAATGAGACGAAATATTGCTTTGCTAATTCCTGATTTTATTACTTTGACATGGATTTTCATTTTTATGAGTCAAAATCCAGATTATCTTCCAACGACACAAATAGTTTGTCATTGGTTGAGCATCGGTGGACTTATTTTAACTTTTTATTATATTGTTTGTCCATTGCGTGAATGAGGAGAATGCTAATTGTTGTTTTCTTTTATTTAAAAAATGAATCTCCACACTATTGTATTTTGACAATCTTTTCTAAACAAATTACAAACGCGTTGAATTCATCAATTCTTTTGTTATAGATGTCATCTGTTATCCATGATAAGATCAGATCAGCAATTAAAAGGGGCAAAGTGATGATCCTTATCTTTATTTGTTATTGATGCAGATCCTCGAATAGTAAAATCAAAACCATTCGCTGATATTACTTCGTTGAGCGATTTTGGCAATGAATGTGAAGTTTTATTTATGATCGGATCTATTTTTCGATTGACTAAAATTGAAGAAATGGAAAATGAAGAAATCACGATGAACATGATTTAAAGGAATTATTCAATCATATGAAAAAGGAATTTGGTGGTGGGAATGAGAAAGTTAATATTCGCTTGTTTGGCCAAATTTTGCGTGAACTGGGTAAATATGATTTGGCCAAGAAGATATATCATCGATTGTTAGCAGAGTTACCAGCAAATGATCCCTCGCTTAGTGCTTTATATTGTGATCTTGGTATGGTGACTTATAATAAAGCTGCCTATGACTCTAGTCTTGAATGGTATCAGAAATCACTGTTGATTGAGGAACAAGAAGGATCATCTAATTATCGAAATATTGGTAATTTATATAATTATATAGGTGAAATTTATCGTGTCAAGCGTGAGTTAGAAAGAGCATTAGAAAGTTATAATAAAGCGATAGAATTATTTGAAAAGGCACTCAATATCTATCAACATTGATTCTCTTCGCAACATCCAGATGTACTGAGAGCGGAAGCATGCATTCAACGTGTATCCGTCAACATAATCGTTATACAAAAATTTCAAACAACTCTTGTCTGAATTCTAAGTCTATCATTGAAATTCAACCTTGTTCATATTCTTTGACTAAGATTTAAATGTTTGGATTAAAATATCTTTTTACTTGTCCTCTCTCTATATATACACACGCAAATTCCTTTCATTTATTCACTCGACACGCACACACACACATAATGTTGCTTCTCCTCATTCTCAATTTCGTTCTTCTCGTTTCAAGCGAACCTCTCAACGGCGTGTTCATCATCGATTCCATAATCGACGGCGATTGTCGAGTCAACGGTCCGTTGATTTTCGATCGACAAAGTTCGACAATTGCAATTCGTTCGGGCGCCAAACAGATCGGCGTCGGAACGATTGACAACGACAATCGACTCGATCTCTATCTCAACGAACAGCATTGCAAAGGTGTTTGGAATTCAGGTGAACATCTCGTCGAAATCAAATGTTCCGATTGTCAAATGAAACTTCGGTCGACGTTCAATTCAGCTGGCAATCGTTCGTCGATGTCGAGTGTTTTCTATTCGAATTGTTTGCTCATGTTTATTTGTAGTTTAATAATAATAAAGTTTTATCATTCGAAATAACAAAAAAAAAGAGGAAAGAAGTTTAGTCCATCTTGACAGATTCATCTTGCTGGAATTGGATTTGCTCGTATTGATATTTTTGTCGTTCGTGGAGGAGCTGTTGCCGTTGTTCTTCGATGATTTCTCGTTCTCGATCCATGACGTTTTCGAGTTCGTCGAAATGTTTCAGTTTGATTTCGAGTTTCTTTATTTGCAATTCGACGACTTGAGCTACGAACGATTTGATCTTTCGTTCTTCAATCGAGGCAAGATACTAAACAGAAAATTTACGATTTTTCGAGAAAAAAACAAAGTTTTTTTTTTCGTACTTTCGCTTTGACAGCCGCCGCTGCCAGTGCACTTGCTGCTGCAGTTTTGACATCTTGTTCACTAACATCCGCCCCTAGAAGTTTCCTCGGGTCTTGTTCACTTTCATTTTCATTCGTTTTCGAGAATTCCTCGAGTGCTGCTTTGGCAGCTGCACTGCCCACTCTCGGATCGACGACCGAGGCAAGAAAAGCTACAGTAGCCATCACTGGATTGGCACTTTGACTAAACGGAATGTCGGCATACGCTGTCGATCCACTTGCAGCAACATTTCCTTCCAAATACGGATCTTCAATTGGCAATTGCAGAAATTTGAGAATACATTCATCTTGTGTTCGTGAGCCAACGTGTTCGCAGACTTTATTCCAATCGTCTTTGTACATTTCTAAACCTTCGAGCAATAGGAGAATCTCGTAGTCCGACCAATCTTTGGTTTTGCTTTTCTAAATCAACGAATTTCGGTTAGAAAAATCTCAAATTTGTTGAGTCGTGCCTTCTCTAGTCTCGATTTAACCGGAAATGCTAACTTTTTCGTGAAAAACTATTCTTCAACAAAATTCGCTCTTACAATATTCGATTTTCGATTAAATTGATCCGTTCTGAGTCCCAAATTGCTCTCGACGTCCTTGACTTGTTGTTTAAACTCCGCAATTTGCTTGGTGGCCGAGTTTGTGACACTCATCGGCTTAACTTCGACATCGAGTTGATAATTAATCAATCCCCATTGCTCTAAAAATGCGTGTACTCTCATAATTGCACATACATCGCCGGGCAAGTTCCTTCGGCACGCTGTAATCGACAGATATTCATTCGGATTCAACCGATAGGTGTCAATCATGAAATTTCTGTAAGCCAAATAGATTTCCGGCGATTTCGACCGATTTTTTGAGTTGAAAAACTCGAGAAGCGCCCGTTTTTCGAGCGCACTGATCGAGTTGTAGTCGAACCAAGCGGCGTAACTCGGAATGATGATGTGATGCGATTGTTCGCACGGATCGCCCGAAGGCTCGTCGTCGAGATCGTCGGTTAAGTCGGTGAGATTGGTGCCACGGATGATTTGAGCTTCGGTGATGCGTTGACCGGTGAGAGCTAAATTAGAGAAAATTAGGGGAAATTGGGGGAGAATTTTTTGAAGTACGTGGTCGAGGCAATGGAGGAGGTTCATCGTCAGAGTCGGTTCGAGCTTTTTTCTTCGGTTTTTGATCGGGCAGAGGCTAAAAGAAAAGGAAATGAGCGTGAAGATTTTTGAACAATCCGAGCTTTTACCATTTTGGTTGAGAGAGAAAGAAGACAAGAAATGAAGAAGAGAGAGTTACAATGGGCAACCAATGAGAGATTTCGGATAGAGGGCGGTAGAGATCGATCGATCTTTTTGATTCTATACTTGCAACAATTGAAGAGACGAGATTTTATCATTCAATACAGAACTAGTTATTAGAATTGTCGATGGAACTCGAAGATTTATGCATATTTCAGTAGTATTTTACTTGAAACTTGAAAATAAACGGTGAACTACGTTAAATATGCGTAATATCTCTTTGAGTCACATTAAAAAAATGCGTAATCGGAGATATTTTACAAATTCTACGAGAATAAAAACGAGTTTGAAATTCCTAATATCGACGTTTTATCTGTCTGGATATTTCTCTAATATGAACAAACACCAGAGATGGGAACGATTTACATTTTTCAAAATTTTAACCGAATCAAAATAGATGAATGGGAAAAATTTTAATTTTAAATTTAACAGATAATTCACGGTCAGTGATCAAATCTCGAAGATTTTAATTAAGTTTAATAAAAAAAAAAGCTAGAGTCGAGCTGCTTCAAGCGAGGATAAGCATGAATTACATCACAAATAGCAAAAATCATTGAAAACGAGATATCTCACATTCAGTTAGATAAAAATAGGTTAAAGATACAAAAAGACAAGAAAAACGAAACATATGATTGACATATAAAGTGATTTGCTTCCATTGTTGATAAATGTTGACGTTATTTCAGTAGACATCGTTACGAATGTGGATTCAGCAGTAGTTGGAGTTACTGTTGTACTTTCGTGAAGATTTTCTGAAAAATAACTCAATTCACCTGTTGTCATTTTTGATTCATTTGTTGGTGGAACTTCGAAGAAAACAGTTTTGATTTCAAATCAAAAGAAAAACAAAAACTTACTATCGAGTTTGTTTTTCAAGATTTTTTGTACTCGATGATTATGTTGATCGACAACATAAATATTTCCATAACTATCAAATGACATAGTGATAGGATCATATAATTTATCGTTTGTTGAACCTCTACCAGAACATGCAAAAATACAACGAAAACCATTTTCATCCGAACCAATTATTCGACTATTTCTCTCATCAAGAATAAAAAGATGTTGATCACCATCGAGAACGATTCCGGTTGGCAAATAAAGTTCGATTGTTGCATTTGCTGATCCTTTTCCTGCAACAGTTGTTCCATTTCGTTGATTCAATCGAAATAATTGAATTCGATTATTTATAGAATCTACAACGTATAAATCTAAATGAATATCAACGAATATTCCCCAGGGATTGTTAAGCATATCCAATTCAGATCCTTTAATACCAGTTCCAGCAACGATTGTTGTTGTATCATTTGAACATTTTTTATCAACTCGATGATTATTATGCATTGAACAATATAAACTCTCATAAATATCGATGAAAAGGCCAGAACAAAATGACGGAACATTCATAACTGATATCCATGTTTCATTTTCTACTATCCATTTTTCAACACGATGATTGACTCCATTATCAACATAAATATCACCATTCGTTGTTACAAATAATGATAATGGATATGAGAAATTACCCGAAATAGTTTTTGTTGGATTGAGATCATTTTCATTTTGCCAAATATGAATTTGACCAGTTTGTTGATTGGGTATATAAATTGAATTGTTTGAATTAACAAAGATACCATACGGATATTTGCCCACAAATGTTTGATTGGCAAAAGTGATTGCACGTGAATTCCAAGTTGCATTGATTTGAAATCTCGGTTGATTAAATGAAACAGTTGCAATAGTAAAATATTGTTGTTGATAGATGAACAAACCAATCCAAATCCGAAAAAACATTTCAAATGAAAATAGTTTTTTTTTATTGTCGACATGTTTTTAAAACAATTTATTTTGTCACGTCATTAAATATCATCGATCAACAAATATGTTTTCTATCTAAATTTTCATGATTTTACAAGAGTTTAATCTCTTGAATTACTCAACTAAGTTACATGATTATACTTCTCTGTGGATTGAGAAGAATCTCCAAAATAAAAAGTCAGATACTGCTTATTATTAATAGTGACATTCAACGATACTTTAATGTTATTCATTCGGACCACGCGAAGATAAACGAAAATATCAAATGATCGTTTATCTCGACAAACAGTTGAAAAGTTTTAAGAAACTTCATTCGATAGAATTTCTATTTTTTATCTATTTAACACGATTATAAATTACTTTCATTCATTTGACGACGCGTTACAATCGATTTCGATGAAAATTTCTCAAGAAGACGCGTAAGTTTGTGCAACTCAATTATTTCAATGTGCTTCAAATCTTTTATCTGCTGTCAATGGTCCTTTACAACAATGAACAACAATTTTAAATATTCATTTAAATGTTGGTCACCAATCAGTTGTCAATACTTCGGAGATTTTCATGAGTTTACAAAGTGAAACAATTGAATCTCTTTCGAATCAAATATTCGCCAATGGAGCTATTCGATTCTCTTCAATCGAAACAAATCAAACAAAAAAATCAATTCGATTTCTTTTTCACTTTTTGATTCAATTTACGAGAATTGAATTCCTCTGAAATCACTTCGTATTGTTCAAATAATAATTCTCAGACAAATCTACCGATTACAAATCAAAGATTTAATTTTACTTCAAATTATAAATTACGAGTTTACTCATCCGGTTGTTATTTTCTCGACGGGAACGATCGAGAACTACGAGTCAGACTCATTGTTTAAACTGAACTTATCATGAAAATAAATTGCTTTTAAGACAATATGTTAATTTTTTTGAAAATGTCACGAGACGAAGCAAGATAAACGAAAGGCAAGAGAAAAACAATAAAATAATTGAAAAAATATAAATAAAGTTCAGCTTCTCGACCGATTTCAGCTGGGAGACCGATGGCATGTGCAAGAAGAAGTGAAACCATAGGCACGAAGAAAATTAAAAGTAAAAGACTAACGGAAAGTAATTGTAAAATCATTCGACGATACTTTCGCCATTGAAATTCTTGATTAGCTCGTTGTTTTTGTCGAATATATCGAATAACTAATGCAAGATTAAAAATAATTATTAAAAATACCGGTAGAAAATAATTTACAATTCCATCATACGAACCAAGACTTGCCTCTCCATAATAACAAGGATAACCACACCATGGTTCAACATAATCATGAAATGTTTCACAAGGTGGAAAGAAAATAATATATATTCGAAAGATAATCGAATAAATAATGATGAGAATAAGTGGACAATAATGAAAAATAATTTTATTCTTTTGAGTATTGAGTAAAATACTATGAAAAATTAAGATATGTCTTTCGATAGCTGCCCAAGCTAAGAGCATAGCGAGTAAATTAAAAAATCCAGTCGCAATAAATGTCCATAGATTGCAGAAAAATGGATTGGCTAACCAAACATGACCTAATCCTGCGAATAGAATATAAAAATTCACGTCAATGAGTTGAATTGCAATTGTCAAAATGAGAACTAAAATAATCACATGATTGTGTAATTCGTTTCTTGAGATTCGTTTAATTAAAAGATTGACAAGTAAAAATACGGCACAGATAAATGCAGGAATGTTAAAGCAAATTAAAATCCAAAATCTCGTCTTTTTTGGTAGAGGAACTTCAGCATAGCCATACTCTTCATTTTTGAGAAGGTAGTTTGTATTCATTTTCTTGAGAAATAAGTACATTCACTCAAGTTTTTAAACTAAAAAAAAAGGAACCGGAAATGATACAAATCAAATGGAATGGATAATCACAGAATTCTTATTTGAATTGAAGGGGTATAGATAATTATTGTTTACTATTCAATTAGATGAATACACCGTTCATTGACTAATTTCATTAGGATTTCATATTTATTTTTTATGTTTCGATGATTTTCTTTCTTTCTGCTCTGTTATCAGTGTTATCAAGTCATTTCTTCCAACATATGCTATATAAGTATGCGCATCTTTACAATTACATAACACAAAACACTTACAGTTAACTCAATGAGTAATTCGAATACTAGCAAACATAAACAACCTACTGGACGTATTATTCAAAATTTTCATCTCGTTTGGTTAGACGCAAATATAAATGAGAAAGGTGATGATTTTCGCAATTCCATTACGAAATTGCGGCTTTAATCGTGGACATATCGTGGACTTTTTAAAATACTGTCGTGTCGAACTCGCTGGAAATTCGATGGAACTGAAAAATGTCGACCAAATTGAAAAAAAGTATCGTAATCATCAACCAATTTGGTGGTACACATGTGAGACTTTTCTTTATTCCATGCTTAATCGAGCTCTTCGACTCATGGATGTCGATATTATCATCCAAATGGGATTTTTCATTCACGATTTACATAAGAATATTGCTGACCTTCATTCGAAACAGTTCCATGGTCAAACATCTTCAAACACATTCACCGTCTGTCGTGGTCAAAATTTGTCACAGACCGATTTCAATCAATTGAAGCAGAATCAAGGTGGATTGTTAGCATTTAATAACTTCTTATCAACCAGCAAGAATCGAAAGACACCGTTAGAGTTCATTCATCGTAATCCAGGTCAAGGTGATTTTGTTTCAGTATTATTTATTATGCGCATCGATCCTTCGATCCAAAATGCACAATTCGCCAATGTCGATGAAATTACTGCTGTTGAGGGCGAAGAAGAAATTCTCTTCTCGATGCATTCTGTATTTCGTACTGGACAAATTAAACAACTTACTGGTTCTATACCTATCTGGGAAGTAGAACTGACATTAACTAGTGATAACGATCCAGAACTACGCGAATTATCTGACAATATTCAGAAAGAAACATCTTCTAATTATACAGGATGGGATCGTCTCGGTATGCTACTCATCAAATTAGCAAAGTTTGGCAAAGCTGAAGAGTTATATCGAATTCTACTGAAACAAACGTGTGATCAAAAAGAAAGAGCACATATATTTCATCAATTTGGCCGAATTAATGATAATCAAGGCGAGTACTCGAAAGCACTTGAATATCTTGATCGTGCATAGAGCCCTGCAGGACAGAGAAAACCTGTCCTGTCCTGCCCTGTCCTGCCAGGACAGGACAGGATCAGGTTGACAAATTTTTGCAGGTCAGGTTGAAGTTTTGGAAATCATAACCTGTTAACCTGGAAAGTTTTTATCAATCAATATCGACATCTTTTGTATACTTTTGTAAGAAAAAGAATAGAATGAATAAATATTCAGCAAATTGGATTGGTCGTAAAAATACACAATAAAAATGGCCGAATCAATAAAATTCATGTTTCATTGTTAATATCATTCTTGTAAATTTAAATCTATTTAGTTTTATAGTTTGACTTTTTACCTTGTTTTGATATTCATTATTGATTTACATTTTATAAATTAATTTATTATTCATTATTAAATATGTCAAATTCAAAGAGAGATTTGGAAAGAAAGAAAAAAGACGAAAAAACCGAAATATTCACTCACACAGCAAGAACTATTAGAAGAATTCGGAGGTGATCTTGATGATGATGAGATCGAAGATGATCTCGATGAAATCGATCGTTATATTTCAATGAAAATTTCATTTTCTAAAGATGAAACAATTTTACAATGGTGGAATAAGCATTCATTAACTTTTCCTCAACTTTCTTCATTAGCTAAATCATTATTTGGTATTCCAGCAAGTTCAGCAACTGCAGAACGCATTTTTAGTGCATCAGGTCGTATTTTAGAAAAAAGAAGACAATCATTAAATCCAGACAATGTTGATGATATTTTGATGATACGCAATTTTCGAGATATGTGATAGGTGTTTTTCTTTGTTGTTTGAATAAATTATATGAAATTACGTGATGAAATTAGAATTAAAATTAAAATCTATCTTCAACGTCACGCTAAAAAAAGCAGGACAGGACAGGACAGGTCATCAAAAAATAGTAAAAGGACAGGACAGGATCAGGTTGTCGAATATTAGCAGGACAGGTTATAGGACATGAAAAAGTCTCAACCTGCAGTGCTCTAATCGTGCATTGAATATTTGGCAACGGTCGCTACCAGCAAACCATCCAAGTGTCAGAACTTGCACGAGCATTTTGTCACAGATAATTTTATAAATCTAAATAAAGCCAAGAAAATTTTTTTGCGGAAAGAGAAGAAACATTTATATAAATATCAAATGAGTACCGTTGTCTCACATCTTGATAAATCTATTTAGTAAAATAATGTTGCCACTTAAAATTTCCTGGATCAAATTTTGGCAAATAAATAGAGCATGATGTTTGCTAGATATGTATAAATTTATTCTTCAGTTTGATAACTTTCAGTCTCATTATTGAAATCATCTTAAAATTAGTTCTTGAAATTCCGTATCGTTCAAAGCAACATTTGTTTGAGCAATTCATCCCAAAACATTCTTATTCCATGAGTAGTCCAGAAATGTTAGATTATATATGACCGAGAGGTCAAATTGTACAGAAAATCATCTTTGTGGAATGTTGTGTACGATACCCAGCGGTATCATTTTCTAACATAAAGATGGTCTGCAACTGGTAAGTAGTTTTGAACGATAACCATTGTCTGTGCAATCTTCTATTTAGTAAAAACCGCACAGCTATTTGCTTCAAATACAACCGAAATGGATTATCCAATGATACATTATCAAAATCAAAATACATTCACACTACATAAATCCACTCAGTTGAAATGATTAAACAAACATCCTGTTTTCTTTTTATTTTTGATAATAAAATTTTTCATTACTTAACGTCGTTTATAGGTGTCGCTTATCCTTTTAAAAAGAAATATAAAACTTAATATCAAAAGTCTGATTGAATCATATCGTTATCGAATAAAAAGAAAAGTCGAATGTTTTAGTTTTACTTGATACCGTAAAATGACAATGATCGAAAGTTACCTCATTCATCCTACAAAAAAATACAATCGTTCATGTCCATCATCGACAATACCACTTCATGGTCTCGATCGTCTAGGTGCTCCGATGGACATACGTAATCATCGATTCTACCATCGATGTACAACTACGGACATCATTGATAAATTGAAATCTTCGCTTGCCGAAGCTCTCGAGTTGTATCCACCGGTTACAGGAATTGTACGAGCTAATGAACAAGGTGAACTTTACATCGATTTGGACGCTAAAAGTTCTCCAGGTACACCATTCCTCGTTGAAATAAAAGATACGCCATATATTGGCGATACTGACGATCTATCTCCTCGTCCTTTGATGCTTCCGCCATTATCAAGTACATTAGCAGTGAAAATAACTCAGGTAATCAAAACACAACAATTATTTTTTGTAATTATATATTTTTTTTGAACTAGTTTTCCTGTGGAACCATAGCTGTAGCTGCATCAATGAATCATCAAGTTACTGATCTTTGTGGTTTTCTCGATTTTCTTGAAGTTTGGGCTCAAATTGCTCGAGATGAAACCATCGATTTTAGCACAATTCCCAACGATTGGTCTCATACTCCTGGTCGATTTTTCTCTGATTTAACGAAAAAAACAACTCAAGACACATCTCCTCCAGGATTTTCGGTTCTTCCTACTCCAGCAACCGAACCACCTGCATATTTCTTAGCACCAACGGAAATTTCAAGATGGATATTTACTAAAACTGCTGTTGAACAATTGAAAAATGATTTCTCACCTTCATCCGATCAATGGATATCATCGGGTGATGCACTTGCTGCTCTTCTCTGGGGTGTTATAACACGTGCTCGAGAAAATGCAAATGTTCCGCCAAGATTCGATCCGCAATCGTCAACCGAGACGATTCTATTGGCTGCTGATGGTCGAGAAAGATCTCCGCAAGGAAACATGCGAAATAGACAATATTTCGGGAATTTCAATCCTCTCTTTCGAGCCATTGCTTCTCGTTCTGATTTATTATCTCTCACTAATGAATCAGCTTCTCGTGTTGCACTTGAAATTAGAAATGCTTTACGTGTTCAACTTTCACCAGAAGCTATTAACGAAAAGATTTCATTCTTCGAAAATCCACAAAATGCTAAACCACCTGGTCGAATTGTTTTTGCAGCCGATGTAATAATGACGAATTGGTGTCGATTTGATTTACAAAGTGCTAAGTTCGATCTCGGTTGGGGAAAACCGTTCTTTGCAACAGCTGGTGGCTTTCCTGGTCCTGCATGTCCACCAGGATACATTTTACTGACACAGGGGAAGAATTCCAGCGAGATTCTTCTCTTGATAGCAGTCGAACAACAAGCAGCGGATGCATTAAAAGCTGATTCATTGTTGAATAAGTATGCAACACTAGTTACTGATCAATAAAATTATGCTTTTGAATAATAAATCAGCAAAAACACTCGGCTTTCTTTCATTTATTTTCATGTCTTCTCGTCTGACATGAAAAGAAAAGACAGACAGTTATGAATAAAATTAAAAAGAAACGATCGAGCAAGATTATTCGTGTTACTATTAGACAGCATCATATAACTAGTGCCAAAAGCAAGGATGCATATTCAGTTCAGAAGGATTCTGAAATTCAATCTGCTTATTCTTCTTCGAAAAATCAAGTAATCGTTTTTATTTCGAGTTGAATGATTTTGTCGTATAATAATTCTGTATATAGACAATCGATCATCATAAAACTTTGAAATCAAGGAAAAAATATCGACGTAAACGACGAGTTTTTATAGTTACGTTCGTTATAAGTCTACTTGTTCTAATCAGTCTAGCCGTGGTCTTATCATTATTGTTGTTAAGTAAACGTAATTCAAATCTCGTGAAATCGGCTCCGGTTCTTCGATGGAATACAACAGGTATCACTGTAGCTGGCATTCTTAATAAACCAGACACTACCAATAATACGCTTAATAATCCCTTCGATATTGCATTGGACTATGCAAATAATCTCTATGTGGCTGATCGTCGAAATAATCGTACACAAAAATTTTTATTTGGAAATCTTGTCGGTCAGACCGTTGCAGGAAATATAACATCTGGTTATACTCCAACACAACTGTATTTTCCATCAGGAGTAGCAGTGGATTCAAATCAAAATCTCTACATAAGTGATTCATATAATTGGAGAGCTGTATATTGGTCACAAGGAGCCACTTCCGGCATAAGAATTGGTGGTATGTCTATTTCTTTCGATTAGGATTATTAGCTTTTATGAGTTTTTGTAGGTTCTATTCCAAATCCTAGTAATACGATGAATTTACCTTATGGAATATCATTTGATTCAATATCGAATACAATCTATGTATCCAGTCGATATGAATATCGAATTATGTCTTTTAAGTCTATTTCGTCGAATGGTACTGTCGTTCTTGGAGGAAATAATGGATCTGGACCAAATAGAACTCAGCTAACTTCGCCGTATGGTGTACACTTTGATTATGTTTCAAATAGTTTAATTGCTTCGATGGAGGGTAACAATATAGTTATTCGATATGTGATTGGGGAAGATTCATATACACATGTTGCTGGTGCAACTTCAACAAGTTTGAGCAGCCCTGCCGGTGTAATTATGGATCCGATGGGTCATATTTATGTGACTGATATGAATAACAATCGTATTCAGTTTTTTGACCATGATGAATCCGATGGTATCACGATTGCTGGCTTTTCTGGACTTGGTAATAATAATGCAACGGGATTAAATTTACCTCGAGCTGTTAGACTTGATACTCAATTGAATCTATATGTTGCAGATACTGGTCATCATCGAATACAAAAATTTTTGCGCTACTGATATATAGTTGGCATACGAGTTGTTCCGTTGACAAATACATCGACTCTTGTGAACGTTCGATTTAATAATCTACGACATAGAATCTTTTGTAACCATATTTTGATTCGTTTATGAAAATCATGAATTAATCCCAAACATACAAATGGTAAAAATAAAGTTAGAAAATAATATAAATAATAAATAAATAAAGCATATAATTCAGCACCCATTGTTTCTAATACAAAAACTCGAATGGCAATAATTGTATACGGTGGAGTATTCATGAGAACATACAGACAAGCAATAGTTAATAATTGTACGGACATACGATATTGTTTTCTCCAAGAAAATAATTGTCCTTGAATGCGACGTTTATGTCGAACAACTCGAATTAATAAAGTTAAACTTGAAATAATTGTGATCACAGTGGGTATAAATGAATGGATCATGGTATCGTACGAATTGAGAACGAATGATATTTGTTTAAAACATGGTGTACCACATAGAATTAGTTTATAATCGAAACTTTGTTGACATGGATACGATAAGATCATGTAGATATAAAATATCAATGGATAAATTATACAAAATAAAATAGGAAAATAATGAAGAAAGAATTTTTGTTTTTTTGAACGTAATTTTTGTATAGAAAAAACAAGTATATGACGTTCAATGGATGCCCATGCCATTAAAAGCATACCCTGAGTATAGAGAACATAATCGATAAACATCCAAAAATAGCAGAAAGCATGCGATTGAGAAAAAACAAAACCTTGACGTAGAAAATCAAGTGTAATCGATAGATCGATGGTTACACTAAGAAAACTAACAATAAGCATAACAAAAACAATTTGATTTGCTAATAATTGTCGTTGTGTACGAGAGGCAAGCATGTGATAGAACATACACAATGAACAAACAATTGACAATGGTTGAAAGAATAATAGAATCCAAAATTTAATTGAACGAGTTGTAGATGTTTCATAAACGATCACCGATGTGAGATTAGGCATTGTGAAATGTAATCCAAGAAAAAGTATATAATGTTGAAATGTTGTTGACAGCTGTCAGAAAAATGATTTACATATTTTTTCATGGTTATCAATTCTTTATTTACACCTGAATTTGTTTGAGTTAAAAATAAACCAAAAATGAAGTCCTTGACTGATCGAACTCAAAAATCTTTGCGTGCTATTATAAGTATATTTTTCTCAAAGCTTAAATAGAATCAACAAAAAAGAAATAGAGATTAAGTTCTATTTTTCAATTGTAATTGAATTGCGGTTGTTCTCTTCGGCGATTATATGTTGTCGTTTGAATAGATTCATTTCTGCGTCCGTATTCTGATTGCTGTTCCTGGTAGTTTTCTAATTCAGCTTGTCTGAGTTTATTCTCTTCCGTAGATCGATAGATTTGCAAATTACAATCATTGATTTGTTGTTGATTGTCAGCTATTCGAATTATGAGTTCATCTTCATGATGTTGTTCTCGATGTAATTGATCAAGATTAGCTGTTTGTCGAATGTTTACTTCGTCGTATCGTGATTGTAAATGATTACTATCATCTACTAATCGTTGTCGATCACGTTCAATCGTTTCATAAGTGATATTTAATTGTTCTCTACGTTGTTCTAAATCTTGTTCGTATTGTTGACGTTGTTGAATAGATGTTTGGATTGGTTCGATTTGACGATGTAAATTTTCGATTTGTGTTTCATGTCTCACCATAGAACTATTCAAAATCGATTGTTTAGTTTCGTTTTGTTCTTTGTTGTAAATTTCCGAATCGATTTCTTTTCGATATTGATTGATTTCGTATTGATATTGATGTTGCTGTGATCTTTGATTTATTAATTGTTGATGTTTTGTTTCTAAATTATCTTCTAAGGTTTTTCGAAGATTTTGTTGTCTTCGAATATCTTCATTTAGACTATCTAATTTCGCTGTTGTTTGATCATATTCCTGTTTTAATAATGTTTTTTTCGTATTGATTTTCTTGTACTGATGTTTCTCATCTCGAAGATCTGATTGAAGTGCTAAAATTGATTTATCGATCATAGATATTTCAGTTTGAATAGTTTTCATTTGATTTTCTATTTGACAGTTTTCTTGTTGTTTATTTGTTAATTCCTTTCGCATTTGATCGACACTTTTTCGATTCGTTTGAATCTCTTCTTGTAAACGAGTTCTTTCATTTTGACTCATTGCTAATTGGTCCATGTTCGATTGCATTTCAGCAAGTTTGCTTTCAACTTCATTTTCATTGCGATTTTTCTCATTAGTTACTTGTTCGAGCCGGTCATGGCATTGATTTTGATTTTGAGTCAATTGATTCATATTCGTTTTCATGAGTTGAAGTTCATTTTGTTGTTGATTTAGCGTCGTTTTTTCTTTACGAATTTGATTGTTCACTGCAGTTTTATCCTGTTTAATTTGTTTGAGTTGTCCTTGAAGATCTTTTGATTGCTTTGTCAGATTATCAACAATGGTTTTTTGTTGATTGAGTTCATTTCTAGCTGTAATAACATTTTGTTTTCGATCGGTTAACTCGTTTTTCTTTGTTTCAAGATTCATTCTCTCAACATTCAATGTTGCTTCAGAATTCTTTCGTTTTTCTTGAAGAGCCTTCTGTTCATTGAGTTTGCTTGATAATGATGCTTTTTTCTTATCTAATTCTCCGCGTACGTTTTGTAATTTCGATCGAACTGCGCCTATAGTTAATTCTTTGACTGCTAGGCCAAAGAGAGTTGCAAGAAAATTTAATTTCATTAAAAAAAGTGCTGCTGATGCAGCTGCATCGATCATTGATAGAGCTTTTTCAGCTAGTTCAACATCGGCTTCCATAATTTGGACTTCAAATTCAACTGCTTGACAATCTCGTCGAATTTGTTCTTCTTTTGTTCGACTTTCTTGACGAACTTTTTCTGCAGCCACGATTTTGAGTTCTGTATTACGTAATTCAGTTGCAGTTCGTCGTTCTTCACGTTCGGCAGTTCTCAACTCTGATGTTCGTTGTTGAAGAACACGTTTTTCACTTTCTAAATTCGCCTGTGTTTCTTTTAAATCAGTTTCAATTGAATTTAATTTGTCTTCGATATTTTTAAATAATTCAATTAATTCTTCAATTTTGTTGCTCGTCTCATTTGCTGTTCGTTCAACAAAACGATATTCATCTGCAAGATCCCGAAGTTGTTGATTTATTTTTTCTTCTTCATTTTTGACTTTACGATATTCATTTTCAGTTTGAGAAAGTTTTTGTCTAAAGAACAAAACGAAAGAAATATCGTCTTATAATCTGCTGTCTCGATGTTTTATACTTTGATTGTTCAAGTGCTTCTCTCGATAATCGTACTTGTTTTTCTTGATCGAATATTGTTTTCAAGATTTCTTTTAATTCAATTTTTAATGACTCGATTGTTTCTGTTTTCTCTTTGATTTCGTTAGTCAATGATCCAATGACTTTCTGAATTTCAATTTGAGTTTGTTCCGCTTGTTTTAATTGATCTTTAAGGATTGCATCGTCTTTCTGTAAACTTTCTGTCTGTTCCTGTTTAGTTTTAATGGTTTCTTTGATACGTTCAATTGAATCCTCGAGTCTTCTTAATTCTGCATCTAATTTTATCGATTCACTAGTGATTAATGACAATTGTTCTTTGAGTTGATCAAGTCTTTCATCTAACAGATTTTGTTCTTGTTCATTAAGTGCAATATCTTGAATAATTTCGTGAACTTCATGTTGAATAAGTGTTATATTCACTTGATTATCTTGCATCAACCGTATTTTTTCATTGATATTTTCTTGTAAATCATCAATATGTGTTTGACTTGTCTGAATGTTCTGTTCGATGTGTTGTCTCTCGAAGTTGTTTGATTGTTGTCTGAGTTCAAGATCAAATATTTGATCGTTATATTGATCTCTGCAGGTTTCCAATTGATTTAATTTCATAGTGACATCAAATATTCTACTTTCATTTTCATCGAAATCATTTTCTTGTTGTATAATTTCATTCTCGATTGCGTCTTGTCTATGATAATTTTTTGTTAACAGAGAATTTAGTTCTTCCATTGGTCTTTGTTCATTATCAATTAATCGAAGTGTATTATTTATACCATCAGTAGACAATTTTTCATCAATTTCTAACTGTTTTTTACTTCTTTCGAGTTCTTTCAATCGTTGTTCGTCAATTTCATGTTGAATCGATGTTGTACTTGTTGCTTGAGCCATGATTAACGTTATGAGACTCTCATACAACTTTACAGTGTCAAGAACCAACTTGGAAAAAACCAAATCATATAGAAGAAACTGCTTACTCATAGATAAGACCATCTACATATATACTAGTGCGATAACAAAAACCCAAAAACCATTGTTTATCTATTAAAACGTGTTGTTGAGCTATAAATTCGAGTCAATTTTTATCTTTTTTATTGAAGATGGCACAGATCACAGCTACATCACCGGAGTTTGATTATGATGTAATTCATAGTTCAGAACAACAGCAGAGAATTATGAGTGATATGGAAAATCGAATTGGTGCGTTGGAACGTGAAAAAAATAGTTTAAACGATGAGATTCGTAGGTGTGAAAGTGAAAGAGCGACTTTATTAAATGAAGAACAACAACAGGACACTCGTATTAAAGAATTAGAAGAGATATGTCGACATGAGAAAGAAGAAATGGATAAATTAGATAAAGAATTGAAGGATCTACAAGAACAAAAAGATCTTATGCAAATAGAACTTGATCAACAAAAAGAAATACTTCGAAAATATGAAGTTGAATTCGATGAAGTATCAAAGAAATTAGATAAATTGAAGAACTTATTGGAAGAATACGTTGAAAAACGAGCTGAACTTGACGAACAAAGAGAATTATTACAACATGAAAGAGATGAAATCGAACGAAAGATTAACGAACTTGAAACACAAATCAGACAGTTAAAACAAGAAGTCAGAGATCTTGAAGCACGTATTCAAGCAATTGAAGTTGAAATTCGACGAATTGAAATGGATATGAATCATATTGAAGATGATATTGATCGAATTGAAAAGGATATTCGAAGAATGGAACGAGAAATTGAAAAAGCTGAGAGCGAAATACTCAAATTAGAAGATGAATGTAATCGATGTCAAGAAGAGATCGATCGAATCGAAAATTTAGTAGAAGAAATTCAGCGAACGATTGAAATGAGAGAGAATGAGAAAGAAAGATGTGAAGAAATGAAAAACCATCTTCAAGCAGAACTCGAAGAAGCTCAACGACAACAAACTGAAATTCGAAATCAAATCAACCAATTAAATGACTCGAACGATAAACTTCTAGAGCAAATCAAATCACTTGAGACAAAAGCTCAAGAAATCTTGAATGATCTACATACTAAAGAAGTTAATCTAAGAAAACTTGAGCAAGATGTTCAACAAGCAAAGTATGTTTCAATATGATGAATCGAATTTATATCGATGAAATTATATTTGTTTTAGAAATAATATCGATTTAAAAGAAAAAGAATTGAAAGATCTTCAAGCAAAAGGCCAACAACTTGCTGATCAAATCAAAGTTCAAGAAAATAACTTAAAGCAAGTTGAAGCCGCGAAAGCAGCATTAGAAAAGCAACAGACAACTTTAGAAAATGCATTGAAAACTATCAACAACCAGTTAGAACAAACGAACAAAGAGAAAAATACTTGTGCAGAAAAAATCAAAGAACTCAGCAGAGTTTTAGAAAACTATAAATCTGATCATAAAAATGCTGAAGAAAAAGAAAAGCAAGCAGCGGATGCCTTGAAAGAGCAACAACAACGAGTTGATGAAGCACGGAAAAATTTGCAGAATTGTATTGATCAGGAAACCAATGCTAATAAAGAACTTCAACAAGCAGAAGCTCAACTCAAAGAAGATAAATATACACTCGAACAAAAGGAAACTGCATTAAGACGAGCTGAAGCGGATCTGAGAAGTTATGAAAGACGTCCAAGAGATTCTCTATCATCAACTCAGTTAGCTGCTAAACAACGGGCTGTTGAGAGTTGTCGACGTGCTGTAAACAATGCCAAACAAAAGTTGAACGACAGTACGACAAAGAAAAATACAAAAAGTCAAAATTTTAAGACAGCTCAAGATAATAAGGAGAAAGCTGAAGAAGCATTAAAAGCACAAAACAATACACTGACTACCAAACAAAAAGAACTCGCGGACAGAAAAACGGAAGTCCAACAAGCAGCAGACAGGATTACTAGCCAACAAAAGCACATCGACGAGGCTAAAGAGCAACATCAACGTTTATCGGATAAAGTAAGAAATATCGAAGAGAGCAAACAAAGCAAAACTGAAGAGATCAAAACGAAGAAAAGTGAAATTCTCAATCAACAGAAACAATTGAATTCAATCAAAACCTCATTGACCGAATTAAAAACTGAACAAACTGCAAATACAACTCAACAAAATACAGCATCTAATGAATTAACGGCATTCAAGAAAGAACATCAGGCTCTGTCCGATGAACATAAAAAGCAATCAGAAATAATTGCAAATGATAAAAAGCAACATGATTCATTGAAAACAGAAATTCGATCTAAACAAACTGAAGTCAAGCAAACACAAAAGCAAATCAATGAGAAAAAAAGCGAACAACGCGTTCTCGATGGAAAAATTAAAAATAATCAAGAAGCTGTAGTATCCATGAATAAATCTATTGGTGAATTAAAATCTGATATTCGTGAACAGAAAAGTAAACAAACGGCGATCACTCGAAAAAAATCCAAACTCGAAAAAGATCTAGAAACTACTAAAACAAAAAAGGAAAAACATGAAAATGATATTGAACGTTTAGAAGGTGATTCGAGACGATTGAATCGTGATTTAAATGTTAAACGACATGATTTATTAGAAAAACAAGACCAACGTCGAACGCATCAATCCGATTTATCTCAACGTCAACAAAATATATCAACAATGACATCGAATGTATCCGAATTTGCACAGAGACGAACGAATTTAGATGCTAATTTAACAAAAAATAAAAATCAAACGAAAGAAATCGATCGAAAAATGAAAGATGTTTCGAAAGAAATTGAAACACGAGAAAGAGCCAAACAAAATGTCGAACAACAACGCAATGAAGCACAAAGTAACGTTCGAAATGCGACGAAACAATTCGAACAAGTTGACAAGAATTTCAAGAATGTTGACAAACGTTCTCGGGAAAATCATGGTCGATATGACAGAGCAGCAAATGATTTACTTCAAGTTAAATCGGCGAAAAGTTCGACTAGTCAAAAACTAATAGAAAAACAACGATATATCGATGGACGAACAGCCAAAATCAACCATAATAGTTATTCAATAGCATCAACTAGAACGAATATTTTAGCATACCGAGATAGACAACAAATCAGCCAAGGAAACGTACAGCAAACACACAATTTTCTACCTCAGACTCAACGACAACCGTCAAGAAATAATATTTGAATTGAGATTTTTTTTACAATTTTGTTCTCTTTTCTTTCAATTCTAGATATGACTAGTATTTCGTTACGCGAATATTTATCAATAAAAAGAGATGCCGATGGTCTTATTGTTGTTGATCGACAGCGTTTAATAGATATTCGAGAGAAATTCAATGAAATATATGAAGATCGAGACCGTTTAGATGATGATTTACGAGAAGAATATGTTCAAAAATTAATCGAACAATTAGAATTGGTTGAAGATGAATTTTGTCGCGTTTGTTTAAATAGATGTGTATCGGAATCATCAGATGAATCAGCTGAATTCAATGTTCGAGATGAAGTAGAAAACAATGGAACTATATTGAATCTAATTCCAACCACAGATAGAATACAATCTTCTCCATCTTCGAATTCAATTATTAGTCAACAATATGAGCAAATAGACAAAATTATTTGTATAATTCATCAAAAATCAATAAAAGTTGAAGTAAATAATTTCCTAAAAGAATTTCTCTTTCAACAAATCGATCAATCATTAGTGATGTAAGTTTACTAATTCGTTTGAATAACTATAAAAATTCTATTGAATCTTGAAGATCCAATGAACCGATTTGTGATAATCGTACTCATCCATTAGCTTCTAATTGTATACTTGATTTATTTATTCGTCAACAACTACTCGAACGAGGATCTATAACATCCCGTCAAGAACAAACAGAATATCGTCTTGTCGAACCCATTAGTCTCACCGATGAATTCGAGTCGTGGACATTCGATCATTTTCATGGTTTACTGGATTTTTGGTTGATACGTGAAAATAATGTTTCATTTCCAAGTTCATGGAGATTAAATGAAAATACGGCAATTGAATATAGAATTTCAAATGGATCAATGAGTGAAACAGATGATCCATCAACGAAAACTATCAAACCACCGAATACGAAATCATTGGATAGTTTCATTCGAGATATTTGTCAAATAGAAAATAATGGCATGTTTGCAACATGGTACAAGGCATTGACTACTGAAGAAAATATTACAAGTTATGCTCATTTAACTAATCTAAATCAAAACGAATGGGAACGTATCAGTCATTTGCCAATGAATGCATTGAAAACGATTAAGTTCTACATTGATCAAGAAAAACAAAAAGTTGAAGAAACTAAAACGAAACAGCAGCAACATACAGAAAGTCGTGTAGATGAATCGTATTCAAAAGCAGAAATACGTGCTAATTTACATATGATTAAATTATATTTTATTCGACAATTAAGAGATATCGAAGGAATTAAATCGATTCCTCGATTGGACAGTTATTGTGTTGATGCAGCTTTCGATGAAATGCGACGCGAAGGGTATGAAGATGATGGATTATTTGATCAAATGAAACTATTCTTTCAACCGTTGACTATTACTGAAGATGAATTAAAAATCGATCCAAATATTTTATCTTCTTTAAATCTTGAAGAAAATCAAACCAAACGTAAATTGACAGTCGAAATTCGAAATTTTCAATCCGAATACAATCAAATATCGTCTAAAACTCAACAACTACAGAAAGAAATCGACCAAATAGAAAGTACACGTACCGAAAGATATACTCAATTGGGATCCGATTTGAAAGAACATGGCAATGAATATGTTAATATTAACATTCGTCAACGTCGTCGACATAATTTTGCTTATTTTAAACCCAATCAACATGATCAAATATATAATGCTTGGAAAATAGACGATAATAAATTGCAGGAAGAAGCCCGGCCTAAATATGAAAAAGTACGTGTAAACGAGAAACTATTACAAAGCTATATCAGTGAGCAAATTCATCGTCAAAATCAAATAGCTGATATTAACAAAAGTCTTTCGTCAATGGAGACAACTATTGATAGAAGATTAGTCAAGATACATCGGGGTTTCATTATGTATGGACCACCAGGTAAAAACACCGCAAGATTTGTTTTCAAACAATGCACATACATATATATTAATTCCGATAGGTACGGGCAAATCTGTCATTATGAGTAAATTAGCAAAGAAAATCGGCATTGCTATGTTGGGACCGCCATTAGCCGCTGGCGAATTAGAACGTCCATATGTTGGTCAATCGGAAGCGATTATACGCGATATTTGTATGCGTGGTAATCGTTTGCCACATTTAATGTGTTGTGTATCGATCGATGAAATCGATTCATTAGCACCGAAACGTGATGGAGATTCATCTGAAGGGAAAGTTTCAAAAATTAGCGTTCTTCTTTCGGTTATCGAGGGCATTAAAGATGTACCTAATTTAATGTTTTTCTCGGCTACAAATCGATTGCATATGATGGATGAAGCGTTTCTACGACGAATGTCAGGCAAATTTTTCGTTGGTCGACCTTCGGCTCAAGCACGTAAACGAATTTTAGATAGTATACCAAAGATTATTCTCGATACACAGATTAAACAGAAATTAATTACAGCTACAACAAATTTTAGTGGTGCTGCTTTGAAGTAATTCGAAATTTGAATAGGAAATTGAGAAGAATTTATTGATTTTCGTAGATCATTGACAAGTGCAATTGTAGTCGATTATTTAGCAGAAAGTCGTTCGAAACCGAACTTTCAAATAACAGAAGAGCAAATTCTTGAGTTAGCAGATCGGACAGCTCGACAATTTCAATTATATCTTGGTAATGATACGTTACCTCGATTACTTTTGCAGAATCTTATTGTACAACGGCAATTGTTACCAAAGGTAAATCCTTCGGAACAATTTCATTTATCGCAAACAATTCAATATACAGGCAAAATTATTGTTAGTTTACTCCGGGATAGATCTGTTCGAATAGAAACAATAGCCATTCACGAAAAAACCAATGAACGATATAGATATACTATCGAATATGAACTTACAAAAACTGAAGAAAATCTTCAGCAATTACTTGAACGTTTGACATCATATGGAAACGATCGAAATGTTCAATTAATACAATTAATTGATTTGAATTTACTCTCATCACAAAGTGCTTATGATGAGAAAAAGATCTTTGAAACTCTCAAAGAACGTTATGATGAATGTATGCAATATAAACGTTCGATGATTATCTACGATCTTGATTCGTTGATTGGTGTAAATAAAAATGAATCCGAATCATCGATGGGCACATCAGTAAGTTCGTCGATAGTCAATCAAAATATTTATACTTATGTGACGAGTCGATTTCGTGAAGCTCAAATTGAATACACTTCGGAGAAAGAAACAATGTCTATGGAACGATGGGCTGTTGCAGTTGTACGTGATCCGTTTCTATTCAAAAAATTTACAGCTGATGTTAATTTTACGCTAACTGAAAAACAATCGAAAGAAGAAGACGACGAATATCAACGTTCAACGAATATACTCTTTTGCGTCAAATGTCGAGAAACTTATGTTGAAAGTGATAATAAAACGGGAGTCTGTAATTATCATGATGGATTTCTCTATGATAATTTTATGCTGAATGCAACTCAGTATACAACAACTGAAGTAACTAAGATTTTGAAAAACGAAGAATATCAAGCATATAGCCAACCAGCGAAAAAAGACGAACTCGAAAAACGTAAAACAAGATTCAGTTATATTTGCTGTCATGCAACATTCCAAATTGGTGGTAGTTTTCATGGTTGTCGGAAAGATAAACATGGTTATAGTCAAATCACGATTAATCAAGAAAGCAATATACCAGAAGACAAGTTGATTTCACAATGGGAGACAGCATGTAAAAATAATATTAAATATAATGATCGACTCAAGGGATTAATTCAACAACGATTTAATTTTTGAATGCATTATTTTTTATATTAGATATAGTTTTTTTGTATATGTTTATTTGGAAAAAAAAAGAAGAGAAAAAACGAAATGGCATTGAGTTTTTCTTTTCCTTCGTTATTGTATAATTAAACAAGTTCACATCGTTTTCGACATGATTCGATACCATCGGCTGGTAAGTCCGGGTAATGTACAACATATTGATAAAAGAACATACAATAGTGACGCATGAAATGTTTTCATGAAAGTGTTTGGTGTAAACCAGTAAAAATATATGCACATGATTTTTTTTTCTAATTATAAACTCAAAATGATGATTTTTCAGCACCATTAAATTTTAATTATTTCATAAATAAGTATATAAATAAATTTCTTTTCTTCAACTTCAAAAATCTTTAACAAAATGATGAAAATTAAAGCAATATTTTCGTCACTGTACCGTAGAATATATGAATATAATCTTTTCATTCCCGATGAAGATTATGATGATGAACCACAAGATCCAACCACAGAACTTAAACATCAGAGATATTCAACTCGTTTATATATTCTACTTCTCATTGGTAAACTTTCTTCCTTCTATAGAATATCCTACTAAAATTTATTTTAGTCTGCATGTACTTTCTTTTCTATACCGCAATGATAAAACCACAAGCTCGTACAATTATCATTTCGGATATTGATTCAGAGAAATTCGAAAAATTGTATCTAGAACATGGTGAACTTATCTCATGTCCATGTTCAACAATCACAACATCCTATGAAACATTTGTCTCAAATAAAATTCAATTTCATCCTGTCTGTAATAGTTATTTCGTTACTCAACAATGGATTCAAGATTTATATGTACCAGCTCGAAGTTCCTATGGTGTATTAGATTTTCGAACAACAGCTCTTTCTCAAGTATAGGGACTGACACTATGTGTTTATATTTCAAATGGAATTTCTTGCTCTTTTTAGTTCCAATTGTTATCCAGTCTTTGTGAACTATCGAAGAGTATCACTGCAGAAAATGAAAACGATCTCAATCAACATGAACTCGTAACTGTTTATGCGTTACCTAAATCAAAAATTCAAGTTGAACTCAATGCTACAGTGAATTCCTTCCGAAATAGTTTATCAACTCAAATCATGTCATTTATTAACTATTTTCGAATTGTCACTCAAGCGAATAATTTCATTACTGCTCTCAATACAAACACACTAACTCTTTACAATCGTTTTTATCAACCCACTCAACTTATTATTTTTCTCACCAGATATTCTTCGCTTCTCCTGAATACAATTTCATGTGGAGCTATTCATTCGACAAGTCCAACTAGTTTTGCTCCACTACTATCTCCGGAAAATATCGTTGACCGTTATACGTGGCAAACTCCTCCGCTAAATTCAACATTAGTCAAGGGATTTTATACGGGATGTAGTCCTTTTGAAGCTCTTCTTCGAAGCACCCTAGATTGTCTCTATGATATCGAGTGTCTTCAATTATTTCACAAATATTATCCATCAATCAATCAAGTTCGTTTTATACGTACAATAATACTCCATAAATTCATGAAATTTCGTTTTCTTTCAGACAAATGTTAATTTTACTGATCATGTTTTACTATTTACAAATAAAAGTAATCTGACTGTCTATGATCATTTAACAAATATGTTCGTCGATGAATGGGTAACAACACCCAATTATTCAATCTATTTTCAAAATTGTAATCCATCAACATGTACTTACACAATAACTGATAAAATCAATTATTCATACGCAATTACATTGTTCATCAGTTTATATGGTGGTTTAATTATGTTACTTCGTTTGATTTCACCATTGATCATCAAAACTATTTCGAAATTTTCACATCGTCAAACAAATAGAATATCGCTAGTATCATGTAAAATGTATCTACAAAGATTGAATTTATTCAAAAAATCAGACAAACGAACAGATGATGATATCAAACAACAAAAAATCACCACCCGAGTTTATTTAATCTTACTTCTTATTACAATTACTGTTCTTCTTCTCTTCAATTCATTCGATACTCAAACAGTTACAATAAGTATTTCAAATCCATCATTAGAGACTTATATCGATTTACAACAATCCTATTCACATACATTGAGATGTCCTTGTTCAACTATGACAATATCTTATCATAAATTCATGAAATTCTCTCCTGTTTTACATCAAGTTTGTTCGAGTGACTTTACAACACAGAAATGGTTAACCATACTCGAGCAAAGTATCCCTATGTATATTGAAATCGATTGGCGTAATCGAGCCTATGGACAATTTAGTTTGTTGTCGAAATTATGCCAACTGGCAAATGAAACAGTTCGCAATGCTATCGATCATTTTCTGCTACAATCATTTGTTGTGTCAAATATGCTCACAGAAACTGATTTCGATTTACAACTCGGTCAAAATTTTGAACATTTGTATCAATCGACAACGATTTATTTTAGTCATCTGATTAATGCGATTGATCTTCACATACAAATCGATCAACCTTACATGACTAAACACATAGAGAGTCCGATGACAGTAACATTCTCTTCAATAGAATTTCTTACAACACTCATAGCAAAAGTAATTATGATTCCATTTATTCGAAAGTAATACGTAGTTTATTTTCTAGATTACAATGAGTTCAACTTCTCTTGCCGTCACTTGTATATGCTCGGCAATACTCAAATGTCAAATACCATCGGCTATCTTTGATATCGATCTCACATTGAGTACTGGCGGAACTACAAACTATGACGTGTCTTACATAGTACCAGGTGCATTAAGTGGATGTTCAGAAAGTGATTCGTTGTTCTTGTCAACATTAGAATGCTTCTATTCTGATTCACCTTGCTTTTCAATTCTATTGAATTATATCAAAGAAGTGTACTTTTGGAATGTACAAAGTCTTGATGGATTTAATATTCAACCTCTTAAAGAAAATAATACCATTTTCACTCGTTTTGATCGAAACAGTTCAATTTCAACGATTGTTAAAGGAATTATGATCGAACAATGGAATCCATCTTATTACTATGAAACTTTCTATCATTTATGTTCACCAAGCTATTGTATTTATTCTCGAAAAATGTATTCAAACAATATTCTTACTTTAATAGTTCTCCTATTATCAATGATTGGTGGTCTGACAATTTCACTACGTTTAATCACACCTCATTTAGTTACCATTATTATTAAACTATATTCCATGTTGACTAGACAACACCGAGACCAACAAACAAATCTAAATTGGACAAGACGATTGATATTGTTCATACAGAAAGTGATTCGAACATTGTATGATGCTATGATTAATTTAAATATATTTCCTCCTCATACATTTGGAAGTAATATCCATCGATTAACAGCAAAACATCTTGGAAAACAAACAACTCGTCTCTTCTTCGTTTCACTTATTCTCACATTTGTATTCCTTGTGATCTACACTCTCACTCAACAGCAAATTATAACAAAGGATTTCGAAAGACCATCGTTTGATACTTATAATCAACTTATCGAGAAATATGGAGACGAATTGAAATGTTCATGTTCATCAATTGCTTCAACATACAATCACTTTGTTCATATTGAACCAACATTTCATCCAATATGTTCAAGTCAATTCACTTTTGTTGATACAATCACAAATATATCGATGTATGAAAGAAGAGACTATCGTCATTTCATTTCGTCTCATTTTCAATATTTGAAACAATTATGTCAAATTTCAATTCAATCGGTGAACAATTCAATTCAACAGTTTCTTTTCACTTTATTAATATCGAAAGAATTATTATCCAAACAAGATTTTAATGAACACATCGAATCTCTGATTGAACAAACAAAACAAAATGCACCTCGTTCATTAAATTCAATCTTTTTCTTGATTCGAAATATTAATTTTGGAAATGCAATTATGTCAACATATGGAACCAATTTTCGATATACTTTGCCGTTGACGGGTAATATCATTGGTTATTTGAATACTGAAGCTGAAATCTATGATAACAATTGTTCATGTGAATTGCAAATCAATTGTTCAAGTCAAGCATATTTTACCAATCTGACCTCTTCGAATAAAGTTTTGTTGAAAGGTTTGAAAATTGGTTGTACACCAACGGAATCACTTCTTTCGTCGACTCTTGAATGTTTCTATGATGAATCATGTTTGGATACACTCAAAGAATATACTAAACTTCAACCTCTTTTACTAACCGATCGATTTCATATTAATACGCAAATCGGTGAGTTAGTCAGCGAACTATTTATTGATCAATGGTCAATTACAAAAAATTATTCATCTTATTATCAGCGATGTTTACCATCCTTATGTTCGTACAGTTATATAGAAAAATTTAGTATTGTTTATATAATCTCATTCATACTTGGTCTTCAAGGTGGTTTGATCATTGTTTTGAAATGGATTTGTCCGAAAATAATTCGATGTTTGGTGAAAATTAAAAACTGGCGAAAGAAAAGTATCAGAACAATATCAATGGCTGTTGAAAATAATACAAATCCTCGACCACGACTACTTAAAATCACTTTGTCATGTTTATTAATTCTCTTCTTAATAATGATTCTTATCATTTTCTCTATTTTTATAATTCATCAAAAAAATCACTCAATTCTATCTTTTTTGGCAGTTCCTTCAACAACAACGACTAGTACATTGATGAGCACAACATCCAACTCAACGATTACAAAAATTGTCTATTCAGTGGCAATCTGTCAGTTTACATTGAAACAAATATCAATGAATCGAAATGACTTTAATATTGATGTTTCATCGATTTTGATTGCAGATTTTAATAATGATGAAAAACTTGATCTTGGTTTTAAAGTTACCGAAAACAGGTAACAAATTTTCTCTGATAAGTTTAATTAGTTCATCACTTGTCCGCTGTAAAATTATAGTGCTACGAAAATAGCTGTTTTACTTGGATATGGAAACGGGTCATTTAGTGAGCCAATTTTATCTTTAATCAATGACTATTATACCGATATACGATGTATTACTGCTGATTTTAATAATGACCAAATATCTGATATAGCTATCATCAACCTAGACTATCAATATATTCGTATTCTTTATGGAAATGGTGATGGAACGTTTGTTGTGCAGACAGAGTTTTGGTTAGTAGTTAGTTTTGACACGAGACAGATTGTGGCAGCTGATGTCAATGGTGACGATTATAAAGATATTGTTGTTACATCGACAAATCTTGATGGTTTCGTTGTATGCTATGGAAATGCAGATGGAAGTTTTATTGAACGAACACCTTCTAATAATCAATCAATTTATATTTCATCTTCAATTCATAGTCATGATTTCAACAATGATAATTTCGTCGATATTGCATTTGTTAATATTTTTAACAATACGATTGATGTTTTTCTTGGATATGGCAATGGATCATTTCAGGCGAAAAAAACGTCTCGAACTGGAGGTGTTTTGGCTCCAGAATCTATGACTGTTGGTGATTTTAATGAAGACGGAATATTAGATGTGATTGTGATGCGACCAGCAGTTTCAGCACTTAATCTAATGTTTGGTTATGGCGATGGATCATTTGGTAACACGACAAAGTTAATATTACTATCTGATGTTGATGGGTTTCTTAGATGTCTTATTACCCTCGCCGATTTAAACAAAGATGGCCATCTCGATGTCGTTGTTTGTCAAGGAGATCCATGTATTATCATTATTTTTTATGGTGATGGAAATGGTTCATTCGAACGACATATCATGTCTTCAACAAAAATATTCAATGATGATAGTGCTATTGATTCTGGTGATTTAAATGGTGATGGTTATCCAGACATAATTTCGTCGTTTAATTATACTTGGGGGATTCTTTTTAATACTGGTCAATGTAACTGATAAACTAAAAAAAGAAGAACAAGAAAGTTTGCTTTTTTTTTCGTTCTACATCTCGAATAAAATTCTCATGAATATATGTCATACTGAGATAAAGCGCGTACTTTAAATTATGAAGTTCGACATTGTTTGTGATTCCTATATTGTCAGATACGCAAAAGCAAGAATGGATTTTTACTGGCAAACTACTAGTAACAGGTGGAGTTGGTGATGCTGGGTAAGTCAATATATACGTATGTTTGCCTTTGAAGCTTTACTTTTGAAAATAGGACTGAATTGTATAATCCATTAACAAATACATGGAATAAAACTGGTGATGTGTTTGTTGGGCGAACATCACCTGTCTTAGTATCATTAAAAGACGGGAAAGTTCTACTAACTGGTGGAAATACGTTGCCGTATATTGTATCCACGAATGAATCAGACCTGTATGATCTATTCCCGAAGTGACCATACTGCATCTCTATTACCTAATGGAAAAGTTTTAGTTACTGGTGGAAATTATGGTCCTGTTTGGGATTACCACAATAATTCGGAATTATTTGATCCTAAAAAACGAACTTGGTCAAGAACTGGCCATATGCACTATCGTCGATCGGAACACACAGCATCAACATTACGAGATGGAAGAGTCTTAATTACTGGAGGAGGTTCAGCAGTTGCTGAACTATACGATCCATCGACAGGAACGTGGTCACCTGCGGGTAGTATGCACTATTCACCCACGGAACATGGATCAGTCACATTGAAAAATGGAAAAGTCTTGGTAGCTGGTGGATTCATTGGTACCGCATTGGTAAACAATGCTGAAGTATTTGATCCATTAACACGCAATTGGACAACTGTTGTGAGCATGAATCGATCAAGATTTTTGCCCACAGCAACTACATTGAAAGACGGACGAACAATAGTTGTTGGTGGTAATTATGAAAATACTGCTGAGATTTTTTATTACTAATAACATAAACTTGAATATTCATTCATCGAATGTGATTTTATTTATTTGTAAATCAAGTTTTTCATTAAGTATTTTTTATATCAATTCGAATTGTGACAATATTATCTCTGAGGAAAGTTTTTTATTTGTCGCAGTTATGTCATGCTTGAACTTTATTTGAGACAAGGATTTTTTCTATTATTTCGATTTGTCACGTTCAGATTCTAAATAATCTAAATCAATTGTTCGTATATAATACAGTTTATTTTTTTAATAACGTAGAAATTTCTGTATACGCGAGTTCCAATGATCAACAATGTATAAATTCAATTGACTGTCAAGTCCTATACCTGATGGACTACGAAGTAATGAAGAATTCGTTCCTGCAATACTTGTTATACCTGCAATTGTTATTCCTTCGTTTTGATTAGCAAAGAAAAATTGTATTCGATTATTATACCGATCAGCAACGTACATATTACCCATTGGATCAAGTTTGACATCAACCGGAGTGGACAGATGAGTAGATGAATTTCCAACAACACCACTATTGCTATCTAATGACCAACGAACAACAGTATGACTATCTCTATTTGTAATCAAAAGATCGTTTGAAATGAAATCATGATAAATTGCACTAGGACTTTGCAATTTCGAAGGACATAATCCGGGCCCATTTCCTCCAGCTATAATTGTACAATTGGATAGATTCGATCGATAACTTAGAACACGATGATTCGATGCATCTGCAATGTAGATTACTTTTGTTTTAGTATTTTGATGTAAATCATATGGCCAATTCAATTGATTCATCGTGGCGCCCGTGATACCTACAAAAAAAGTATCTGATCTATTGAATTTTTATTCATCTTTTTTACCAGTTGTACCGACGATTGTTGTAATAGTAGATTTATCTTTTGACCAAAATTGTATACGATGATTCTCAACATCTGCAGCATAAATATTCTCATACTCATCCACAACAATACCGTGGACTCTGTTAAATTGCTACAGTTTCACCTTGTGAAGAACCTAAGATGAACTTCTGCACACGATTATTTCCCCATTCACTTGCATAGAGTATATTTGGCCAGACTAACACTAAGTGCCAAGGTGAATTTAATTGATCGGAATTTGCACCAACCGATGTGACATTTCCAGCAACTGTAATTCCATCTTTTCTCCATCGAAGTATTGCTTCTGGTGTTCTATTAAATTTATGTTTTATAAATAGAACTAGTACAATAATTATATTTATCATTATACATAAAATAACTGTCGTACAAATAGAAAATAAAATACTTTGCCGAAAATATCTATTCTTTTTTCTTTGGCGATGATACGTATCTACAGTATCGTTCTTAACAAAATTGCGATGACTAGATTTTTTGAACGACGATTGAGTGTTGTCAGTTATACTAATTGATGATGGTTGAAGAACAGATCTGGATCTGTATGAATGCGAATATTTCACAGACGAAGATCGTAATGTGACATGAATAACATTTGTAGATTGTCTTGAACGCGATCGTACGACGTGCTTTGGCACATTCATTTCAAACTGAATAACTAAGTCATAAAAGATTTATTTGTTGTTTTGTCTGCTTTATATTATGTGTACGCCGACTGTTTTCAAATCAAACAGAAGTCGTACAATTTCTATTATGTTTTTTTTTACTTTTTAATTATAAGGTGCTGGCAATGCGACGTTTGAGCCAATTGTTTTTTTTTATAATATTGTATTATCATGGAGAAAAGTGATTTTCACGAAATAGGTGGAGATTGTGCTCAAAATAGGAGTTTTGAGGATGGGTTTTCGATACAAAAGTTTTTGTTTCAACTAAATCTAATATTATATTTATGATCAATACGAAAAGATACATGGACACGAAAAACAAATTTCTCATGCTAACATTACCATAAGGGAAAATAGAACTCTTACATTTTCATCCACATAAATAGACACAGTAAAGTTATAACGCCAAAACAAAAACAAAGGTGGAACCGAACATCGATCAAATTAAAAAGAAACTTTTGAAATGGTAAATGTAATCGTTTACGCTGAGTTCTAAAAATATTCCTTAAATCTTTGCGTGTTTTAGAATCAATATTCACTAACAGTATAGGTTCCTTTTTATCATATAACAAAAACTCATTATTATACTCAATCAATGCTGCTCCTCGCAAAAGTGCACATCGCGATAAAATCAATCTCCCGTTATGATCAGAACTGAAACGTACACTCATCATCAACTTCTCCAAAGGAATACTCTTTAAAATGTCAAAATTAGTCTTTAATTCATAGAAGTCTATAATCAGTCTCGAATTTAATCGTTCTAGAACTGATGTCTCTTTCAATAAATTCACCAATAAATCTCGCAAATCATGCACATACTTCCCATCTTTCATCATTGTTAAAAGAGTTTCAATTACATTATTTGTTGCTGCTTTTTCACCCATATTACTGAGAGCTCTACATGCATGCCATCTGACCCGCGCATCCTGATCTACTAGTGTACTGACTAACTTCTCGATCACTTCATTTGTTGCTGCTTTTTCACCCATATTACCTAGAGCCCAGCATGCATACCATCTGACCCGCGCACCCTGATCTACTAGTGCACTGACTAACTTCTCGATCACTTCATCTGTAGCCGCTTTTTCACCCATATCACCGAGAGCTCTACATGCATGCCATCTGACCCGCGTATCCTGGTCTCCTAGTGCACTGACTAACTTCTCGATCACTTCATCTGTAGCCGCTTTTTCACCCATACTATAGAGAGCTTCACATGCACTCATTTTGACGCTATAATCGTCATCTCCTAGTGCACTGACTAACTTCTCGGTCACTTCATTTGTTGCTGCTTTTTCACCCATACTACAGAGAGCTTCACATGCACTGCTTCTGACCCACACATTCTGATCTCCTAATGCACTGACTAACTTCTCGATCACTTCATCTGTAGCCGCTTTTTCACCCATACTATAGAGAGCTCTACATGCACTGCTTCTGACCTGCGCATCCTGATCTCCTACTGCACTGACTAACTTCTCGATCACTTCATTTGTTGCTGCTTTTTCACCCATATTACCTAGAGCCCAGCATGCATGCCATCTGACCTGCGCATCCTGATCTCCTACTGCACTGACTAACTTCTCGATCACTTCATCTGTAGCCGCTTTTTCACCCATATTACCTAGAGCCCAGCATGCACTCATTTTGACGCTATAATCGTCATCTCCTAGTGCACTGATTATCTTGTCGATCACTTCATTTGTTGCTGCTTTTTCACCCATATTACCGAGAGCTACACATGCACTCTCTCTGACCCACTTATTCCGATCTCCTAGTGCACTGATTATCTTGTCGATCACTTTATTTGTTGCTAATTTTTCACCCATTTTACCGAGAGCTGTACATGCACTCTGTCTGACCAAGTCATTCTGATGACTTAGGAAATTAATAATTAGACTACTGATTTTATCTAATTGGTTTAATACGGGGAGTTCACCCAAAACGATTACAGTTTGCCGATTAATGTTTCCATCACTATGTTCTAGTAGAGAAATGAACATTTCGAGGAGTATGTCATTATTAATGACAGATTCTGCTGCTTTGAAATGTTGCATTATTTGGTTTGAATTGATTTCATATTCACTTGATTGTAAGATGCAATGTTGAATGTAGTTAGCAATCCGTTTTAAAAGTTCAGAATGGCTAGGAATAGTTGTAATGCCAGAAGCTGCGTCGAGACATGAAATAACAAGTTGCATATGTCGTATGCCAACCATATCTAATGGTTCTCCTAATATAATATTCCAAAACATTTCCACCTTTGGTTGTGAATGTGTTTCGCTTATAAGACCTGACATAAATTGAAAAACTAATGCGTAACGTTGATTGTATTTCTGACGATTGATAAATGCTTTCGCTTCTTCACTTTTAGAGTCATTCAATGCATGAATCAAATACCGTGCGGCATAGTATTCTTGAAAGCTGAGATGAATGAAATAATGATCCTTATTGAGTTCCACTTGATTACCAGTTGTTTGTTTGTTGAAACTTTTCAAAAGACCTATTTTCAGGGTTTGTGTATAATCGTGTGATTTTATGTTTGTTTGTTTTAAAACGCTCTTCAGTAATGGGGGTTGTATAATGATTGTATTAGTATCCATTGCATGGAAAGCTAGATTTTCCAAAAATGTCAATTGTTTTTGACATTGTTCATAGATTTCTTCTTCGGATTCAAATAACATTTGGATAGCATGGTTTTGCGACATTAAATATCTTCGGCATAACCATTCTGTCATTGTAGTGTATAAAGTTGTGATGGTTAGATGTCGGATTTGAGATAGATCTTGATTGCTCCATACACTGCAAATAAGTTCAAGATTCACCGGGATGTGGGCAATACCCCATATACTTTGTTTTGACTTCAAGAATTTCAGTAATGCATTCTTCTTGATGATATCATTTTCTGGTTTTTCTTCTATTAGCTCAAAAAATTGATGGATATATTCTGTAATATTTTTGTCTGTAAAACCAGTAATTTCCATTTTGACTTGATATGAAAGTGTATTTAAATATGGGCGAGATGTTAGTATATGATGAGATGTGCTGAGTAGATTTTCAAATAGACTTTCAAGATGTGGTGGTATATTTCCTATAATTTCATCATAACCATCTAGAATCCATAAAGTTTTCGTAGCATCGAATTGTTCTTTAAATATTTGTTCTTCCTTGTTCGATAGTTTAAAAGAGAAAACTTCTTTCATAACCAAATCGATTAGATCATATTCTTTGTTGGGCAGATAGCGGTTTGCGGTTAGACGACGTAGTGGGATCAAAGCAACAAGTTCATATTCTGACCAATATGATCCTTTTGCCCATTGATAAGTAATATATCGACAGAAGGTTGATTTACCAATACCAGCTCGCCCAAAGACAAGAATTTGTTTCTTATTACCTTTACATGATTTTAAAATATCTTTGATTTCAATTGTTGTTTTAACACCATAAATGTCTTCATATGTACCCATAATGGCATCACTATGTTGAATTGTATCCATTTGTTTTTCTTTTTCGAGTTGATCTTTCGTATTTACGATGACTAAATTGATATAACTTTGTTCGATTGAAAATGATTGCGCTGGATTAATAAGACGTTCAATACGATTGTTCCTTTGATATTCATACTTAATTATTTCGAACAAATAGTTTGATTTACTAGCTATACTCGATGGCAAGTTAATGTACGAAGATGCATCGTTCTTCATATAATATAATAACCAATCAATAGCATCACTGATATCTGATATATCTTGGAACACATAGAATGGAACAGGTTCAAGATTGCGAATGATTGAAGTAAGCCATTCTGAATATTTCCAAAGATTAGGATCAGTTAGAATACATGGAATTATCTTCACAGATTTTTGTTTGGCATATTTTAATTCGGTTTGACATTCAAGAGATTGTTCATATTTCGGAGTTAGAAAACAACAAAAGACTGCCGCGTTGTCTATTCCTTCAGCCAAACTAAACGATATTTTAAAAAGATTATATTCTACTAAAAGAATTTATTTTTAAACTTTTTACCTATCTCGAATATTGTACAAGCCTCTCTGATGATTAAACCAGACTGGAAAATGCTGATCTTCCAAAGCTTTTCCAATTTTCGATACAAGTTGTTGATTAGTTGGATGACAGGACAACATAACATGCTTTCCTTCGGGTACAACAGGACTAAGTATCAGATATAAATAAAGGAAAGCATTTCATAGGACAATTTTACAGAAAAAACTCACCATTCTCGAAGGGAAAAAGTATATGGCCTGTTTTGAATTTCAAGTGGAGCGCATTGAAGACGTACACGAGTTCCGGGCATTAAAATAATCTCTTTTTCATCACGCTTAGCCGAATATTCCGAAATATTTTTGCCATAAGATGTTTCAATAATAAAGAATGTTCCCGATCCACCCAAAAAGTACTCAATGACTTTGAGATCTGCTGAACATGAATTTATACTCCACCATCTTTGTACTGACTTGTCTTCATCATCAAAATTGAAGGATATGTCACCTGCAACGCCTCGGTATACAGTAGTTGTTGGTAACGATGGCAGTTTATTGAGAGCAGTGATCAACAATCTCAAATAAGGAAACCATTTTTCAAGTTCATTGCGATTTTCTGCTCGTAATGCAGCATTGAGTTGCTTATAAACTGATGGTGTCATTGTATATAAACGTATTGCAGCTGATTCATCATCTGTTAACTTCGCATCGTTTTTTTTACAATTAGCTTTAGCTTGATTAACGTATTCGTCCATTTTACGATTCATTGAAATGATGTCTCTCATAGCCTCTTCTAATTTCATAACTGGCATATGTTGATAACCCCAAATTGGACTGACATTTGTATCCTGACACTGAGGTCCATTATAATGTATGAAACGATTTTCGTCAATGTCTCCTGTTTGTTGTTGAGCCATTTAATTGTAGATGATCGAAATCTATGAATGACAATTATAAAGAAATAACGTATTTACCTGGAGTCGGATTCGACCTATATTTCCTATAAATCCTATATTTTTGACAAATCCTATAATTTGTCCTATATATCGCTCATTTTCCCTATTTACCTATATTTTGTCGATAAAATAGGAGATGCCAAAAAGATTGATCAATTCCCTCATAAACAGCTTTCAATTATTAAAGAACTCTTATGTCAGCACATTTAATCAAGTACTCAATTTGCTCACGCAAAATGTAAATTGTCTAGTCACGGAACAAATAAATTAGGAAAATGATATTAGATGATGAAGAAGAGGACTTTAACTCAAGGAATTAATTGAGTGAGGATGAGAAGGTCTCTAGTGAATGAAAACTGCTAAGACTATATTTTAGTACAATTTTTAGTTTTCATTTCACCTTCAAATCATCTCTGAAATTTGTCTAATTGTCCCTAATGATCGATGAGACCTTTTCTATCACCATCAGTGGCGCAACTAGAGTTTTTTGACCAGTAAATAAACATCGCTTGTATCAGAGAAAAGGTGAGCGAAATGGGCGGGATTTATATTGATGGGCCAAACAAAACAACAATAACGTAAAAGATACAAAAAGAAATTAAATGAAGTCCGTCTAATTAGGAATATATAGAGCGTCAGTTCTGTATTTCTTTCTCAACAACTCGAAATTTCATATGGGCTTCTGTTCCTGAAAACCTGGAGCTCTACGATAGTTTCTAGAGATATGCACAGAATCGTATATTACTGAACTCTTTGACAACAGGGCTCAAAAACATACTTATTTTTCAATAGTAACTTAGGAAATATTGTTTGCAGTTCTGAAATACAATGATTATCGAAATCGTCCACCCTTTCCTACTGCATCACTTTACCGTCTGTGTGATTAAAGAAAAATATCAATAAGATCACATTTCCATCATTGTATACTTTAAAATATCAAATGATATTCATTTATGTAAAATATTGCACTGTGACAAATAAAAATGAAAAACAAACTGTTAAATTTTGGTTCATAGAGGCCGGGTGTATCCAAATGGATATATCACGCCATTCTGCATAGAAAGCAACTTTTAGTTTTGAAAAGTAAAATTCTCTTATCGTTATCAACTAGAAGCAATAAAAATTTGCAAAAAGATTTTTTACTCTTTGCATTATGGTAGTCGGCTGGAAAGAGTTAAAGAAATTCCGATTATTTCCCGTAGCCGAAATCATTGACTCGGGCAAATTCATTTTTTTATTTTTGCTTTTTCCTAAACTAATTTATTTTTTAAAATCAAACAAAGCACACTATACAATATGTCATCTAATGAATGTCTCATAAAATATGTACAAATTTATAGAATAACTAGAATACATCTTATTCCTGAATATTGCACATTGTAGCAATCAACTCCTATAATCGCATTATTGTCATGTAACCATTTTTAAAGATTAGAATATGTTTAAAAAGACATTTATCTTCTTCCTCAATCAAACTCCATAGAACACCGTTGCGTTCAGTAAGTGAATTTTTTTCCTTTACCGTAATACAAACGAACAAAGGTATATTAACTTATTTTTTCTGTAAGATCCTTATTTAGGTTGAGAAGACAAAGAAAAATCATCGTCACTATTGCAGTATAGTATAACACAAACATTTTTCTCACGAAAAATAATAAAATACTTACGATATGTTAGTAAACGAGGATCAGTACAATGCGATGAAAATTTTGTTCTGTGTCTAACACTCAACTATTTTTTTAGATATTATATCTATAGGATTTACTTGGAAATTTCCAAGCCACATTTCTATTCATAGATTATACTCTCTGATATACAGCGATAGAAATAACGTCCGTCAAAAAATGCAGAGAGAGAGAGAGTAATGACACAAAAACCCTTCCAGCAACAGAAAAGAAAAACGGGTATATTTATTACTCACAACTATAGATATCTCATGAGCCCTTTTATTCGGTAACAAAAAGACAGAATGAGAAAGAGAAGAAAAATGAATGATAGAGAACAAACGAATAACATGGTGTATGTACGTCTATATGGTAATTATAAAGAAATAACGTATTTACTGTAGATGCCCTTATGAGTCCCTTTATTGGTAACCGAAAGACAGGATGATAGAGAGAAGAACAAGAATAGATATAGAGAACGAGTGAAGAACGAAACGAATAACATAATGTATGTACGACTATATATACATACATAAGGAGGAATAATCCTATGTGTCATAGGAATATCTCGAAAGGGATATCTCCATATACATGTCTATGGAATATACCTACATTTACTAGTAAACTAAAAACGTAGGGTCAAAAATAGATCTACTCAATAAAATATCTACATAGAATTCTCAGAAAAACGATTTTATACACAAAAAATGTTATATAATCTAGTCAATTTTAACATCTCTTTCCGAAAGAAAATCTTTTTTTAACATAAAATCTTTATTTCTAAAATATTGATTTTTATGAGTATACGTAAGCCCAATTCATCATGAGTACGTTCTTTTTATTCTAAGATATAAACAAAGCTCCATTTCATGGATGATGAACAGCTGTCAATATTTTATAAACGAAATTCTTGGTCAAAGTACAGGATATAACGTAAATTACCTATATTTTGTATTATAATACAAGAAGCGCTCATCGTAAGGATTCGCTAGCCCTTTTCTGAAAGACATTTATTATGCTCACTTTCGAGCATATGAACAGGTCATAGTGAAGGGGAGAGGAGAACTAGAGCAACACACTTCCTGCTATTCGGACAGGTGCCCTGAGCCAATTAGACTAGACTGGATATAGATGATTCAGTTTAGGGTCTAAAGTAAATCATCTTAAATACTAACGAAATCGAACATGATTATTAGGGTAAGGTAGGTCAGCAAGGATTTCATTCGAAGTTGACGTTTCTTGTGATAGAACTTTAATGGCAGCCAACCAGCGGGACACCGAAAGATTCTGATAATCTCTCACGATAGAACAAGTGGATTTTTTCGATCTCATAATGAAATTCGAAATTCCTCAAGCTTCCCTAATATTTTTTTGAAAAGATCACTTTTGTCTATCTCGTTTTATCTCAAGTTGGTATTTGAGACCGCTTATACCAAAAAATTACATTGCACTAGTAGCAAACTAATATATCGAAAAGGTAAAATAATCCTGGATAAAACAAAACTACTTACGAGTAAATGTATTGATGATTTGTTTCGTTTTGAAAGGATACGACGCATTCTCGCTATATCTTAGATACTTCGCTCTCTCCATCTGTAACAAAATCAGTCAAGCGTTTATTTGTCGATAGATGAAGGGATAGATGGTAAGCACACCACAGTTATTTTTCTAGTATATGTGTAGTATTGATTCAGGCGTCCCACTGTGAGAAATTTTTTGTTATTTTATACTTGAATGGCTTACCTAAATCGATACAGTATGATTACTTCTGATTGACTATTTTCTTTCGCTTATTAGTCATCACAATTTCATCGACGAAACAAGTAACGCGAATCATGGGCTTCGCCTAACCCTCGACTGTCATTGAATATTCAGTGCAGAGATGAGAACGGTTTGCATTTTTCAAGATTTTAACCTAACCGATATATGATTTTTTTCATTATCATTTCTGGTTGGGCTATCAAATTCCTTCAACTGTCGATGTTTTTTACTCTACATTTGGTATTTTTTCACTTAATTACAAGAATCAAGTGATGATAAAATCGAGTTAATTGGCATAATAAATTGAGAAATGATGTGATGATATATACAGTGGGCTAGATAAGAAAAATCATCTAAGAAGTCAACGATGAAACATTGATGCTAGTGTAAGTATATACTCAAATATTTTTCTAACTTAAATCAGTTTTTTTAAATTTATTTAGCAAGATTGAGGACAATGAACAGGAATAACATAATCACTATCACTCGCATGTGGAGTAAAATTATAAACTTCAATTGTATGAGTTGAAAGTGAAACGAAGTCGTTTTCACACTTTGTTTGAAAATCAAAATAGTGTGTTATTTATTTATTTGCACCATCACTATGACAAAAAAAACTGAGTCTGTTTTGTAGCATTGAAAATAATGCTACCAACATGCGATCGAACTGGTGCATGTGTATTATTTCGAAGTTCGATGAGTTTTCTTAGAAAAAGTAATGGATTTGAATTGAAACGACATTGAGACATGGATAGACTTTGACGATGACCAATTTTTTCAACAAAACCATCCGTAGTAATCCAGCCTTTCTCAAATGCAATTTCTTCCATTGCTGTTCGAGGTTTTGGACACAAACCAAGACATTGACAATAGGCTGCTTGTTCCTGAGTTGATTCAAAATAGATTGTACCATTAAAAATAAATAAATTAGCTAGAATTTCCATCGGAATAAAGTAAGGAATTGCACCATGATCATCTACAATCGTTGGCGGCATAGTTAATGTTGGATTATTGATAAATATAGTTTGATCTCGTTTTATACGTGGTAATAATAAACGTAAAGTTGTCATTGTTGTGGATGATTGTTTTTTATGATAAAGATTTTCTAATGCGCCCATGATCCAATTTGCTTCATGAGGACTGACGAAAATCAAATGTTCATTACGATATACGACTAACCATCTTGGAGGCCGTAGAAATGCATCCAAAAATTCACCTCTTGTCTGAATAACACGTTTGAATTCACTTGAAACCCACAGATTTGTTTGCCAACTCGTTGGCTGACAACTAGTGTAGAATGTTGTGCCAAGAAAAGCGTCGGAAAGACGAGAGAATACGAGTGGATATTGTGATAAATCTAGTTTACTCTCACGAATATCACATAATTGTTTGATTTCATTAAATAATATCGGATCACACGGTTGAACTGGTGGTGGTCGTTTGACTTGTCGTTCTTCTTCTAATTCTTGTTCTAACTCACGTTGTTGTTCTTCATCAAGTAGCTGTGCAAGAAGTGTTTTCGAACCACCATAATCATGCAATCGTTTAACAACAGCCTCATGTATTTCACGTGATGAGCGTATATTCGAATTTCTATATCGAAACGAATAAATATCGGATACGGTACGCAGTAATCTCGCTGAACCATACATCGATTTCAAATCGACGACTTCCGGTTCGAGACAACCTTCAGCAAATTTAGTCATCTGATCAATCATTTGAAAAGCATTGACTTTTCGTTGATAACTTAAACTTTGCGTTGCCCAATGATGTAGTCCATCCCATGTAGTCGATTGAGTATTTTCATAGACCCAACGCAGAACATCATTGAGAGTAATTCGATCATCGACATGTTTCAACAATTGAATCTGTTGATGAACTTCATTCGAACACCAGAAACTCAACCAATGATGTTGACCTAATTTTCTCATTCGCATACAAGCTTGAACGAGACGATCTTTACTCAAACCATGACCTAATGTCACAGCGGCATGGAAATCATTCGGAAATTTAAAATCAGTTCCTCGTGTATGAATTTCATCGAGATAGAAAATACAACGTTCTAACCGTTCACAGGCTGGTGATGTTAAAAACGAATGACAGTGATAGAATCGATCACAAACAAACATTTCATCGGCTTCAAAATAAACAGCATAGTCAATGGTTTCTTTCGAACAGAAATCTAACCATTTCGTAGCTATTTGACGATTTGTTCCATTGATAAACAATGCACCAACATCGAGAATGACTTGAATTTTGAATTTATAATTCACAATTCGTTTCAAAATTTCGTCTAATCCATCAGCAAGACTTAACCATTCATAATTTTCATTCTTTGGATGAAGTAAATTCTTGAGAACAATCGCATCCGTTTGTTGAAGTTGTAGTAGATCATGTTGATTGACATGAATCGGAAGTAGCAATTGTGTATCATTTGTACCACTAAATCCAGTCATAACTTTCGATTGCGATGGAGATGATAGATCCCATGGTGAAGCAATTAATTTATATGGAAATTGTTTAGCTTCACAAGGAAAAACGAAATGATTGAGAAAATAATTAACAACTAACATATTCTGACGTAATGTTGGAAAGAGATGTTTCGTTCTCTGTTGATAATCTTTCGTATTAATCGATTTCCAATTTTGAATACACGGATCAACATGATCTTTGCCTTCGAATGAAATCCATTCGCTGTAGATCATTTCAGGTTCGTCTTCATTTTGATTCAAACGATTGAAACATTGCAACATATGTGTATCATTTAAACCAGTATAGTAATAAGCTAATTGAGTGAGAAGAATGGCAACATCAGGATGACCGAATTCCGTATTCTCTGCAGCTACATCTTTCGCACGAAAGGGCACAGCCATCAGACGTTTAAAGTTTTTACTTTGATTGATACCGAATTTAACTCGATAACGTCTTTTCAAAGCAACAAGTAAAACTTCCGATGATAGAAGACCACGCATAATAAGAAACAATTGAATTGTACTCTCAGAAAATCGATTTATTAAACAATCAATTGATGAATTTGTGTTCAAAATGAACGATAGAATGACTTGTCGATCGATTTGACGATAACTTTGCTGATTGATCCAATCGTTGACAATTCGTTGACATAGATTCGAATAAGGTCGATGTGATAATAAACGAAATTCCGAAAAATGACTTCGACGTTCTGCCGTTCGATAGAAACTATCGTCTCTATACTGTTCAGCAATACAAGCGGCATGTTTTCGAACTAAATCCAATACAAATTGAATCGTTTTCCATCGTTCCATTCCGCCATCGACTTGTTGTTGAGCACCAATCGAATAAATCAATTGATATTTGACATGTAGAATTTCATCGGATTCATCGAGTACATCACGTATGTAATTCTTCGACCACGATCGAATCGATAACATTATTCGACCAATATCAAATTCATTTCGTCGACATTTATCAATTGTTAACAATTCAAACGAAAGAATATCCTCGGGAGATGTTATGATGACATCACGATTTGTCAATGCTTGACGAAACCGATCGAAAATATGATCGACATGAATTCTATTGAAATTCATATCACGACGACAAGAAAACGGTAGAATACGACGATTCAATAGTCCACCGAGTTTATATCTCAATGATTGATAATTCATTGGAAATAAAGATTTCAAAACAATAATACGAACTAAATCCGATGATGCTGAAACGGCTAACATTGGAATGATAACCGATGTTTTACCTTCGCCCATATTCATTTGCATAACGATATGTTGATGTTGTGTCATATGACGAGCAACTTCGACTTGAATTTCTCGAATAGTGATGTTCATTTCTAATTCGAGAATTAACCATGGAACATGATCGGCAGGTATCCAATTTGCATGAGGAATATTCGATATTTCTTTCTCGAAATCTTCCCATTGATCATGATTGGCTAGATAAACAGCTCGTTCGATTTGTTGTTCAACAACCCAATTCACCATAATACCACCAAGTAAAACACGTTGTTCTTTCGCCAATAGAGATACTATTGATTCGTTGTCATCGAGTAAATTAGAGATTAGTATTGTTGGTACAATACGTGACATTAAACCCGTTTGAAATAATAGATCATTTTGTGATTTTATAGAATCGACAAGTTCGTTCCAGAGTTGTTTCGATAGTTGATAGAGTGATTCGAGAAAATGACGAATTTTGTCTAGATCTGGATAAATATGTTTGTAGTGTTTATTGGATTGAAATTGTTTCCAACTGTAATTTAATTGTTCTTTGAAATGTTTCGCTATGTTACTAAGAGAATTCGTTTGAGGATCGCAAGAGGGAAAGATTTGTTCGGGAAATTGATTTTGCTCATTGGATACTAACGTCGATGAAATTGGTTTAATAAAATAATCTGTATGAGTCTGCAGAAATTTACGTTCAGCAATTTTGAATAGAATTTGATTGATTTGTATAGTTGACGAGTGTGGGACAGATAGTTGATAGTGATCTCTATAGGATTCAACAGAAAACTTGGGAAGATTTATATTAATTCGACTTTGAAGTGGAATGAGTGCGATAATGTTTATTGGACCTTGAATATCGTCAAGGAGTAAACGTAATGCATTGTTACTTCGCCAACTTTGCATTAATTTATTGACAGTTTTCTTGTTAATATTACGACTTGGACAGGCATAATTTTGATAGGGTGTATTCGTGAGAAAACAAGTTCGAATTTCTTCTAATGCACTCGGTTGTTGAGTAGCAGGAAGTTTTTTGGGAAATTTTACACGAGTTGGTTGAAATGTGCAATCTTGAATTTGTTCATATTTTGTAAATGGAGGATATGGAACATCTCTTTGTATGATGACTAATGATTTTAATAGTGATCTTAGTGATTGTATGTAAAAAGGTTGGATTAAAAATCGCTTCGAGATAAAATGTAAGAAATTTAAAAGTAAATCAACTCGTTCGATTTCATTTTCAATAGGTTTTCTCTTGATTTCTTCGATGAATTTATACAGACCAATCCAAACATGTTTCAATTGATATTCACTTTGCAACCAACGACATAATGGAAAACATTTCAATTCTGAACTATCTTTTAAATGGACATCTCCATTCGCATACAGAGAACTCGTCAATGATATAGCTGGATATTTTGTTTCATTGGAATAATTTTCCCAAGTAGGTCGATAGGATTGAGTGATATATTTCATTCGTATTTCGTCTTCCATTTCTCGTGGCAATCTTGCTGTAGGATTATACGAATCTCGATAATCCCAATAGAGTTTAACTAATAACTTTTCGTTATAGTTCTTGCTGTCGAATAATTGTTGAGTTTGTTCAGTTGAATACATGAAATTCCAATTTAAACTTGTTTGATAGATCTTTTTCGCGAGTAGATAATATCCAAAATGTTGCATTGAATAAGGTAAACTCGACGAATTCCAATCGATTTTGACCATACAAGTCAAATGATCAGGATAATAGCAAACTTTCGGTGATAGACAAGCAATTTGACTGAGAATATTCAATGAAAGTTCATCGAACGGTTGATCTGACCATGAGCCAGCTGAATTGAGCAATTGAAAAGCTCGTTCCATGCCTGTCATGCCCGTATATCTATCCGGTAATGGATGTGATGTCATGGCATGTAATAATGCTAAATAAAGCCAACCGGTTGGACTATCAGTCGATTGAAGAATACGTAAACGATCGTTGAGAGTAAAAACAAAATATTGATGTTGAAATATTGTTCGATCGATCGTAATATTTTGATGATTTTTATCAGTGAATTGAATTGCTTGAAGTTGACCAAAAGGTACGATTAATTTTCGTGATAATGATTCGTTTTGAGGCGATAGAAGAAGACCTGAATGTAGACCTGTGAGCGTTCCAAAATATTGATTTTCGTTGACATACATATTTGAATATTCACGAGATATAATCAATTTTTTTTCAATATCGTATTTAAACGCAAGACCTAAACGAGATAGATGAATGTCAATAGTAAGATTATCTGATTGTATCAACATGTAAACATAAGGTTCATTGTCCAGACGACTAAAATATCGATTGTATAAACTCTGAAAGAATGATGATTTCTGATTGATTAAAGTCGATTGTTTATTTTCTGTAATCAAACCAGTATCGATTGTTAAGAGATAAAATTTATCATTGAAAAAATTTGGATCTTGAAAATTCATCGAACGAAATTCAATTTCTTGACTATTCACATTTTTCCAATGGCTATAATGCGATAGGAAAATATCCGGCAGTTCGTTTTCAAAACATGTCCAAGGAATCAATTCGAAACAAGTATCTGTTAATTTAAATCGTTGTCGAATTATCAAACGTTGATATTGTTCATCGAAACAGAATTCATAATGAATCTTTCTCTCGCCATGATACGCATGTTTAGTTATATAAGTATTTGATATTTCCGATGCTTGTACTTCAAAAACATGACTACCAAACAATCGAATGAATAATTTGTTCGATGTGATTTTATCCGGAAGAAAACCTATTGTCATATGATTAACAAGGAATATTCCTTTCAAACAATCGATCGATATCACTGTCGATTGAAATTGTCCGTCGTACCAGCCATCATACAAATCTTCATTTCGTTTTCGCCATATGCCATTGAGTAATCGTTTATTGTCAATCACAGCCCAATAGACCGAAGAAAATTCATCTAAACTTTTGTACGATGTTTCTTGAAGATATCGACTAACGAATGGATGTACGATCAATAATATACGTTCAGTAGTTCGCATCAAATTCTTCATAAAACGACTTAATTTTGTTTGATGTTTAGTTAAAAGAATATTATCATGAATAGTTGTTGCTACTTTGAGCAACGAAATTACATGTTGATTGGATGCAAGTAGATAGTGAAGGCGTTCTTTATGCGTTGAAAATGTTAGAAGACATGCACAAGCACAAGTAACAATTTTCGAACGTAATTCATCGGTTTTATCGAGACCAAATGCTGATACATTCTGAAGATTCGTTGATATTAATTCAATCCATTTTTCACCGGTCGAACGACATTTAAGTACGAAATCTTTGACTGATTGAACCTTTGTTGAATTACATAGAGTGAAAATTCTCATGGCAACGATTGTGATATTGACTAAAACTAATTCATTTTGCCAATTCGAACCTGAATCTGTTAAAAGTCGATCCAATCTTGATATGAGTTCATCAACAAAATCATCTTCGAGAATGATTTGATGCGATTCAGAAC
>Ga0209930_1000752_pt1 | contig 65500 bp, 64 predicted proteins | sample ThiBiot_500_biof_2_FD_183948 | JGI IMG/M metagenome (GOLD analysis project Ga0209930, IMG submission 183948) | Wastewater bioreactor microbial communities from Cape Town, South Africa - Thiocy_cont_500_biof (SPAdes) | ecosystem: Engineered > Bioreactor > Thiocyanate-remediating >...
AACATCAACAACAACGGTCACAACATCGACTATAACATCGACCACAACTACGACATCAACTACAACAACTTCAACGACAACTACAACAGAAACAACGACAACAACTAGTAGCACAACAACTTCTACAACTACTACTTCGTCGACAACAACTTCAAGTACTACGACAAGCACGACGACTACTACTTCGTCAACAACAACCACAAGTACTACGACAAGCACGACAACTACTACTTCGTCAACAACAACCACAAGTACTACGACAAGCACAACGACTACTACTTCTGTCACCACGAGTACAACGTAAATAATAAACCGAATAATATATAACACTATAGAATAATAATTAATTGTTTACTTTAGAACAACACCAGGACGTACTAAAACAAGTAAGAATCAATTAATTATATCTCTCTATGTATTTAATTCATTTTAGCGAATCCTATCAATTGGTTACTTATCACCGGTCTGTCCCTATTATTTCTTTTGATGGCTTGCTGTTGCTGTTGTTGTTGTTTGTACTGTTGTTTATGGTAAATTCTATTAATTTATTATCAATTAAGTTGATATGTTCGTTTGAATAGGGCACCTGGTGCAAGACGTCGCCGTCGACGACGTCGTAGTTCTGACAAAGGTGAAAACCAACAAATATTGACTCGATCAAAAGCAAAATTTGCAACATGGAAACAACGATTCTTCTATCGCATCTATCGACCGAGAAAATTAAGTGAAAATTCACTTGTTACTAAAACACGTGAATCAGCAACAAGTTTCGATCAGATCAGATCTTCAACTGCATTCAGTGATACAAGTGAAGAAAATAACAATAAAAAAAAGATGATCTCCGTTAAAAGAATTAAACACAATGATTTGAAAGAAGTCAAGAAGAATAAGGACGTTCCCGAAACTATACTTCGTTTAAATACGTTTTCAAGTACTTCTGAATCAACTGAACGAACATCACGAATTTCTCCAACCGTCAACATTATTAAACTTCCAAGAAGTAGTTGCACAATAAAAAAATGAAAAATCATAAACTGACTATACTCGATCACAATGTCCTTTTGGATAATGTAAAAGAACTCCATCAGTTATTAACATTTTTTGTATTTGTCTGACATCTACTGATTGAACATTGATGCCACCTTGACTAAGAGCAATAGCAATTGCATAACCAGCTGCTCCACCTAATAACATAAAATGAGGTTCGACACGAGTAGCTGAATAGGCTACATGCGTTGCAGCATGGCAAACAGGTACAAGTAGATTTGTGACTTCATTTGCTTTAGGTACCATTATTGAATAAGGTATTTCAAAAGCGGGTCCACTTTTAGATCCATTTAATCGATCAATTGGTTGACCTATATATCCTTCATTATTAGCAAATGAATTATTTACTGATCGTGTTACAACATGAACATCATAGAACCAACTGCCAAGTGCAATTGTATCGTTACGACATAGGCCACTGATAATATCATTTTGTGTAAAAACTCTCTCGTTGACAAGACGAAGACCTTCACGAACATACAATTGCGGTGGTAGATAATTATTTTCTACCCATTGATCATTGCATAGACCATATTTTTGTAAAGTTATTCGTGTATTATTCGGAACAAGTGGCGATGTAAGAACATACCAAAACATACCCATAATATAATCTTTCGTTGATTGTTCAATACGAAGACGATCTTCGAATGTTCCATTGACATAATTTTGATTTAAACCGATTGCATCGGGATTGACAGCACTACTTTGCGTACCACACATAGCAAATTTATCACCTGGTGGATAACCATGATATGGCGAGATGCTAACGATCATTTCAATGGGTGGTCCTTGAGGATATTTACCCGATTGAACGAGAGAATCGAGATATCGTTGAAAAAGAATGAAATTATCTGGATTATAATTTGTTGGTTTAGAAAACGGTGCTTGTTTTTCTTTTGATTTTGCTACACATAGACGATATGAAAAACCCATTAGATTACGATCAGCAGAACCTACAGGTCCAGGTTGTTCAGCCGAAACAAATGGTATGACTGTACCATTATCAAATGTTGCTTTCACATGATAATTCATTAGAAAATTACTCGTTGATTGATAAGGTCGAACACCGGCTAATGATTCATTATATTCATCACGTGATTCTCGTCCCCATGTATATGACGCACCTGAGAAACGTGTTAAATCACCTTCGTAACTAGCATCAATCCACATTGAAGCTTCCCAAGTTTGTTCATTATTTGTATTATAATTATAGGTCGTTATTTTTTGAATACGTGTACCATTCATTTGTATACTACCTTCGGCAAGTAAGCCAGCTTGAAGAATGAGAGCAATATTTGGATATTTATTTAATAGATTTCGAAAACTTTGATAGCCAACATCCATATTTGGTTGAAGAACATGATGTGTCGAATTGATTTTATAGTATTCATCATTGTTTAATATCCATTCGTAAGCAACTGAGCCAGATACTGAGAGAAAAAAAACAAAGACAAAGTATACAAATTTATTTCGATTTATTTTCTCATTGGTTTATACTTGTATCAAATAAACCAATATCACCAAGACCAATACCACCTGCTGTCAACATTCCTCCAATGTAAACAGTTGGCTCTATAATAGCAATGCTTAATGTTGAAGATGCTTTTGCAGCAGTAATAGCTGCAGCTAAACCACCGGGTGTTGCAGTATAAACAATAAGATCATATTTTTCGTTTGATACTTGCTTGAAAAAAACGAATAAAATTAAAAACAACAAGACTTTCGACATTCTTTTTTCAAATGTGTTTTATTTCTCATGTTGTCGAAAATGTGTACTTTATATAATACTGTTAAGATAAGATAACGTAGATTTTTAAGACAAATCATCTACTGAACTCAATTCGTGTCCAAACATGCACTTTGTTGAAGTATTTCTATTGGAGACAAACAACAATTGCTCTTGTTTCGAACTTAAATTATGAAAGCCATAAAATATTTCAATTATTTTCTGTTGACCTAGAAAGTGCATATATAAATAACTAGAATAAAGAAAATAAAAGAAAAAAAATGAGAGAGAGAGAGAGAGAGAGAGGAAATAGTAGAGATTCAGCTTCGACACCATTTATCATCTAGAACATTACAATGTATTCCGGTTTATTAGTATTGTTGTGTTGGTTTATTATTATTCAAGGAAAGCATTTCAATGGTGGTACTATCACTTGGGCTCCAATGGATCCCTATACGAATGCCAGTTTAATTGGTATTACTTTAACACAATCTTATTCATGGACTTATCCGTATATTAAATGTTCGACAAACGTACCGGTTTCAAGTGGTTTTGGTAGTACTACTTTAAGATGCGTTGTAGACTGTAACACTGACGGAGGTTATGCAACTAAACCAATTAGTACTGTTACAGATTGTATTTCATATAGTGCATCATTAAGCATGTTATCTGCTGAACGAACAAATAATCTTACATTAGCAAAAGATGCACATTTCTATCTAGCTAATCTAGGAACTGCTTGGGTTTCTCTTAATTACCCTCGTGTAAGCGATCTTGAATGGTCAATCGTGACATTCATCGATTTACGTAAACGACCCGATGGTTTTATCAATACTCCACCAGTAGTAAAAATCGTTTCACCTCAATATGTATTCGTTAATACAACAATGGCAATTAAGATACCAGTTTCAGATGCAAATGCCGGTGATGATGTTCGTTGTCGATGGTCAGTATATACGAGTGGATATCGACGGCGAAGAAGAACTGCTGATGATGAAATTTCAAGAAGACAGCAATCTGTTTTACAATTTTCTCAAAAATATAATCAAGGTCGATATCGTCGTGATCCTGCGGCGGATGAATGTAAAGACTGTACGAGCACGTGTAAAAAGGATTGCAAGTGTGACTGTGATACATGCGATACAAGTGTATGCGTTAAAGATAAGTGTGATGTAGATGTCGGTTGTTCAATAACGACAACCATTATATCAACAGCAGCAACAACTGCAACAACCACTGCCACTGCAATTGTATCAACGACAAGTGAAATTATAGGAACACTCAAATCAACTTCATCCTATCCAGTGCGACAAGCGATCGATGAATGCGGAGGAATATGTTATCCTGGAAGTGTACCCTCAACAACAAGTCTTTCTAATTGCACGCTTACATTTACTGGTACCAAAGCTGGTGTATGGTATGGAATAGCCCTTCAGGTAGACTTTGTAATATATATATATATATCTATTTCATATTATATTTTTGCATATATTTAGGTCGAAGATTTTATTAATAGTTCAAGTACTACACCATTGAGTTCAACACCAATACAGTTCTTGATCTACGTTCTTCCACTTCCAACATGTCAAAAAGTACCGCTAATTCTTCCAATTAATGGTTGTCTTGAAGTTCAAATTGGAGTTCCTGTCACATTTCAACTATTTGCTCTGAATTTTTGTAATAAAACTATCAAAATAACTGACATTGCAATCACTTCTGTAATTACTGGTATGTCTGCTGGCAATCTTACTACTGTCACAGGTAATTCATCGCTTTACTATAGAACACTTAATTGGACACCAACAAGTGATCAAATGGATTTTCAAGAATTATGTGCAGTTGCAGTTACGAGGTAAATTGAATCAGTTTTTGCTCAAATAAACATTTCCATTTATTTCAACTAGTGAAATGGCTCAATCAGCTGAGTATTGTGAAATTTTCACTGTAAAAAATACCTCTAATCTTTGTCCGACAACTACGACAACAACTACATCAACAACAACATCAACAGAAACTACTTCAACTACTGAAACTACGACAACAACAACAACGACGTCGACAACGACGACAGCATCAACAACAACAACTGATACAACAACATCAACAGAAACTACATCAACTACTGAAACGACAACCTCCACAGTAACCACATCAACTACAACGAGTTCGACAACTTCGACAACGACTTCAGAAACTACGACAACTGAGTAAGTTCATGCAAATAATATGTTATGACAGAACATTCTTCTTATTTATCTAGAACTACCGTAACACCAACAGCTAAACATTTAAAAAGTATTTGTTTTTTTTTCTTATTTTCAATAGTTTCTTTGAAATATTTGTAGACAGTCTACCAATTGATTGGCCACTTATTATGGGTTTGTCATTATTATTTTTTCTATTAGCTGTTTGTTGTGCATGCTGTTGTTTATATTGTTGCCTATGGTAAGAATTTTGAATGATTATATTTCCATAAGTAGAATCATGTGTATACAAGGGGACCTGCTGGACGTCGTCGTCGTCAACCAAGACAAAGATCACATGATGGACAACAGCAACAACCGGAAACATCCAAACCACGTTCTCTAATGGATCAAACATGGAGAAAATATTTTGTTCAACGATCCTACAAGCCAAAGAGGCTGGTGGATCAGAATTCAACAGCTAAGACACTTCATAGTTCTGATACACTAATGGTATTGACAGATATTGATGAAGAAATTTTCGTTGATTCACCACCAATCAATGTTCAACGAGTCAAACAAAGTGATCTACCAAAAGCAAAAGGAAATCCTGTATTCAATCAAATTGAACATGTTGAAATGCAATCATCGGATGAAATATTTCCGAGTTCGAATAATTCGAAAGTACATGCAAGAGTGTCTGTCATTAGAGTCCAAAAAAACTCCGCCTAAATTCAGTACAAACGATAATTCTACATATTGCGTCTCTCTTTTTTTTTCTTGAATGTACTTTTTCTTATATGAAAATAAAAATAAATAAACAAATTGATTTTACATTGAAAAAAAGAAAGAACCTATTATAACAATATATGAAATGCGCTTTGTCATCGTTGATTTATTAGGGTGGAAGACTTACAGCTTCGCAATGTCCTTTTTATTGTTAGAATAACATAAAAACTAATTAATCTCAATGTGCTTCCAAATAAATACCTTTTGAAAGAAATGTATTCATCGATTTTTTTCTAGATGGAAATCTTGATTTGTTTAATATCAATTCTTGTCTTCATTACAATCACTGAAGAGAAACATTTCGATGGAGGAACTATTACTTGGGCACCCATTGATCCTTACATTACTAATAGTTCCGTTTCCATTCCTATCACTATTACTCAATCGTATGCATGGGCTTATCCAACTATATCCTGCGCAACAAATGTTCCTATATCAACTAGTGGTCGAAGCTCTCAAAATTGGAATCTAACTTGTGTTGTAGATTGCAACTATGATGGTGGTTATTCAACGAAACCAATTGATATTCTTACGGATTGTCAGTCAGTGAGTTCATCGTTAGGTATGATGAATAGTGAACGATCACGTAATTTAACATTGACCGCTGGTGCACATTTCTATTTGGCCAATGTCGGAAGTGCTTGGGTTTCATTAGGTTATCCAGCTGTAAGTGGACTTGAATGGTCGATTGTTACTTTCATTGATTTACGTTTGAGACCTGACGGATTTTTAAATACTCCTCCTGTTGCTAGTGTCGTTTCTCCTCAATATGCTATTGTCAATCAAACTGTTCAAATAAATATTCCTGTTTCGGATATTAATGCTGGTGATGATGTTCGCTGCCGGTGGTCGACGTATACTGCCGGTAGTCGACGACGACGTTCAATGAACATAGAACTATTAGAACAATTCGATTATTCTTCGAGTATAACAAGAGTTCCCCGTGTGAAAAGAGCGACAACTTCGTGTCCTAGTGGATGCACTTATAATACCAGATGCAACAACACTAACTGTAAAAATACTGTCTGTCCAGGTACGAGATGCCAAAGTACGTGTTGTCCATACGCAAATTCAACGGCAAGTACAACTATGGGCACTACTACCACTGAAATTCAAGAAACTCTAAAGTCAACTTCATCGTATCCAAATCGACAAGCACTTGATGAATGTGGAGGCATATGTTTTCCAAACTCAGTACCAAATGATACATCCTTAGCCAATTGTACGATTACATTTACTGGACGAAGATCCGGGGTGTGGTATGCGATTGCAATTCAGGTAGAAGATTTTATCAATAGTACAAGTACAACAGCCTTGAGTTCAGTACCAGTTCAATTGTTGATCTATATTTTGCCATTACCAAGTTGTCCAAATCCACCTGTAATTGTTCCATTTATTGGTTGTACTGAAGTACAGATTGGTGTATTTGCGAGTTTTAATATTTATGCTCAGAATTTATGTGATGATAATGTGGCAGTTATAACGGACATTGTTGTTTCCAGTGGTATTACTGGTGTGTCAGCTGATGATTTGGATGTTGATTCAAATAATTCATCATTCGTTTTTGTTAATTATACATGGACACCAACAGAAGATCAAATTGGAGAACAAACAATGTGCGTAATTGCATATACCAGGTATTAAAAATCCTTTTTTTTTATCTAATATTTCTATATTTATATATGTATATGTATAGTGAAAAAGTACAATCGAGTCAATATTGTGTAACATTTATAGTAGGAAATAGTTCAGATATTTGTATTACAACAACAACAACATCGACTACAACAACCTCGATAACAACAACTTCGGTAACAACTACAACAACATCAGCAACAACAAGTACGACAACATCAGCTACAACAACAACAGCGTAAGTGTTTATACCGAAGCATATTATTGAAAATCCATTCTCATTTAATTTTAGAACAACAGCAACTACAACCAAGGGTCCAAGTAAATTTTACGTTTTTCTATACATATAATTATACATCTTATTTTATATCTATGTAGAACAATCAATCAATTGGCCATTAATTTTGGGTCTATCCTTACTTGGTCTCGCATTGGCAGTATGTTGTGCATGTTGCTGCTTGTATTGGTTCTTATGGTAAGTGATAAATCAAATTATAAAGAGCTCATGGAAAGTCTATTTTTCAACAATATAGGGGACCTGCTGCAAAACGTCGTCGTCGTGATAAAAAAGCATCAACTAAATCAGAAGCAAACTCATTTTTTTCAGACAAATTCTTTAAAAATCTACAACGAAAAACTGATCCTGCCAGTCCTCCTTCTCGTGTCTATTCTACAGGTGCATCAAGCAATACTCGTTTAATAGATATTAGTATAACAACAGATGTGGACAAGTTGAACGATATATCGTCGTTAGTTCCCGTTAAACGAATTCCACATTCAGCAGTAACGGTCGTTCCATTGAATAAAATTACGAATATCAATCAAGTTAAAATTCCAAAGATTCCAAAACTCAAAAAGTCGACACTTTACGATCATAATAATCATTCGGAAAGAAATCTCTCAAGTGCTGTTACTGTTACCAAAGTTCGAAAAAATTCAACAACTAACTTTTTATCTTAATTTTATTTTATTCGAGTTTTAAGTTCGACAAAAATGTTATCTATTTCGCGTGATAAGACCTTGCCATTTTAAAATTCTTTTATAGAATTTTGTAGCACGATATTCTTCTGTATAAAATGATGATGGAGAAACATAGAGTTTGTACGAAATAACTTGCGGTAGATACATTATAAAATAGGAAATCATAAGAAGATAACGTTGCCAAGCGACATCAAATTCTTGACATGCTAAAGATAATGAAAGAATAAATTGAGGAATTGAAAATAATTGTGGTACCATGGTTATTAAAGGCGCAAAAATCAGTTCTTTATTCTTTATTAAAAGATCAGTATAAGTTCGAAATGTTAATCGATCACTGTTCCTTGTTGAAACTTGAACACGTTTTCGAGTGATAATAATAATAATAATAATTGTCGAAAGAAAATTAATCACAAATGGAACGATATAATTTAAAATAATATTAAATTGATTATAAATACTAACAGCTGATGGATAAGATGTCACACACCATGTACTGTAATTTGAATTTTCAGATTTTGGATCATCAATTGATTGATAATAAATTAATTCATGAATATCACATACCATTGTACTAATAATAATACTTGCAATAATACGTTTTGTAATTCGTGGATTATTTAACCAAGTACCTGTCAAAAACCATGTTACATATACTCGTTCGATAGCAATCATACTCATCAGCCAGTAACTCATTCGATGAAAACAAACAAGAAAATATGAGAATACTTTACAAAATATTGTATTCATCACTGCATTTATCATAAAACCTTTAATACTCAAAGTAAGATGAAGAAATTTTAATAATAACATAAATAATGTGAATTGATTTATAATACTAACTGTACGTAGTAAATGTCCAGTACCAACTAGTAATGGTTTCGATCGATTAAATGTAAAAAAACAACATATATTATTTATACCACCAATAATCAATACAATTAATGGAATTATTATCGATAAACAGAAAAAGAGCTGTTGTATAACAATCGATGATGAATATAAATCATTAGTTAATAATGTTTCTAATGTAAAACTAAACAATTGAGTATTATATTGGCAAATACTTCCATAATAACAACGAGGACATAAACAAAGAAAATCTCTTCGATTTTCTAAATCACCTTGAATACATTGTCCATCGACACGACATCGATTTCTAACAATACATTGATCAGCTTTGGAATTATATTGTGAACATTCCGCACGACTAGAATTATCGCATAGACAAAAAAAATGTTCATCCTGAAAGCATAACAATGAGTATGGTTTATCACATAATAAATGATATTTAAAAATGATTCGTGTTCTATTTGATTCATTTGAAAAGATAAATGTACGTTCGGATAAATAAGAAATACTTGGACAATAATTTGTTTGATTCATTACTGATGTTATATTCATACGCCAAATGTCCTTTAAAATAACATAAAGAAGAAAATAATCTGGCTGTTCAAGATTAGCTACATAATTATCGTTTAAATTTTGTTTATGATAAAGTTTAATAAGTCCAAACATAGGTAAATAGAAATCATTATGATAAACTTTTGTAATTGAGGGTGGTAAACCTTGATAAACATATTTTTGTCGTATGATGATTTCAAGTGTTTCATGATGAACATCATACAATTGAATAATTGATGACATAATGTAATTGATTGGCACTTGAACAAATGAAAAATTAGTAAAATTAATTAAAACCATAGCCGAGTCACGTTCACAATGATTTCCAAAATATTGTTTTTTACAAATACAAATATAATCTTGTATTATATTATCTGGATTCGGATAACATTTACCTCGATGAATTCCACCACAAATATTCGTATTATTGACACATGTATGATTTAAATGACAAGTCGGACCAAACTGATGTATTGAACATAAACAAATCGATTTCTTCGATGATAAATGACGAATTAACGAATGTTTTGAACATGTTAATGATTGTTGATAATGTTCACAATGTTTTCCAAATGTTAAATTATTACAATGACAATAGTATCTGTCGGTATTATTTATTTCGTTCATAATTGGATGACATGTACTATTATGAAGACATCTGTTATTTCGTTGACAAATAGATTCTGAAGATAATTGTTTTTCAAATCGTAGAATTTTTACTAAACGATACGATGGTAAAAATGGAAATTCAATTGGATATTCCCAAGTAGCAAGAAATTGAATCGATGAATTTGTATAAAGATTATATCCTTCAAATCGAATTTTATATGAATTTGAAACTATTTTTGGTCGTCGATGAATTAAATTAAAACGAAATTTTTTATTTAATTCCTTTGAAAGTATTAATGGTAAATGAAATATATGATAATCAATAATATCATTGTCATTTGATGATAATAATAATGCTACAATTTTGATTATATTTGTTGATGATTCTTCGATTAATTCTGTAGGAATATTATCAAGACTTGTTATTATTGTTATTCTATCACTAAAATATTGACAAAATTCACCATATAAACTCGGAGGACAGAAACATTCGAATTGATTTTGATTATTTGTTTTAATTGCTACTCCTCGACCACAAATCCATCCTTCTTTACCATTATTTTCTTCCATCATATTAAGATTATCAAAATCAGTTGTTTCTTGTTCGGATACTAATTGAATAGATTCATTAGAAAAAGAATCAATATCTATTAACATTGGATACTGTGATAAATCAAGTTCTACGAGAGGTCTACGCCATGTATTATATTGATACGGTAAATGAGTCCAGCTTAGTTCACCCCCTATATAGAATACGTAAGCTGAATAAAATAATTAAATATGTGACTGACTTACATGGTCGATAATCATCTTGATAAAATGCTCTACGGTCGTTATATTCCTCAATAGCTATTGTGAAACAAGCATATTCTTTTACCATATCCATGTAATATGTTTCGTTCCAACCAGCTGGTAAAGGATCACATAGGACACTATCTGCTCTATTCGAACAGCGTTCTGTACACAATTGATGATATGGTATACATTGTTGATCATGACAATGAAAATCAAACCCACGTTTATCAGAAATCTGTGAACCACATGTTAATAAATTTCGTTCATCTAATCCACCATAACAATCAATGATACCATCACCTATTTGTGTCATATTAATACAAGCTCGATTATTGATGAAATCAAATGGATTCGTAACATTGGCCAATAAACATTTAAATTCAGTAATTGGATTGCAAGCTACGCTACTACAATTTTGAAAATATGTGTTATTTAGTTCAATAGTTTTGTTTATCATATGTACAACAATTGAATAACCTATAACTTCAATGTTATGTTTTGATAACTGTGTCATGTCAGTAAAAGTAAATTGATCTGAACCATCTGGACATTTCCATCGTATGAAATCTATAGTAACATCATCTAATCTAGTCAATGAAATACAATGACCACTTGAACATTGATATTGATTTTTTGGACATTTCCAATCTTTACATAGAGATTCATCGAAACCTCCCGGTAATTCCCATATATTATTACAATAGTATCGAAATATAAGAACTGAATTGTTATATATCGTTTGTAATGATGATGGTGATTTCATATAATTTTTTAAAAGATTACATTCAAAAGAGTTTGGTGTTGTACAAGTATATTGTGATAAATCGATTTTCAATTGTTTTACATATCGATCGCTACCTTGTTCACATTTTTCAAGTAAACCTCGAAAAAAATACGTAGTTAAACATGTTGGTGATTGTTCATCGCAAATGAAACGATTTTGTTTTGTCATATAACATTGTTGATTTGTATCTTCATCTTCACTTTGTTTGCAATCTTCATAACCATTTCGAAGACGATGTTTCGAAATACATTTATAACTATTCTCACACAGAAACGATTGTTTTGTCTTATTCCAACAATCTTTTGCAATATGTGAATTAAATGTTTTCAGTGTTTTATCATTGTTACAGAAAAGAACATCGGACGGATAATAACTGTCAAAAGTTTTCCAATCAAAACGGATTTCTTGTGAATTCGAACGAGCTTTATAACCAATACAATTAATATTTCCATCGAAAATCACGTAATTTGGTGTTGTAGGCGATTTTGATCGAGATAATACGTATAATGTTTTAATATACGGTGAAATAACAGGTTCCGATGGATAAATAATTGATTTTGTTCTACATATCGATTCAAATTGTTTGATAACATCATAACAAATATTTATTTTAGAAAATACATCAATAATTAATTTACATTTCAAGTAAAACATACATTGTTCAGTTTCATTGAGATCGGTTAAATTTTTTTCTATGAAATCTTCTTCAATACAATGACCATTGTCAAGTGTCCATAATGGATCATGCGTTAATATAGCTTTAAATTCACAAAAATACATAAAATTTCTATAATTATAACAAGACGATCGAAATTGAAAGATGTCATCCACAAATTGTCCATCACCACAAGCAAATTCATTTCCAAAATCTTTACTTTCATCACAATTAAATTCCGAAGATGTTAACGGACAATACGTTCCAGCGATCAGATATGAAATTATCCATAATTCATCACTTTTATCTGCACAATCAATTTGTCCATCTAACCAAAATTGTTCAGGAATACATGAACCATCTTCACAACGATATTCGTCATCATTACATTCATTATATTCTAATTTTTCACAGTGATTCTCATCGATACCATCCATACATTGTTGTTTACCATCGCAAATATTTTGCCATGTAAGACATCGAAGTCCATAATAACAATTAGTTAATGTTGTATAACATGTTATATTTCCCCAAAGTTGACTACCATTTCGATATTTAGATTTCAAATCGAATTGATATTCAATAGTTTTTTCAAATGTATTTTCTGTGAAAAATGTGTATTCACAAAATTTACCAAAAGTATTTGCTGAACAATTACAAATTTTTTCATTCGATAATTCTTCATTCTGATTTGTGAGATATGCTGCATATCGATCAGCCATTTCAATACTTGAATTCCATTTTAAGATTTCATCTTGTGTTATATTCATTGTCTTTAAAATTTTAAAATCCCATTCTTGTCCAGAATTTTGACATGTTTGCGCTTTTGTAAATGAACGATTCAATAAAATATTTTCTTTTTTTCGAATACAATATGGTGTTGTTTCATTGTTTTCAGCTTTTATATTTGTATAATAAATACAATCATACGATTGAATATCAATGCCATTTTCAGTATTGTATAATTTCAGATATTTGCAATTGAAATTATAAAACCAATCAAAAATTAGAAAGAGCCATAAGAATTTTTTGCATCCGTTCATGTTCTCGAGTTAAATGCAAATGATAGAATAAATACGTCACAAGGCGTATATATATAAATTTTAATTTCAACACGATGATCGATTATTTAGCTGTATGACATATTGATGGATGGCGGTATTGTGTGTGAAATATTCTCAACTTTTATATGGATTTTGAATTTAATAAAATTTTTAATTAAAAAAAATATCTCCGATTTACTATACATAGATATTGTGATTTTTGTCGTTGAAAAATTTAGTTTGAGGATGTTGAGGGTATTCTTCATTTCGATCTGCCATCTTTTTTATTTATTACAGACACTCGACACGCTCACCCTCAGTTATTGAAAACAATGTTCTTTTGGCCCCATTGGAAACAAACAAACAAGCAATTTTTTTATATGATTTTAAGTTTGAGCACTGGTGACAGTTCTCGAAAGTTTTTTTACAGTTACACCATCATCAAGTCTTGTGTGATGTGAAGCAGTTTTTGATCGATTTGCGACTGGGTGAATTTTGAATGTTGATCCCGCTGTTTTCTTTCGTGAGATTTTCTTTATATCAGCATGAACTGTCTTAGTCTTATCATCCGATGATACTTGTTGAATATCTTCTTGTATTTTGTCGAGTTTTGATACTTTCGTAACATGAACAGATTGATTATCTTCTGTGTCGATACACTTAACTCGAGTCATTGAAACCATTGAATTCGGTCGTTGTTCAGTGATATCATTCTTCTCAGAATTCATATCAGTCATTGTTAAATCCCATGTAAGAGTATGACTTGCAGTGTCAATAGTATGTAATGAATTGTAATCATTATTTGGTTTCGAGAAGGAATTAGCTCGAAATAATCGACTAGTTGCTCGCGATCGTTGCTCTTGTATGCCTACTTCACACTCTTTCTTTCGATGATGTCGTCGTTTACCAGCAAGCCTAAACAGATATGAATCCTATGAAAACTATGGATAACACTTCTTACCAACAATATCTATATAAACAATAGGCACAACAACATAAACTTAATAGAAAAGCTAATAATGATAGACCAACAATTAATGGCCACTTGATAGAATCTACTATAAACATATGATTATTTTATATCGAAAGAGTAAAACTTACTCGGAGCTAATGTTGTAGTAGTAGTACTACAAATAGATAATGAAATTAAAAAAAAACAGTAATTGATATAATTACAATATACTTACGCTGTCGTGACTGTTGTTGTTGTAACGGATGTAGTTGTAGTTGTTGTTGAAGTAGTAGTCGTCGATGTTGTTGATGTCGACGTTGTTGTTGTCGTACTTGTAGTTGTTGATGTTGTTGTCGTCGTTGTTGTACTTGTAGTTGTTGTTGATGTTGTTGTCGTACTTGTTGTAGTTGTAGTTGTGGTAGTAGTTGTTGATGTTGTTGTAGTAGTTGTTGAACTAGTCGTTGTAGTAGTAGTTGTTGATGTTGTTGTAGTAGTTGTTGAACTCGTCGTTGTAGTAGTTGTTGTTTCTGTTGTTGTTGTACTGGTTGTTGTTGTAGTTGATGAACTAGTCGTCGTTGTAGTCGTTGTTTCTGTTGTTGTTGTAGTTGATGTAGTTGTTGTTGTTACACAAAGCTCGGATGTTGTCTTAACAGTAAATATAACACAATATTGATTTGATTGAACTTGTTCACTAATTAATAAAAAGAACAATAAGAAAAAAGAAATAGATGAATGACTATTTACGTGGTATAAGCAGTTGTACATTGCTCGACATAACCCACTTGATTTGCTTGTGGTGTCCAAGTAAAACGGACATAAGATAATGATGAATTTGTTGGAGATTTTGTTAGATTTCCTTTCGTCATTCCATCGATACTACCTGAAGGTACTATATCAGCTACGTTCGATATAGCTGGATTACATAAATTCATTGCATATATATCAAAGCTTATTGTTACACCAACTTGTACTTCGAAACAGCGATCCAACGGTAAAATCAACGGTTGCTTTGAACATGAAGGTTCACCCATAACATAAATAAGAAGTTGTACTGGTACAGAACTCATTGGAGTTGTACTCGTCGAATTCATGAAATCTTCAACCTACGAATAAACAAAACAAAGGAAATGGATTGCCTTTTGATGATCAATTATATGCATACTTGTATGGCAACAGCATACCAGGTATTTGCTCGCGTGCCAGTAAATGATATTGTACAACCATTAAGAGTTGTTCCACTAGGAAGACTATTTGGATAACAGACGTCTGCACATTCATTTATGGCTTGTCGAACAGGATATGATGACGTCGATCTTAATGTGCCTGTTGTTTCGATTGTCGTTGTACTAATTGTAGTTGCTGCCGTGGTCGTAGCTACAGTTGTTGACGTTGCACCACATATAGCGGCACCAGAGCAAGAAGAACAGCCACTACAACTACATCCGTAAAAGCAATTTGAACTACAATACCCTGCACAGCTTCTTTTCTTTCTTATAGGAAATTGTTTTTCGTTGCCAGATCGTTTTCGTCTTCGATATCCATCTGTGTATGTCGACCATCGACAACGAACATCATCGCCAGCATTCACATCCGAAACTGGTATAGTAATTTGTATTGTTCGATTGACAATAGCATATTGAGGCGATACAACTGTAGCCGCCGGCGGAGTATTAATAAATTCATCGCTTCGTACACGAAGATCAATATATGTCACTATTGACCATTCTTGATTCCTTCGAACAGGATAATTTAATGGAACCCAGGCTTCTCCTACGTAAGCTAAGTAGAAATGTGCATCTTTATTCAATGTAATATTATTTGATCGTTGACTAGTCATCATACTGAGTGCTGGGCTAGTCGATATACAATCAGTACTTGTACTGATTTTTTTAGTTGAATAATCACCATCATACGAACATTCCGCTGTACAAATCAAAGTACTACTACTAAATCCACTTGAAACGGGCACATTTGTCAAGCATTTTATGTAAGGAAAATTCCAATAATAAGTTTGCGTGATCGTAATAGATACTGAACTGCCAGTTGCATAAGGATCTATAGGAGCCCAGGTTATAGTACCACCATTGAAATGTTTACCATGAATATTTGCAATACAATAAAAGTAGAATAAGATCAATCGAGTAATCAACATTTTTCTATTAATCACAAAAAAGTCAGTTACAACATGAATATATATATATATATATAAGTTAAACAAAATAAACTTTGTACTGGCTCATTCATCAATGAGTATTTGTATTTAATCATCTCTCTACATAAGACAAAGAAGCCAAATAATAAATCAAATTCCCTTTCTTTTTTATTTTGATTGAATTTGGACTTCGGACGAATAAACAGTTCGAGTTCGAACGAACAGTTCGAGCTCGAACGATTTTTTATCAGTACCCACCCCATGCCGTCAACAATGTTTTTTTTTATTCTTTAAATAAAATAAAAATTCAATTTAATATTATTCAAAAAATATAGAGTTGAGTTTTTAACGATTAATGGTAACTACTTTTAAATACGGTAAATAATAATCAATAAAATCAGTGAATATTTCAATAGAAATTTCACTATGTGAAACAACTAGTTGAGTGATTGGTAGTTGAATTAAAATCATGAAAATATTCTCTATAAAGAAATCTCTATTAATTGAACCTGTAAGAGTTAATTCAAGATCATTTGAAATTTCGTTTGATGGACGAAGAGAATAGATTATTTCAGTCCATGATCGATCATTAACATCAATAGTTAAGTCAAAATAATGTTTTTTATTGATCCAAAATGATGATCGGAATTGATTGAGTAATAAATGATATTCAGTTAGTTGAAAATCATCATCGAGAAAATCATGATGTTGAAATATAAATTCTTTGAATTCGATCATATATTCTTCAATTAAATTCTCCCATCGACAAGCATCTAAATAATTTGCATCCCAATACGTATGAATACGAATCGTTTGTAAATGTGTTGAAATTTTCCGTAGAAACTCTTCGAAATTATCAAAACAAACGTAACATTCCGAAATCGAAATCATTGTTAAACAATCTAAATTCATTATTTGACAATAATTGGAAATCGTATTTGTTGGTTTTAATAATTCTTGGCAAGTCAAACGAATTAATCGTGGTGTATATGAAAGAATAGCATAGAGATCATCGAGATAACATGAATGGTTCATTGTTAAATATTGAATAGAATTCCAAAGGAAATCTGTTGGAAAGGATATTCTTGGTCGATAAATATTTGACGAAAGTTTGAAATAAGTTAATGTTGATATTTGAAAAATCCGTTGGTATATTTCATCAAGAACTATTGAGTAATCATGATGGCGAAGAATTTTCAATGATGATAAATATGGTAAAAGTGTGAGATTTGTTAGCTGTTCGAGGAGATTATCTGTTGAAAGATCAATGAATACAAGTGATTTTAAGCGAGTAAATGATGAATTGATTATTATTCGTTGAATTCGATTGATATACATAAAGTTGAGTGATGTAATATGATGTTTTTGTTGATTGAGAACGTTGAAGTAATCATTTTCATATTGATTATCGAATATCGAAAGAAAATTGACTTTTAACGGTAGATTCGATGAGTAGAATAGATGTTGAAAACGACGATTGAGTTTGAAAAATGATTGATAGATTTCGTAAGCGTCGAGATAATCGAATATTTCAAAGAATAATTCATTTGGCAACTGTTCAAAATAACTTTGAAAATAAGTGATTTTGCTACTAGGCATTTTTGTTATCAGCAATAAACAAAAACGGAAGTGATGCAAGTGAGAATAGGTAAGAAAATATTTATACGTTACCGTAATAGGCGTAATTATATCTTTCTCCATATGATTCATCGATGAGTTAGGTAGACTTTGTTGGGAAAAACATACGTACATAGAGTTACGATGAGTAACTTAAAAAGGAAAAATGATTAATTTATTAATTTAAAAAAATCATCATGTCAGTGTGGAATAATTTTCAACATCATTGAAGCATGTGGATCAATGATTGGTGAAGTAAAATTGCTTTGAAATACGCCAAGATCCATACGTCTCCAAAGATCTCTAACCGTAGCCGAACGATCATCTTGAAGTCCTATATCACTCCATTGCATTGTAATTGATTGACTATAGACACTGCCTCGATTAAGTAGAACAACTGCAGTCGTATTATTTGCCAGTGGACCAGCCCAAATTTCTAATTCTTCAAGAACTGTTAAACATTGACCAGTATGTTTACTTCGAAATGTTCCAGCCGTTGAATCCCAAACCCACACTTGATTGTCTTGATGATTACAAGCAAATGCATCAACATCTGGACCAATAAAATTGTAAGCATCCAAACTAAATCATAGAACACACTATAGACATTCAATCATCTTTAAAAATACGTATCTTATCTTACCATTTTCCATTCATTCGAGAGACAACTATGTTATCAGCAAAACCAATTGTCCATTGTTGATTTTTACCTTGACATAATGCTTCTGGATCGCCAATACGACAATCAGCTAATATGATATCAGCTTCATCACCTGGATCACATTGATCAATAGAAAGACATTGACCATTGAATACCGATCGAATACTACCATCTTGAGCATTATACGTCCATTGACGTCGTTTGGGATCGATGCCTGACAATGATGAACAACTAGCAATAACAATCGTACTGATATCATTTGGCGATTGTCCTGATGAAAAGCCAACTCGTTTTCCTTGAATACCCAATGGATCTTGATTAACAGCAATGACTTCGGGATTTGTTAGTATAGCAAGTGTCTCGGCTGTCATTTGTGAAAGATCAGAACCCATAATAAGTGGTGCTTTACTAATCGACCAGAGAGAAAAATGTGTCATATATTCAGCATTCGTCATGCCTCCATTTCCGATTTCTAACACTACAGTTTTATAATAATAATAATAATACATAGAAATTTAGTAAAAATAATCTTACTATCTGGATCATTCCATCCGCCAATACCTGCCATTTCAGCAAAATCAATATTCTACTCATCAATTAGAAATAAAAAACAAAAATATATCTTTATGTAATAGATTCTTACAGAATTAATATTCGAAAGCATGCTTCTCCATTCATCTCGTATATCATCTGTTGTTCGCCAACTATTGCCAACATCCGGTGCCCAACGATCATTTTCACCAACACCACCTAATTATAACATCAACAACAATTCAACTAACTTCATTTCATGTACATACCACATAGAGAGAAGAAGATTGGTCTTTTAGTTGCATTTAATGCATCACGCATAATTGCAAATTCGACAGAAGCTGGAGTAGCATTTAGAAAGCAACTATCCATTTTAACATAATCAACACCCCAATTCGCATAAGTCATGGCATCTTTGACTTCATAACCTAACGAACCAGGTCGACGATCACACGTTAAATTTCCTCGATCTAGAATTCAACATCAATTGATCAACTAAATATATCGAAAATATTCTACCAGTATAGAGACCAAATTTAAGTCCTTTCGAATGAATATAATCAATCAACGCTGGCATACCACTCGGAAATGCAATAGGATCGGCTTGAATTGTTCCGTCAGCAGCTCGACTTACCTGCCAGCAATCATCAGTGTTCACTATTGATTGATATAATCGAAATTAAACAATCGACTAATGATCTCAATCAACCTACCATATTCATAACCAGCACCTGCTAAACCTAAAGCAACCATTGCATCTGCTGTTTGACGAAGAATCGTCTCATTAATTCCACAATGAAAATGATTCCAACTATTCCATCCTGTATTTTTTTTTCGAACAATACGAAAAAATCATTTGATTCTATTCGATATCAAAATTCTCACCCATTTGTGGTGTCAAGCCCAATCCATTATTTAATGAATAGGAACTTTGAATTAAAACTAACACACAGAAATAAACGAAACAGATCGTCATCATCTATTCGCGGTTAAAACAAAAAGTAAAGAGAAAACGCCTCTTCTTTTTTATTTATCTTTATTTTGATAAGCAAAGTACATCAGGTTATTACACATAACGCTGAATATAAATGAAATCATTTATTTGTCGAATGGTATATTTTCGAAGTAATTTCTGTTTGATAATAATTTCGTTTAATTGTCTTACAATTTGATTGTTTATATTAACAACTTGTAAATGAATTGATTGTAAATATTTTAAACGAGATGGAATACGTTGAAGAATATAAACAACGATGGATATAAGATCGGTTGGTTTAATTTCGAATAATTTCAAATATTTTAAATAAGGAAAAAATATGGTTAGATAACGTAAATATTCTGAATCGAATGACGGCATCGAAAGAGATATTCGTGTGAGTTTATTCATTGAACGAAATGTATCTGCATCAGATAATGATACACAACCTTGAGGAAAATAAATTGATCTTATGAGATATAATACTTGAAGTTTAGGTAGAAGATTCATTAATTGAATAAAATAATCGCCATATAAACAATTCCAAGTTAGATTTAAACTAAGAAATTCAATTGAATTTAAAACTCGACGAAGTATATTGAAAAATGATTGTTGTGAGACTTTAGTAAAAGAATAATTGATCAATAGATCCATGGAAGATAATGATGGTTTAATTAAAGAAATAGCCGAATTCGATGAGATTGTATAGGTGATTCTTTTGGGATCAATTGTCAATTGAAGAATCCATTGATGAGACGAGTAAAATGTTGATGTTGACACGTGATTAAATGTAGGAAAATGATTTAAATTCAACGTTGGGTATAGAAATATTTCATATTTTAATTTGAAAAAAATCAATTTCGGTAGACAACGTGTTATTAATTGTTCCCATTGGTTTGGATAGATAAAATTACTAGTTCTATAATTATCAATTCGTAATTTTTGTATTTGTTGAGAAAATTTTTGAATAAATCTTTCAAATACATTCAATTCACAAACATGACAATTATGTACAATCAATGAAGTAAGATTCGGAAGTGAAAGTGCTGCTGTTGAATCATTATTTCTTAATCCATAATCACATAAATGTTTGCATGATAAGCATTGTAACAGTGGTGTATAATGAAGAATCGAAATAATTGTTTGAGTTCTATAGAAGTCACCCGATAATACTAAAGTTTCAATGAAAGAATGTTGATTTGCTGATGGTAGAGGGAGAATACCATTTAAACTTTTTTCCATTGAAATATGAAGATATTTTACAGATGATAAACTGAAAAGTTTTACAAATGAATTAATATAATATTGGTCGTCATCATCATCATCATAACCATAGTCATAATCATCTTCGTCATCTATAAATTGAATTTTTAATGAAACAAGTTGTGTTAATAATTCGATTGAAGGAAAACATATTAGCAATTGTATGGGTGTTATGTGTACTAATGATACAGATTGTAAACAAGTAAGTATTGAACAAGAAAGAAATTGATTGAAAATTTCATATGAATATTGACAATAAATTAATCGAAATGAACGGATTTTAGTTTGATTCGGTTGAATAATAGTTCGACATTGATGCTGAAAATGTTCGTCGGATTGTGCATTTAATGATATTTTTAATGGAAGATTTGGCGAAAGAATCAATTGTTGAAAACGAAGATTAAGTTTATCGAATGATTTAAATATATCGCAGCCTTCGAGATAATCAAAAATATCGTACAAAATTTCATTGGGTAAACATTCGAATTGAGTTCTGACTAATATTAAACGAAAAATATTACAAAATTTAAATACAACAGAAATAGTTACTTATACCTTTTTTCGTTGTCAAATATTGAAATTCGGTTGCTTTTCGTTTTTTATCAGTCATCGTAAAATAAATTATCTAGAGAAATGAAAGCATGCATTTGTCATTTTTTTATTCGCCAATAAAAAAAAAGGAAAAAACCCGAATAGCGACATAGGATGAATGAATCATACAGTTAAGTGGCAAATCACCATTGTAACGAAAGAAACCCATCGACACATTGAAGTTGAATTAAATCTATTTCAATTTTTTCAAAAAGAAACTCGATAAGTTTATGAAAATCTTCGTTTCGAATTCCTATGATTTCGAAATATTCCGTTTGTGTACAAATATGTGTTAACAATCGAACATGTTTGATTCGATTGTTATGACTTGAAAGTTCGATCATAGTTTCATCTCGAAAAACTAACGTTGATAATACTTTCAATGATTCTAAATTTGATAGGGAACTTAAGAGTGTCATGAAATAGTTCGACTGATGATTGAAATCGATATTTACGAATATGAGTAAACCATGAAATTGCATCATTATCAGTTATTTGATTGACATTTTCGATTACTTTCAGACTGTATTTAATTCGAATTGAATTCAATGAATACAAATGTTGAGATATTAATCGTTCTCATTGCTCAAGAGAAATTAATGATGGCGTAGAATAATCATGAATTCGTATGAGTTGTAAATGAGAACTTATTTGTTGTAAAAATCTGCGAAAAACATCGAAATTGACCTGAAAGAATTTGATTCTCAATTTTTCGTATATATCCCTTATTTGTTTTGACGTTCGATTTTTTAATGAAAGAAATCATGAAAAACATCGAAACTATCGAGATAATCGAACATTTCGTAGAAGATTTCATTTGGCATTTGTTCAAATTGAGTTCTGACTATAATAACAAGAACTGAATTAATTATATTTGAAGAAAAATGATTACCATGCTTTTTTGTATCAAAATCTTTGTGATGATTCCATTTTCTCTTAGTTCGATTCATCGTAACTGCAATAAGCCGTGCCGTCTATATATCGATTATTTTTTGCTCTTACACAATTACTGGGTAATAACTAAATAACCCAATTCAAAACAAATAGCGACATCTTTATAAACAATGAGATAAAGTGCTCATATCGGAAAAAAGGTCAATCTATATTCTATTCAACAATTTATTTATTGAATAATCCTTTATGCGGCAAAATAGGAGAAGCAGAAGCGGTAGATGATTTAGAATCGAAAGTTTGCAAAAGAATGACAGTTTTCGCCAGTTGTCGTTACGGAATAGCTCGAACAAACATCATCACAAGTAATTTTAGCAAAATCCCTGGTTCTAAAATATTAATTTTATGAAGCTAATATGTGAAAAAGAACGTAAGGAGCTTACTGAACAAAGTGTTGCTGCCGCCTGTTGTTATAAAAGAAAATAAAATAAAAAGGATGTGTTATTTTTAGCAGTGTCTGATTCATACTTATACAACATAGGCAATTACTTGCTAATACAAATAGTTGAATTCGTTTGTTTCCAGCATCAACAACATATATATTACCATCGCTATCAAAAGCCATACTTGTCGGCAAGTCCAATTGCGAAGATGATGAACCCCTGGATCCAGTACAGCCTATTATACATTGAAGACCATTAGGTCCAGATCGGACTATGCTATGGTTACTCCGATCTACAATGTAAGTATTGTTGTTTGCATCCAATATAACGCTAGTAGGACCACGAAGTAGATCAACAACTGTTTTGCTATCGTTTTTTTCATGTGGAAAAAGTTGAATTCGACTATTACTATAATCAGCAACATATAAATTAAGATCCGTATCAACAAATATGCCAAGAGGACTATGAAGCATATTTGGTGCATTTCCGTGAGATCCATTACCAGCAACAACTTCTGCAACATTTGAACGATCAACTAATGATTTTGTGACGATTTGATTACGCGTTTGCATGGAACAGTAAAGCATATTGTTGACAGATATGAAAATACTTGAACACTCATAGCCAAAGCATGTCACAGGTTCACGTTCAATAGTATTTTGATTAGCTGACCATTTATATATGCAATTACCTTGTTGATCGCTAAAATATATATCACCATTCGTTGATACAAATAATCCATGTGGCTTAGAGATATCGTGGAAAATTGACTCTTCTGAATTTGCACTATCATAAAACCATCGGTGAATACGATGATTTTCTGGATCTGTCACGTAAATATTATTGTTGGTGTCAATAAATATAGTCTGTGGTTGTGGCTGAAAGCGATACCTTAGCAATGGGTCATATAAAATAGTTGTACCATTCGTGTCCCATTCGGCACATTCCGTTAAATTGGGCAAATTATAAGATATTTCTAATTAAATAAAATATGTTACAGAAATCTACTAATCTTACAATTTATTATAATACCTGCACTATGTGCTAGTTGAAATATAAGCAGACAAATATAATAGATCTCCATGAGGCTGGAAGAAGATTTGATGAGCATGGAATCTTTAAAAATGAGAATATAAAAGCGTATATAAAGATATGCTTTATTTGTACACAGTATTACTAATTTGAAGTCAACAGTATCATATATGTTAAATAATCTCAAGTGTTCGAAAGTTATGCACAAAACAGAATAATAGAAGAAAATTTATTCATTTTCAAACACAGTCTACTGATAAGGTTTCGTATCGGACCTCGAAAACGATTGACGTATTATTTGATAATTTTTTTACATAAATTATGACGCATAAACTTTTGTCCGTTATAGACAAAAAGAAATCGAAACAGTACATTTCATGTATTTCAAAAACGATGTTCATTATTTTGTATAGATTCAGTTCGTTTTCGTACCGTTCGACATACAATTCGTTTACATTCCGATCGAAAAGCTTTGGAAACAAGAATAAAAACAAAAAAATCTGCTGCAAATGGAACTGCATAGAATAAATTAAATAAATATTTTAGAAAATTCTCGATTGTCGATCGAAGTACAGTTCGAGTTTGATATGATGTTGCTGTCATATAAAGATAGTTAATAATAATTAACATTCCAAAAAGAATAAATACAAGATCTTGAACAAATAAACAACGAAGTAATTGAAAATCTTTCTTCGTCATCGAACGCGTTACTTGACGTTGATGTGAAGAAATTATTCGAATTTGTTTTACATTTTTAAATGATAATAAACATAAAGCAATCATCAGAACAAAGAAAATCACATGTATACTTGTTGATGATATACTAACTATATTTAAATACTGCTCAGAACTATCATAATAACAATATCGTAGAAATGGATATGGTTGTTGCATATTAACTTTAAACAATAAATGAATATTAACTAAAATCCAAAATATGATCGATACGCTAATAGAAAAATAGGCTAATCGTTTTGAACTATATAAACGCGTATCGACGTTTTGTGATGAAATTAAAAGTCGATCGATTGAAGCAAGAATGAGAATTGTCGGAGATATTGTTGCGAATACAAATGAAAAATAGAAATAACCTTTACACATGAAATTATTTTGATTATGAAAGAGAAATGAAAAACCATTGATCAAAGTAAGACCGATTGTTGTACAATTTAAATAACATGTATTGAAAAACAAAGCAACTTGAAAATAAAAAACACAGACCTTTTTTCGCCAAGATTTTCTTAAAAATAATAAAAAACTAAATATATTTCCGAAATTACCAAGAATGTAGATGGTTAGAAGAACATATTTGTATAAATAAGTAATAGACGTATTGAGATTGTTTATTAATTCAGACGACATGTTTCTCAACTGAATTTTGCTTTCACGTTTTTTTTTCTCCCTCTTCAATTAAAATCGGTCCAACAAATAAATCCGATGATATGCTATTAAAGTAAATTAATTCGAAACACAATCTAATAATAGAGCCGAGAATAATTAAATTTCACACGTCTATTGACAAATTCTCGAACAGGTATTCAGAAAAATTGAACACTGTTTATTTATTTGATTCATAAACTACAAATTTTGATTGGTACAATAATTAAAACAAAAACTATTCAATGTTAATTGAATTTCTATTTTAAATATGAGAATTTTATCCTGGTAATCCGATATTTTTCACAATAAAAACAAGGACATTCGTATTATGTACGCCTTCCCTCCCTGACTTACTTGAGATTGTAATCCAAATAATCGTTTAATTTCTAGGCGAAACATTTTTAAAAGATAATATACACAAAAAAAGAACATTTAATCCATCGAGAAAATAAGAAATAAAATCGTAGTACAATATCTTTCTTTTTATGTCAAATGAATAGATTAAGTCAACAGGAAACAAATTCTTCTTCGTGATCTTTGTTAATTTGAACAAAGAAAAGAAAAACCGCTTATGAATTGAATTGGAAAGTAAATTTAGTTCTTTGATTTATTTTGACTGTTTTTTTTTGCACCTCTCCGTAAAATCATAACAGTTATATATGTGTTTGAATATTTCGAATAATGTTTTTTCACAACACATATTTTGTCTCGTATGGTAGGCAAAGATGAATGAATTATAAGTGCATACTTTTTGCAAAACCAATTCACGTAAGAGTAGATTTATTAGTAAATTAAAGCGATTATACACGCACATGATTTGATCTTTTTATTGTAAAAATGCATTTTGTATATCAAAATTAAAATCTTCAGTATATTTATGAAGTCGGTAATGTAATCAAATTAACAGGAACATTTGATTTCACTTCGAAATGCTTTTGAAATGCTTACAAATATCCAAAAACTCGAAACATGTGGAATCATATTAAGAATTGTAAAAAGTTGTGCAAAAAATCGATTTTTTGACCGATCCCATGATGTTTGCCGTTGACTTTCTGTTAAAAGGGCGTATGCATCATAAGTTGTTGTTAATAATGTAAACACAGTATGAATTACATCAAGTGCATAGAGACAACGAAGTAATTGAAAATCTTTCTTCGTCATTGAACGCATTCCTTGATGTTGATGCGATGGAAATACTCGAATTTGTTTAACATTTTTAAATGATAATATACATAAAATAATCATCAACGAACAAGCAATAAAATTTGTGCCTGCTATTGAATAATAAACAAATGAAAGATACGGTTCTGAATTACCAAATGTACAAGAAAAATAATCGTCGAAAACCTCTTCAACATCAGATTTAATAAGAAAATGTAAATAATAAATAATCCAAAATGGTGTCGAAATGCTCAATAGAAAATAAGCCAAACGTTTCGAACTGTACATGCGTATATCGATTTTCTGAGACGATATTAATAGACGATCGATCGATGCCATGAAGAGAGTATTAATGGATAATGAAATCGATAGATACAATGTATACTGATAGATTTTACATAATATACTATTGAAATCAGAAATATTATAGAATGTATTGACAAGAAGATATGATTTTAAATAAAGTACACAGACATTTTTTCGCCAAGATTTTCGGAAGAAAATCGTCATACTAATAAAATTACCACAATTGCTAAGAATAAACATAATAGGCAAAGTATATTTATAAATCAACATAAAAGCATTGTTAATCTCATCATAGGAATTTTTCATTTTGTAATGCATGTTAAAGTAGACTATGTTGTTTTAACTTTTCTATTTTTTTTATTTCATTAAAACAGAAGAATTCAATTCCGAGAGATAGAAGTCGATGACATGACTAAAACTTTTGAAGAACAAAAAAAAAAGTGAAAAACCTAGTTAATATTATCTTTGGTAGCTGTATAAATAAACGCAATACTTGTTAGATTAGCAATCCATGTTCTATCTATACGAATTGTTGCATTTGTTATATTATTTGAAAGAATTCCGGCAGTATTTTGTATTGCATAAATTTTATTCGTATGACTTATATGATCTTGCATACCTATTCCAACATTATATCGATCTTTAATCGGTAATAAACCTTTTGGTATATTGAAAATTTGCCATTGTGTATTATTTTTTTCCGGTATAATCGGATAACGATGAATTATTTGTGCTTGTGAATATGAAATAGCAGATGATTGTATAATAAATGATTGTATAATAAATATATATAATGGATGATCACCTTGCCAATGATTGAATAAACGAAAACGAATTTGAGTTACAGAACCATTGAAAGGACATAATCGAGAGAAATCATAGTAAAGCGAATGATTTAACGGAAAACCAAATAATAATTGACGATCGATGATATTTGTTAAATTATCTGACACAACTAAAAATACTCGAAAAATAAATAATATCAAAAGAAAATTTTGAATTATCTTACATATATTAATTTCACTTTTTATCGGCTTCGTTGTAGTCTCATATTCCGAAGTGTTCGCTGTTGTTTTCATTGGAAATACTATAGAAAACGATAATTCAAAATACAAAATTCATCAATTTCTAACCAGTCGATTGTTTCTTTCGAAGATGAACAAACAAAACAACAACAATAACTGCAGCAATCATGAGACCAATAAGAACTAGTATCGTTAGTTTCGTTTTTCGATGAATACCATATCTACAAACATGTCGATTCGAATGAATACTAAAATGCAAATCGATTATAAATATAATATACTTCACTACAGCTACACTATCAGTTGGTACAGCATCAACCTCAATAAACGATTGAAATATTTTCTCGAATCGAGAAATCAAATTTATAATATAAAACTTACAGGTGTAAAGTCTCGTGAAATCATGATGTAAATGATGAGACGAGTTCTTTTTTTTTTGTTCCTGAGATTTTTTTTCTCTATGACAGATGGCATCGGAACACATAAACATTTTGGTTCGCTTCCTAAATAAACGTGTGGGCAAAGCTAAGAAAAACTAAATTCAGGCAAAAGAAATATTTATTTAACATTCGTAATAATAGGAAGATCTTCTTGTAGTAATGGAATATTTTTTCGAACTACTTTACAAATCATTCGTTTGAATTCATGTCGAAAACCTTTAGAAATCGAGAAAAAAATTAGAAAATGTGCTGAATAATAAATGTTAAAGAATGATGTTACACATTGATTCAGTAAAATAGATTGTATTCGTTCCATTGTACTGTAAATATGATCATTTTTTATTACTTGAAAAAGACTGTGAATCATTACAATAGCAGCAAATGTAATATAAATAATATCCTGTGCAAATAAACAACGAAGTAATTGAAAGTCCTTTTTTGTCATTAAACGTAATTCGTGATTTCGTTGTTTTGAACGCAATACATGAATATGTCGAACATTTTTAAATGATAAAATACATAGAACAATCATTAGTATACAAGCAATGATATATAATGTAACAAAACAATATGTTACAATTTGGAAATATGATTTTGATAAATCAATTGTACAAAGAAAAAAAGATGGATCAATTTCAATAATATCTAATTCAATAAGTGCATGTATATGAACAATTAACCAAATGATTGCTGTTATACTAATCGAAAAATAAGCTAAACGTTTTGAACTATATAAACGTGTATTGACATCTCGAGATGAAATTAAAAGACGATCAATAGTCGCAAGAATAAGAATGGATGGTGTCATTGATTGAAGAAAATAACAAAGATAGGAATATAATTTACAAAGAATTTTATTTGTTTCGAGAAAATAAATTTCAAAGCCCATACTAATTATATTTCGTATTGTATAAGAATTGAGATAACATGTATTGACAAGTAGAAAAATTTTAAAATAGAATATGCAAACATTTTTTCGCCAAGATCTTTGACAATAAACTAAATAACTTAGAATATTTCCAAGATTACTAATAATATAAACAAAAAGAATAGCATATTTATGAAAATTGATAGTAAATGTTTTTATTCTCATAAAATTGATTTGATCAATATCGTCGGTTATATTCATTTTGAAAATCTTGAATAGACACGAGGCATAAAACTGTTTAATTATTTTTATATGAAAATTATAAATCTCATATGATATTATCCGATGTAAACACCGACATGATTTCGGTAGAAATAAATTAGGTGGTATGATATTGAAGCGCGAGTGTTGTCAAATTACTTTTTCTTCTTATCTCCTCATAAAATAGTGATCTTATCCAGTGCTGTTTTCAGCTATATTTAATCCTACAGCATTATAAATAAATATGCGTTCAATTTTTATTCTTTTTATAATACAACCAAGTCTTAAGGATATTTTATATTGGATTTAAAAATGAGATTAATTTTATAATTAAAGTGCTCGACTAGATCGGTGTAGATCCGTCAGATGACAGCAGTAAGTGTTCTTCGTTACATAATCAAAAAGTAACAAGATATAAAAACTTGTTGATAACGTCAAGACCTATATCTATTTTTTACAAAGAGCATACGTTTATTTTCACATGATGTTTAATACAACAGAACATGTTCGAGCAGCCGCAATTTTAAATGTCACCAACGAAACTTTCGAGACTGCATCGTCGACAAAAAACTACAAAAATGATCGTTCAATATTTCATCACAATAAACCCAATGATAGAATAAGTAAAAAGAAGTCCGAATTACCACAATCACCGGTGACATTCATCTGTATGGAACAGTTAGCACCAGAAGGTGTAACGATTGCTGAAAGTGATAGTAAATTTTGAAGAACAAAAAAAAATTGTTTTCTATTCAATTGAATAATAATAGATATGCAATCGGATGTACAATCGAATTCATTGAAACATATTCTTCGTCATCGTCAAAATGTTCGTCAACAAGAAACGGACATATCCGAACGAGTCAAACGATTCTATCAAAAACAAGATGATCTTATCAATGATTACGAACTTGCTGAACAACGAGCCAACAACGATCAAGAACAACAAGAAAAGAATGAGAAATTAAATAAAAAATTGAATAAAACAATATATATTCTATCGCGAACTTCATTTATCTTGAATGTTGTAAGTTTATTTTATTCGTCATCGAAATGACCTTGTTAAAATCTAATCTACGTATTTTACATAATATAGATATTATTTCTTATTAAAGTCATTGCAGCAATATCTTCAAAATCATTATCAATTATTTCGACTGTAGTCGATTCGGCTGTTGATCTAGCATCGTCGATCATTCTTTTCTGGGCATCTCGAGCAATAAAAAAACGTAATCCATACTTGTATCCACAAGGTAGACATATAAGAGTCATGCAACGAAATTATATAATTATTTATTTATATTATCTAGGTCGTACACGTTTAGAACCAGTTGCTATTGTTATTCTATCGATAATTATGTGTGCTGCATCAGTCATGGTGATTTATAATTCAATTAATTCAATAGCCAATGATATTGCTTATTTCACTGAAACAAATACAACAAAAAGTCTATCAGAAATCGATATGAGTGCACTTCCATTGACGGTTATGAGTTTTACAATAGTTAGCAAAGCTATTCTATTCGTTTTATGTTATCGTATAAAAAATCCGACCATGTCCGCACTAGCAGAAGACCATCGAAATGATGTTGCTTCGAATATTGTTGCGCTTGTTTGTGGTCTACTCGGTATAAATAAATTTTCATATTCTTTTTTTTTTGTCAAGTTGAATTTGTAATTGTATATATAGGTAGTTATGCATATCAAAATATCATCGATCAACGAGTGATTATTTCTGATTCAGTTGGTGCAATGCTTATTTCAGTGTATATTATTGGTGCATGGATTGGACAAGCAAATCGTAAATTTTATTTTTCGCTATTATTTTATTTCATTTCTAAATTGATTGTTAATTTTCGAGGTCAAATCAAACGTTTAACTGGTTATACAGCTAAACCACAATTTCTATCACAAATTACTGTAAATCAATTGATTTTTTGTTTGTTGTATTTTATGAATTTGCTTTACAGTGGTTAGCTTATCATCATTCTGATCGAATTGAAAAAATTGAAACTGTTCGTGCATTTCATTTTGGTACTTCGTTTCTTGTTGAAGTTCACATTGTCTTGCCGGAAACTATGCTAGTCAAAGATGCACATGATATCGCTGAAGGACTTCAACAGAAAATCGAACGATTACCCGAAGTTGAACGAGTATGCACACTTTCAATTTTATGTGTGAATGTTGAAATTCATTTTCCTTCTAGGCATTCGTTCACATCGATTATGAATGTCGACATAAACCAGCCGATGAACATAAAATAGTTTGAACAATTCTTCGTTTTTTTTTTTAAATTTAATTCGAAAGAAAAATAAAAGTTACAATCAAAAATCAAATGACATTTATTTATTTTTATTAATCATCATTATAGAAAAGAAAAATAAAGAACTTTACCATCCAATTCGAATAATAAGAGCTTTAGGATTGTTTATTTGTAAAAATGATGCTTGTTCATTATAATCATCATAAGGAAAGCCATAAGCTAACTTATCTATGCCATGATCATGCCAAAATTTGGCATAATAATTAGCCGGTGCTGATAGGTAGTATTTGCTGACATCTTTGCCATCACCTTGACCAAGAACATGTCGATTAGCACCGGCGCCATTTAATGGATCCGTAGCTAGTCGACCATTGCAAAGAAAGATTTCTTGTGTTGTATAAGCACTTGTATATGGTGCAAAATAATTTTGATATTGTCCGCCAGATTTAAATGGTCCGTGAATAGGTGCAAGAATTCGATAAGGATGTTGAATGTCCATCAAAGATTTAAATTCATTGGGTACTTCATTTCGAAAATCATTGAAAAATGAATCTCGATTTTGTGTACCGACATCGCCAACAGTTCGATCGAAACTGCCATCTTGATTGACTAGACGATGTTGAAGTGGAAAACCAAAACCATCAACACGCGTCGTATTACCATGATAACCAGCATCATCAACTGTAAATTCGATAAAATCAAAATAAACATCTAAATTTGCATCCGATGGATTATTAACATCGGGTCCAGCAAAACCAGTATCATACGTTTTGATATATACCGGTGAACCACAACCTAAAAACATTCGACCCGATGTTATTTTTGGCATAGGTACCCATGCGCCTGAATTAACATTGAAACAGATATTTGCATAGTTATTGCCGTTTTTTGTTAGATGACCGGGTGCATCATTCATCGCTGTTGAGATCGGCGATAGTTGCCCGTTATTATTCATATAACACCAACGTCCTGAACCTGGATCGATACCGAGAACTGTCCAAAAAATCTGATTATCTGGATAGTGACCGCCAGTTGCATTCAAAAGTTGAACATTCAATACGGCATTATCTGTTGTCTTTGGAATGTTGGTTACATCAACTGCTAAAATATCTGCAGAAGCCATTATTGCTTTTCTTTTTAAACGAACTACTTATAAAAGCACGAGGTTGCAGAGGTGTATAAATAAATTATATTATCTCACATTTTTCTTTTTCTTTTATTTTGTTTATTTGATAAATCGATAAGAAAAAAAAGCACTTTCATCGCGACTTATGACAATGAAAAATTCTTGAATTGAAATAAGATTTTTTATTTTTAATCTTTACATATAGATTAGAAATGTGTTATGAACAGAAAAGATAGAACAACAGGAATATTATCCTGTAAAGTTTTCGACACTGCTGCAAATATTAAGAAATTTAATAGATTTCCAATATTATCCAGTATAAATAATATTGGGACAACACATATTTCAATATAAATGATTGATATTTTCAGAATGCTAATAAGATAGATATATTTTTGCGAATTGTTCATATATCACATTGTGAACAATCAAGTTCGACGAGGTGGCCGAGCGGTTAAGGCGATAGACTGCTAATCTATTGGGCTCTGCCCGCGTGAGTTCGAATCTCACCCTCGTCGCCATTTATTTTTTTTTGTTTTGAAAAAAAAATGAAAACATCGTTCGTTCAAGGTAGAGCGATAATTGTGGCCGATTCATCAGGTTTTGTTTGTTGTTCGGTGATAGAACATACTGAATTTCTAGCATCTGTTGATGGTTCTTCAGCAATAGACGGATTCTTCTGATGTTTTAAATTGGAAGTTCGATTGAAATAATTTAATTTAGCACGTAGTATTGATACAATGATTATTCTCAATATGAAATAACCGATGGCAAAAATTTCAATAATAAGTGACGTAAAAAGCATTGTATGAAGTATAAGTTCCGGTCGACGAATAATAGGTTTTTGTTTATTATAAAGAAAAAACGGATGTTCACTTAATGAAATCAAAATTGTACTTCGATCGGATGCATAACGTATATGTTCGCCATATTGTAAACAAACGAATTCATCTGACAATCCTATAACATCGTTCCAAGTTGGAATCCAACGGCCATGATAGAGTGTTTGTTTGCCTGTATTCAATGGATCTGTTTGATTGATTGTTTTAACTAAAACAATAGATAGAGTAAGAAATCGACCGATTGTTTGATTGACAGTCGAATAGAATTGACAAACATCAAGTGATTGAAGAATATTTTCATCGTCATTTTGAATACGTGGACCACGAAGACAAAAACGAACGCCTCCAATAAAATAAGGGCCATAAATAATGATTTCAATATTTACTGGATGACTCGGCAGATAGAATTCAATCGATCGGGTAGCATTCGTTGATGAATCTAATAGACATTGGTGAATATTTAATTTAATAGGATCAGTACGTGGCATATTCTGTTGAACAATAATATTTTCACATGGGACTTGTGTATTGAGAAAATCGATGGTCATTGCTAAACGTTGTTTACTGAATAGATTCAATATTTCTCCATTGTTCTGTTGAATTGATGGCAATGGTAATTGTAGAGCACTTTCAAAATCAGAATTCTGTCGTATTTGACTGCATGTTGTTTGTTGAGATTCGACTTTTTCTATTGGATAAGCATTTAAATGATCAGCAGCAAACCAATAGACAAAAGCTAAGAAGACAATAATAACAGAATATCTTAAAAAACTAATCCATTTTCTTCTATCAATAATACCATCGGTTTTCATTGACAATCGTTTAAAGTATAATCGAAGTCGGATAATTACATTGATTTCGCTTGATTTTATTGAATAAACGAACAGCCAAAGAAGAAAACAAAATATCAGCACAATTATTGTCCAGAATGTTGGCGATCGAAGATAACATTCGGGATAAACAAGTAATTCATAGATAGTTCGCATGAGAATATCATCATAACTATTGATATCAGACGTTTCAGGATATGCATATGTTTGTATATAAGATTGAAAATTCTCGAGTGATATCTCATCGATAGAACCTAATGGACAGAACTTGTCAGCTGCACATGGAATACATTCGGTACAAGATTGATTTTCATTGTGAGATGGATTTTTTGTTTGTGATGGACATATAAAACATGGTCCTGGACTTGATTGATTCTTATATGTACCACCTATGCAAGCACTTGATTTATAAACAATTGTACTACGATGAGTATCACTCCAAATAGATAAGAAACCAGCTGGTCTCGATCGAATCAATAAAGCTTTTGATTGATCGGTTAAGATAAATAAATGAGCTGACCAAGAAATCATATGAAGAAAGAGAGGCAACTGATTGAACACGATTGTTTGTTGATTATTCGGAAAAACAAACAATGGTTTGGAGAATGAACTATTGATTGCAAATATCCATACTTCCGAACGAGACCATGGTCGATTAGCTGTTGTAAACATTGTAATTGCAAAAGTTTTATCATCAATCCACGCTACTGATCGACCGAAGCCCATATTAGCTGTTGACCAATGAATCTCATGTTTAATGGATACGGAATATAATAAACCCATATACTTAGTAGTATTTAATTCAGCAATAAATACTCGTTGTTGTATTGGATAACTGACGAGTATCAAGTGATTTTGTGGATTAATTGAAACTGACATGTCATTTATACGATCATAAACTTGTGCTTTCGCATTATTATAAATAGTAGCATCAGTAGCATCAATGTCGCTAATTCCACTCATTGGTTTGAGACGAATAATCAGTGAACGATAGCCATAATATGTTCCAAAAAACTCAATGCCTGTAACAACAGCCCAATCATCAGTAAGATCGAATGCTCGTGGAAAAAATGATGATAAAAATATGTCAGTTGAGTTGATAAGTTCGATGATTTGATTTGTTTCAATATCGAATGATAATACAAACGAATCAGCAAATACGTATGCATATCGATTATTAGGTGTAATTTTGATATTCATATATATTTGATGTATTCCTTTTCGAATGAAAATTTCTATCCAATCATCTATATGACATAATGGAAAGTATCGTGTTGCATAAACACTAAGTATAACTTCGAAATCAGCTGTCATTCGTTCTGATATTTGTATGAACTTAAACGTACTATCTTGATTTATAGATCCCGAAGGTTTTACTACGGCTAAACTGTAAACATAGTAACTTGAATCGAGATAGGTAATCTCACAATTTTTATAAGTACCATAAGTCATAGAATAGTATTTCTCTGAATTTCGAGCAAATACAGTAAATTGTTCGTTACCCGAAATACGTACACCATGCGCACCATCATCAGATAAATCATGTTCACACGAAATAAATGATAGCAAAATCAATTTTAACAATTCAAGAAAAACAAACTGTTTCATCCTATTAACTGCAGTATAAAATGTTCTTTCTATTTTACATTGGGAAAACGACGCATTTCCTTCTTCTTCTTCTTCTTTTTTTCTTATCATAAATCAATGTTATACCGTATGTATATTCATCATTATCGATTCTATTTTTTGAAAAAGAAATGAAATGACCTTGTTTATCAAATTTCATATAATCATAATCACAATATCACCTTTCTGCAAATAAGCATTATTTTTATCAATCGGATATTGTTACAGTTCGTTTTTTTTTCTTAAATTGACAGTATAAAAACAACGAATTTAACTCGTTTTTCTCTTTATTATTGGACAGTTCTGTTATTCGAATACTATGAAGACAGCAACTCTTCTTCTTGTTCTCGTTTTCATTGGCTTTTTCTTATCAATTGAAAGCAAACGTTTATTCTACAATAATGACAATGATTTGGAATTATCCGATCAAAAAGCTCGAATGTTTCTTCGTGCAATTCTCGATGATGAAAACGATGATTTATCTGTATTAGATACGCGTGAGATTGGCACAGATTGTGTTAAATGTAAATTTGGTATCAATCCTTGTTGTAAACCAAATTTTTGCGTTAAAAAAAGTTTTCGTCCAGATGAATGTGTGGAAGTCAGAACTGGCAGAAAATAAACTATATTTACTGTATTTTTTTTTATAATAATCAAGCACAAATATGCTAATATTATTATTTAGAAATAAAAATGTTAATCATAAAAACAAAACTAACATCTGTCGATAGCAGAATCATTATTTATTTTAAGTAATTTGAATTATGACAAAACTTCTGAGGGGAAATAAAAATTAAATGTAAGAAGTACTCAGACTTTGTTAAATTTGACAGTTTTACTTATAAGTACAAAGTTACATGTAATTAGTTTTCTTTTCTATACACAACACATACTATTATTGTATTTATGAAGAAATCATGGTGAAAAAATGTCTGTGTTTTTTATTTTCTCATTTATCTTGTACTCAATTCTTTATATTATTCAGCATTTCTATTTTCTACACTCTTTCCAACGGTTCATATTCTGGCATCAATCGATCGTTTATTAATATCATCTCAAAATGTAAATACACGTTTATAGTTGTAAAATCATAACAGTCAATCATTTTCGAACAGATCTACAAATTGCTCTTGGAGAATTTATTGAGAATCTATTGAACTTTTTCTATTATACATATTATGCAAGTAATTTTACAATATTTTGTTTGGTTTCAAAGACTTTTCGATTGGAAATTCGACGTTCTATTATAAGATTAATCTTGACTAGGATAATATACTGATACTGTGTCATATATAATTAATATTGTATCTTGTTTTCTTTGAAATACAAGTCGTTACTTTTTTATAATTCAAAAATCTTGTCATTTCTTTCTATACGAATGAGTTCTAACGACACGTTTATTATTGATCTATTAGATAAATGTCTTCTTGGACTTTATCGATATGCTAATCCAATAGTTTATTTGCTAGGTGTTCTAGGAAATTTATTCAATCTTTGGATATTATCAAGCAAATCTTGGAAAAAAAATGTTTGTGCTTGCTATTTTTGTATTTATTCGATTGTAAGTCTTATCTATTTCAATTGTATACAACTCGAAACGACATTATTCGTTGGTTGGAATATTAATCTAATAAATTCAAATAACATTCTATGTAAATTCTATTATTATATTCTATTTAATTGTTCATTTCTACTTCCAACAATACTTCTCCTTGCATCGATCGATCGTCTTCTAATATCATCACGAAATATCGATACACGTTTATATAGTTCAAAACGTTTATTTTATTTGTCAACAACTTTAGCTATACTTTTTTGGTTGATATTCAATTCTCATACATTTATTCAAGTTGCTATTCAACAAATTTCATCTTCATACGCATTCTGTTCTTACATACAATCAAAAGTATACATGAATTTTCTCATATATTCATCATTAATCATAGCTCTGATTAACTATCTATCAATGATGATTTTAACAATTCTTTCATTTAAAAATCTACGTCATCATCATATTATATCACATCAACATATTCGACGTATGACAAAAAAAGATTTTCAATTACTTCGTTGTTTATTTCTTCAAGATATTTTCTATATTTGTTTGAGTACAATAGTTTTTATTAATTTTATTTATATGACAATAACACGAGATAAAATTCGAACTCAATATCAAAGTGCAATTATAAATTTGGTAGAAAAATGTATTAATTGGACGTTTGATTGGTTATATATTTCGAATTTTTTTATTTTAATTTCAACTTCGAAACATTTTCGAAATGAATTTAAACGTTTATTTCATTTGTCAATTCATACAAGACCGAACAGTTTAGTCAATAGATCTTAGAGAAACCGAAAATGCACATTTATTTGTGATCTAGTTTTTTTCTTCTTTTTATATTAATAAAATATCAGGTTTTTGAAAACTTTGTCTTATCTTGTTGATTAGATATATGACTAGAAGAAAAATAGTATTCTAATTATTTTCTTAAAGCTATTGAATTACTACACATGACAAAAAACAAATGAGTATTTAAGCATGTAGTTAATTATCGATGTGAACAAAAAAGAAAACGTCTTTCTTTTCTTCATTCAATCAATCAATCAATCAATCAAAATGTCATCTTCGGATAATAAGACAATTGCAATTTTAGAAACAACGATACTCTATCTTCATCAATATATCATTCCGTTGTTTATTCTTCTGGGTGATATTGGTAATTTTCTTGTTCTATTCATTTTCTGGAAACGATCTTGGCGAAGAAATGTTTGTGTTTTTTATTTAACAATTAATTTATTAATCAATACATTCTACATTAATTTTGTTATGTTAGCAGATTTTCTAACTGCTTTTGAAATTCAACCAAATAATTATAGTCAAATTTATTGTAAAATTCATACGTATTTCATTGAACTTATATCTATACTTTCTCCAACAATTCTTATACTTGCATCGATCGATCGTCTTTTAATATCATCGCAAAATGTCGATACACGTCTCTATAGTTCAAAACGATTAGCATATTTTCTAATTAGTATTAATATATTCTTTTGGATGATTTATAATTCACATATTTTAATGCGTGTTAATATACAAGAAATACATTTCAATGAACTTCTATGCTATTATGATCTTTCATCATTCTATCTTCGTTTTGCTACTTATTCAACATTAATTATTAATTGTTGTTTATCATTAACAATGATTATTCTTTGTTTATTTGCATGTAAAAATGTTCAACAATATCGTTCATTAACTCGACAACAAATACGACGAATGACAAAAAAAGATTTTCAATTACTTCGTTGTTTATTTGCTGAAGATATTGTCTACATTATATTCAGTATTGGCATGGCTATTTATAAAGTTTACGAAGCAACAACAATTCATCGAACGCGAACATGGAAAAAACAAGTTATTATTGACTTTTTCGAACATTTAAATGAATTTTTACATCATATACCGTATTGTCTCAGTTTTTATGTTTATATTTTCATTTCAAAAGCTTTTCGAAATGAATTCAAACGAGTATTCTATCGTTTACATGGCAAAGATGTTAATACAATACGAGATGAAGAAATCAAAGCCGAAAACATAGTACGAAGTTAAAATAAATTTATACTCTTTTTCTTTTATCCCTAGTTTTCATGATTTATTGTTTTGTTTAGTTTTATCTCTGACATATTAAACTATTAGTTGATTAAAATTTTGAAAGTTTTTAAAAGAAAAGTCTATAAAAAGAATATTGAATTAGATTTTTTTTGTAAAATAAAAAAGCATTCTGTCAACATTTTCTTAAAAGAAATTGTCAAAGATTAAACATACAGATGAAGGCTTCGAGTTACTTTTCTGTTCCAATGGTTTTCAATAATACGGTTACTATAGAAGTTTTAGAATATTTTACATTTTATCTTAATCGATATGTTTTACTCATAGCTTACATGTTTGGTAATATTGAAAATGTTCTAACTGCAATTATATTTGCAAAAAAATGTTGGCGAAAAAATGTCTGTGTTTTCTATTTAACTGTTTATCTTGTTATTAGCTTTGCTTATCTCAATTCAATCGTACTTACATCCATTTTTGTCTATGGTTACGATATTGATCTTCAAAATGTCAGCACAATTCTTTGTAAGCTATATTTTTATTGTGCATACCTTTTTCTTACACTTTCACCGACGATTCTTATTCTGGCATCAGTTGATCGTCTATTAATTTCATCACAAAATGTTGACACACGTTTATATAGTTCGAAACGTTTAGCTTATTTTTCTATTAGTCTTAGTACGTTATTTTGGATGATATTCTCCATTCATACATTAATTAAAGTGAGCATTTACGAAGTCTATCCATCACGTGCAACATGTTACTATGATATAGCGAGTTCATATTCAGATTTTGTTTCATATTCATCGATTGTGTTTGTTGCGTCATTTTTTATAATCATTCTTGTTTTATGTATTTGTTCATTCAAGAATGTTCGTCATATTCGTTTTGTTCCACGTTCACAACGACATCAATTACGAACAATGACAAAAAAAGATTTTCAATTACTTCGTTGTTTATTTGCTTATGATCTTGTATTTATTACTTGTTGTGTACCACTCATTCTTGTAACTGTTTATCAAGTCATACTAAAAGGGTACGCACAAGTGGAGTTACTACAAATTATTGAAAATTTTGCTTTCAAAACAAGTATGTTTATTGCACATGTTCCATTTTGGATTGGTTTTTATATTTGTCTTGCTATTTCGAAAGCTTTTCGAACTGAACTCAAACGAATGCTATATCGAATATCTAATCAACCATTAGTTAGTACACGAGATGATGAAAATAAAGATTAAGCAAATGCAAATCTTGTGATTGCCTTTGGTGTTGTGTTTGTTTCGTCTGACTAATGTTTAAGTAAATAAAAATTCACAGCTTTCATCTTTCTGTTAACCAAAAAACAGATATGCAACGGTGATTAGATTAATCTACTGTCAAGAACAACAACAAAACGGATTTATATTTCAAATTAAAAAAAAATATTTTTCTATGAAATTTTTCAAAGTAGAATATGGCACAGAAGGACTATCATTTCGCATAACGATGTAATCATCGAATGTTTGAACATTTCTTTAAAATGTCTATATTGAATTATTATAAGTGCATATATTCTTTCACTTAATTGTTTGCACTCAATTAGCCAGTAATACTGTACTTCGCATTTGTTCCCTTAATCTTCTTATATGTTATATTGAAATTGTCTGACATCAATTACATAGTTGTTGTCAAGTTACCGGATAGAAAATATGAACGTATTTAAGTAAAAATACGAGGATTCGATTTGGTTCAAAATGTAAGACAATTTCATTAAAATCTCATTTAAAAATCTTCCTGGTATTCATTTTGTATCGCGTCAACAACGAGTTCGAACAATGACTAAACAAGATTTTCAATTATTTCGTTGTTTATTTGTATACAATATTGTTCATATTGTTTGTAATCTTGGCTTCAGTGTTCATCAAATATCAATTCACGATGATGAAAATCTAGGACACCCTCACGCCGTAGTTAGTACTCTTGTTCAATAATAGACATATCTAGTATATATGTACGAGTTCAGTACGCCATTGCTTTATTTGTGTTTCTATCGATGTAAAGAAAATTCAGTCTCTTGATTAAAGATTTATTAATAAACGTAAGTTTACAGATTATATTATAAACAAATATAAAAATCGTTGCCAATAATTTTATGAGAACAATCCCAAAATATATCGGATGTATTTACAAGAGTCTCAAAACTATGAATCATCCTGTGATGATAAAATGTGTTTAAATGTAATAAACATAATTTTGAAAGTATTGCTTGTTTATTTGAAATCAGAAATTGAATCTTTTCTTTATATTCAGTGGTTGACATAGCTTGGAGTGTTAGATGTTTTATCTCTGGACATAGAAGAATAAATGTTTTCATAATTTCGAATGAACATACGCCGTCAACGATCAGATGAGATATTTTATTACTTTTTGCAACGTTCTTAAATACTTGACTTTGTTGAATTTGTGTAAGATTATCTATCACACGAAAATTCCAGTTAAACTCTAATATATTGATATTTGGCATAACATTTAATAAATGAATAATTTGTTGCATCGAGAAATTACATTCATGTTCTATTATTAAACTTGTCAATTGTCTTACGGGTATAATACTTTTAAGAATAATTGGTAGATGTTCTGCACTCTTATCGAATCTATTGGACAGAGTTATTTGAGTTGCACGGGAAAAATAATGACTACAATTTAACATTACATTCTCATCCCGAATTTCAATATGTTCAGCATATTTTTCTGCACAAATTTTCGTTGATTCTTCATAAAACACACATTCACGCCTTTCAAAAAAAAGTCAAATAAATCAAATTTGTTATTTTATTTTTGAAATACCTTTTCGAATTCATCGAATAGAACATTGCATTATAACCGTAGCTATGTTTATAAAATAGATAGTCGAAAAACCATTTTCGTTGAATCCAAAATAAAGATGAGAAATCATCTAGAATTGTTTTATATGTAACATCAGGATTTTCGTCATTTACATTATTTAAATGAACTTGAAATTGAATATCAAATACGCGTAATTTCGGCATGGAACTTAATATTAATTGTTCCCATCGGCGAGCATTTAGATATATACCACCCTCATCATAAGTACCTAAACGTAAAATTTCAATTTGACCCAATGATTGTCCACTGATGATTTCAAATAGACTGAAATCAATTTTTATATCATCGATTTCAATTTTTTTCAGATGATTCCAGTTTTCCATCTTGCACTCAGTTAAAGGATTATTATAGAATGTTTTATTTAGTGATTGAATGTATAATGTTTGCAGATTAGGCACGTACGATGGTAAGGAAATAAAGGCACTGAGCATAATACCGGCATCGATAACAATGTGTTCGATTGAACTGTTTATTTGTTTACCAAATCGAATATTGAAATCGCCGATCGATAATGATGGCAGTTTTATTTTGAAATATTTCAATTTTGGTAAACTGAAAACAGTTTCATATATATTTTCCAGATAGATTTTGGAGATAATAATTAATTTCGATAAATTTCTTAAATAAGCCAAACGACGAAGAATATTGGGGAAATATTTTGGTTTGACGTTATTGAAAATAAGTGTTTCTAGCTGTTCAAAACATTTGACTACTGTAACTGGAGAAAAAATCGAATCAGCAAAGCATGGATTTGAAATGTTTAAAGTTTGAATTCGATGTCGATTCGGAATAAGTAATTGTCGATTTAATTGTTCGAAATTTGATTTTGACATTAATGATATGTTAACTCGCCATAGAAATGTTGAATCAAACAGAATATTTTGTAAATATGTGTTTAAATTAAAGAAACCCTTATGAATATCAAGCATATCAAGATATTGAAATATTTCCAAGAAAAGTTCGGGCGGTAGATCTTCTAAACGAGTATAATTCTTCGAAGGTTGACTAATTTGTACATCATCATCATCATTATCAGATGGTGGAAGTCTAACTTTTTTAGCTAACGGAAAATAATCAAAGAAATTTGTTCGTCGCTGAGGTTTCGTCGAAGTCATAGCTATAAACTTGAAGTTTTAATAGAAAATATGTTTAATAAATATATAGTAGTTACTCGGTTTATTCCCGAACCGAACGAATTATTCATCAATTTTTGATCGGCGAATCAAAAAACGAAAGAAGAGGTCTCTGTGTGATGCATCGAAAAAATTAATTTTCAGAATGTCAGAAACAAATATTGTCAAATCCATACAGCTGATATTTGACCTTTTTATTAATTTCACAAAGAAAGATAATTTCATTCAATATGAATCTCGTTCAAATCTTGAGTCTTACCAGCGAAATTCTTAACCGATATGTCTGTTTAATTCTTCTTATTCTGGGTAATATTGGTAATATCTTTGCTATTGTCATCTTAGCAAGAAAATATTGGCGAAAAAATGTTTGTGTTTTCTATTTTAATATCTGTCTGATCTGCAACACATGTTATATTAATACATCGATAGTTGGAAAAACGTTAAACAGCTTCAATATTAAATTGTACGATGCAAATGTAGTCATATGTAAAATCTATTTCTATACAGTTTATGTTTTTGGTACTCTTTTACCTGCTGTTCTTATCCTAGCTTCTATCGATCGTTTATTAATTTCATCACAGAATGTTGACACACGTTTGTATAGTTCGAAACGTTTGGCTTATTTATCTGTTAGTTGTACGACAATTTTTTTCTTTCTCTCTTTTATTCACCTGCTTGTTAAAGTTAGTTTACAAGAAATTGCACCTTCGTATATTATTTGTTATTATGATCTTGATCAAGTTTATATTTATATGATTGGTTTACTTTCATTGATTATAAATTGTTTAATTTCTTTGACAATGATGATTCTATGTGCGTTTGCATTTAAGAATGTACGAAAAATTATCATCGTTCGAAGATCACAGTCACAACAAATACGAACAATGACAAAAAAAGATTTTCAATTACTTCGTTGTTTATTTGCTCATAATATTATTTATATTATTTTCAGTCTTGGCATGAGTATCTATCCTGTATATCAAATGATATCGTTTGCTAAAATTAAGTCACCAATCGAACAACTTATATCTGATTTCTTTCTTACTGTTGTTTATACACTACATCATATTCCTTATTGTGCCAATTTTTACATATATTTTATCATTTCGAGAGCATTTCGAAACGAAGTCAAACGTAAAGTCAGTAGATTATTTCGTCAACAGGTCATACCAATTAATGAAGAAGATATGAATAATAACAATAATATTACTATACCCATTTCATGATTTTCTTTAAATAAATTAAGTAGTTCTTGACATGGCATATGAAATGTAGTTTAACAATTTCTTGTATCAAAAACAGATGTTTTTGTTTTTAATTGAATGTATGCACGATAGTAGTGCGATGGATTTCTGTTTGATTTTCGTTAGAATAAAAAGAGAAAGATCGAAAGCAAATAAATGTTGTACTCTTGTTCTTTTTACCCAAATATTTTGTCAGTATTACATACGTAAAAGCACGTTTTTCTTCTTCCTTTCTTCGTCAGTCAAAACATCATTTTTACGTGAAAAATTCTTTCTACATTCAATTCATAGAATCGAATGAATCGATTTATTCGAGCTCATTACGATAAGGGATTATCAACTGAATATACAAAATGTTTCAATCGTCCGTTACTGCCATTGGCAGAAGCTTTGAAACCAGTTACATTGCAAAGTCACATATCCAGCAGTGATATAAATCATGCAAAAATGTATTGCTGTTTTTCTTCACATCATGGACTAACGAAAGATGAATCGGCTGCAATATATTTATATGCAAACGAGAATTACAAACCGATTTTGCATAGGTCATTAAATCGAGCACTTCAATCAGGAAAAGTATCGATGATCGAGATTTGGCTTGATTATCTGAGGTTATTTAACACAGCATTGAAGAAATTACCCACAGTGGAGAATATCGTATGGTGTGGAATGTATATCGATATTGCAGAGAATCTTCGAAAAGATCAACAAATTCTATGGGGCAGTGTAAGCTCATGCTCATTGTCAAAATCGGTAATTGAATCTTATCTTGATAGCAACTGTGCACTTTGCTCAATAAAATCGCTGAGTGGTAGGAATATATATGGATATAATTACTATTCTGGTGAAAACGAAGTTATATTACTTCCCGGCACACGTCTTTGTGTAAAAGATAAACAACGAGATCCTATTTTGAACAAATATATTTTATATTTGGAAGAAATAAAACCGATTCATACTTCTAATGGTGCAACGAACGATTCATCAGAATCTGTTTCAAGCAAATATCCGTACACTTCTCAGATAAAGGTATTAATTGTTGATCCACAAGATAATACAGGTAACACATACTTGCATATGCAATTAATCAATGAAAACCACACTGTCTTTAGATGTACATAAATCACGGAAGGAAATTATTATGTCTGCAACTGATTTTGAAAATGGAGATAGATACGAAGTAGCTTATAAAGACGGCAAGAAACACGGAAGTGGTATGTATATTCAAGGCGAGAGAGTAACAGAAGGTGACTCGGCGGACTATAGAGCTGACGGAAAAGGCGTAAGAACTTGGGAAAATGGAGATCGGTATGAAGGAGATATTAAGTCCGGTAAAATGTCTGGTTTTGGAATTCTTTATCATGCTGCTGGTAAAAAATATGAAGGCTATTGGATTGCTGATGAACCGTATTGACAGGGAACCACTACATTTCCAGATGGAACTAGTTGTGAAAGATTTCACAGAAATGGTAAAATTGAAGAACGCGGTAAATTCTGGTCTCCTAGCGGAGATGAATACGAAGGGGATTTATTAGATAATAAAGCACATGGAAAAGGTATTCGTATCTGGAAAAATGGAGATCGATATGAAGGCTACTTTATAAATGATAAAAAACATGGACGCGGAACTTACATATACGCAAATGGTGGCACATATGATGGATTATGGCAGAATGATGAAATGAATGGACATGGTACTTTAGTATGGCCCAGTGGTACTCGATATGTAGGAACATTTAAAGATGGAAAAAAGCATGGCCGAGGAGTATTAACTTTGAGTAATGGTTCAGTTATCAATGGTTTCTGGGAAAACGATGTACACAAAAGTTAATATTTTTTTCATTTATCAAGAAAAATCGTAACTACAGAAAAATTATGTAGTGTCGCGAAAATAATGTTTTCATGACGTCATCTTCGCTTGTTCTCTTTCGTTGGCAAATTCCCTAAGTTTATATATAAATAGTGGGTTTTTTTGTTTTTCTAGATTGGTGATAAAGTAATCACACGCGGTGTTGTATTCATTTGTAGGAAGAAAGAAGAAAAAATTATTTTATTCTGTTTTTTTTTCTTCACAAACAGCGACCACTTCTAGTTTATTTTTACCAGTTATCAACTTGGAAGAAACACGCACGTTTATTTTGTGAATAAATAAAATGAATAGATTTATCGAATTTAATTATCACGACGAAGCAAGTCCTGCAATTGACGAATATGAAACTAAAGAAACAGTATCGATAGACACAATGCTTGAACCATTTTTAGCAAGTACAGATCAATTAGAAGATTATTTAAAAAAAGCCAAATTTTTACCTAATACGAATACACAACATGGTTTAAACGAAGATCAAATCGCTGCTGTATATCTTTATGCACATGATTGGAGTGAAAATAGTTTGCATCGTCAGCTAAATCAAGCATTACAATCGGGTAATAAAGAAACAATCAAACCATGGCTTGGATTTCTTAAACTACTTAATAGTGCACTTGAAAAATTACCTACAGTCAAGGGAACCATCTATCGAGGTTTGCCCAAAAACATTGAAACTCAATTGAAAGACAAATCAGAAATTGTACTTTGGCAATATGTCTCATGTTCAACATCATCTGGTATTATCAATAGTATTCTTGATGAAAATTCAATTGTTTGTTCAATCGAATCATTAAGTGCTAAGAATATTACTGGATATACACCATATTCAGCCGATTTCGAAGTCTTATTACTTCCTGGCACTTTTTTGCATATCAAATCTACAAATTGTTTCGAAGAGATAAACGTTGTTAATGACACAGAAATGACATCTCTACAAGAAACATGTGAAACTGAGAACGATGATAAAACGAATAAATCGGTGATTATTTTTTCTGCTGGAAATTATTACAAAGCAACTTATGTTAGTGAAAAAAAACAAGGTCATGGCATTTATCATAATATGAATGATGTAGTAGCTGAAAATCAAGAAGCAGATGACAGAGCGAATGGAGAAGGAGCCTGTGTGTTTAAGAATGGCGATTGTTTCGTTGGAACATACAAACAAGGTGTTCGACAAGGTTTTGGCATTCTTTATCGAAAAACTGGTTCAATCGAACTCGGTGAATGGGTTGATGATGAATTAACAGAAAAATATGATTCAAAATCTTCATCCAGCGGTGAAAAATATTCTTGGAAAGATCAAGATGGAACTCAACGTTGGTACGGTATATATTATGATAGCCAAGGAAATCGATTTGTTGGAAATATTGATGATAATCATAAAGCGCATGGATTAGGTGTGCGATTTTGGAATGATAATAGTTGCTATCAAGGTGATTTTCAAAACGACAAGAAACATGGTTACGGTATTTATCGTGATGAAGATCGAGCTATTTATCGTGGTCTTTGGGTAAACGACGAAATGAATGGATTAGGAAAAATTACTTGGAAAAGTAAAACGAAATTTGAAGGTAGTTTTAAAGATGGAAAAAGACATGGTCAAGGCAAATTAACTCTTTCGAGTAACGAATCACAAGAAGGAAACTGGGAAAATGATAAATATGTAGGTGAAAATGATAACCTCATTTATTCATAATTGTAATGAATAAAAATTTTAAATGTTACATTTATACGTATTTATTTAATCTGTCGTATCGACGAAAGCTAGAATCAGAGAATGAGTGATTTATATAAACATTTATCATAGAATAAACTTACTTTCCACTGTTACTGCTGTTGCATTTTTAGTTGATTGTAACGTTTGTTTCGGATAAACAACTAGAATTTCTAGTAGAATAGCAACAAGCGAAAGAATAATAATTGTAAAGATAATAGTCAAAGTTAGAGAACGTCGAAATGGCGTTTGTACTAAATATTTTATTGAACATCGTCCACGAAAGCTGAGAAGAAGAAGAAAACAATAATTAAATATCATTTTCAAGATGAGATGAGAAAGATTTACGTTTGATTATCTATTGCTTCCGATGAAGTGCTCACTTCCATTTTTTGTCGAATGAATGAGTTAACCATGTTAAATTTCTTAATAAAGATGATGGATTTATTGGAAATATGGAATATTTAATTAAGATGATTTTGATGAATGTACGTGCGTTTTGTTTTATTGAATAAAGCAAAGAAAAATAAAAGCAGAGAACAAAAAGCATTGGTTTATTTGTTTTTATATGCAGAAAAAACATTATCAGTCAGGTTTTTTCTTCAATAGTAAACCTAGATATAGCCGATGATTCGAGCTTCTGAATATTCCGCCCCAAGACTGCTGCCTCCTGTCGAAGTTATTAACAAACGATAACTTCGAAATGATTTTGTATTTTTAAAGATTTGTGCGTCATAGAACTTGAATCCAGTTGCATTAGGAGGAATACCTGTTGAACCGTTGTAAAGCAATGTCCAATTTGAATGAATAATTAGTGCATCAATGGTTGCAACATTTGAACCTTCAAGTGTTACAGTAAGTGGATTACGTTGATGATATCGAGCACCAGCAAACTGTATTCTACAGGCAACTGTTGAATTGCTTATTGAAGGAACAACAACAAAACCAGTATTTACTCCCCGTTGTGCCATATTAAGATATGTAGTTCCCAAATTATTATCGATTGCACTGTGAGGACCATTGGACGAGTCATTGTATGTACCATTAAATCCGCCAATTATTTTGCCAGCAGTTGTATTGTAGATGCTAATGATTGTGTCATTTGCATAATTCAAGGGAATTAATGGACGTGATGTTGTCGTTTGTTCTGTTGTTTGTGATTCAGTCGAAGTCATTGTTGCTAGAAAAAAATAACATGTAGAATTATTTGAAAAGATATATTTTACATTTTTTTTCTGTTATTTTTGTTAACATTGTTATATTCACTAAATGATCGTTCGATGTTGATGAAATATCCATAGTTGTTGCTGATTGCACAAGATCAGTAGGATTAATCATTGGCGTCGTAGTTGATAGCTTCGTTGTTGTTGTATTACTCGTATGTTTTCTCGATGTTGATGTTGATTGAACACTATGATAAGTTGTATTTTCTAGATCTAAAAATTTTTTTTTGGAAATTGATCTCATTTGAATTGAATACAAGAAAACGAAAGCTTTACCTGTGCTTTCCGTTGTTGTCGTATCTTTTTGTTTAGCTGAATGTAAAACTAGAGGAATAACAATTGCACAAATGACACCAATACCAACTAGGATAATGAAAACAAGAAAACGAACGAATCGTTTTGTTGGCGAACAAGCAGCAGGCCGAGTCTCATGATCAATTGGATCATTGTCTTCTGAATTATCAGAAAGATGATTCTGTGGATGTATTGCTAATATGTGCATTGTAATAAAAATGAATGTTTTTTAGCTACACAGAGACAAAAAAATCTATTATTGAACGACGTGATAAAAAGATATATTTGTTAATCTCTCTCTCCTTTGTTTTCATTAATGATTAAATACTTATTTTAGAAAGGATGAACCATGTTTGTTCACTTTTTAATGCACTTTCTAGTTGTTTATTTGAATTTCATTGTTGAAAATTGCATTTGTATGGGTTTTTTTTATTAAAAAGAAAGACGATGCGTTTTTTTTTATTTGATTTCAAAGTAACATATAAGTCGAAATAAAGAGAGCTATGTCAGTGCGTGTTACACCTGTTTCGAAATTAGCTAAGAAGAAACAACGAGATCAAGTAAAAAAACCTGATTAATTTATTTGATTTAGTTTTGTTTTATTGAATTAGTTGAATATCACAAGAAAATCAGCCGTATTTGCACGAGAATATGACACTATACAAACACAGAAAACATCGAAATCAGCAACTGTAATACAGAAGTCAAACGGAAATAATTTATTTTCATCAGTATTTTCGTTTGATACTGTTCAACAATCAATCAAATATACATCGAAGTTTGTATAATATAATTCATATGTATAAATATATTTTGCACGTAACTCTAGAGATTTACGAAAAAAGAAAACAACGTATAAAAAATGGATCATCTTTGTTTGCATCATGATTCTCTTTATACTTATTGGGGTAGCTGTATATTTGCTCATTCGTTTCCTTCCAAAATCAAGGCCAACTACAACAAGTATTAACGATGAAATGTTTCATTCGATATCTCTATTATTTAATTTATATAGAGTTACCTTTAAACATCACGCTTCGTTGGAAATCTGCAGGTATAACTGTTGCTGGAGTATCAGGTGTAGCTGGCAGTAATGCTACTGAACTCAATTTACCTATTGATCTCGCGTTAGATTCATCAAACTCAATTATGTATATTACGGATTACTATAATAATCGCGTACAAAAATGGATTCTTGGACAATCTTTTGGTAGAACTGTTGCTGGTCAATCGAATGGAACTCAGGGCAGTACGGCAAGATATTTATATCATCCTGATGGGATTTGTCTTGATTCGAATGAGAATATCTATATAAGTGATACTGGTAATCATCGAATTCAATTTTGGATGAAAGGAGCAACAAATGGAACACGTGTTGCTGGAACTGGCACGTCTGGACCTGCCAATAATGAATTGCATAGTCCCTATGGTGTTATAAAAGATTCAACAATGAATAAACTTTATATTGCTGATTTCGAGAATCATCGTGTGATGAGTTATGCATCGAATGCTTCGACAGGATTTATTGAAGCTGGAGGTCTGGGAGCCGGATTCGATAGTACACACTTGAGATATCCTTTGGGTATTCATCTTGATCTATGGACGAATAGTTTATTGATTGCTAATTTTGGAGCAAATAATATTGTTCGTTGGCCATTAGGTGCGACTAATTGGACACTTGCTGCCGGTAATCTTACAGGTGCAAGTGGCAGTTCATCAAGTACGTTAAATCTCTGTACTGGTGTTACATTAGATCCTATGGGAAATATTTATGTAGCCGATGCTGGAAATCATCGAATTCAATTCTTCTTAGAAAATCAAACAGAAGGACGAACGATTGCTGGTGTTACCGGTACTATTAGCAATGCTTCTATCCATTTAACTACACCATATACTGTACGATTAGATAGTCAACTTCATTTATATGTTGTTGATTCAGGAAATAATCGAGTACAAAGATTCGATCGTTATTAATCGAAAATGATATACATACTTTTTTTCGTCAACTGACAGAACGCAAAAGAAGAGACATGTCACTAATCACTCGGTTTTTTTCATTCATTTGAGGTTATAATTACATTACACCAGTCAGAAATTGAGAAAAAAACAATATTTTCTTTATTGATTTTTCTTGCGTCATGTTACACGTCACTGGGCATTTCCTCTTTATTTTACCTATATATACGTATACGTGGAGCAGAGTTGGGATTCAAAATCAAAATGAGTTTCATACCTGATGCTGTTATATTCAGTCTTGAAAGTATAAAAGCTCTTGTTCAAAGTATAAGAAAAACTGCTAGTCGTGTCAAGGTCAACAGACATCAATGCAAAACTTTATCGGATCGTATCACTCGAATCACCGGCCTGTTATGTGCTGATACTCCAAAGAACCAATTGCATTCAGCTTTGATCGCTATTATTCAAGATTTCTCTCTGTTTCTTACAAAATGCGATATTTTCGTAAAAAAATTCGAAAACGATGGTTGGTTCTTTCGTATTAAAAACAATTGTAATTACCATCGAGAATTTAAACGACTCAATGAAGAACTCTGTCATTTTTCGCAAGATTTACAATTGAGCATTCAATTACATGGATTATTTGTACCTGCACAAGATGAACTCGATGCTCAACGAGATTCAAAAGAAATTGAACAAATCATTACACGTGTATGAAGACGATGAAATTAAAAACTAAATTATTTATTTGATTTTTTTTATAGACGAACTTATTAAAACAATCAACTGTACCAAATGGATCGCCTCAAGTTACTAGAATTCCTACTCCTACTTCCATCACACGAAGTCCAGCACTTGTACAACGAGGAACAAATTCGCCATTGATCCATCAATCGACCATTATCAAACTATTTTCTACAGTATATTTAATTTAGTTTAATATAATTCAATTTTTTTAATTGTCTTTGATGTTTTAGAATACTTCAAACCTTCATCGTCCTCTATCATCACGCAGTCAAATCAAAATCTAATGGTTTTTTCTCACCTGATGTTTCGGCGAAAGAAAAAAAAAGTATAGTCATTTATTTTATATATATTTTTTTTTTCTTTCAATCACGTCATTAAACGAAATAAAATATAAAAAAAAACATCTTATCATATTACAGAACTAGAATATTCCGTTCTTTTTTCTTTGTATACTGTGTGAACCGAACTTGAATTTCTTTTTTTATATACTCTCGAATATTCTTATTCCGTATGATATTATTTATGTTAATAAACGAAATTAAATCGAGCAAATTGAAATGCCTATATAAATCATTGAGTCGACTTCGTGATTCTCTCATAAATTTGTTCGTAATAAAATGAATTCAATAACAATTTACATACTAGCCATCGTATTCGCTATTGATCATGTATCTCTGATGATCAAAGCGCAAAGTTGTGATGCCAATGAAATTCAATTGGATTGTGCACCGGCTATTTCATGTCAGCCATCGTGTTCACGACCTAACGGAGCACCTTGTCCACGTAAACGTATCTGTATTATCAACGGATGTATATGCAAACCGGGTTATGTTCGAAATGATTTGAACAACAACGAATGTATTCGACAATCGGAATGTGTTATACGTATGAAATTGAATATTTTTTTTTTCGTAATTTAACTATTCTCAAATTTAATAGCATTGGCACGATCAGAAGATTCAAGTCTATGTGGTCCAAATGAAGTTTATAATTCATGTCCATTGCTCCTCTCATGTCAAACAACATGTGATCAACCTACCCGAGGTCCATGTCCTACTGTTTGCGGTCATGATCCGTGTGAATGCAAAACTGGTTATGTTCGAACGTCGAACGATAATCGAACATGCATCGAACAAACTCAATGCAGTATGTTATGTTTTATATGCAATACAATCGAAAATTGATAATTCAATTTGAATTTAGATCAAACGACAAATAGTTCGGCTTGTGGTGACAATGAAGAATACAATCATCTGGCAACTCAATGTCAACCATCATGTGAACAACCAGATCGATTATCTTGTCCACGATTTGGATATGCAAAAGGTTGTGTGTGTCAAGAAGGTTTCTATCGTGCAACAAACAATGTCACGAGTCCATGTATTCTATGTCCTTTTGAGAACTAGTGACATCTACTCATTTACTATGTGAATATCTTTTTCTTTTACGCCATTATTCTTCCAATAAAATCTCCTCTTAACTTGGTTGGTATATACATACATAACATACACACAATAGTAACTTCTAGAAGAAATTCAAAAGAAAGAAAGAGAATATCATCATAATCACAAGCGTATTTTCTTCTTCAGATTTGCTTAGATCATGTCTACATTTTGTTATAACCGAGGTTGTCAAAAAAATTATACACTTGCCAATGATCCAATTAAGGACGATGTTGCTTGCCAATATCATCCTGGTGTACCCTATTTTCATGATGCTTATAAAATATGGTCATGTTGTCAAAAGAAATCACATGATTTTAATGCATTTCTCTCGATGCCCGGCTGTCAACGTGGTCCACATCAACCCAATAAACCTCAAGAACCTGTTGCACCACGTCCAACCGAACAAGAACAATCGAGTGCACCTAAACCTATTCTTCCTCAAGACATTCCTAAACCAATAACACCATCTGTTAACCGTCCAGCACCTGATGCTCCATTGACACAACTAAAACTAATCGTTGCTTCAAGTCTTCAAACAGCTCTAGATAAACTTCCGTCAACAACGAACGCTGATTCGAATCAAACAGAAATAAACACAAACGAAATTAAACCAGGTACACCATGTCGACATGCTGCTTGCGGTCAACGATATACAACTGTCGACCAAGAACAAACGACTTCATGTCGACATCATCCAGGTGTGCCGATTTTTCACGAAGGAATGAAATATTGGTCATGTTGCCAAAAGAAAACAACGGATTTCGAAGCATTTACCGCTCAGCCAGGTTGCGTCGAAGGTGAACATCTATGGCGCGATGATAAACCTCAATCGACCAGTGAAGATGATCCTCAAGTTCTTCGTACAGCATGTCGTTTTGATTTTCATCAACAAGGTTCGACTGTTGTTCTTAGTATCTACGCTAAAATGCCTCGTCCTGATCAGACCATCATTGAATTGAATGCTGGACGATTGAAAGTCGACACACGTTTCGGTCCCGATGCTAAAACCAAACGTTTTGCCAATGAATGGGAACTTTTCGGTTTAGTTGATGTTAATCAATCGACCGTCGAATTATTGCAGAGTAAAATCGAAATTATATTGAAGAAAGCCGAAGCACTGAGCTGGTCACGATTAGATCGACCATTACAATTGAGTTAGCCGTTTGTTTGTTTGTTTGTTGATTTTTTTTTATATTATATTTTGTGGATTCGATCTTGTTAACAAAGAATAAAAAGAACAAAAAATAAGAAGAAGACGAAGGAGGAGGAGGAGGAAGAGTACTTTTATCAATCGAGAAAACAAATTACAACGTTCTGTTCTTCTTTTTTTCTCGCTCTCTTTTGTGGTAAAATAGCTGAGAAATCATAATTTGTTGAATCGTTCAAGCAATCATGCATAAAAAGGAAAATAATTTCCTTTTCTTTTTCATTCAGACAAGAAGAATAAGAAGACGGAGTAAAGCAAAACAACGATGGGAAATAATTGTTATTGTTCGAAGGATAAAGCCCATTGTACGGAGAATTTTCAAGATCCAATTAAATGTTATCTTTATTTAGCTGTCAAATATTTCGATCGATATCGAACGAAACAAATGATTCTAGTTGATTTTGGTTCATCTTACGGTATGAAAACAATTGAAATAATGAATTTTCTTGTTGAATATCTACAAAAATCGAATAAACTTCAACATAAACCATTGATTATTCATAATGATCTGTCGACAAATAATTGGTCACAAGTTTTTTCAATGATTTTATGTCATTCATCGTATTTTGCCTGTGGTCTTGGCCGATCATTCTACGAACAATGTCTCCCTGATCGAAGTCTTTCAATTGGCTATTCATCAGCCTCATTACATCATCTATCAATAAAACCTTGTAATATTCTTCAACATTGTTACATTCATTTTGGTGATCTTAATGAAAAACTTCTATTTGAAAAACAAGCTCAACTGGATTTCGAATGTTTTCTTCAACATCGTTCACGAGAATTACATAAAGGTGGAATATTAATACTCAATATTCCAAGTCGAAACGAACAGGATCAACTAGGATTTAATCAATATTTTGATTTAATCTATGAAATAGCTCGAACAATTCTTTCCGATACTGAACTCATTGATTTTACTCTTCCGTTTTACTTACGTTCGTTCAATGAATGTTCGGATAATAAGGATTTATTTGTTCGTTATTCATTGAAATTGGTTCGTACGGATTTCATACGTTTTCATTCGACTATTTTCGTTCAATATCAAACAAAAAAGATTACATTCGAACAATTTATTCATTCATTAGTAGATCTCATGCACTCAGGAATCGATTCTTGTTTTCGACAACTATTCAAACTTCATCAACGAACTGAACAAGATATTGAATATCTTTCGAAACAATTATGGACAAAATTCGAAGACAAAATTCGAAATGATACTCATCCGAAAGAGATCTTTGTCTATTCAACATTAATGATTTTGAAAAAAATCGAATGAGGTCAGCAGATGACAAGAGAACTGAGTGTATATGTAAAAGATTACTATTGGTTTAAATTCGTAGACCAATTCAAGAGAAATTTCTCGTTTTTTTTAAATTTCGAAATAAAGTGTTTTCTACATCGATGAATTCCATCTGTTTTCCCGGTGCTTTGAATCCATTCTGTCGGCAATCGATATGTCTATCGTCTTGTTCCGATCAAGTCGCTCTCGGCACGTCATCTTCACTCGTCTATTTGTATTCTTATACAGATCAAAAATTGATCTTTCAAACTAAATTTACACCTCATTCAAAAGTTTTATCATGCATGACTTTTCATCCGACAAACGCCGGTTTACTCGTGACTGGTGGTACGCCGAATTCTCGAATTAATCTCTGGTCGATTCAAGAGAAAACGATCAGCAAAAAAAGTACATTTACATTGCAACGTGTAAGTCGTCAATTTCGAAAGAGGATTTTTTTTTCTTGATTTTCTTCTTTTTTTATCTTGTCAGAGACCGAATGCATTAATCTGGCTTACGGATAATCAATTAATCATTGGAGATGAACATGGAACTATCTATCAATGGAATGAAATCGACAAGAAATTAATCAAATTCGATAATCAATCATTATCGGATAAAACCAACGATGAAGTTCATCTTTTTGCTCAAGCCAATAAACAAAACTTTATCATGGCAATTGCGTATGTGAAAATACTGAGTTCATCATAGATTTGACTTTTGTTTTAAAATTATTATTATTGTAGATACAAATCTGGACTCGTATGTATTTGTCACGTTGATTTCGAAAAGAATCATTTAAATTTATTACATAAACTCTCCGCAGACATACCGAATACAATGTGTTGTTCGATACAATTTGCTCATCGAGATTCATCATTAGATCATAGTACACTTTTGTATCTTAGTTACGGACACGGATGTATTCGTGTATGCGATTATATAACTGGCAAAATTCTAAGTCAATTAATGTTAGTTAAACAATCGAAAACAATGAATTTGAATGATCCAAGATGTAAAACATATTATCCGTTGATTTGGATTGATGCGAATACTTTATTAACAGGAAATCTTGAGTAAATTGCAATGATGTACTATATCTAATTTGCTTCATTTTGTTTTCTAGTGGATATTTAATCAAAATCGATACTCATCATTCATCACATTTAGAAAAATCTCAATTTAATGTTACGCCGGCAATTTCAGGAGGCAAACCAATATTTTCACTCGGTATCAAACATGACAATGATCTATTCGTTTATTCATACAACCGAAAATTATGTGTTTATAATCTCTCAACATCGACGCTCGTCAATTCATTGATATCTATTCCGGGCTCGGTCAATTCCATTGAAGCTTGTCCACTTCAGACAAGTAACATCATAGAAATTCATTTTACAAGACGAAAAACATATTTTTCTATTTTCAGCTTGTATTGCCATCGGTGTCGATACGGGAAATATCGGCATATTAGATCTATCCGGTTCGCTCTCGTTGTCATTTCTTTGGCAATCGATTCCCACGGATGTTGTTCGTTTAGCATGGCATACAATTCGAGAAGGACGTGTTGCTTATTCGACTCGTTTAGGACATGTTGCACTCTATGATACATTAACAGGACGTTCACGTGTTGTTTACGATTGGAAATATAATCAAGTCGATGGAAAAGTCAATGTTCTTTGGGGACCATTGATACCAAGTGCAACTGAAGATAAAACTCTAGCAATACTTTATTCGATTGGTGATGGGAAATTTCATCGATGGGATAGTCCGGAGAAAACATGTGCACCAACGGATTTGACTTCATTTGTTATTGAAGTAAACAGTTGTTTTTTTAGAGAAAATCACTTTTGAATTATTATATTCTCTTCTAGGCAAACAGCAATTCGATTTCAACAGTTGCATTCAGTGATGATCATAAATATTTATCAGTGATTACTTCTGATGGGTAAAAACTCAGTTTTCTAAAGTTAAATTCATTGATTTACCTTTGTTCTAGTTCATTATACATTCGTCTATGTCCAAATCTGACTCTTTTACATCAATTGAATATTGATTGTTCGCCTCATTTAATTCACTATCATCCTCGTTATCTTTTATCATCCGTTGACTTATCAATAAAACAATATTGGATTGCTGTAAATCATAAAAAAGCCATTCGATTGATCGATACATTGAATAATACGAATTCTTGTATTCTCAATGATCTCGTCGGTCATACAGGAGACATTGAATGTTTATCATGGAGTCCATCGATAGATTATCTACTTGCATCGGGTTCACAAGATAAAACTATTCGATTATGGAATGTTGAAACGCAATCTCCATTGAAAATCTACACTGAACATACGGATGTCATTTTATCGGTGATGTTTTCATCGATTGATTCGAATTTTCTTCTGTCGGGCAGTCGAGATCAATCTTTACATATTTGGCATATGGATCAAGATACTCAATCGCCTGATCAACCGATTATCGGTCCGATTGTTGATGATGAAGAGGAAACAATGAGTAATAATGGAAATAAAAAACGACATAATAAACCACGACCAAATCGAGCCGAACGAGAAAAAAAACGAGCAGCAAAACAAATAAATCCCGTTATGAACGAATGTAAGAGAGAGAGAAAAATAAACAGAATAAAAAATTCTATTTTATTTTCGTTCTAGTGAATTCATTAGCATTTCGTTTATTATGGCCATCGGATGTCGATCGACAAGCAATAGCAGATCTCTCGAAATTACCTACGAAGCCAATTTTAATCGAGCGAATAAAACAACAGAGTAAACAAAACATTTTCTCTTGTTTTTTTTTTTGAAATTCATCAGTCGATTTCAGATGAGAAAACGAAATATTCGTATCATTTATTATATTGGTCTGGTGAATATGAACAACTAGCAAATGAATTGAATCAAGAAAAGATTACATCTTCAATCGATCGATTCTTTTGGATGACAATATTAAATCATTCGAATGAAATTCAACAATTATTCGATCGAACTTTAGATTGGATTTGCGAGAATAAACAAGAGAATATTCTAGAATTTTTAACCATGATGATTAAAGTCAAACGATCTGATGAAATCTTCGAATATCTTATTCAACATGAACATATTGAGTGAGATTTCTATTTTTCTTTGCATATTGGATTTTCTTTGTTTGTTTGTTTGTTTCAGATTGTCGTTTTTGTTAGGCATTTTATTAGAATCGATGGATTCGATTCGTGATCGTCTTGTTACCGGCGAAGACAACTAGTGTGATATCGTTGTTTTATATTTTTTTCTAAACAAGTTGAAATAAAAGAAAAAAACTTTATTTGTCAATGATAGTGAATACACGTTGTTTTAAAGCTTTTGTCTGACTGGGGAAACAGATTTTAATTTTTATACAAGACAAATGTTTCATTTTTCTCGTAATTATAATTTGAATCAAAATTTCCTATATACTACATACATTGAAAGGTTAATTACCGTCATTATATCGATCATTGCATATGATATGCGTTTTTTCGCTCTAACGCACTTATTCAATCAATAGAAAAGTATAATACAAACATTCTTTAATGAATTTAATGTATACAAAATGAGAGTTACATCGTTTCAACTATTAAATAGAATTATACCAATTCTAACAGGATTTCTCCTCGGCACTATCTTTTGGCTCTATTTAATTCCCAGAACCATTCAAACATCAACCACAGCGTACACGTCACCGACATGGATCACTGAATTTCGACAACATGAATTTAAAGTTTATTCACAAAACGGTGAAGATGGTGTCTTATTTTGGATATTTGCTAATATTGGTACTACCAATCATCCACCACGTTTTGTTGAATTTGGTGTCGAAAATGGTCAACAATGTAACACTCGATTTCTTCGTGAACATCTCGGTTGGCGAGGTCTTATGATGGATGGATCCAATGAAAATATTGCAATTAATCTTCATCGAGAGATAATATCACCTTCGAATATCAATGATTTGTTAGGGAAATATGAAACACCACCTCTTCTTGATTTACTTTCGATTGATGTCGAGTAAGCAATACAGACATCAAAATAAAGACTTTGATTTTAATTTGATTTTTCAGCTTTGATGATTATTTTGTATGGAAATCAATTTTACAAGCGAATCGATTTCATGCTCGTGTGGTTGTATCGGAGTTTAATTATGATATTCCAACAAATGAGAATCGTGTTGTGAATCCTTACAATGATTCACGGCGGTGGACGGGCACAACACATTATGGTGCCAGTATTTTGGCGCTCACATCTCTTGGTCGTGCATATGGTTATACCTTAGTTTACGGTGAAAAATTAGGTGTGAATATTTTCTTTATTCAAACATCGATTCTCAAGAAACTTGGTATCCTTCATCTAGTACCTTCAATAGAAAAGTTACATGTAAAAACACCGGAACCGCATTGGAAACACGCGGAAGAAAAGGATAAAACCCGAGGTTGGATATGGAACGATACTTTATTACCTACTTAATGAAATAGAAGCCAACATATTCGTCCAAATTTAATTTCTTCCCATGCAAGATGTACATAATTTCATGTTTCAAAACGAAACAGTAGTGTCATTAAAGCCATTATTCTTCTAATGTAAGAAGGTTGTTGCATAGTTTCTTTTCTTTTCGTTTCTTTTCTTTCCTTTTCTTTTCTTTCCTTTTCTCGGTATTTTTTCAATAAATACTCATTATTTTCACAAGACCCGACACAATCAACAAAAAAGAATTACACAGTAACCAGTTCACCCTCAACGCAATGACTGATTTGTAACCATCGCCGTAGAATGAAGGTTGCACTGTTTGATTTTTTTAATAGCTTTGTATTGATTTTGACCGGATTTCTTCTTGGCACAGTCATATGGCTTTATTTAACACCTCAAAAAATAGGTCAACATACAAACATCGAATTATCAAGTTCAGTTCACGCTTCATCATTGACATGGATAACGGAATTTCGACAACATGAATTTAAAGTTTATTCACAAAACGGTGAAGATGGTGTCTTATTTTGGATATTTACTAATATTGGTACTGTCAATCATCCACCACGTTTTGTTGAATTTGGTGTCGAAAACGGTCAACAATGTAACACTCGATTTCTTCGTGAACATCTCGGTTGGCGAGGTCTTATGATGGATGGATCCAATGAAAATATTGCAATTAATCTTCATCGAGAGATAATATCACCTTCGAATATCAATGATTTGTTAGGGAAATATGAAACACCACCTCTTCTTGATTTACTTTCGATTGATGTCGAGTAAGCAATACAGACATCAAAATAAAGACTTTGATTTTAATTTGATTTTTCAGCTTTGATGATTATTTTGTATGGAAATCAATTTTACAAGCGAATCGATTTCATGCTCGTGTGGTTGTATCGGAGTTTAATTATGATATTCCAACAAATGAGAATCGTGTTGTGAATCCTTACAATGATTCACGGCGGTGGACGGGCACAGCGCATTTTGGTGCCGGTATTTTGGCGCTCACATCTCTTGGTCGTGCATATGGTTATACCTTAGTTTACGGTGAAAAACGTGGTGTGAATATTTTCTTTATTCAAACATCGATTCTCAAGAAATTTGGTATCCTTCATCTAGTACCTTCAATAGAAAAGTTACATGTAAAAACACCAGAACCACATTGGAAACATCCGGAAGAAAAGGATAAAACACGAGGTTGGATATGGAATGATACTTTATGGATAGAAACTGTATGATTTTTCTGCTATTAGTCATTGCCGGTTGATTTTTCAAAGTTTTTATTGAAACACACAGAATGATCGAATTGATGAATTTTTTTGTAGTGATCTAGATCGATAAAGTTTCGAGTATAGTTGAATTTGGTTTTAGTGATTAACAATATCGCATAATATGTGATTCTGAATACTGAACTGAATCTTGAATGCCACGTTGTGTTATAATGAGAAGTCGATAGCTTCTGAATGTAAGACTGTTCGGAAATGTTCGAATAGTACCATTTGCTTGTCGAGCAAGCGTAGTTTCTAAGCCAGTTGAACCAGTGTATAGTAATGTCCAAATACTACTGGAGTTCAAATTTGTTGAATTCGTTCCTTCAAGAGTCATTGTCAATGGATCACGTTCGGGATAATCACCACCTGTAGCAAATAGAACACCATTCGCCAATGAAATGCCTGCATTAGGTGTGACAAAAAAACCGGTGCCATTTCCTGGATTTGTCAAGTTATCATTCATAACAGCTGTGGTACCATAGTTCAAATACTTACTGTTTACATCACCATCTATGGCGTTTGGAGGCACTTCATTGTAAGGTGAATATCGATCTTCATAACCACCTGTAGGTCCCCCTGCAAAAGTATTATATACACCTTTGATAAAATCACCAGTTGCTGTTATAGGACACATTGGACGTGGTATAGTGGTTGTTTGAGTCGTTGTAGATACTGCTGATTTTAATGAGTTCACAACCAAAATTATTGCAGCTATTATAGCAGCAAGAAGGAGACTATTAATAACGCAACAAAATAGGCAAAGTGAAGAACATGGACAACAATAACCACCGAGACATCTTAAGTAAAGAATATAATACAAGAATCAAATTTTTTTTTATATTGTTATCATATATGATTATATACCTTCGTCTTCGCTTTCTCTCTTCGTCTTCGTCTTTATTTGTTTTATCGAGATGATCTTTTCTAGTTGATGAAATATATTTTTCCTAAATATATTTACTGAATAAAATATTCGAAAATCAAGACTAAAATATTTTACTTCTGTTTTTTTGAAAAGATTCTGTTGCGAACTATTGTCTTGATGCTTGAAAGAGCAACATATTTTATATTCATAGGTTAGAGAAGAAACAAATCTTACGATATTTGATGAAATATTTGAACTTTTTCGACTTATGGACTCAGTTTTCGATTGAATATTATTTCGTGATGTTCGAGTAACTACATGGATAACGATATTGTGTTTAGAAAGACTCTAAAAAGAAGAATGTATTTCTCGCGTAAAATACAATATAGCATCGATCAAATCCTCACGTTAAATGACCTTGATCGCTTTGCTCGTGATTTTCGTGTTACATGAACTTTTTCAAATGAATTACGATGTTTCATATCGAATTCTACGACGCAAATTCAATGGATACACGATTTTTTGTTTTGAGTCGCACCCTTCGTTACCCATTAATTTATAGGGATCAGGGATTATTAAATTTTAAAAAAAATGTTCTGAGCTTATAATGCTTCTTGTCAATGAATACAGTTGATAATTCATTCATTTCTTTCAAAGGAAAGGAAAAAAATATTGGATTTTTTACTGATGCATCTATTCGATTTTTTTCAATAAAAAAATAAGTCGGTTGAGAACGCATGCTCACATACGGGCTATATTGCGCAGATTAATTTCGGCGAGAAATATATTGTTACCCTTAGTCGAACTTTTTTTTGTTCTTCTTGACCGGCACAGACCTCGAGATGTGTCTGTGGCGCTTGACTTTCTTCCTCAGGAAGCGCAAGAAAATCAGACGTATGACAAAAACAATACTAACAAAATCTTGATTAAAATTTTTTTTTTCAGTCAGGTCACACTTTTTTTTTTGAGAACAATTACATTGAAAATTATACTTTTGTCCACAAAATTTTGTCTTCATGCGCTGACCTTAAGATGTGTCCATAGTGCTTGGTATTCTTGTTCTAGATACTCATGTTTTTCATGCGCATACCAAAACAAGTTCGACTAGGGTATTAATAGGTATCCTTCATCTAGTACCTTCAATAGAAAAGTTACATGTAAAAACACCAGAACCGCATTGGAAACATCCGGAAGAAAAGGATAAAACACGAGGTTGGATATGGAATGATACTTTATGGATAGAAACTATATGATTTTTCTGCTATTAGTCATTGCCGGTTGATTTTTCAAAGTTTTTATTGAAACACACAGAATGATCGGATTGATGAATTTTTTTGTAGTGATCTAGATCTATAAAGTTTCGAGTATAGTTGAA